>JAEEGF011926688.1_pt1 | contig 13649 bp, 14 predicted proteins | sample 9134171 | NCBI WGS metagenome assembly JAEEGF01 (sample SAMN16246542, study PRJNA631951) | gut metagenome | biome: gut microbiome; feature: rumen; material: AP-attached | host: Bos | place: Iran: Karaj | collected 2018-10
TTTCTGCTTTTCCGCTTGCCAGCCTCTTTCATTTATGTTAGTGTACACCCCGTGTGAAAACACAGCCGAAGACAGCAGGTGTCGCAAGACGTAAGGAGAAAACGCCTGCCGAGGTTACAGGAAGAAGGCAGGATCAATCTGCTTTATTCTGAAGCCCCGCTCTTCGCGGAGCTTTTATTTTTCTCCTTCGAAATAATACAGGAGGTAAGAAATGGCAAAGATCGAACAGAAGAAGCCGATCGTCGACGAGATTTCCAATGTTCTCGATGGCAGTGCTGCAGCGGTCCTTGTAAACGCCAGAGGCCTTACGGTCGCGGAAGACACCGAGCTTCGCAAGACCCTTCGTAACGCGGGCATTCATTACAAAGTTTACAAGAACACCTACATCCACCTCGCCGTGAAAGGAACCGGAAATGAAGGGCTTACGCCCCTCCTCGAAGGACCTACGGCACTTGCGGTCTCCAAAGAAGACGCCACGGCTCCGGCCAGGGAACTTGCGAAGTTCGCGAAGACCCACAAGAAGCTGGAAGTCAAGGGCGGCATGGTGGAAGGCAGATTCTGCGACGCCGATCAGATGAAGGCAGTTGCGCAGATCCCCGGCAGAGAAATCCTTTTGGGAAGACTTCTCGGCAGCATGAATTCCCCGATTGCAAACTTCGCGCGCGTCGTGAAGCAGATCGCAGAGAAAGGCGAAGGCGCGGCCGCGGACTGATCCGGAAAGGCGTCACCCAGTATTTCCCGGGAAGGGAAACATTTATCTAGCATGATTATGGAGGAAAATATCATGGCAAAGCTTACGAAGGAAGAAATCATTGCGGCCATCAAAGAGATGACTGTTCTTGAACTGAATGACCTTGTCCAGGCGTGCGAGCAGGAATTCGGCGTTTCCGCCGCTGCCGGCGTTGTCGTCGCGGGCCCGGCCGAAGAGAAGGCCGAAGTCGAAGAGAAGACCGAATGGGATGTCGAGCTCACCGAGATCGGACCGAGCAAGGTCGGCGTCATCAAGGTCGTCCGCGCTGCCACCAGCCTTGGCCTCAAGGAAGCGAAGGACCTCGTCGATGCGGCTCCGAAGGTCATCAAGGAAGGCATCTCCAAGCAGGAAGCCGAAGACCTCAAGAAGCAGCTCGAGGAAGCTGGCGCGAAGGTCACCCTGAAATAATTCAGGCCGATCCTTTACGACCCCGGAAGGCATGGAAGTGCGTTCCGGGGTTTTTCTTTTGCTCCGTTTCGTTGCAGAAAAGAGACGGCTGTGATACATTGGCCCTGGAGGTGACAAAAACGTGAGAGAATACCATGACATGATCATTCAGGAGGAGGAGAAGCGGACTGTCGGGCTCTTGAATGACTCGTTTCCGCCGGTGGTGGACGGTGTCGCCAATACCGTGGTGAACTATGCTTCGGTGATCGAACGGGAGCTCGGACATGCCTTTGTCCTGACCCCGGAGGTGCCCGGCGCGGATGACAGTGTATTTCCGTTTCCGGTCTATCGCTATCCTTCTATCGACACGACGAAGCGATTCGGCTATGTGACCGGCTTCCCGGTAACGCCTGAATTCAGACGCAAGGTCCTCGCGGAAAAGCCTGCCATACTTCATTCTCATTGTCCGGCGGTCTCTCAGTTCTGTGCCCGTGAGCTTCGGGAGAAGCTGAATGTGCCGGTCGTTTTCACCTACCACACCAAGTTTGACATCGAGATCCAGAAAATGGTCCGCACAAAGCTGATCCAGGAATCTGTGATCCGGGCCCTGGTGGAAAATGTCTCCGCCTCCGATGAGGTCTGGGTCGTTTCGGAAGGCGCCGGAGAGAACCTTCGGAGCCTTGGCTATGAAGGAAACTATCAGGTCATGCGGAACGGCTGCGATGTGCCCAGAGGCAAACTTCCGGAAGATGTGATCTTTGGCCATACGGGGGCGTATGACCTTCCGAAGGATCTTCCGGTCTTCCTGTTTGTCGGGCGCATGATGAAATACAAGGGACAGATGCTTATCCTGGATGCGCTGAAGATCGTGGCGGATCACGGGAAGGACTTCCGCATGGTCTTCGTAGGAGACGGCAAGGAGCTTCAGGAGATCAAAGACCATGCAGAGGAGCTTGGCCTTCAAAGGCAGGTGATCTTCACCGGCGCGCTCAGGGACCGGGAAGCCATCCGGGCATTTTACGGACGGGCGGATCTTTTCCTGTTCCCGTCTTCATTTGACACCAACGGGCTCGTGGTCACGGAAGCCGCCGGCAGCGATACCGCATCGGTGCTTCTTCGGGGAACGCCTGCGGCCGAGACGGTCACGGACGGCGTGAATGCGTTCCTGATCGATGAGACGCCTGAAAGCATGGCTGAGAAGCTTTTGGAGCTTCTTCTTCATCCGGAGAAGATCCGTGAAGCCGGAAAGCGGGCGGAAGAGGAACTGTACTATTCCTGGACCGATTCCGTGCACGCCGCATGGGAACGCTACGGAATCGTCATCGACAACTACCGGGCCGGAAGATACCGGAAGAAAGAAGACATCATCGCGCGTGCCCTGGATGCGCACGGAAGCTTCATGGACGGCCTGATCCGCCTTGAAGACTTCATCCGCCGCGTGACCGACTTTGACTTCCCGGATCTTCTGGGATGAGTCCCTTCGTCGGCCGTATTGACGGGCAATCAGCCTTCTGATATAATTAACAACTGATTTTCAGCGGCAGGGAAACCGAACGCGAGCCCGGCGCCGCTGAAGACCCGGACAACCGGGGAGAAATACTGAAAAGAAAGGAAGCGTTCATTTCTCCTTATGGACCCTGACCCTGCTACCGGCAGTCGATTGTGGCTGTGGATCGTCATCACAGCAGTTCTGTTCCTCTTATCCGCGCTGTTTGCGCTTATGGAGACTGCGTTCGCGTCTGTCTCCAAGACCCGTATCAAAGTTCTGGAAGAAAGAGACCCCCGCGCGAGGAGGGTCCTCTACATACTTGACCATTTCGACCAGGCTGTCACCACGCTTCTCATCGTCATCAACATTGCCCACCTAAGCGCCGCATCCATCGTGACGCTTCTTGTGACGCGCGCCTATAACGGCACGCCGCTTCTGGCGGCAGCGGTGACGGTCAGCACATTCGCGGTCACCATCGCAATGTTCTTCCTGGCGGAGCTTCTTCCGAAGTCCATCGGAAAGAAGACCGCGGAAGCATCCAGTCTGGCCTTTTCCGGATTTCTCCGCTTCCTCATGACCATTCTGTGGCCTTTCTCGAAACTCCTGGCGCTCATCGGAAACGGTGTCGCAAAGGGCCTTAAGAGCGACGAGGAAGCCACCGTCACGGAAGACGAGCTTTATGACATCATTGAGGACATGCAGGAAGAAGGGACCATCGACGAAGAACAGGGGGAACTGGTGTCTTCCGCGCTTCAGTTCGGCGACGTGACGGTCTCCTCGATCCTGACGCCCCGTGTCGACCTGGCCGCCTTTGACGTGAAGGACAGCCCGGAAGAGATCCATGAATTATTAAAGAAGTCGAACCATTCACGCATCGTGGCCTATGAGAAGACCATCGACAACGTGGTGGGTGTGCTTCAGATCCGAAAGTATTTCAAGAAGTATCTGAAGACCGGACGGATCCCGGAGATCAGACCGCTTCTGGACAAGGTGTACTTCGCCCATCAGTCCATGGAGATCGACGAGCTTCTGACGGAAATGTCCCGGCGCAAGCTGAACATGGCGGTCATCACCGACAGTTACGGCGGCACGCTCGGTGTCGTCACGGTCGAGGATATTCTAGAAGAGATCGTCGGCGAGATCTGGGACGAGGACGATGAGATCAGGGAGCCTCTGACGAAGCTTACGGACGACACCTTCCTGGTGAGCGGCGACGAGACCGTGCTGGACGCGTTTGATTTCATTGGGTTTGAAGATCCTGAAGAGAAGGAGAATGAAGACCGCTTCACGAATCTTCTGATCTCAGACTGGGTCTTCGAACAGTTTTCCGCGATCCCCAAACGTGGTGCGTCCTTCCGCTATCACAACCTGGACGTCAAAGTGACGGACATCCGGCATAACCGGATCCTGAAGGTCAAGATGACAGTGCTGCCCCAAGAGGATGATCCTGAAACGGAGATCACCGAAGGCGGAGAAAGGAGGCAGAAATGACTCCTTTAGAGATCCTGATCCTGGTCTTTGTGCTTCTGGGCATCGTATTGTGTATCGTGCTGTCCGCTTATTTCTCCGGTACGGAGATGGCCCTGTCCTCCTGTAACCAGGTACGCCTGGAAAATGAAGCCGAAGAGGGCGACAAGAAGGCGGCCCGCGCGCTGAAGCGCGCCGAGAACTTCGACGACAGTCTTTCCACGATCCTTATCGGCAACAACCTCGTGAACATCGCGGCGAGCGCGCTCACGACGGTGGGTGTGGTGCTTCTTTCCGGCTCGGACGGCATGAACACGATGGCCACGGCCGTCATCACCATCCTCATCATCATTTTCGGCGAGACCATTCCGAAAATCGTGGCGAAGGCCAAGTCTACCCGGATGGCCCGCTCGGCGTCCGGCTTCCTGTCTTTCCTCAGGATCCTGTTCTGGCCGGTGACCTTTGTGATCGTGAAGCTGGTGCATCTTCTGACCGCGTGGATCAAAGAGCCGGAAGAGCCGGACACGGATGAGGGCGCGGAAGAACTGCAGACCATCATCGACACCGCCGAGGACGAAGGCGTCATCGACGCGGACCGTTCGGAACTTCTGTCGGCCGCGCTGGACTTCAAGGATATCACCGCGGATGAAGCGATGACCGCCCGTGTGGATATGGAAGCGCTGGACGTGGACTGGAACCGGAAGGCCGTCCTTCGGATGACCCTCGCCTGTACACATTCACGGCTGCCTGTCTATGAGGGCTCGATCGATCACATTATCGGTGTCGTTCATATGAATCATCTTCTGAAGGCCATGTCGGAGAACCGTGAGATCGATCTTCGCGAAGTCATGCTGGAGCCTTGCTTCGTTTACCGTACGCAGAAACTGCCGAGCGTTCTGGATGAACTGAAGAAAGCCCGTCAGCATCTGGCCATTGTCGTGGACGAATACGGCGGCACCCTGGGTGTCATCACGATGGAGGACGTTCTGGAACAGATCGTCGGCGACATCTGGGATGAGACCGACGAGGTGGAAGAGGAAGTCGTGGAGCTTCAGAACGGTGAAATGGAGATCGACGGCGACATGCCGATCGACAGCTTCCTGGAGCTCGTGGACATCGATCCGGACGACTTCGATTATGAAAGCAATACCGTCGGCGGCTGGGTGACCGAGTACAACGAGGGCTTCCCCGAGGAGGGATACAGCCTGAATTATGCCAACTTCACACTGACTGTCACGGAAATGGAAGAGCGGCGCGTGACAAAGGTGCGCCTTCAGATCCATCCGGAGGAAGAGGAGGAAGACAAATGAAGGAACTGAATCTGGAAAACGTCAGGATCCTGATCCACTCGGCGATCCGCATCGAAGGATCCAAAGTGCTGTACTTTGATCCTTTCCATCTTGCGGAAGAGCCGCATGACGCGGACTTCATTTTCATCACCCATGATCACTTTGACCACTTCTCGGCAGAGGACGTGAAGAAGGTCGCTTCGGAGAAGACGATCCTCTGCGCGCCGCTTAGCTGCAAGGAAAGCATTGAAAAGTCTGAAGTGCTTCCGAAAGAGAATCTGGTCTGGCTTAAGCCGGGCGATTCCGCGGTCTTCGGCGATATAAAGGCGCTCTCGGTGGCCGCCTATAATATTGGGAAGAAGTTCCATCCGAAGGAGAACGGCTGGCTGGGCTATGTCGTTACGATGGACGGCGTACGGTATTATGTCGCGGGCGACACGGACGTCACGCCCGAACTTCTCGGTGTGAAAGCGGATGTCGCGCTGCTGCCGGTGGGTGGCACCTATACGATGACGGCGGAGGAAGCGGCCGAAGCCGCGCTTCGAATGGATATTCAGACAGCTGTACCGACTCATTTTGCGGATATCGTCGGCACGCCTCTGGACGGGCCCCGGTTCACGAAGCTCTTTGAAGAAGGACGGAAGAAATAAGTCCTGAAACAGCTTTTTCAAAAAGAGAGAAGACCCCCTGCAGATTCTTGACATTTGCAGGGGGTTATTGTATAAAGAACCTTTGTATGCGCCGAAGTGGGCGTAAAGGGAACGGGCTCTGTCCGCCCGTCATCCCGAAAGGAACGAAAGAAGGAACGGACATGAAGACTTATTCCAAACGGAAGTCCATCATCACACTCATTGTTTTCGCACTGGCGCTCGCCGGCATTCTTCTCATGGTGCTTTTGGGCATCGGCTTTGAACATGTCGGCCGCTGGGATCAGTTCGGCAAAGGCCTGGACCTGGAAGGCGGCGTTTCGATCACCTATCAGGCCAAGGAAGGCGCTTCGCAGCAGGACATGGACGACACGATCATGAAACTTCAGGAACGTGTCGAAGAGTTCTCCACGGAGGCCCAGGTCTATCAGGAAGGCACGAACCGCATTACGGTCGAGATTCCGGGACAGAATGACCCGGCCGTCGTTCTGGCGGAACTCGGAAATCCCGGTACGCTGATCTTCTGCACGGATGCCGCGAAGCCCCAGGAGTCGACGGCGCTTACCGGCAATGACATTACAGATGCCTATGCGGCCACGAACCCCGAGAAGACAAGTGAATACGTGGTCGTTCTGACGCTCACCACCGAAGGACAGGCGAAGTTTGCGGAAGTGACCGGCAAGATCGCCGGCACGGGAAAGCCGCTCTACATCATGTTTGACGGCGAGATCATCTCTCAGCCGGTCGCCCGCCAGAAGATCACTTCTCCGACCTGCCAGGTCGAAGGCATCACGGATCTTCAGGAAGCGACCCGTCTGGCCTCCTACATCCGCATCGGCGCGCTGCCGACGGAACTTCAGGAGATCAGCTCCCGCGTTGTCGGCGCGACGCTTGGCGCAAACGCGGTCAATGCTTCCATTACGGCCATGGCCATCGGACTTGCGATCATCTGCATCCTCATGATCATCGTTTTCCGTATGCCCGGCTTTGCGGCTTCTGTCGCGCTTGTCAGCTACACAGGTCTCGTGTTCCTGATCCTGTCGATCTTCCGCGAGAGCATTACGCTGACACTGCCCGGTATCGCAGGTATCATCCTCGGTATCGGTATGGCTGTCGACGCCAATGTGATCATTTTCTCCCGTATCCGTGAAGAGATCGGTCTCGGATCCGGCACGGCCACGGCCATTCACACCGGATTCAGCAAGGCGCTTTCCGCCATCATCGACGGCAACGTGACCACGCTTCTTGCCGCCATCGTGCTGTGGATCTTCGGCACCGGCCCGGTCAAAGGCTTTGCGGTCACGCTGACGATCTCCATTCTGCTGTCCATGTTCTCCTCGCTCGTTCTGACGCGGCTTCTGCTGAAGAGCTTCTACGGCCTTGGCCTCAAGGATGAGAAATGGTACGGCAAGAAGAAACAGGGCAAGGTCATCGACTTCATCAAGAGGAGATGGCTGTACATCGGTCTTTCCTGCGCGGTCATCCTCGCCGGTATCGGCTTCATGGTGTTAAACGGCACCAAGGAAGACAAGTATCCGCTGAATTACAGCCTGGACTTTGTCGGCGGCACGCAGACCACGGTCAACTTCAACGAATACCGTGACGCGGCGGCTTTGGAGCGTGAGGTCCAGCCGCTCATCCAGGAAGCCATCGGCTCGCAGGACGTCGTGCTCACACCGTCCTTCGACACCGGCAACACCGAAGTCATTATCAAGACACAGGTGCTGACCGAAGCGCAGCGTGAAGCAATGTACAAGGTTCTGGAGGATGACTTCAACATCCGGACCGACAACATTACCTACTCGAGCATTTCCGCTACGGTTTCCAAGGAAATGGCCCGGAACGCGATCATCTCCGTCATCATCGCCTCGATCGTCATGCTGGCCTACATCTGGATCCGCTTCCGCGACCTTCGTTTTGCCGGCGCGTCCGTTCTGGCGCTTGTCCATGACGTCTTCGTCGTTCTGGCCGGCTACGCGATCTTCCGCTGGACAGTGGGCAACACCTTCATCGCCTGCATGCTGACTCTGGTCGGTTACTCCATCAACGCGACGATCGTTACCTTCGACCGTATCCGCGAGCTTCTCAAAGCCGCAGGCAAGGATCCGGACTACAAGGAGATCGCGAACAGAGCGGTCACACAGACCGTCGGCCGTTCGGTGTACACCTCTCTTACGACACTCATCATGGTCGTCATGCTGTACATCTTCGGCGCCTCGGCGATCCGCGAGTTTGCGCTCCCGCTGATGGTGGGTCTGGTCGTCGGATGCTATTCCTCGATCTGCATCGCCTCCGGTATCTGGTACATCTTCCGGACGAAGATCGGAGCAAAGAAAACTGCGAAAGCAGCGAAAGCGTAAGCATTCAGAGGGCCCGGCGATGCCGGGCCCCTTTTATGGGAAAATGAAGTACGAGATTCTGAAAACCGAAGGAAGAGCAAAGCGGGCACGTTTCGAGACCGTACACGGTACGGTGGAGACGCCGCTGTTTATGAATGTTGCGACTGCCGCCGCCATCAAAGGCGCCGTGGATACCGCCGATCTGGAATCGATCGGCACGCAGGTCGTGCTTTCCAACACGTATCATCTGCATGTGCGTCCCGGCGACGAGACGGTGAAGGCGCTCGGCGGTGTGCGCGGCATGATGGACTGGCACGGGCCTGTGCTGACAGATTCGGGCGGCTTTCAGGTCTTTTCTCTGGCAGATCTTCGGAAGATCACGGAGGAAGGCGTCGCGTTCCGTTCCCACGTGGATGGCCGGGCCATTTTCATGGGGCCGGAGCAGTCCATGCGGATCCAGTCGAATCTGGGCAGCACGATCGCCATGGCTTTCGATGAGTGCCCGCCTGCGCTTGCAGAACGGTCCTACATCGTTCCGAGCGTGGAGAGGACGACCAGATGGCTTCTTCGCTGCCGCGCAGCGCTTTCCCGGTATAATGCCGAGGAGGGGGCGCTGAACCCCGACCAGATGCTGTTCGGCATCAACCAGGGCGGGATCATCGCGGACGTCCGCATCGATCATGCGAAGCGTATCACGGAAATGGATCTTCCGGGTTATGCGGTCGGCGGCCTCGCGGTGGGAGAGAGCCACGCGGAAATGTATTATATTCTGGAAGAAACGGTCCCGTATCTCCCGAAAGACCGTCCCACCTATCTTATGGGCGTCGGCACACCGGAAAATATTCTGGAAGGCGTGGACCGCGGCATCGACTTCTTTGACTGTGTTTATCCCTCCCGGAACGGACGCCACGGACATGCATACACGCATCATGGGAAGCTGAATCTCATGAACGCCCGTTTTGAACTGGATGAGCGTCCGATCGAAGAGGGATGTACATGCCCTGCCTGCAGAAGATACTCGAGAGCCTATATTCACCATCTTCTGAAAGCAAAGGAAATGCTGGGGCTGAGGCTTCTGGTCCTGCATAACCTTTGTTTCTACAACAGGCTCATGGCTGAGATCCGCGAGTCGCTTGACAATGGAACGTTTTCCAATTATAAGTATACTATGCTGGAATCTCTCAAAGGAGACGGCAACTAAATCATCATACCCCATAAGGAGGGTTCTTTACATGAAGAAGATTCTGTCAGTCCTCGGTGTCATCGGCCTCGCAATGCTCAGCGGCTGCCTGCCCATGGGCGGAGACGAAACACAGCCGTCCAGCCCCTGGACCATGATCATTTATCTGGCCGTCATCGTCGTGTTCTTCGTTGCGATGTATTTCATCGCGATCCGTCCCGAGAGGAAGCGCGAAAAGCAGCAGAAGGAGCTTCTGGCTTCCATGGCTGTCGGCGATACCGTTCTGACGACCTCCGGCTTCTACGGCGTGGTCATCGACATCACGAACGACACGGTCATCGTGGAATTCGGCAACAACAAGAACTGCCGCATCCCGATGCAGAAGGCCGCGATCGTCCAGCTGGAGCATCCGGAAGGATACGTCGCTCCGGTGCCGGCGGAAGAGCCGAAGAAGGAAGAGAAGAAAGAGAAGAAGTAAGAACCTGCCCTGCGCGCAGGGTGAGGGATAGCGATGAAAGACCGTTCCCGGAAGGGGACGGTCTTTTTATGGGAGAGAAGAGTGAAAAGGACGGGGACGGATCGCTCCGCGCTTTGCGCTCCCGCGATCCTGAGAACATTCGCAGCTCCCGCATTTTTCTTCGAAAACTGCTTCGCTGCTCATGAGGGGGCCGGTAAATCACCAAACGGGCAGAGCAGCGGGCAACCTCACGGTTCGTGGCTTTTTGCCTTGGCGCAGCTATACACTGCGCCAGGCCTCAGAAACACTTTCTGTTTTCTTCGAAAACATCAAGCATTTCTGAGTCTTTCCGTCCCAAAAAGTTTCCTTCTCCATGCGAGCATGGAGCTGGGAAACTTTTTTGGCCGGAAGGGCAAAAAAGTGCTTGCATTCGTAGGATACATGTGCTATATTGGCTGACGCTGTGGCATGATAGCTATGATGCGTGAGGTTGCCAACAGGCATGCCCGTTGGGTTTTTACGCGGAGCGAATGTCAAGTCCCGATACTGGCGACAAGTCACTGTACAACGTAATTCCGGTACATTTTACGGAGAAGTGAGTGTGGTGTCGAAAGGACACACACGGACATGTGTACAGTCACCGCTTGTTGCACTGTAAAATAGTGCGAAAAGGAGGCGACTATTTTTATGCAGAAGAACATTATGAGGATCATCCTGAAGGCGTATGACCATCAGCTGATCGACCAGGCGGCAAAGAAGCTCGTAGACAGCGCCAAGAAGGCGGACGCCCTGGTCAGCGGACCGGTTCCGCTCCCCACCAAGAAGCAGATCGTGACGATCAACCGCGCGGTGTTCAAGTATAAGGATTCCCGCGAACAGTTCGAACAGCGCACCCACAAGCGCCTGATCGACATCGTCGCGCCGAGCCCGAAGATCATTGAGGCTCTGTCGAGAGAAGAGATGCCTGCCGGCGTCCAGATCGACATCAAGATGATCTGAGGAAAGAAACAGGAAACAACAGCTTATCCTTTCTAGGATGATTGGGAGAGCCCCAATCCGCTGTAGAAACAGGAGGAACTATTAATGAAGAAAGCAATCTTGGCAACCAAGGTCGGGATGACGCAGGTCTTCGATGAAAACGGACTTGTCGTTCCCGTCACCGTGCTTCTCGCGGGTCCCTGCCCCGTCCTTCAGGTGAAGACGGAAGAGAACGATGGCTACAAGGCTGTCGTCGTCGGATTTTCCGACATTCGTGAGAAACTCGTCTCGAAGCCCCTTAAGGGCACCTTCGACAAAGCCGGCGTCAGCTACAAGCGTTTCATCCGTGAATTCAGACTGGAAAACGCAGAAGACTACGCGGTGAAGGACGAGATCAAGGCCGACATCTTTGAAGCCGGCGACGTCGTCGATGCGACTGCCGTTTCGAAGGGCAAAGGCTATCAGGGCGCGATCAAGCGTTTCGGACAGCACAGAGGACCCATGGCGCACGGTTCCAAATTCCACCGTCATCAGGGCTCCAATGCGGCTTCGACGACCCCCGGACGCGTTCCGAAGGGAAAAGGCATGCCCGGTCACATGGGCAGCGATACCGTGACGATCCAGAACCTCAAGGTCGTCCGTGTTGACGCCGAACAGAACCTCATCCTTGTCAAAGGCTCCGTGCCTGGCGCGAAGAAGTGCCTTGTCACGATCCGTGAGGCCGCGAAGAGCGTGCGCTGACCAGAGGAGGACATAAGACATGGCGAATGTATCTTTATTCAATATGAAGGGTGAGAAGATCGGCGAAGTCGAACTCTCCGACGCCCTTTTCGGAACCGAGATCAACGAGCATCTCGTCAAGATGGCCGTCACGGCTCATCTGGCAGCGATGCGCCAGGGCACCCAGAAGGCGAAGACCCGCGGCGAAGTCTCCGGGGGCGGCAAGAAGCCTTATCGTCAGAAGGGCACCGGCCACGCGCGTCAGGGATCCACGAGAGCTCCGCAGTGGGCGCACGGCGGCGTGGTGTTTGCACCGACACCCCGTGACTACTCGTTCAAGATCAACAAGAAGGAAAAAGTTGCTGCGCTTAAGAGCGCGCTGACCAGCCGCGTCGAAGAAGAGAAGATCTTCGTTCTCGACAAACTGGAACTTGCGGAAGCCAAGACGAAGAATTTCGTCGCCGTCCTGGACGGTCTGAAGCTCAAGAAGGCGCTTGTCGTTGCCGACGCGCCCTCGAACGAACTGAGGCTTGCTTCCCGCAATGTTCCGAACGTCAAGATGATCGACTACAGACAGGTCAACGTCTATGACGTCCTCAAGTACGACAGCTTTGTCGTGACCGAAGAGGCCGTCCGGAAACTCGAGGAGGTATATGCGTAATGGCGAACATTCAGTATTATGACGTGATCCTGGCGCCGGTCGTCACGGAGAAGTCCATGGACGGCATGGCAACCAAGCGCTATACGTTCCTGGTCCATCCGGAAGCGAACAAGACGCAGATCAAAGAAGCCGTTGAGAAAATGTTCCCGGGAACGAAGGTTCAGAAGGTGAACACCCTCAACATGGACGGCAAGGAAAAGCGCCGCGGCCGCACGATCGGCCGTACCGCGAAGACCAAGAAGGCCTATATCCAGCTCACTGAGGACTCGAAGGACATCGAGATCTACAGCGGCCTGTAAGGCTTAAAGGCACCGCTGACACGGGCGGGCCGAAAGAATATGCACAGAAAAGTGCGATAAGAAATCTAAAGGAGACATTAGACAAATGGGTATCAAAAAGTATAATCCCTATACGCCTTCCCGCCGTCAGATGTCCGGTATGGATTTCGCGGATATCACGAAGTCCACTCCCGAACGGAGCCTGACGGTAGTCCTGAAGAAGAATTCAGGCCGGAACAACCAGGGCAAGATCACTGTCCGCCATCAGGGCGGCGGCACGAGACGCCGTTACAGGATCATCGACTTCAAGCGTCAGAAAGACGGTATCGAAGCGACGGTCAAGGCGATCGAATACGATCCGAACAGAACCGCGGACATCGCGCTTCTTGTTTACGCAGACGGTTCCAAGAGCTACATTCTTGCAGCCGAAGGCGTCAAGGTCGGCGACAAGCTGATGAGCGGCGAGAACGCGGAAGCGAAGGTCGGCAACTGCCTGCCTCTTGCCAACGTTCCGATCGGTTCCATGGTCCACTGTGTGGAGCTTTATCCCGGCGCAGGCGCCCAGATGGTCCGCTCTGCCGGTGCAGGCGCCCAGCTTATGGCCAAGGAAGGCAAATATGCAACGCTTCGTCTTCCCTCCGGGGAGATGAGAATGGTCCCGGCAACCTGCCGCGCAACGATGGGCATCGTCGGCAACGGTGAGCACAACCTCGTGAATGTCGGTAAGGCCGGACGTACGCGTCACATGGGTATCCGCCCGACGGTCCGCGGTTCTGTCATGAACCCCAACGATCACCCGCACGGCGGCGGCGAAGGACGTGCCCCGATCGGCCGTCCCGGCCCGAGCACTCCCTGGGGCAAACCTGCTCTCGGCATGAAGACGAGGAAGCTGAAGAAGGCTTCCAACAAGCTTATCGTCAGACGCCGCAACGGCAGAGCCATCAAGTAACGAAGGGAGGAAGAACATGTCACGTTCGCTGAAAAAAGGACCTTTTGCAGACGCAAG
>JAEEGF011916051.1_pt1 | contig 13648 bp, 10 predicted proteins | sample 9134171 | NCBI WGS metagenome assembly JAEEGF01 (sample SAMN16246542, study PRJNA631951) | gut metagenome | biome: gut microbiome; feature: rumen; material: AP-attached | host: Bos | place: Iran: Karaj | collected 2018-10
ATGGAAGTTTCCATGTTGTTGCTCAGGATGCTGGAAAGGGTATTCTTTATTATGGATATTTCTCATCAGTGAAAGCTTCACCTGATGATGGCTGGAAAGTTGTTGATGCAACAAGCTCAGTAGGAAGATGGACTGATATTAAACTTGAAGCTCCTGCTGAATCTGGTATAGATGCAAAACCTGTAATTACATATCAGGATGCTTCAAGACTTAATACAACTTCTGCAGTTAAGATTGCTTATATTGATGCAAGCGGTTACTGGGAATCTATGACAGATCCTGCTCTTCTGGAAGCTTCAGACCAGAAACTTAGTCTTGTAACTGAGGCTCTGGATCTGGAAGGTAAAAAGAACAGATTCGCTATTGGCTTTAATTCAACAGAACTTGCCGTAGACTTCCTTAGAAATGAATAAGTGATGCTCTACTAAAAGCAGACAAAAAAAGATTGTTAAAAAGATAAGGGGCTCTTTCAGAAAAACTGGAAGAGCCCCTTTTTTTATTTGAAGCAGACATCTACTTCAAATGGTCCGAATTTTGTTACAAATGGAATTACAATAATTGGATAATTCTTTGGCCAGGCAATCATATGATTGTGTCCCATTACACAGAATGGCGGCGAAATATCAATACTGTAATCTTTAATGTTCGATACAGCCCGGCCCGAAATGATATTTGTAAATTCACTTACAAGTCCAATAGCTGTATCCTCGTATTCTTCCGGCTTGCATTTTATGCCAGAAAGTTCAAGCATCTTGTTTGCCAGTATTTTGTGCAGTCGGAATGCTACAACTCCCCGAACGTCACCGGTAATTCCCAAAAGTCCGGAAATTTCCCATGGGTGACCCGCATTTACATCCAGAAGATGAGGTTCTTTTGCTTCAGGAGCAATTCCAAACATAGTCTGGAAAGCTTCTATACCCTCTGTAAGAAATGTGTTAATTATCTTTGCATCCATGCATAATATCTTAAGTTGCTATTGGCGAATTGTAAATCTTTTTATTATATTTTTATATATGCAATTAGTACCAGTTTATGAAATGCCTTTTACGACAGTTTTTTTAATGTTTATTATTTTCAGCTTTGTTGGATGGATTAGCGAAGTAATCTACGTGGGAATCATCAGCGAGCATAAATTTGTAAACCGCGGCTTTCTTTTTGGTCCAATTTGTCCTATTTACGGCTTTGGAGGTCTTGTAATTCTACTTCTGCCGTCAGCTCTTTATGACACCTGGCTTCCTTTATTCTTTGCTTCTGCCATTTTATGCAGTGCAGTTGAATATTTTGCCAGCTGGATTCTTGAAAAAGTCTTCCACACCCTCTGGTGGGACTATTCTCACTATAAAATCAACCTGAACGGAAGAATCTGCCTTTTAAACTCCTTTCTTTTTGGACTTATGGGCCTTCTGGCAATTCATTTTGCAATACCGCCGGTTCTTTCCTTTATAAACTGGATGGGAGAAAGTGTAAGCAAAATCCTCACTGCAATTCTGCTCACTCTTCTTTCAACAGATATTATGTTTACAATCCGCCGCCTTGTCGACTTCAATACTACAATGGAAAAACTTCATACCTTTGCAGACAGCTTAAAGGAATCTTATGGAAAAGAAGCCTGGTTCCGTTCAAAGTCAATTGAAGAAATGCTTGCTTCTATAAAAGAACATGCAGAAATTGAAAAAGATAAGTTTACAGATTCTATTCTTAACAAGATTGATTCTATAAGTCATCTTCATAATGGAATTGAAGGCCTGGTAAATAAATTCCCAACCTTAAAAAGTAAGAAATATCAGGAAGAAATTAAGCATATACGACTTATTTTCAAAAACCGGGGCAAAAAAACTAAAAATCTTTAATTTTTAGACATTTTTTCTTATTTTTTTATTGACAAATACCAAAACGATTTTATAATTAAACTACAACGTTGTAGTAATAATACTACAGCCGTGGCAAAAAATTATCCTTTTATTTAAAAAAGGTAATTCATACATAGTTAAAACAGGAGGAAATTGTATGAAAAAAGTTGTAGCAGCAGCTCTTGCTGTAGCTTCATTAGTTACTTTGATGTCTTGTTCAAAAGCTGGAAAAGCTAAAGAAGAAGGCAAAGTTCTTAACATTTACGTATGGAATGATGAATTTAAATCACGCTTCGAAGATTATTATGCTTCTAAATTACCAGCTGACGTAACTGTTAATTTTATTCAGACTGCTAACCAGGATAATGCTTATCAGAATAAGCTTGACGAAGTTCTTATGAACCAGAGTAAAGCAAAAGCTGATGACAAAGTTGATATCTTCTTAGTAGAAGCTGACTATGCTCTTAAATATGTTGATACACCTTACACATTAGATGTAAAGAAAGACATTGGTCTTACAGATGCAGATTTAGCTAATCAGTTCAAATATACAAAAGACATCATGACAGATTCTAAAGGAATCCTTAAAGGTGTAACATGGCAGGCTTGTCCAGCAGGATTCGCATATCGCCGTTCTTATGCTAAACAGGTTCTTGGAACAGATGATCCTGCAGAAGTACAGAAATTACTTTCTGACTGGAACAAATTTGATGATGTTGCTGCTAAAATGAAAGCTGCCGGATACTTCATGGTTTCTGGTTATGATGATGCATTCCGTGTATTCTCTGACAACGTAACAACAAAATGGGTAAACGGAAACAAAATCACTATTGATCCAATGATCAAACGCTGGATTGAACAGACTAAAGAATATACAGACAAAGGATATAACAACAAGACATCTCTCTGGGATGCTGAATGGTCAAAAGGTATGATGAAAGATGGAAACGTATTCGGATACTTCGGACCAGCATGGTTCATCGACTTCTGTATGCCACATGACGAAGGTTCTGCTTTCGGTGACTGGGCATTCTGTAAAGGACCACAGGGATACTCTTGGGGTGGAACATGGATTTGTGGTGCTGCCGGATCTGACAACGTATCACTTATCAAAGACATCATGTTAACTCTTACATGTAACAAAGACACAATGGTTCGCATTGCTAAAGAAGCAGGTGACTTCACAAACAATGAACCAGCTATGAAAGAAGTTGCAGCTTCTGACTATAAGAATGACTTCCTTGGTGGACAGAACCACATGGCATTCTTCATCGATTCTGCTGCTTCTATCGATAAGAGCTTCATCTCTGCTTACGACCAGGGTATGAACGAAAAAATCCAGGGAGCTATGAAAGATTACTTCAACGGTCAGGTAACTGAAGAAGAAGCTTGGGATAACTTCTATACATCAGTATTAGAACTTTATCCAAATCTTTCAAAATAAGACAGTAAAGCTTATAGCTGACTGAGATAAAAAGGGATGCTATTTAATTATAGTGTCCCTTTTTTTTCGCGATTTAAGTATTGAACCAAGGACATTAATCATGGAAAAAGCAAAAAAACACAAGTCGGTACAGTATGATAAGTGGGGTTATTTTTTTATTGCTCCATTTTTCCTAGTTTACATAATTTTCTCTTTTATTCCTCTTGTTACAACTTTTACTAACAGTTTCGCAGAGGATTATATGAATGGTCTTTATGAGGAAGGTCCTCACTATAGAATTCCAAAATATTTTACTGGTGTTAAAAAGGACTGGGCAAGTCAGATGGAATCTGTAGAAAGTAAATTAGACGCATTAAAAGACCAGTATTCAAAAAATGATGCCCTTACTCAGGATGTAAAAGATTCTGTAAATCAGATTCTTTCTACAACTGCTTATAATCTTGATCAGGAAAAGTACACTGCCGCTTTAGATAAAATGCTGCAGAATAAAATAGATTTAAATGCCGTTAAATATATTGATGAAGTAGAAGATTTAGTTCTTTCTAAGGAATCTGCAATCAAGAAGAACTTCAGAACTCTTTTTGATAAAAAAGATAACATGGGAAGATACTTCCTTAATACAATCATCATGTGGATTATGGGATTCGTTCCACAGATCCTTGTTTCTTTACTCCTTGCGGTATGGTTTACAAATACAGAACTTCGCCTTAAAGGACAGCAGTTCTTTAAGACTGTAATCTACATGCCAAACCTTATAATGGCTGCAACCTTTGCCATGCTCTTCTTTAATCTTTTTGCACCAACAGGTCCAATCAATTCCATTATGAGAAGCCTGTACGAAAAGAATAATACACCAAATCTTTCTATTGTATTAACAAATGTAATTTCAAGCTTAAAAGGTTATGCTCTTGAAAAATCTTCTGATTCAAGTCTTGTAAATACAATCAGTCTTATAGTTAATTCAATAACAGAATCTCTTAATAATCTGCCTGATAAATATACCCTTACAGAAGCAAATACTTTACTTGGAAAGATTGAAGCTTCAAGTCTGGAATTATTCAAGGCAAATTATAATGGTCTTGATACCTTAAATGTTCCTTACATTCTTACACAAAACCTCAGCTCAAATGCAGTTGCTTATGAACCTGTAAGATTCTTTACTTCTACCGGATGGACAAGAACTCTGGTTGCATTAATGAACTTCTTAATGTGGTACGGTAATACAACTATTCTTCTTATGGCAGGTGTAATGGGAATTGATAACAGCCTCTTTGAAGCTGCCCGAATTGATGGTGCTAATCCATTACAGATATTCTTTAAGGTAACCATTCCATTGCTGCTTCCTATTTTTGTTTATGTACTTATTACATCTTTAATTGGTGGTATTCAGATGTTCGATGTACCACAGATTTTAAGTAATGGTACAGGTTCTCCAAACCGAACAACTATGACAATTATTATGAAGTTGAACAGACATCTTCAGAACAAGAACTATGGTCCTGCAGGTGCTACTTCAATCATCATCTTTGCTATTACTGGTATTCTTAGTGGTATTGTTTATAAAACAACAATGCAGAAATATCAGAATAAACGCTAGGAAGGAGGAAAAATATTATGGAAAAAATTCAGAGTCAGTCAAAAAATCTTGCAGTAAAAAGAACCCTCTGCTATATCGTATTAATTCTCCTGGCTTTTATTTCTTTGTTCCCATTTTATACAATGATTATTAATGCCAGCCGTTCACATGAACAGATTCAGCGGGGCTTTTCTGCTCTTCCTGGACTCAGTCTTTTTAAGAACTTTGTAAACCTTACTACCGGTAAAGGAAAGAACTATCCTATTATCAGTGGTATGATAAACAGTGTTTTAATTGGTACCTTTTCTGCAGTTTTAACTACATATTTTTCTACCATGACTTCTTATGGTATTTATATGTACAACTTTAAGTTCAAGAGTTTTGCCTTTAAGTTCATTCTTGCAGTTATGATGGTTCCAACTCAGGTTTCTACTTTGGGTTTCTTAAAGCTGCTCAACAAAATGCACCTTATGAACAATTATATTTCTTTAATCGTTCCTGGTATTGCAGCTCCTATTGTTTTCTTCTATATGTACCAGTCAATGGAATCAACCCTTCCTTACTCAATTGTAGAAGCTGCCCGTGTAGACGGCTGTAATGAATTCAAGACCTTTAATAGAATTGTAATTCCTATGATGAAGCCTGCTATTGCAGTACAGGCAATTTTCTCTTTCGTAAGTTCATGGAATAACTACTTTGTTCCAAACTTAGTAATCAACGATAAGAAATTATGGACTGTACCTATTGTAATTGCTAATGCAAGAAATGCAGACTATATGAACTGGGACCAGGGTATTAACTATATGCTTATGACGGTAGCAATTCTTCCTTTGATTATTGCTTATCTCTTCCTTTCCCGCTATATAATCTCTGGTGCAACTGCTGGTGGTGTTAAAGAGTAAAAATGCTCCATACTTAATTTTTTTGGCCGTCCCGGAAGATGTTCTTGGCTTTTGGGGCGGCCTTTTTTTATTCCTGACCTAAATCAACAGAAATTAAATTTGGAAGTTTAGTAAAATCCTTTGTTAATTCAACCGGATTTGAACCATGGGGAACTCTTACTGTGTAGGTTAATAAAATCTGGTTTAATTCTACTTCGTACTGAATGTCTAAATCGCTTACAAAAAATTTGTTTGAATCCAGGATTCTTTCTATTTCATCCTTATCAATGGCGGAACCTGAAAATTTAATTCTAAGCAGCTTGGTTCTTTCGGTAGGGAAGATTCTGTGCTCAAATTTCTGCATTATGATAAGTGAAAGGATGATGATTACAAAGGTGAAGATGCTTATGTAATAAAGACCTGCTCCACAGGTAAGACCGATTCCAGCTGTTCCAAAAATAATGGCGGCGGTGGTAAGTCCCTTTATATTCAGGCCCTGCTTCATAATTACTCCACCACCAATAAAACCTATGCCTGTAATAACGCCGGCTGCAATTCGGGTTGGGTCTCCGGCCGAAATAGAATCGCGGGCCATTTCAGCAGAAAGAATGGCCATTAAAGAGCAGGAAACACAGATTATTACAAGAGTCCTTAAACCTACAATCTGCTTTCTTACTTTTCTTTCGTAGCCTAAGAGACTGCCGAATATAAGGCTTAAAATAATTCTGAAACAATACTCAAAAAACTGATGTTCTGAAAAAAATAAAGCAAGGTTCTGCATATAACTCCCTCCGGCCCGTAAAACAATTTACTATTTAAATAATGAAAAACCTGAAGCAAGCTTTGAACCGGCCTTGTTCCAGCTGCCGGCCTGCTTTACTGTCTGTCTGTGTTTTGACTGAGAAAGACTTGCAAAGCATTCTAAAAGCCATTGAGCCAGGGCTTTGTCTGATTTAAAGAGTTCGTTGTTAAATGGACATTTTGCAAGAATTACAGAAAGGTAATCATGATCATTAACGCAGGTAGAAAAATGTTCTGCCATGGCCATAAAGGCAGCCTGGGCAATGCTTACAATTGAACTTGCGGGAACCAGGCCTGCACCCTTACTGGAAGAGGTAGAAAGCTCATATTTTGAAGGATATTCCCTTACAAGAAAAGTAACAGTAACGGCTTCCTGTTTCTGTTCCAGTCTTTTTAACAATTCACTGCTGGTAAAGAGATAGGAATTAATAAGCTGGTCAATTGTTGAACTTAATTCTTCGCTCCGGTCAGTGTCGAATTTTGTAGTAAGGAAGGCTGCATCAAAATAAAAAATTACATGATCTATTTTTTCAAGTTTATTTTCTGCTTTAATTAAAAAAGTCCTGGCAGAAACGGCAGAGGCCTTATTCCAGGTAGTAGCATAAATATTTTCTGCTTCAAATTGAATTGCTTCAGCATCTGTTTTTGCAGAGGTAAAAATCTGATTATTGTTTTCTTTTAATGATTCACAAAAGCTAAGGGAGTCAGGAAGTTCTTTTCCTATAAGTAAAATATTATACATACTAACATTATAACATAGTCTAGAAAGGCAATCTACCTTATGATATAATGCCTTATATATGAAAGTTTGGGTAAAATATTTAATTGGAATTGCAATAGGTTTAGTAGTTGCCTTAATCCTTCCTTTAGACAGTCCTTCAATGGCCTCTGTTTTAGCATTCTTAAATGACTTAGTTGTACATATTGGAAGATATGTTGTTGTTCCTATTTTATTTTTTACATCAATTGTAGCCTTTAACAAATTACGTTCTTCAAAGTTAATCTTAAGAACATCTTTGTGGACTTTTTCAATTATAATTCTTTCATCTCTCTTATTAACTTTAATTGGAATTCTTTCAATTCTTATTGTAAAGCTTCCACGTATTCCAATTACCGTTGATATGGCCACAGATTCCTTTGATCTTGGTATTAAGAATATGATTTTGTCATTATTCCCATTTTCTGCCTTTGATGCATTAAAAGAAGGTTCTTTCCTTCTGGTAACCTTCCTTTTTGGAGCCCTTATCGGCTGGGAAAGTGCAGTAAACGTAGAAACAACACTTTTTAAGCCAGTATTCTCCCTTGCAGACTCACTGTCAAAGCTTTTTTATAACATTGCAGTATTCTTTACCGAAGTAATGTCCGTTTTATGTATTGCAATTATGTGCAACTGGACCCTATCTTTTAAGTCAATCATCATGACCGGTATTTATACCCCAATGATTATTATGTTCCTTGTAGATCTTATTTTAGTTGTGGGGGTAATTTATCCTTTAATCATCCGTTACCTTTGCCACGACCCTCATCCATATAGAGTTTTATACGCAAGTATTGCACCAGCTTTCCTTTCTTTAATAAGCGGAGATGCAAATCTTGTTTTACCATTAACAATCCGCCACGGAAAAGAAAGTCTTGGAATCAGACGACGCTGCGGTGGCTTCTCCTTCCCGCTCTTTTCTATTTTTGCCCGTGGTGGTTCAGCCCTGGTAACTACAATCGGCTTTATCCTTATCTGGCGTTCTTATTCCAGTTTAAGCATACCATTTGTTGATATTCTCTGGATTTTTGCCGTTTCTTTTGGACTCTCCTTCCTCCTCGGCGGCATCCCTTCCGGCGGAGCCTTCATCCTGCTCACAATACTCTGCACAAAATATGCAAGAGGTTTTGAGACAAGCTTCCTTCTGCTTAAACCGGCTGCCCTTATCATCTGTTCCTTTGCAACAGTTTTTGACACCATAACAGCAATGTTTGGAACTTACATTGTTGCAGTAAAAACAAAGATGATTGAGCACCACAGAATACAGCATTTTATTTAAGCGTGAGCGTGCCTTGACTCGACGTATTGTTTAAATAATAAAGACTTTCCTCTATCTTTTGTTATTGGCATTTATTTAAAATATATATTATACTTAAACAGTTATAGTAAAAGTTTTTTGATTCGTTAATAAGTTTTTGGATTGAGTTTCTTATCTGTGAATCTTTTTTTGTGAGGTTGAGTTTGGGTATTTCGATTAACGAAATTGTAACTGGAAGGAAAACTTTTTTTATAACGCCAGATACATCTCTGTTTCCAAGGACCTTCCTTGAAGACTATTTTGCGCTTGGCTATGAAGGCTATTTTATTGAATACGATAAGCGCGTAACAATCGAAAAAAAATTAGAAGTTATTCTCTCTCTCTTTAAGGATGCAATTTTATTTTTTAACATTGACTTTGTTCCCGAAGAATTTGACTGGTACGAAATTATAAGAAGAATTCGTATTGATTATGGCGAAAGAGTTCTTATTGGTGTTTTTTATACAAAACGTCCTACACTTGAAGAAAAAAAGAGAATTGAACGAAAGTATCTTTTTGATCTTGGAGTTCAGTGTGGCTGCATACAACTGGAATATCAGAAAAAAATAAACTTTAACATTATAGGTCATATTCTTGCGGCAAATCAGGCCCAGGGAAGGCGAAAGAACATACGTGCAATCTGTACAAAAGCCTGTACCTATTCAGTTACCCACAACGGAGTTCCTTATAGCGGAACTTTACAGGATATAAGCAGCTCACATTTTTCTATTGTAACTGCAGACGATGATGATTTGCATTTACAGGCTTACGAAAAATTGTCAAATCTTCATATAAATTTAAAGGGTTTCCTCTTTACTTCGGACGCAATTATGGTGCTTTCCCGAAAAACTGAAGCCGGTACCCTCTATATTTTTGCCTTTGTTTCCGCAATGGGTGGTTCAGGCCTTGAGCCAAGAATAAAACAACTCTTAACTTCTGCTATTTACAATCTTATGAACTACAATTTTAACTCAATTATGAAGCAGATGACCGAAGGAAGCCCTCTTTCTGACAGCGAAGACGGCGAAGAGTTTGTTGGCCTTAATCCTGATGACTAAATCACGTTTTTTTCGTAAAATAATAAGACTATGGAATTTACACAAGAATCAATTGAAGCTTTAAAAGTCAACGAAGTTGACATCATGAAAAAGATTGCGGATGAACTTAATATCCGCATTTCACAGGTAAACGCAGTAATAACTCTTTTTGAAGAGGGTTGTACTGTTGCATTTATCAGCCGTTATAGAAAAGATAAAACTGATAATCTGGATGAAGTTCAGGTTCGCGAATGCGATCATCTTTATAAATCTTATCACAATCTGGAAGAGCGCAGACTCGAAATTGTAAAGGGTGTTTTTGCTCAGGGTAAACTTACAGAAACTCTCTATCAGGCAATTATGGATGCCACAACTTTGACTGCTCTCGAAGACTTATGGGCTCCCTTCAAAAAGAAGAAGAAGACCCGCGGTATGCTTGCCGCAGAAAAGGGCCTTGAACCACTTGCAGACGCCATGCTTCAGATGGATGATGCTAAAATTGAAAAAGAAGCAGAAAAATACATCAAAACAGATAACGAAGACCCTGCCTTAAATGTAGAAAGCGCACAGGATGCCCTCAATGGTGCAAAAGATATTATTGCAGAGCGCGTAAGCCAGGAAATTTCTAACCGCGAAGCAATTCACGATTTATACTTAAAGACTGGAAACATTGTAACAAAGGGTATTGTTCCGGAAGGACAGACAGAAGAACAGGCACAGAAGGTTTCTACTTACCAGATGTACTGGGACTATTCAGAACCATTGAATCAGGTAAAACCACACAGAATTCTTGCCATTAACCGTGCAGAACGCGAAGAAGCCCTTACAGTCAGCATTGATGTAGATGTAGATTCAGCTGTTGCACTTTTACAGAAAAAGGTTGTAATCAACAATCACTATCACAAAGATGCTATTGAAGACGGCGTTGTAAGACTTTTAAGCCCTGCTGTTGTACGCGAAATCCGCAGCGATGAAGCAGACCAAGCAGATGAACACGGAATTGGAATCTTCAGCGAAAACCTTAAGAATCTTTTAATGACTCAGCCAATTAAGGGAAGCCGCGTTCTTGGAGTTGACCCTGGTTACCGTAACGGTACAAAATGTGCCGCCCTTGATGAAACCGGAAAATATCTTGGCTTCTTTAAAATCTATCAGGAAATTAATCCTAAAGAAGCTTATGATTTAATTAACGATGCAATTGACAAGTATGATATTCAGGTGGTTGCCGTAGGAAACGGAACCGGTTCTCACGAAGTTCAGGAAATTGTAGCAAAGGTAATCAGCGAAAATTACGCTTCTTCAGATGTAAAATACACAGTTGTAGATGAATCTGGAGCTTCTGTATATTCAGCTTCTCCTGTTGCAACAGAAGAATTCCCTGACCTGGATGTTATGGTTCGTGGTGCAATTTCTATGGGAAGACGTTTGCAGGATCCTCTTGCAGAACTTGTAAAAATTGACCCTAAGGCAATTGGTGTTGGCCTTTACCAGCACGATGTAAATCAGAAAAAACTTGCAGAACAGCTTGATGAAGTTGTTGGTTCGGTTGTAAATAATGTTGGTGTAAATCTCAACACTGCCTCATACATGCTCTTAAAATATGTATCTGGAATTAATACAACAACTGCAAAGAAGATTGTTGCCTACCGCGATGCAAACGGAAAAATCAAGAGCCGCGAAGAACTTAAAAAGGTTCCTGGTCTTGGTCCAAAAGCCTTTGAACAGTGTGCAGGTTTCTTAAAGATTGCAGAAAGTGATGATCCTCTCGATAATACCTGGGTTCATCCTGAAAACTACGATGCTGCCAGAGAAATTCTTCCATTAATTCAGAATGGACAGAAGGTTCCTGCAGAATTAATTAAACAGGTAGCAGAAAAATACAGCCTCAGCGAATCAACTGTAAAAGATATTGTAGACGAATTACAGAAACCAAACCGCGACCCTCGTGAAGGTTATCCTGCTCCAATTATGCAGAAGGGTGTCGTTCAGTTCGAAGATTTAAAACCGGGTATGAAAGTAACTGGAAAAATTAAGAACGTAGTAGATTTTGGCGCATTTGTTGATATTGGTTTACATGAAACAGGTTTAATCCATGTTTCAGAATTATCCGATACTTTTGTAAGCGATCCAATGGAAGTTGTAAAAGTAGGTGATATTCACGAATTTACAATTCTTGAGCTTGATACAGACAGAAGACGTATCAGTCTTTCCCTTAAGAGTGATGCTGCAGGACGTGCAGGAACAGGCCAGAAGTCATCTTCAAGACCAGCTGCAGGCTCTTCTTCAAACGGCGGAAAGCGCGTTGTAGTTGTTAAAAAGGGCTCAGCTCCAAGAAATGACTCACAGCGTCAAAACAGGTCTTACTCAAGAAATGATGATGACGGAATGAGTTATAATCCTTTTGCAGCATTGTTAAAAAAGTAATAAAATATAAGTTGACAAATAGTAATTAAGATTTATACTCCATTTGAATTAACCGTAACGAAATGGAGTATAAATTATTTATAGTAATGATTATACGGAGGGCAAAATGAAAAAATATACTTTATTAGCCGTTTTATTAAGTTCATTTATACTATTTTCTTGTGATAATTTTGCAGTTCCTTCTGGAGTCGAAGTTAAAACTGAGGCAGATTACAAATTTACTATTGCAGATATAGATTTAGATTTGAGCCAGTATTTTTCTGCCGAGCAGCTTTCTTCAAACCTTTCTTCCGGTGCCGAAGGAATGTCAATTTATAACTACAATCCTAACGGAGCCGCAGATAAGTTTGAGCTTCTTATGGATATGCAGTTACAGGAAATCCCTCTTGATTTCAGTTCCTATCTTGAGTCTATAGACCTTTCTTCTTCTCTTTCAAACATGAGTATTGGAACTTCTGTAACAATTCCGGAAGTAAATGAAGAGTTTTCTCAGGAAATATCATTATCAGATATTAACTCTATGATTAATGCCCTTGTTAGTTTCCAGGGACAGTCAGGAGAAGGAAGTCTTTCCTTCCTTATGGAAGACGGCTGTGATTTTAATTATATTGAATACTCAAGCGGTTCTCTTACTGTTTCCGGCGCCTTCCAGAATGGTACAACAGTTACCCTTACCTTAAAGGATGGTACAGAACTGAAAGGTACCTTTAATAATGGTACAACAAAGATTACAATTCCTGGCGGAACAAAACTGCACAAAAGTGGAATGACTATTTCTTTCTCAGATTCAGATGGAATTGATTATTATGCAATAATTGACTCATCAAGTCAGGTTAAACAAACAAGCGGTCTTACTTTAAGCAATACAATTTCTAAAAATATAAATACAACTTTCTCTATTCCTGCTTCAGATGCACTCGTTTCATGTACAATTGGCAGCGGAACCCTTACTTCACAGGTTGAAACACCAGATGGCTGGTCTGGTGTAAGTGCAAGTATAAGCGGAAATATTACCGGTGGTCTTGACTTAAGCTTTACAAACGGAAGTAATTCTCTTGCTGGTAAGGTTTTAGAGCCTGAAGATATTAGCCTTGCAGGAAGTTTCTCTGTTTCCTTTAATAATGCAACAATCACCTTTACAGATGGAAATCCTGAAATTAAGCTTGCTGTAAAAATTGATTCTTTCAGCTCAGCAAAAATTTCTTTAGGTGAATCTTATTCAGCTTCTCAGTCTTTTGATTATGAACTTCCAGAAGAAGCAACTACAATGATTGATTATATCATCTGGAAACCAAGTGGAATAAGCATCAGCTGTACAACAAACCTGCCTACTGGTAACGACATTAAAATGGAAAATGTAGTTTCCAGCTTCCTTGGTATTGATGATACTGCTGCTAAATCAGTTTTAAATAAAACAGTAGATTACTTAAGTACAGATAAGGACGAAGAACTTGGAACAGACTATCATAAATCTGTTATTACAAGCGGAACCAAGGTAGATTTTTCTGCAGACCTTCTTCTTCCAGGTTATGATGATACAGACAAAACACTTACCCTTACAAGCGTAGAATGTGGTCAGGA
>JAEEGF010500380.1_pt1 | contig 13647 bp, 9 predicted proteins | sample 9134171 | NCBI WGS metagenome assembly JAEEGF01 (sample SAMN16246542, study PRJNA631951) | gut metagenome | biome: gut microbiome; feature: rumen; material: AP-attached | host: Bos | place: Iran: Karaj | collected 2018-10
TTGATGAGGCTGACGCGGATGTCATCACTCATGGTAAGTAGGAGATTCTTGAAGTTCTCTACCTGTGCCGATGTCTTATCGCCAAAGATGCCGCCAGAGATTTTGGTCAGTCCGTCTACTATCTGGGCTATCTTAGGACCAAAGATGTTCTGGATGTCATCGACGGTGTAGTCTGTGTCTTCTACCACGTCGTGGAGCAGGGCAGAGCAGATGCTGGTACTGCCAAGCCCGATTTCTTCACTGACGATTTGGGCAACAGCAATGGGGTGCATGATGTAGGGCTCACCAGAGAGGCGACGCACGCCTTCATGCGCCTTGCAGGCGAAGTTGAAGGCCTTGGTGATGAGGTCCACCTTCTTGCGATGGTGGCTTTTCAGGTAAGTGTCCAGCAGATGCTGGAACGCTTCGTTGACGATGCGCTCATCTTCCTGTAGTTCCCTATTTTGCTGTTCCTCAATCAATTCCAAAACGATGTACGATTAATTTTCGATTAATTCACCTTTCCTCCTCCATGGGGAGAAAGAAGGGGCTTTATCTTACCCTAATTCGCTGTCCCGAACGAATGGTGTTGCCACGCAGTCCGTTCATGCGTTTCAACTTGTCCACTGTTGTGTGGTTACGTCTGGCAATGGCACCCAATGTGTCGCCGGCCCTAACGGTAACGCTCTTGCTACGGGTGCTTCTGCTGTTCCTTGCAGTTTGTTTCGGTGCGGCAGAAACAGCTTGTACGGCAACTTCGGTTTCTTTCTTGCTGAAGAGCTCATCGGCACGATGGGTATAGATAGAATCACCGGCTTCGATGAAGGAACCTATGGCTTCTGGCGACATGCGAATGGCAAGTTGACGAGCCGCTCCAGGTATCATCGTGGTGCGGTACTGCGGGTTGAGGGCACGTAGTTCCTCCATGCTCACACCACAGATTTCGTGTATCTGCTCAAAACGAATGTCGCGATTGACCATGATGGTGTCAGTGGCGTCAGGCAGTTGTGTGTTCACGGGACAGATGTTGTGCTCACAATAATAGTTCATGATATAGTTGGCGGCAATGAATGCCGGAACATAACCGCGAGTCTCTTGTGGAAGATAAGGATAAATAGTCCAATAGTCCTTCACTCCATTGGCTCGTTTGATGGCTTTCAGTACGTTTTGCGGACCACAGTTGTATGAGGCAATGGCCAGTGTCCAGTCGCCAAAGGTGTCGTAAAGGTCCTTGAGGTATCGGGCAGCAGCATACGAGGACTTGACGGGGTCGCGTCGTTCGTCGATGAGGCTTGTTACTTCCAGTCCGTATTGCTTGCCTGTAGTGAGCATAAACTGCCACAGACCAGCTGCTCCCACGCGACTGGTTGCTCCAGGGTTGAGCGCGCTCTCGATGATGGGCAGGTATTTCAATTCCAAGGGCAGCTGATAGGTTTCCAAGGCTTCCTCGAAGAGCGGGAAATAGAAGTTGCTTGCCCCCAGCATGATACTTACCGTACGACGCAGACGACCGCTGTACTGGTCGATGAACTTCCGCACGACGTCGTTGTAAGGCATATCGATGACGTTGGGCAATCGGCTGAGGCGATTGATATATTCCTCTTTCGTGAACTCTGGATTTTCACCATTCGACTGGCAACTTTCGTCTACACTCAGGTAGTTTTTCGTGTTCCATTCGCGTAGCAGACTGTCGACCTCTGCCGAGCGCATGCCTTCAGGCAGGTCTATTTCTTCGTTCTCGCCCGTTTGGTCGTCGAACACAGTTATCTCGTTTTGTGCCATTCCCATCAAGGGCAGTACAAATCCCAGTCCTAAAGTGAATATCTTTTTTATTGTCATAATCTTTTATCTTTATTCCTTAAAACCTTAAATCTAAAACCTATATGTTAACCTTCATTCATGAATCTCATTAATACCTCAAGCACAGCGAAATGCCGTAACTGTTTTTCTTCTGGTGGCGCATTGTGGGCACTCCCGTATCGATGACGGCTGGTTCGAAATGGAAACTCAAGTCTGGACTAATGTCGAAGGTCGATAGTTCGGCATCGACATAAGCATCGACGACCGATATCAGATAAACACCAGCAAAGGCGAATATGCTCATGTCCCGATATTTGCGGAAGTGGTCTTTCTTGTTCTTGAATATCTGTTTAAACTTCGACTCCTTCCCCTCAATGCTATATCCCATGGGCAGCATATTCTCGTAGCTCTTCGTATTCGGATCATCGTCCATAATGTCGATGTAGGCTTGAGAGTAGTCCCTGAGCATTTGGTTGTTCCACGTAAGGGCATAGGCGCATCCAAGGAATCCTCCGTAGATGATGGGCAGTTTCCAATATTTGCGATTATAGATTTGCCCTGCACCTGGGAGTACCAATGCCAACCACATGGATCGTATCGGGTCAGGTGTAAACAGCCGTTTGTCGCGCTTTAGCTTGATCCCTTGCTTGAGTAGGCTGTCGATGATACCCGTGTCCAATGGAAGTGCGTCTTCTTCCACTAACAGGATGTCATGTCCCACACGCAGGGTATCGGGTGTGGTTATTGGCAAGGTGTCGTGCCCTGCCACTTGTGCCCGAGCCCCGTTGATCCATACGACGAGCAACAAGGCCAGCATTGTGCTGTATCTTGTGCCGCGAGGTATCAATGTTTCAGTCTGTCAAAGAGTTCAATGATGCTTTCCAGTTCCTTTTCGCTGGCAAAGGGAATGCAAATCTTTCCCTTCCCCTTATTGCTACAGGTCAGTTGCACCTTTGTATGGAAGAATGCGGACAGAGCCTCCTTTAATTCATCAAATTCGGCCGCTTTGGTCGCACCTTTACCTTTCAATCGCTTGCCGCCTGCTTTTACTTCTCCACCTTGTGTGAGTTCTTTCACCATCTCCTCTACTCGGCGGACGCTTATGCCGGTACGCTGGATTTCGTCATACACTTTCAGCTGCAGTGTGGGGTCGTCCAGTGAGAGTAAGGCGCGGGCGTGTCCCATATCTATCTCATGATTCTTCAGTCCCATCTGTATCTGTGCGGGCAATTTCAACAATCTCAGGTAATTGGCGATGGTTGAACGGTTCTTACCTACGCGTTCGCTCAGACGGTCCTGAGTCAAATTGTATTGTTCGATAAGATGTTGGTAGGCTAATGCGATTTCCATCGAGTTCAGGTTCTCGCGTTGTATGTTTTCCACGAGTGCCATTTCCATCATGTTCTCGTCGTCGACGGTGCGAATGTAGGCAGGGATGGTGGTTCTGCCAGCCATCTGTGAAGCACGCCAACGTCGTTCTCCAGCAATGATGGTAAAGGTTCCGTCGCCCATGTCACGAACGGTGATGGGTTGGATGATGCCTATTTCGCGGATGCTGTCAGCCAGTTCGCGAAGGGCTGTCTCGTCAAATTCGCGTCGAGGTTGGTTGGGGTTGGCCTTGATGGCCATGATGGAAACTTCGTTGATGCTCGAAGACCCCCCTGTGTGCACCTCATCAGTGCGCATTAATACGTCCAATCCCCTGCCCAATGCAGGATATTTCTTATGTACTGCCATGTGGATTATGTCAAATGTTAAGTGTCAAATGTAATGTCAACTCTTCTCGTTTTTTTTCACCAACTCATTGGCCAATGCCAGATAGTCGCGTGCACCGGCAGAATCGGCATCATACAAGATGACGGGCATACCGTGACCTGGTGCCTCGCCCAACTTCACATTGCGTTGGATAACGGTCTTGAACACCAACTCTTGGAAGTGACGCTTCACCTCGTCGTAAACTTGGTTGGCCAGACGCAGACGACGGTCGTACATCGTCAGCAGGAATCCTTCGATTTCCAGTTGTGGATTCAGTTTGACCTTGATGATGCGAATGGTGTTGAGTAGTTTGGATAAACCTTCCAAGGCGAAATATTCGCACTGAACGGGAATGATGACCGAATCGGCTGCTGTCAGAGCATTTACCGTAATCAGACCCAACGAAGGTGAACAGTCGATGAGAATGTAGTCATAGTCCTCGCGAATGTCCTTGAGCATTGTTGCAACCACTTTCTCGCGTTGTGGAATCTGCAACATGCCTACTTCGGCTCCAACCAAATCGATGTGAGAAGGAATGATGTCCAACCCGTCGATGTCGGTGGTGTAAATAGCCTCACGAGCATCGATGTGGTCGATGAGGCAGTTGTAGAACGATGTGTCAATTTGTGAAATGTCAACGCCAAGTCCTGAGGATGCGTTGGCCTGCGGATCAGCATCGATAAGCAGGACTTTCTTCTCTAATGTCGCCAAAGAGGCGGCAAGGTTCATACTGGTTGTGGTTTTGCCCACACCTCCCTTTTGATTGGCTAAAGCGATGATTTTTGCCATAGCTACTGCTCTTTTGCTTTATAATTGGCGCAAAAATAGAGAAAAATGTATAAACAGTCCTTATTTTATAAGGAAAGAATGCAAAAAGTGTTGATAACTTCGCCTTTTTGTTGATAACTTTTCTCATTTTTACTTATTTTAACGTTGTGGAACGCCCTATTCTTCGTCGCTACACTTATGTGGATTGGCTTAAAAGGCATAAAAAAGAAACCGCATTCTTTTGTTCTGCTCTCGATTTTTCCGTAACCTTGCCAATAAGTTGGCGAAGTTACTCCATCTCGGCATAAAAAAGAAACCACTTTCTTTTGTTCTGCTCTCGATTTTTCCGTAACTTTGCAGTCCATATGGAAAGAAAACTCATTCTTATAACTAACGACGACGGTGTTTCGGCACAAGGCATCGAAGTCCTGACCAACCTCATGCTCCAGTTGGGCGATGTGGTTGTGGTGGCTCCCGATTCAGCACGTTCAGGGGCCGCATGTGCCATCACTTGCACCCAAGCTATCACGCTTCGTCGTCGAGCCGATATGGAACGCGAAGGACTGAGTGTCTATGCTTGCTCGGGCAGTCCTGTTGATTGTGTGAAATTGGGTCTTGAACAATGCTGTTCGCGTCAACCCGATCTCTTGGTTTCGGGTATTAATCATGGTGATAATGCTTCGTGCAGCATTCACTATAGCGGAACTATGGGAGCAGTCCTCGAGGGGTGTATGAAAGGCATTCCCTCCATCGGCTACAGTTTGCGTACGCTCAAGCATAAATGCGATTTCCAACCCTATGCCGACCATATTCTGCGCATTGCCCGTCATGTCCTCTACGACGGTTTGCCTCAGGACGTTTGTCTGAATGTCAACTTCCCAGAGGTCGAGAAGTTGGCAGGCTTGCGTGTTTGTCGTATGGGACGCGGTCGATGGGTACAGGAATGGATTTCTGCAAACAACCCTCGAGGGATGAATGCCTTTTGGCTTACGGGTCGGTTCTTAAATTTGGAACCTCACAACGAGGATACTGACTATTGGGCTCTCGATCATGGATATACTGCAGTCACTCCCATCCGGCTCGACATGACTGCATACGACGTCATGCATTCTCTTTCTCCATTAGTAACGATTTAATCTTTACGCCTCCATGAAATACTACCTTATTGCCGGAGAGGCCAGTGGCGACCTTCATGCTTCACATCTCATGGCTGCTTTGCGCCAGCGTGAACCAGAAGCAGAGTTCCGCTGTGTCGGTGGCGACTTGATGCAAGCTCAGGGTGGAACGTTGGTGCACCATTATCGCGACTTGGCTTACATGGGCATCTGGCCTGTCATCCGTCATCTGCCCACGATCCTTCGTGGCATGAGGGATACAAAGCGCGACCTCCTCCGTTGGCAACCTCAGGTAGTGATTCTTGTCGACTATCCAGGCTTCAATCTTTCTGTGGCTAAATATGTCAGGAAGCATTTGCCTGGAACTGCGATTTTCTATTACATTCCGCCTAAGATTTGGGCTTGGAAGGAATGGCGTATTCGTTCCTTGCGTCGCCACACGGATTATCTCTTCAGTATCCTTCCTTTCGAGGTCGATTACTACCATCGTCGTCACCATTTCCATCAGGTGGCATATGTGGGCAATCCCACGCTCGATGAGGTACGTGCCTACGAAGCCTGTCATCCTGCAGATTTCGCCCATTTCATCGAAGAAAATGGGTTGGACAATCGTCCGATTATTGCCTTGCTTGCAGGCAGTCGGCAACAAGAGATCAGGGACAATCTCAGTCGCATGATAGAAGCTGCACGCCCCTTTGCCGATCGCTATCAGTTGGTGGTCGCAGGTGCACCTGGCATCGACCCTGCGTTCTATGCTCAATGGACAAAGGACTTGAACGTTTCGATTTTATATGATAAGACCTACCCACTCCTGCAGCATTCCACAGCAGCTCTTGTTACCAGCGGGACAGCTACTTTAGAGGCCGCTTTGTTCCGTGTACCACAGGTCGTCTGCTACTACATTGGGTGTGGTAAGTTTGTTAGTTTCATGCGTCGTCTGGTACTAAAAATTCCTTACATCTCACTCGTTAACTTGGTCGGAGGCTATGAAGTGGTTCCCGAGTTGGTTGCCGACGGTATGACGGCAGAGAACGTAAGTCGCCACTTGAGTACGATACTTCCTAATGGTTCACGCCGCGATGCGATGCTCCAAGGTTATGAGTATGTGATTCAGCGTTTGGGCCAACCCGGTGCTCCCCAGCACACAGCCGAGTTCATTGCTCCTTGATTTTTTTGCCCATTTAATCGACTTTTTTCGTCAAATAGAATGCTCTTTCTCTTTAAAGCTGCATTCCCCTTCATTGCGCCAACTATCTACTTTGGACAATAATCATTTCTTCCTTTTGTTTGTGCCATTTTTGTAAATTTTGCGCATTTTTTTGAAAAAAAAAGCCAAAATGTATACGCGTACACGCAAAAATCATTAAATTTGCCCCTCGTAGAACTATAAAACCTTGCTAACACTAATACAATGGTAAACCGATTTATCCTCAACGAAGTTTCCTATTTCGGACCTGGAGCCCGTAAGGAGTTGCCCGGTGTCGTAGCTCGTCTGGGCTTTAAGAAGGCACTTGTGGTTACCGACAAGGGTTTGATGAAGTTTGGCGTGGCCAAGATGGTGCTCGATGTTATGGACGAGGCCGGTATTCAGTATGAGATATTCGACGACGTAAAGCCTAATCCCACGGTTACGAACGTGAAGAACGGCATTGAAGCCTGCAAGAAGGCCGAAGCCGATTTCATTGTTGCCATAGGTGGTGGAAGTAGCATGGACACTGCCAAGGGCATTGGCATCGTGGTTCGCAATCCTGAGTTCTCCGACATCGTCTCTTTGGAGGGCGTTGCCGACACGAAGAAGAAATCGCTGCCCATCATAGCCCTGCCCACTACAGCCGGAACAGCCGCAGAGACCACCATCAATTACGTCATCATCGACGAATCGCGTCAGGCCAAGATGGTTTGTGTCGATCCTAACGACATTCCTTGCGTGGCTATCATTGATGCCGAACTGATGTATTCACTTCCCAAGTCGCTGACTGCTGCCACGGGTATGGATGCTATGACGCACGCCATCGAGGGACTTATTACCAAGGCCGCTTGGGAACTCTCCGATATGTTCGAGATCAAGGCCATCGAGATGATTTACCGCTATCTGCCTCTGGCTGTCGATGAGCCCACCAATCCCAAGGGTCGCGACGGAATGGCTGTAGCTCAGTATGTGGCAGGTATGGCATTCTCCAATGTGGGTCTGGGTGTCGATCATGGTATGGCCCATCCGCTTAGTGCCCTGTTCGACGTGCCTCACGGTGTGGCTTGTGCCATGCTGTTGCCCACAGTGATGCGTTTCAACGCACCTGCAGCCTTGGAGAAATATGTAGAAATCGCCAAAGCCGTTGGCGTTTATCGCGAAGGCATGTCTCTGGAGGAGGCTGCCGATGCTGCTTGCCGAGCCATTGAGGACTTGAGTGCTCGCGTAGGCACCAACAAGCGCCTCTCTGACTTAGGTATTACGGAGGCCGACATCCCTGCTTTGGCCGATCAGGCTATTGCCGATGTTTGCACGCCTGGCAATCCTCGTCCTGTAACGCGCGACGACATTGTCAGTCTCTATCGTGCAATACTATAATATAAATACTAACTTATTTAATTTATCTGAAACAATTTAATTATTATCAACCTATTTTACTAACTTAAAACTAACTATTATGAAGAGATTTTCACTTCTTTTCATGTCGTTATTGGGATTGTTCGGACTGGTTAACCTGTCCGCCCAAGATTACGACTATGAACCAGACTATGACAATCCTCTGATTCAAGAAGTCTGGCAGTTTAGTAGCCCGTATTCCGACTTCCTTAACAAGGATGAAGACGGAAACGAGTATGTAGATGCTACTCGCGAGGGTAGTTTCTATGCGTTAATCGAAGCTGAGGGTGCTGGCGATGCCGGCTATCCCACTCAGGACTTCTGGCATTCATCGTGGCATTCCTATCCCGTTCACGATGTTCAGGGCAGCCATTATTTCCAGGTCGAGATGCTCGACCCCGAGACATTGCCCGACCAAATCGTGTTCGTGTTCACACGTCGTAACACTGACAACGACCACACCACTGAGTGGAGTGTTCGTGGTACCAACGATCCTGATGCTTCGAAGGACGAGTGCGATGATTTGGCTTACATTCTGACTCCATTTGGTAGCAAAACTGAGACATTGACTTCCAAAGCCTTTGATCCCAGCCACTACAAGTATCTGCGTTTCTACTCAGAGGCTCAGTATCCCAGCAACCGTGTTTATTTCCACTTGCAGCGCTTCCAGCTCTATCCTTTGAGAGCAGTTCCCGAATACGAGGCTGCCTTGAACATGCTGTCCGATGCGTTCGACAAGTATTATGGGATGTACGACAGCTTCCCCACTGGCGTTGAGCCTGGCCAATATGGCGAAGAGGAAGTTGCCTACTTCCAGGAGATGGTTCTTACACTTGACGCCGACTTCATGAGCGACGAAGAGCGTGAGGCACTGACCAAGGCCAAAGCACAGGAACTGATTGACGCCGTTGAGGCTGCTTATCAGGCAGTGCTTGCTTCTAAGGTTACCTTCGGTCTGACATCTGGTTACTATCGCATCCGTGCCGGTATGGAATATCGTAACGATGTTGTGGTAGGTAAGGACGACGAAGGTCAGGACATCGTTGAGAACATGGTTCGCGACAAGTACATGATGGGTCACAAGCAGGACGGCAAGTATTGGGGTATCTGGGGCACGCCCGAGGACTTCAAGGAGGAGACTTGGAAAATTCGTCCGCTGTTCAAGGTTACCAACAAGGGTGATGGTATCTATGACATCGTGAGCATGATGTACGACACTCGCTTCACTAAGGTTGCTAAAAGCACCAGTGTTGAGATGTCTCAGGAGAGCGATACTCTGATGGCTCTGGATGCCGCTGGCACAATGAACGATATTTCTTATGTGAACATTCGTGTGGCTTCACAGCCTGCTGGTGATTACTTCTACCTGCATCAGAATAACCACAGCAATGGTGCTGGTAAGAACGGCTTCCTCGTAGGATGGAGCAACACTTGGGACGAATATAATGGCCCGAGAGCTTCGGAGTGGTACTTCGAACCCGTTGACGAGGCTGAGGCTAATGCCATCATCGAAGCCTGGAAACCCTATCGCGACCGCGATGCATGGTTGGCCGAATACCATGCTTTGTATGACGAGGCTAAGGCTGCCGTTGAGGCTGCCAAGGACGTTGCTCACATCGCCCTTATTACCAGTGTCGATCAGCTCAGCAGCCCGTTCACAGAGCCCAACGAAGGTTCTCTGGCTAACCTGATTGATGGTAAGACCGACAACTTCTGGCACTCTATCTGGAGTGGTGCAGCCGAGTACGAAGGTCACCACTATCTGCAGGTAACCCTGAACGAGGTTGTAACGGATCCCGTTAACATGACGTTCACACGTCGTAATGCCGACAATGACCACACCATCAAGTGGAGCATTCGCGGTACTAACAGCGAGGAGTGGACTCCCGAAGAAGAGTGCGAAGAGCTGCTTAATTGCGAGACTCCATTTAACAGCAAGACCGAAACCCTGTCAACACCTACTTTCGACACCAAGGGTTACACCATTCTCCGCATCTACTCTGAGGAACAGAAGGGTTCAAGCTATGGCTCTCGTACCTACTGGCACGTCAGCGAACTGAACCTTTATGCCAACGTTGAGAACCCCAATTCTCAGTACAGTGCAATGGGACAGGTAGCTGTTGACCTCGACAATGTGCTCGATGAGCAGAAGGAGATTGAGGATGCCGACCTCACTCAGGCCGACTTCGACAAGCTCTCTGCAGCCTACGAGGCATTCAAGGGCGAGTTCGTTGATCCCGCTGAACTGCGCGACGTTTTGGCTCAGGTTGATGGCAAGACAGCTTCTGTAGCCGTTGGTACGAATCCTGGCTTCTGGCCCGACTTGACCACTGCTGAGGCTCTTGACGCTACCATCGAAGCCGCTAAGGCATACGACGTGGCTGGTGTTTACACCAAGACCAAGAGCACCGAGTTCATCGAGACTCTGAAGGCTCAGGCCGAGGCTTACGACAAAGCCGTTAACCTCGTTAAGCCTGGCAAGTGGTATCGCTTCCGCTATGGTACTGAAGAGGAATACGAAGAGCACGGATGGCCCACCACTGGTAATGGTGAAAACTATGACGAGGAAGCTGGTGTCGTTCGCGACGAAGCCCTCTATGGCAAGTATGTTGTAGTAGCCGACTTCACGGATGAAAATGATGTTCGCACCGTTGAATCCGTCGATGCTGGTGATGTTTCTCTGTACAACTACATCTTCCTGGATGAGGAAGCCGACATCGAAGACAAGGATCTGGCTCTCTTCCGCTTCATCAGTGTTGGTGACAGCGCATACGTTATCCAGAACAAGGCTACAGGTCTGTTCCTGTTGCGTCCCGATAATGAACGCTTCATGCGCCTGAGCGCATCGCCTTCACTCTTCACACAGGGTATTGCAGGTTGGGGTCAGAACTACTTCAGCATCAAGAACCTTGACAACAAGGGTCTCGAGGCTCTCCACGCTGCTTCTCGTTACAACATTCTCCAGACTTGGAGCGGTTGGGGCGACACCGACGGTCGTCGTGGTTGCTTCTTCGTAGAGGAGGCCGAGGACGTTGCTGCCGACTACGATGGCACTGCATTCCAGATTGCTGCTAAGCCCGGTACCGTTACTTCATTCTGCTTCCCCGTAAGCATCAAGGGTGAGGACAACATGTACACCGTGAACAGCTTCGAGCAGACCGCTGATGGCATCATCCTGAGCCTTGCTAAGCTCACTGAGGTTGCCGCAGGTCGTCCGTTCCTCTACATCTTCGATGGTGAGTACGACGCAGAAGCTGAGGACGAAGACTACTTCGACTACACTCACGGCTACGACATCGTGAAGGAGACCGTAGACGGCAATGTTGTGAAGGGTGCTATCTATCCTAAGACTGTAGGAGAGGGCGTCATCACGATTGCCAACAACAAGTTCACTGTAACTAAGAGTCCTAACGCCACCACTGGTGAGTCGTCGGCTTACATCGTAAGCGGTGATGAGACCTTCAACAGCAAGCTGCCTATAAGCTACATCATTACCGGTCAGGGTGACAACATCCAAGAGACCCTCCAGAAGGTTGCTCGCACTGGCGACATCTACACACTCGACGGTCGTCTCGTTGGTCGCGGCAGCTTGAAGAGCCTGCGCCAGAAGGGTGTTTACATCATCAATGGTGTCAAGGTCATGGTTAAGTGAGAAACAAGACAGAGCCTAAGCTTGGGCTTGTTCGAACGTGAATGAGCTCGAGCGAAAGCTCAAGGTTTTGGTGAAGTAAGCACAATGAGAGCTTACTCATAAGCATTTGCTTAAACAATTTGAAAGGGACTTGCCATTACGGCAGGTCCCTTTCTTTTTATATTATATGCTCCACGTTCTTAGGCTTTTCTCATCAAGAATGCCCCTTTACCTTCTCCGTTTGCACCTCAGGTGCTCCGTCGGAAGGCCTCAGGTGTTCCGTCGGAAGGCCTTAGGTGCTCTGCCAGAAGGCCTTAGGTGCTCCGTTGGAAGGACTATATATGTCGCTTGTTATACATATATTTTCTGATTTCCAGTCGGTTACAAAAAAACTGTGACAATGTCACAGAAATTCGTTAGTGGCTGATAATCAACGGCCTTGCTTTTCACTATTCCAGTTCTACTAAGCATATTAAAGCAATGAAGCGACTCTTTCCTCGCGTGAGGGAGTCGCTTCAGTATGCAGAAAGTAATGAAATTATCTTTTACAGCGTCACATGTTCGGCTTGAACGTTGCGGCCAAGGAAGACTGAGGCATTCTCATTGAAATTGAGGGGATGCTCAGTGGTGAGGTAACGACTGTTGCCGCTTCGCGTGATGCGCTGCTCCATCTCGGGATGGCGCTGGAGGTAGTCCTTGAGGCTGTTGGCCACATATTCGCCCTGAGGTACCAGTCGGATGTGGCTGGGGCAGAACTGACGCAGTTTGCTGAGCAGAAGGGGATAGTGGGTGCAACCGAGAATGATGGTGTCGATGTCGGGATCGCGGGTGAGCAACTGGTCGATGTATTTCTTGACGAAATAGTCGACACCAGGGCTGTCGTACTCCTTGTTCTCGATCAGGGGAACCCACATGGGGCAGGCCTGACCGGTGACACGCACGCCAGGATGCAGTTTGCCTATCTCTATGTCGTAGGTGTGACTGCGAATGGTGCCTTGTGTGGCAAAGATGCCCACGTGGCCATTGCGGGTGAGTGTGCCAGCAATCTCTGTAGTAGGACGGATGACGCCCAGCACACGGCGGTTGGGGTCAATCTCGGGCAGGTCGCATTGCTGAATGGTGCGCAGTGCCTTGGCAGAGGCGGTGTTGCAGGCTAGGATGACCAGCGGGCAACCCATCTCGAACAGGCGTCGAACGGCCTGTAGGGTGAACTCGTAGACCACCTCGAAGGAGCGTGTGCCATAGGGCGCACGAGCATTGTCGCCCAGATACAGATAGTCGTATTCGGGCATCAGTTGCTGTATCTCGCCAAGTACTGTCAGTCCCCCATAGCCTGAATCAAAAACACCAATGGGACCTTTATCCATTGAACATTGACCATTAATCATTGACATTCACTTTTGAGGAGTTGTATTGGGAGCGATTCTCACTTCGTTCGATATTGGGAGTTAGAGAGGGAGTTAGCTCGTTGCACTCGCGTTTTATTCGTGCAAAGCACTAACTCCTGAGCTTTAGCTCTTAACTCCTCAGCCAAAGGCTGAATAACTCCTGTCCATAGGACTTAACTCCTTAATTATTCTTTTACTCTTCGGTCGGCTCGATGCCCAGTTTCCGCATTACGGCCTTGGTGACATCCTCGCCGATGGCAGGGTTGACGAATGGGCACTGGTTGTTGTCGGTATTCAGGATGGCAGCATAGCCCGCCTCTACGCCCACAACACGGATGGCGTCGTTGAGTTGTGACTCCACACCGGCCATCAGTTCACGCTCGGCCTTGGCCAGCAGTTGCTGGGCTTCCTGACGGAACTTGATGCCTGTCTCCATGAGCACCTGCAGTTCGGCCTGACGCTTCACGAGGATGTTCTCGGGAAAGTCTTTCTGGCCTTGCAGGAACTCGGAAAACTTGCGTTGGAACTCCTCTTCGCCACGTGTGGCCTCCTGCTCGTACTTGGTCTTCAGTTCGCTGAGACTCTGTTGGGCTTGGGTGTAGGCAGGCATCTTCTTCAGTACAGACT
>JAEEGF010868956.1_pt1 | contig 13647 bp, 17 predicted proteins | sample 9134171 | NCBI WGS metagenome assembly JAEEGF01 (sample SAMN16246542, study PRJNA631951) | gut metagenome | biome: gut microbiome; feature: rumen; material: AP-attached | host: Bos | place: Iran: Karaj | collected 2018-10
TCTCCTCTTTGTTTCGTCCCTTTTTAATCATTGTTCATATGGCCACATGCAATTATGTTGTATAAATCTTGACTTGCCGTCGGAAGACCAAACGATTTCGTGCCAATGCGGATTAGTATGATATTTTGGGATATCCGTGATCCGTCAAACTATAAGGCTTCCCTTCGGGGAAGCCTTTTGGTTGGGCTGCTCACCGGCGTCCTGCCTTCCCTTTGCGGAAGGGGGACCGCTCTTGAACGAGCGTTGGATGCGTGGGGTAATTGCTAATTGCTAATTGCTAATTGCTAATTGCTAATTGCTGATTGCTGATTGTTTATTCCCGTCCGGGCTTTCTCACGCCCGGTCATTCTCCTGACGGTAGCCGGTCGCGCTGTCGACGCGGTTCAGTATCGTCTCGCCCGAAACGAATCTTCTCAGATTCTCGGCGGAGATCTTTATGATCCTGTCGAGCGTCTGGGGCAGATGGAAGAAGCCCGAGATATGCGGCGTGATGTAGACGTTCGGCGTGTTCCAAAGCGGATGATCGGCGGGGAGCGGCTCGGGATCGGTCACGTCGAGCGCGGCATAGATGCGTCCCTCGCAGCAGACCTTCCGGAGTGCGTCGGTTTTGATCGCCTTGCCCCTGCCCACGTTGATGAGCACGGCGCCGGGCTTCATGAGCCTCAAACGGCGCTCGTCCATGAGCCCGTTCGAGTCCTTGCCGGAGGGAAGCGACAGCGCGACGACGTCCGCCCTCGGCAGAAGCTCGTCCAGCTCCGAAAGGGTATGCAGCTCGTCCAGCCATTCGGGCTTTTCGCGCAGGGTGCGGCGTATGCCCATCGTGTATGCGCCGAGAAGCTTGCACTTCCTTGTGAATTCGCCGCCGATATCGCCCATTCCGACGGAGAGCACGACCGCGTCCTCTATCGAGGTGACGCCGCCCTCGTCCTGCCAGAGGGAGTGGAGCTGATTCGCGTGGTAGTTATACAGCTTTTTCTTGATCGAGAGCAGCATGCCGAGCATATGCTCCGAAATGGCGAGCCCGTACGCGCCGCTGGAATTGGCAAGCACAGCGCCCTCCGGCATACGCTCGGGGTAGCCGTCCGCGCCCGCCATGTTGAGGTGCAGGAGCTTGAGCCTTTCGCATTTGCCTACGAGGTCGAGCGGTATGTTGCCGATTATGACGTCGGCTTCCTTAACGTCCTCCTCCTTCACGTTTTCGCGGAGCACGTAATGAAAATCCCCGCCGGGGCAGGCGTTTTCGAGCATAGCCTTATGCTTTTCGTTCACGGGAGGCGTAACAAGTATATTAAACATCGGTCTTCAACTCCTTGAATTAAGATTTGTTTAGCTATATAATACAACTGTAACGGAGGTGATTCAAGTGGAAATTTCTCTTGATGAAATAAAAGCGCAGGCGAAAGCCGCAATTACGGAGCTTTTGAATTACGGGGAGGTCGGGCTGCTTTACGCCGGCACTTCCTCTCACAACATCCCCCCTCTCAAAAAGGGTGATATCGTCGTCATCGGCTGCTCGACGAGCCGCGTTATGGGCTACCACATGGGCACGCATTCGACGGAGGATATCGCGCGCGCGATCATGGGCGCAGTTCTGCCCATGGTGAAGGAGCGCGGGCTGTACCTCGCATGCCAGTGCTGCGAGCACCTTAACCGCGCGGTCGTCGTGGAGCGCGAGTGCATGGAGAAGTACGGCTTTGAAGAGGTCTGCGTCAAGCCCGCTCTGCACGCGGGCGGCGCCTGGAGCGTCCGCGCGACCGAGGTGTTCGACGATCCCGTGGTCGTCGAAGACATAAAGGGCATGGCGCGCGCCGGCATGGACATAGGCGGCGTCCTGATCGGCATGCACATGCACGCGGTCGCCGTTCCCGTACACGCCCAGAACGACAAGCTCGGCAACGCCAACGTTATAATGGCAAGGGTGAGACCCAAGCTGATCGGCGGCGCGAGGGCGCAGTATAATTGATCGGAAAACACAAAAAGACCGGGAATGGATCGGCCATTCCCGGTTTTATTTATTCCAAGCCCGGAGCGTCCGTCCGGATGCCGCTTCCCGGAAAAAGAGGTGCAAAAGCGGTCACGCCGCGTCCTGTTGAGCCTCTTCCTCCACCTTATCCTTTTTCCTGATCCTTTTCAGGTTTTGTTTGTAGTTGAAAACGTACCTGATAATAAGCAGTCCCTGCAGGGGAAGGCCGAGAAAATACATATACCAGGGGTTCGAACTGATCAGGCGCAGATAGACGCAGGTAATGAGCGACCAGATGAACACCGTTCCGCAGATGAACTGCAGGGTATTCGTCTGCTCCTTCCGGTTGCAGTACCACAAAAGAAGCGCGGTCGCGGGGACGCCCCAAACGAAGATCTGCCAGATGCTCGTCTGTTTCGTGATCCGGAAATAGACGAACACGGCGCAGATGATGAACCAGATCTCGCACGAAAGGAACATCTGCGAAAGGATCGCCTTGCTGACCTTCGGGATCGGTCCTTCGGTGTTATCGCTCCCCGTGTTCTTTTCCGTTATCGCCGAAACGGGCACTTTGAACACTTCGCTCAATGCGTATATGGTCTCAAGATCGGGGACGACCTCGCCCTTTTCCCACCTTGATATGGCTTTATCTGAATAATTGATCGACTTTGCAAGCTCCGCCTGGGTAAGTCCGCGTTCTTTTCTTAACGTTATTAAGTTTTGCGATACGATTTTCTTTACGTCTTCCATAGCTCTGACATTATAATACAAGACGTCCCGAAAAGCAAGTGTTTTCGGCAATTTCTCGCTGTGGTAGAGTCCTCTCTCGCCGCAGTTGACACACCCCTTGATATAAGGGAGTGACGTTATCCGACAGTTTCTTTACTTTTTTGACGGTCGGCGGTACACTATAACGTGAAGAAAAACAAAAAAAGACTTGCGGAGGAACGATCAAAAAATGAAAAAAACCATTCCCGTATTCTTTGCCTGCAACGACAGATACGTCCCCTATCTGGACGTGGCGATAATCTCCATAGTATCACACGCTTCGGACGAAAACGATTACAGGATCACCGTCATGAAGACCGACATTACCGAGGAACATCAGGCGATCCTGAAGAAGCATGCAAAGCGCAACGTCTCGATCGAATTCTTCGACGTGAATGAAATGCTGGAGCCCGTAAAGGATACTCTGCCGGATATGTTCCATTACAGCATAGCGGCGTTCTTCAGGTTTTTCATCGAAACGTCATTCCCGCAGTACGATAAGGCGATCTATCTCGACAGCGACGTCGTGCTGCTGAACGACATTGCAAAGCTTTACGATACCGACGTCGAGGACTGCCTGCTTGCCGCCGCATACGAGCAGAATACCGACCGCAGCCCGATGTTCACGAATTACGTCGAAGAGATCATCGGCATCCCCTACTACACGTATTTCAACTCGGGCGTTATGGTAATGAACCTTAAGGAGTTCAGGCGTTTCGGCGTTCAGAAGAGGTTCCTCGAAATGCTTACAACGTATAATTTCGACTCCCTCGCCCCCGATCAGGAGTATCTCAACGTCATCTGCCACGGCAGAGTAAAGCGTTTGCCGACCGGCTGGAACAAGCACAGCTTCCCCGAAGCGCCCGAGGGAGAACTCAATCTTTGCCATTATGCCCTGGCGCAAAAGCCCTGGCATTACGCGGATACGATCAACGGCGAGTATTTCTGGAAATACGCGAAGCACAGCGAATTCTACCCTTCACTTGAACAGGGGCTCAGGAACTATTCCGAACAGGATATGCTTCGCGACAGGATGGAATTCGAAGAGATCGTAAAGGGCATCGAGCAGATCAAAAACAGCGAACGCACCTTCCGCAAGCTTTGGTTCAAGCGTGAGGTGAGCCATGCCTGACACGGAAAAAAGGCAGCGCATTGTTGCCCGCATCGCGCAGTACGAAAAGGAAGGGCGCTTCAACGAAGACGTTGAAGAAGACGATCCGCCTATACCTATAAAGCCCGGCGAAGTCGACTATACCAACAAGAAGCTTTCGAGCAGGATGAAGACGTCGTTTGCCAACTTCCTCGGCAAGACGTTTTTCGAGAACATGATCAGGAAGGGGCAGCTGATCATCAAGGAGGTGCACGGGCTCGATTCCGTCAACGTGAGCGGAGGAGCGATCGTCACCTGCAACCATTTTCATCTCAGCGATAACTACGTCGTCTACAAGACGATAAAGCCCATCCTCAGGAAGCATCATTATCTTTATAAGGTCATAAAGGAATCGAACTATACCAACTTCAAGGGTCCGGTAAGGATCATGATGCGCCATGCGAACACCCTGCCGCTCTGCTCAAACGTGTCCGCGATGAAGGACTTCTTCGCCGGCATGGAAACACTGCTTGCCCGCGGAGAGAAGATACTTATCTATCCGGAGCAGGCGATGTGGTTCAATTACAGAAAGCCGCGCCCGCTCAAGCCCGGCGCGTTCAGATTCGCCGCAAAGTACAGCGTTCCCGTGATACCCGTGTTTATCGGCATGAAGGACTCGGACGTGCTCGACGACGAAGGTTACAGCGTGCAGGAGCTGTACGTCCACTATCTGCCCGTGATCTATCCCGAGGACGGTCTCAGCGCGAAGGAGAACGCCGACGCGATGATGAAGAAGAACTACGCCCTGTGGGTGGAGGCATATGAATCGTTCTACGGCGAAAAGCTGACTTATTGAACGAACGGAAAAAACGATACGAAAAACCGAGGATGTTCAGACATCCTCGGTTTCTTATTAGCTTATATGCCGATAATACTTGGCGGCGCCGATCGAATGCGCCGCTTATTACCTCAGTGCTTTTTGAGGAGCACGACGCCCGCGCCGCAAAGGACAGCGGCGGCGCCGATCACGGCAAGGCTCATCGCGCCGGTATCGGGCGGGTTGACGGGATCGGTGGGCTCGGTGGGTTCGGTGGGCTCGGTGGGTTCGGGCTCATCGCCGCCCTCGCCGCCGAACTCGAAAGCGGAGGAGGTGCGTACGGGCTCGGAGCCTGCGACGAACACGCCGGGGGTGAGCGCATCGGCGATCTCGTCATCGGTGAAGCCGAAGAAGCCCATATAGGTGTTATACGCAAGCTCGAGCGCGTCGAACGCGTCGCCTTCGGTCACAACGTTTTCCTCATTGCCGACCTCGGTATAGGAGACGCCCCTTGTAACGCTCCTCATATAGTCGTGACCGTTGAGGCAGACGTAATAGTGATCGAAAACGCCGTCCTCGGCATAGAACTTCATGCCGCGGAGCTGTAAGTTGAATATGTCCTTGAAGTAAATGTAGTAAGCGCCGTCTTCCTCAACGGCGAGCTTGCCGCAGGAGAAATGCGCGGGCACTTCGTACTGTCCGACGGTGACGGTGCTGTTTGCGGTGATCTTGTCCGCCTCCGCGATGCCGCGGACGATGACCTGTATCTCGGAATCAAGCTGCGCGTAGACGACCAGCTCATCGCCCTCTATCGCGGCGTTGGCGTAGCCGGGAAGAGGATAGCAGACGCCGATATCGAAATCGCAGTAGGAATTGGGTTCGCAGCCGAAAGCCATAACAAGCTCGTTAAGCTCAAGCCCGTCGAAGGAGAAGCGCACTTCTATCGAATTGAGCGCCTCATCGTCAAAGCCCTCGAGCGAAGCGGGCACGGCGATCTCGCAGGAGAAGGTGACGTCCTCGCCGGGCTCGACCGCGTGATCGCTCTCCATGTACGTCCAGGAGTACTCCTCCTCGCCCCATTCATTCTCGGTAATGACGGGGTCGTTCTCGACACGCTTTACCTCAACGGGGAAAAGCGCGTCCTCGGTAAGCGTGATCTCGGGCAGGCCGGGATCGGTCTCGAAGCCGGTGAACGCGAATACGGGCAGAGCCGTGAACACGAGCAGCGCGGCAGCGGTGATTGCAAGGATCCTTTTCATAGTCTATCTCCTTATATTAATTATTTGCTTTTCTTTGTGCGGATGGCGTTGCCCTCCGCCGTTTTGAACCTGAAGCCGGGGCGGATCGCCTTCTTGGGGCAGGATGCGGCGCAGGTGCCGCAGCGTATGCACTCAAGACTGTTGGGATCCCTGACCGGGTCGACGCCCATCGGGCACGCGTGCGCGCACGCCGCGCAGCCCTTCGCTCGGTTGCAGGAGGCGTCGTCAATGCCGTATCTGTAAAGCGAGACCTTATTGAAGAACGAGTAGATCGCGCCGAGCGGGCAGATATAGCGGCAGAACGGTCTGTAAAGGAATATCGAAATAACGACGAGCGACGCGAGTATGCACAGCTTCAGAAGCGTCAGGCTGCCCGCCGCGTCCGCAAGCGACTTGTTCATGCTCATAAGCGGTATGCCGCCCAGGAGCATCCCCGAGGGGCAGACGTATTTGCAGAACCACGGATCCGCCTTTACTAAGAGCGGCAGGAATATGACCATCACGATCAGGAAGGCGTACTTCGCATAGCGGAGGTATTTATCGAGCCCAAGGAAGAATCGGACCGCCTTCGGATGCTTGGAATTGGCTATGCGCATCTCGTCCCTGGGGAGCCTGAGCTTCTTTACGGGGATCTTGTAAATGAGATCCTGCACCCAGCCGAACGGGCACAGAAGCCCGCAGACGAGCCTTCCGCAGACGGCGCCGATCAGCATCATAAGCCCGATCACGTAGAACGCGAACCAGTACTTGGGGACCTTAACGTAGGTGCCGGTCTTGGGATCGACCCAGGATTTGGCCGCGTCGAAATCATTGAATATCGCCTGGAGCGAGCCGATGGGGCATGCGCCCCAAGCACCCGGGCAGGAATAGCAGTTCATGCCGGGAACGCACAGGTATTTGAGCTTGCCCTGATAGATCGTCCCCTTAAACCAGCCCACCATAAAGCTGTTCGTGAGCATGAAGAAGCAGCTCTGCGTGATGAGCTTCGTGCGCTGCCACGCCTTATTGCCCCATTTGCGGATGCGGAAGCGCCCTGTGGCGGCAAGCACGATGAACACGGCGATGACAGCGGCGATCACGGCGAACGACGCGATTATCGCGGCTATCGTCACAGGGTCGGAAAGGGCACTCTCTTCAATGCCGAAAAGCCAAAGGATCACGTTTTTCATAACAGCCCCCTTTCCCGCATCAGCCGAGACCTATGCATTCCATGCAGATAGCAGCGGCCTTCCTCAAAACGGTAAGGACCTCCTTATCGAGAATGCCTGTCACAATGAACGCGAGCGCGCATACTATGAGCGCGGCGGGGATGAGATAGCGTGATGCTTTTGTTTCTTTCTTCATAACAGCCTCCGTCTGCTCCGGCTCACAGCATACCGTTTATGATGGCGCACCATTCCTCATAGGACTTTGCGCCGTTCACGCATTTCACAAAATGTCCGTCCTGATCGACGAATACCGTCGTCGGCAGCGCGGCGGAGGAAAGATATCCGCCGAACGCCTGCTTCATCGAATTGTTGTAACGCAGCGCGGGAAGCGTTATCCCGTTTGCGTTCATGATGCTTACAGCGGTGTTTATCGCCCCGGAATCGCCGGAATCATACAGCACGGTGATCACCTGGAGCTTGGAATAATTATTCGAGAGCCTTTGGAGATTGGGAAGCTCCTCGATACAGGGACCGCACCAGGTCGCCCAGAAGTTGATCATTGTGAGCTTCTTCTTCGCGAAAATGCTCTCGGTGTATTCCCTGTTGTTTACGATATCGTAGGTCTTGAAAACGAAATCGGGCTTCGGCGCCTCCGTCGGCTTCGGAGTCGGCGCGGGCGTGGGCGTCGGCGCGGGAGTGGGCTTCGGCGTCGGAGTGGGAGCGGGCGTCGGCGCGGGCGTGGGCTTCGGCGTCGGCGTAAGACCTGCCGTGGGCGCGGGAGTTTCCTCCCCTGTCGGTGCAGGAGTTGCTTCCTCCGTCGGCGCGGGAGTTGCTTCCTCCGTCGGCGCGGGCGTCTCCTCCCCTGTCGGCTCCGGAGTGGTTTCCTCCGTCGGCACGGGAGTTGCTTCCTCGGTCGGGAGCTCCGACGGCGTTTCGCTGACGTACGCCTGCTGCTCCGTTTCAGAGGGGCGCTTGGCTACGCGCCAGGTGTAGCACCCCGTGAGCGACAGGAGCGTCAACGCGCCGAGTATGAGCGCTGTGATTCTTTTCAAGAGGGGTTTCACTTTGTTCCTCCGTTATTGGATACCCATTGTCATGCGGAGTATTATGAGCGCGTCCGTCGCTTCTATTGCGCCGCTCAGATCCATATCGCCGTGGGCGATGTTTTCCTCGGTCGGGATCTGAATCTCCAGCGCGAAGCGAAGCGCCAGGAGCGCGTCGGTCGCCTCTACCGAGCCGTCCAGATTGACGTCCCCGTCGGGAGCGGGAGTCTCGGTGGGAGCGGGCGTCTCGGTCGGCTCGGGAGTCTCGGTCGGCTCGGGCGTCTCGGTCGGCTCGGGAGTTTCCGCGGGAGCAGTCTCGCTCCAGAAGGCGAGCCTTTCAAGCAGGGTATCGGGCGTTGTGAACGCCGCCTGCCATGCCTCGACTATCACGCCGTGATCGTTAACGATATAGCTCTGCGGGATATACATGGTCTGGTCCACGACGGACTGCCATATATCGTCGCAGGTGAAAACGGGAAAATCGAACCCGTTCTGCTCCATGAACGCCGTCGCGGCGGCGGGTGTGCTCGTCGCGTCGACGGCGAGGAGACCGAACACGCCGTACTCGGGATGTGAAACGGCGAGCTCATTGAGCGCCGACATCTGGGAGAAGCAGCCCTGCTGCCATGTCGCCCAATACGTAACGACCGAATAGCGGTACGCAAACACGGAGCCGTCGACGGGCGTGCCGTCAATGAGTTCGGAACAGAAGCCGCTGACGTCCGTGCCTATCTGCGCGCGCTCACTCCTCTCGCCGAAGGCGGGCAGGCAGAACGTCATGCAGATCATCAGCAGAGCTGCGGCAAATCGTTTCATCCCTTAGTTTTCCTTTCTGTCCTTACGCGCGATAAGGAATATGCCGAGCGCGATGAGCGCCGCGGCGACGAGTCCGCCGAGGGCGATCAGCAAGTACTTGATCCAATTCTTGGCGGTTTTGCTGCCGTTTTCATCCTGGCCGGGATCGTCTGCGCCGGGAGTCGCGTCGGGATCGGGAGTGACCTTCGATACGTCGGAGCCGGGCTCCTGCGTCGCGTCGGGATCCTGCGTTGCGTCGGGATCCTGCGTCTTGTCGGGATCGGCGGTCTCATCGGGACCGGGGGTGGGCTTGCCGATGGGCGGAGTGGAGGATGCGGGCTCGGTCGGAGTCGTGGCGGAGCCGCCGGAGACGGAAACGGAAAGCCCGCTCGCGGTGCATTCGATATCGGTCGCATTCGACTGCCCGACGGGCATATAGCCGAACTCGTCAACAATGAGCTTGAAGCCCGTCTTATCGCCGGCGGAGGAGAGCGCCTTGAACTTGAGCTTTACAAGCTCGCCCTCGACGGAGGTGGGATCGGTAGGCATCATTACGGCGAAGCTGACCGCCTTGCCGTCGAGCGTGATCGCACAGTTGCTGATGGCGCCTTCTTCAACGAGCTCATTATAAGCGTCGCCGTTTTTCTTGCCGAGATACTGGAAGGAGTTCTTATCGAACTCTATGCGCAGATTCATGAGATGCGCTTCATACTCGCCCTCAACGTTAACGATGATCTCCAGCTCGTCGCCCGCGTTTACAGAGGAAGGACCCGTCAAAAAGAAGTGCGGGACGCTGCTCGCAAATACGGGGAAAGCGCATACGGAAACCAGAAGAACCGCACAGAGTACGGCAATGATGGTTTTTTTCATTTCAAAAATCCTTTCAGATGTATTTAAGCCTATACTTACACGTGTTTATTTTATCACACAATCGAACGCTTTGCAACCACATGCCAATATTTTTCACGGCATTGCAAAAAAACGGCTTTTATATTATAATAGTGGACGAAAATCGGCGCGTCCGCCGGGAAAGGCATATTCCGTCCGCGAAATGAATCACCGCTCTTATAAATCATCCTTGCTGTTGCTGCTGCTCGCCGTCTGCTTTGCGTTCGCGGGCTGCGGCAAGGGAAAAGACACTCCCGCAGATCCCACTTCGATCCCCGATATTTTTCAGACTCCGGACGCAGAGTCCTACGAGCTCGGTCCGAACGGTTATTACGAGGATCAGTACATCACCGCAAGCTGGTACCCGACGCTTAAATTAAGCCGCGTCGTTATGAATTATGCCGAGTATGAGGGGAAGACCCCCTCCGGCGACAGGCTTCTTTTCTCATACACGGTGGACGATTTGGGTTCCTTTGCCCAGGAGCTTTCCGGGCATGATTTCGATTCGTACCAGAAGCTCCTTTTCTCGCAGAACAGCTACTATTATCTTAAGGACTTCGGCTACGTCAAGGTGGACGGGCATGAAGCGCTGCGCGCCGTTTACGAATACGCTCCCGATGAGGAGCCCGACAAGAAGGTCTACGTGCTCCAGTACGCCTACAACGTGAACGGCTGGATCATGAGCGTCGCTTATACGAGCCTTTCCCCCATCCCCCCGGAGTGCGAGGATACGCTTAATTCGGTCAGATTCAAGGCGGGATATTGAGATGGTCATAAAGGGCATCCGCATAGAAAAAGCCGCCCGCGATAAGGAATGGGGCTTTACCGAAGCCTCCTCCGCCCGCTTTCACAGGGGAAGCGGCACGGGCATACTGATCTGCCACGGCTTCGGCGGCACGCCGTCGAACATGCTCCCGCTTTACGAAAGGGCGGTCGAAATGGGCTTCACCGTTTCGATGCCCCTCCTTGACGGGCACGCGAAAACGCTGGGCGAAATGGCAAAGACCGGGCACGAGGCATGGCGGCGCAACGTCGACGAAGCCTATTCCGCGCTCGTTTCGTCGGGCTGCGAAAGGATATTCCTCTGCGGCTTGAGCATGGGCGCGCTCCTTATGGCGGATCTTGCCGAAAGGCGCTCATCGAAGGGCGTGGACGGCGTTATGCTGATCTGCCCGCCCGTCAAAATGAAGCCGTATCTCAAATTCACGGAGTTCATCGCGCCGATCGCGCCGTACATGCTTATGGCGGACGATTTCGACCGCTCGCCCGAAGGGACGGAGGTCTACATGGGCGTCGCCTCGAAGAAGCTGAAGGACATAAGCTTCCTTGCCCGCGAGGTAAAGCGCGGCGCGGCGCGGCTCGCCTCCCCCGTCATGCTCGTCGAAGCCGGGAACGACAACCGCGTCGATCCCGATTCCTACCGGATACTGAAAAAGCTGATCCCGCAGGCGGAGTACACGCTTATAAAAGGCGCCGCGCACGGGATACCGTACTGCCCGAAAAAGCACGAGCTGTGCGATATTTTCGAGGAGTATTTCTCAAAGCTCGATAGATAATAAAACGATACAAAAAGACTCCCGGTCGTGATCTGAACCCAAAAAGTTAGACAAAAGAATTAAATCAAGCAGCTTTGAGGGCTTGCTTTCTGTGAATAGCAGGAGGTAAGCCCTTTAGCTTGGCTTTGATACGACGGTTATTGTAGTAATCAAGATACTCGATCAGCTCTGCTTTGAACTGATCCAAAGAATCGAACTCTTTCAAGTAAAGGAGCTCGCTCTTCAATAGCCCGAAGAAGTTTTCCATCACAGCGTTGTCAAGGCAGTTGCCTTTCCTGCTCATGCTCTGCTTGATACCATGATCACTTAGCAGCTTCTGATACTGCTTGTGTTGGTACTGCCAACCCTGATCGGAGTGCAGGATCGGTTCTGCCCCGCGGGGCAGAACCGACAGCGCCCGCTGCGCCATGTCCATCACCATGGACAGCACCGGCCTGTCGCTGATCGTGTAGCTCACGATGTCGCTCGAATGAAGATCGAGTATAGGTGAGAGATAGAGCTTCTGTCCGAAAAGGGAGAACTCCGTGACGTCCGTCACCCACTTCTCATTCGGCGCCTTCGTGCTGAAATCTCTCTCGAGAAGGTTAGGCGCGATCTTGCCGACTTCACCCTTGTAGGAGTGATATTTCTTAATGCGCACCGTGCTTTTTATCTTCTCTTCATTCATCAATCGCAATACGGTCTTGTGATTGATGACGTATCCCCGGTTGTGCATTTCCATTGTTATCCTTCGATAGCCATATCGCCCCTTGTTCTCATGGAATATGTCGGAGATCTGTTTCTTTATCTCACCGTACTTATCCTCATCCTTCATATGCTTGATGTAGTAATAGTACGTCGAGCGAGGAAGCTTTGCAACATCCAATAACAGCGTGATCTTGTGTTCATGCCTCAGTTCCCAGATCACTTGCGCCTTTTGTTTTGGCGCTCCTCTTCGAGAACCAAGGCCCTCAATTTTTTTAGATATGCGTTCTCCGCTCTTAATCTTTGAAGCTCTGCAATCAGGTCTTCTTCGACTTCCGGCTTGAGCTGCTTTGGCGGCCTGCCGGTGCTCTTCCGCCCTCGCCGCTCTACATACAGCCCTTCCGGTCCTTCTTCTAGATAGATCCGTTCCCAGTCGGCCGCTCGACGATGCGCCAACCCATATCGACGTTCTGCTTCCTTGTAGCTCAGTCCTTCTTTCCGCATGGTCTCTACGACCATCTGTTTGAACTCGCCTGTGTATTTCTTGTTTGGTATTCCTTTTGGCATATTAAATCACCCCACTTGTTAGCATTATACCACATGTCTAACAAATGGGGTGCAGTTCAAGCAGAACCGGGGGCTTTCCATTACAGGAAACCGTATGAAGCATGAAGGATATGAAGCTGTTTTATACTCGCTTCTATACGTGTACGTGTAACCTCAATTTCAAGCTGACGGAATGAGCTTATTGTGCGGTTGAATATGCCAGACAGTTGTGGTAGAATCATCTCGTGAAATCGGAATCTAGTCAGGAGGCATAATGAAAGAAGTACAATTTCTAAAAGCAGAAAAAAAGAATTTTGAACTGTTAGAATCGTTGTTTCCAGATGATTATTTCGACAGATACGAACAGTTTCTGAATAGAACCATTGATGTCTATTTTGTCCTATACAAAGGACAGCCGGTTGGAAGATTGGTTGCCAACTATACAAATCAGCATCTGCCCAATGAAACCGCGCCTGATATACGTGTGAATTTGTCACATTTCATTTTGCTGAAAGAGTACCGTTTACGGGGACTTGGAAGTCAATTGCTGAAATATGCGATAGAAGACTTAACTGTTTGTGGATATAAAGAGTTTACTGTCGGCGTAGAAGAAGAAAACTCGATTGCGAAACATTTATATTTTGAAAACGGTTTTATAGAAGTGATCAATCATGGACATATACCCTGCGAATATGATTTGTACCTGAAACGATAAATTCCTGTTTGTCGATGATCAGACGGCATTTATTGCCTACCTTAAAAGAATAATCGTACAGATTGCCGACCTTATGGCCTAAAATACCCCAAAAATCCGGTGTACTTTTGTTATGTTTTAGCTCTGCATAAACATCAAAAAAGAGTACGGGCATGTGGACTTGAACCTCAAAAATCCTTATAATTATTGACTTTTTCAAAATCACCCTTCAGGGGTTCAAGTCCTCTTGCCCGCGTTTTGCCCCCGACAGGTATTTGAATATAAAGTACACCAGAGGCGTCTTCTTAAGCCGGCACCCGTATGAAGCATGAAGGATATGAAGCAATTTCTAACTCAGTTATATACGTGTGTATATGTATAGAGAGAAAGCTGGAA
>JAEEGF011336587.1_pt1 | contig 13647 bp, 10 predicted proteins | sample 9134171 | NCBI WGS metagenome assembly JAEEGF01 (sample SAMN16246542, study PRJNA631951) | gut metagenome | biome: gut microbiome; feature: rumen; material: AP-attached | host: Bos | place: Iran: Karaj | collected 2018-10
CGGGAGCAATATCACAGAAAATATGTAGTATGCGGTTTTAATAAATATCCCGCAGTGACGTGACTGTGAGCTTTTTTTGGAACGTTTTTTCCGTCAGGCGTTTGTTCGCTTTGGACGCGCGGAACGTAACGACTTCCGTCGTTCCTGGAACGAGCGTAAGAAAGTTCTTGCTGAAAACACCTGGAATATCGCCTGCATCGAGTGAGACAAAAAATGCGGGCTTTTCTGCTTTTAACGTAATCTTGTATGAGCCGTCTTTGCTCTGTCGCACTGAAAACTTGATGTTCGGCTCTTTAAGCCCGCATTTTTTTGGCTGCGTACAGAAAAGCGTTTCCGTGGTGCTTGTGTTGCTGTATGTAAGTTCCGCGCGGACAAAGAAAGCGTCTGCTGGTATGCCGATTGAGTCTGTAGCCGCATTGAAAAAGCGTGTGCTGCTATTGGCGGGCGCTTTTACGTTTGCAAACTCTTCTTTACGCAAAGTTATTCCGTCAAAGTCTATGAAAGAAATAGTCAGTGATGCTGCAACATCGAGCGATGTGTCGTTTATTACGAAGCACTGAACAGCATCGTCTTTTTTGTAGAGCGAAATGCCTATGGGCGCGAAAAACTGTTTTGAAGCATAATGCAAAAGTTTCCATTTGCCCGAATATTCGATTGATGACCAAGAAGCTAGCGGCCACAAATCATTGAGCTGCCAAATAATTGCGCCCATACAAATTGGTCTTAGCGACCGCCAATAATCTACTGCAGTTTTTATAGCAAGTGCTTGCTGCGCCTGGCTTAAATAAAGCATATCGCGGAAAGTTGACGGAACTCGGAAATAGCGCGCGAAGTTTTCAAAAATAATGGAATTTCCGCCCGGCGACCGCTGATGAAACTCGAATACAGGGCTAGTGATGTTAAAATCAGTTTTTTCGTCGGCGAACGACTTTGTTTCTGAAAGCGATGGCAAAGACTGGTAGCCGAATTCAGAGACGAAGCGCGGCGTAATGTCGTAATAAGCTTCGAACGGCTTTTTTTCGTGCCAAACGCTCCAGTAGTGCATGTCGCCGCGTCCGTCGGAATGCCAGTTGTCGGCAAAGTCGTCGTCGCCGGAGCATGGGGAGCTTGACCACCAGCGACGTGAAGGGTCGTTTTTGCGCACTTCGTCGCCGACGGTGCCCTCGTTGAGGCGGTCGTAGTCCACAACGTAAAGGTCGCGGTTTTTGCGCGATTCTTCGTACCAAGTGATTGCGCCAAGGTTTTCGTTGTTGCCGCACCAAAGCGCAATTGAAGGATGATGGCTCAGGCGGCGGACTTGATGGCGTACTTCAAGACGTACGTTGTCAAGGAACTCAGCGTCAGCAGGGTAGGTTGAGCATGCGAACATAAAGTCGTGCCAAATAAGAATGCCTTTGCGGTCACAAAGGTCGTAGAAAACGTCTTTTTCGTACCGTCCGCCGCCCCAAACGCGGATGCAGTTTTGGTTCGCCGCAACGAGGGAAGAAAGCAAGTTTTTGTATTTTTCTGGAGTTTGCCGCTCCGGGAGCGCGTCGCATGGAATCCAGTTTGAGCCTTTTGCGTAGACAGGTTTTCCGTTCACTTTGAAGTAAAGTGAACGGCCATGCTCGTCTTTTTCGGACACGGCTTCGAGCGTTCTGAACGCCAGATTCTGCTTGATAACTGAACCAGCCGCGGTTGCTGTGAGCGTATAAAGCGTATTGTTGCGGAAAAGCGGTTCGCCAGTTTTGACGAGGTTCTTTTCGTCCGCCGGGCTGCACCCCGCAGGCCACCAAAGTTCTGGGTTTTTAACAGTGAGTGTGGTTTCTATGATGTTTTCGCCGGGCACAAGCTGAACGTCAACGGATGTTTCTGACAAAACGGAGCTGCCGGACGCGACACTTGTCTGTGAAGATGTCGCCCCACCGGAAACAGCGAACGAAAAACGCGTTTTTGTTGTTCTTAAACTTGTGTATATCGCCTTTATGTTGACTTGCCAATCTTTGCCTTTTGGCGAAGGAACTGTCGTCGTCTGTACGTAGTCAAGGAAGCCTGTCGCAGTCTGAACGAGTTTTATTGGTTTGTAGACACCGCACACCATAAGGCAGATGCCCCAGTCCCAACCGGCATTGCACTGCGTTTTTCGTACAAGATTCCGGTGGGGCGAAAAAACGTCGTACACGGAGCATGGCGCTGGGTGAGAAAGCGTTTCTGCTTTTTGGCAGGCATGACGCTCCGCTGATTCAAAGACAAGGCGTAACGTGTTCGTGCCTTCTTGAAGTAAATCTGTTATTTCAAAACGCCATTTGCGGAAAAAGTTTTCGCAAAGTCCGGCTTCTTTTTTGTTTATGAACACGCGGACGAATGTGTCAGCATCTTCAAGCTCTATAAACTGCCTGCCTTTAAGGAAGTTTGCGCCTACAGAAAAAGAAGTTTCTGCCTGCCAGTCGGTTTGCCCCACCCATTGAACTTCAAGTTCGTTCTTGCGGTAGTACGGATCTGGAATACACTTGTTCCGTAAAAGCGTTGAGTGAATGTCGCCGGGGAATTTCATCGTCATTTTTTTAGGAAGTGAAATTCCGCCCGGAATGTCTGATTTATTGCATGGAGAAAGGGAGAAAGTCCCGTTAAGTGTCATTGTTTTCATGTCGGTATTTTATCGTATTTCGGGATGTTATGATATAGGGAGACCTTTCGCATGGAAACAAAAAGAGGAGCGAGTGTCGCTCTGCATGGATCAAAAACGTGCGATATCGCACTATGCGCTGTTTGTGGCAATGGAATAAAAGCGTTCTATATTACACAGCAAGCGCGTATGCGCGGGTGGGGTAGCGAAAAAGACCGGAACGAGCCGGACTTTTGTACGGCGAATGAGGACTTTGGAGCTAGGGGCGGGGCTCCGCCCCTTCTGAAACCTTAGAATCCGAATGACAGATACATTTCAAGCGTTGTGTTGAATGTTCCGCCTTTTATAGGAATGTACTGGTTTACATCGAATGCAAGCTTGGATTTCTGTGTGAAAGGAACATCGATGTTGAAATCCCACTGAATGCCTTTGAATATGATGTCTCTTGTTGTATCTGCAAGAGTAAGGAACGTGAATACTTCCGTGGAAATTTTTACGCCGTTTGCGCCGGTATTGTCGATGAAAAATCCCATTTTAATAAGATTTTCGTAAAGCATTGTACCTGCTATATCAGCGTGGATTATAGAAAGCTGTTTGAAGTTCGCGAAATTCTGTGTGTTTCCGGATGCGTGAAGAACCTTTCCGCCGAAATGTGTAGAGTTAACGGTGTATTCCATCGATGCGAACGAAAGGTTAGCCATGTGTCCGAACGTTCTGTTTTCGTTCGTCCATACCATAGCCGTGCAAAGTGTATATGGAATAAAGTACAGGAATTTGCCGTCTATGCGAGCCATTGCGTACAGTTTTGTCGCTTCCGGAGAGGCAGAGTTAAATGCACCCAAAAGCTCTATGCCGATTGATTTGTCCTCGTAGACGTCGGGCATGTATGTGTAAAGGTCTGCTGTGATGAATGTCGGCGCCAGAGGATAAATGCCAGAAGGAACTGTCGTGACCGGAAGCATTGGGTTATGGCGTGCGTTCAGCAAACCTGTGTAACCGCCGTAAAGGTGGCCTTTGAAAGAAGGCGCGTCAACTAAGAAGCGAACACCGTCAAGATTCTGTTTAAGGATAAGGCCCGTACAGTCTTCTACGGCAAAGCGTCCCATCTCGAATGAACCGTAAGAGTCTTCTCCCAGCGGAATTGCCATTTTAAGAGTAAGTTCCGTACAGTCTGCTGTAAGAATCGCGTCGGCTTGGTTAATCTGCCATGCTGCGGAAAAATCACCTGATATCTTAAGATTCGTATTTTTGTTGAAATCGAGCGGAAGTGTTAATCCTAAGCTTGCATATGTCAGTTCGTGTATATTAATTGTCTTGATACTTGCTGTTTTACCGGCAGTGGATGAAGATACAGAACCTTCAATTTCAAACGCCGAAAGGGCAGGAAGAAGAAAAACTGTCAGTAAAAGCAAAGCAATCGCTTTTTTCATTAAAAAAACTCCTGATATATTATCGGCTACTTTATATGATAACACAAATAAATATAGAAAAAAAGTACGAAAAGATTCAGATTCCGTGCTATAATGATATTATGGAATCGTTATCATCAAAAAAGCAGTTTAAAGTTCACCGTGATATTATTATTTCGGGCATTGTAATTCTTTTAGTTCTGTTGCTGACTGTTGTTGGCATTATAGAACCTTTTGAGCTTAAGGTTTACGACCTTATGATGAGGCTTAAGCCGGCTACGACAGAGCGTGATGATGTCGTCATTGTGGCAATAGACGATGCTTCTATTGCGGAAATTGGTACTTTCCCGTGGTCGCGTGATGTCGTTGCTGACGGTATTATCCGAATGAGGGAGTTGGGAGCTTCTTCCGCTACATTCGATATTGAGTATATCTCCCCGTCTGCGCTTGGTGTTAACCCTGATGCAGAAAGCAAACTTACACAGAAATTCGATATGGCAAGCGCGAATGTAACTTCCTACATGCAGGATTTGTACGATGCGATTGCTTCTGGTTATTATTCTAACGAAGAAATTCTTGAACTTGTCGGTGAGATTATCAATTACGGAATAGAACCGGAGTTTACCGATCTTTATGATTCTGTTTCGGCAGAGATTACGCGCGATAATGACGAGTACTTTGCTAATTCGCTGGCATTTTTTGGTAATTCATGGCTTACACTCAACGTTGGAGACATGGATATAAAGAGCTCCGACGAGCATTTGCAATACGTCAAAGACAATTGTCTTCTTGATAATGTTACTGATAAAAGTGGCTATATTAAACCTGAGTGCGATGCGTATCTGGCGGATTTGGGACTTAAGCGCGGTCTTACGCCGGCACTTCTTAGCATGCTTCAAAAGTCAGCTGGTGCAGGTTTTACGAACATCGTTCTTGACAGCGACGGCACGCGCCGCCGCGTAAAGCTTTTATTTGACGAAGACGACAAATACGCCGCGCAGCTTGTTACAGCCCCGCTTCTTGACATGCTTAAGCCGTCAAGCATAGAGCGCACAAGGAACAAGCTTATTCTGCACGACGCAAAGCGACCGGGCTCCGATAAGACAGAGAATATAATTATTCCGCTTGATTCCAACGGAAACATGCTCGTTAACTGGATTAAGGAAACCTTTTTCGACAGCTTCAAGTACGAGTCTTTCTTGTTCCTTAAGCAGATTGACGAATACGAAAAGCAGATTATCAACATACTTAGAAGCTTCGCGGCGCAGGATCAGTTTATAGATGCGAATGGAGATCATTTGCCTTTCTACGACGCGGCAGTGTATCTTCTTGCGAAATATAATGATACAGTGGCGGTAAAAGAAGAGCTTCTTAAAACAGCGGCGGCGCGTTCCCGTGACGACACTCGTTTTGACGAGTATTTCGAGGCACGTCGCGTTTTCTTTGAGGAATGCGAGGAGCTAAATGATCCGTATTATCTGGAAAATGTGAACGACTTTATTACTAAATATGCGGCAGAGGATGCTCAGGAGCAGTTCAAAACGTTCTTTTCGTTCCTTTTTGACAACTACAAGCTTTATCTTAAGTATTACAACGAAGAGTTTGTAAAGCTCCACGCAAGTTACAATAATGCTTTCTGTATAATCGGTCACACAGCTACGGCTTCTACTGATTTGGGAACCACGCCGTTTGAAAATCACTATGCGAACGTTGGTACTCATGCTAACGTCTACAACACGATTATGACAGGCGAGTTCATAACTCCTGTTCCGTGGTGGGTAAGTTTCCTCGTCGCTTCTGCTGCTCTGCTCGTTATGACGTTTGTTTCGCACCTTAGCCGTGCTTTTATCCAGAACTTCTTGGGTATATTTGGAATAGTAGTTATTGTCCTTGCTTGTGTTCTGCCTATGATCCTGTTCAGGGTCTACATAGAGGTTGTGCCCCCGGTTCTTATCATGATTTTGGGTTACATCAGCTGTACGGTCTACCGCTTTATTTACGCCGAGCGCGACAAGAAGTTCCTTCGCAGCACTCTTTCTACATACGTTTCTGCTGACGTTGTAAACGAAATTGTTAACGACCCTGCAAAGCTTAAGCTTGGTGGTGAAGAGAAGAACATAACGGCTATCTTTACTGATATCAGAAGTTTCTCCACAATTTCAGAGAAAGTAACGCCTACCGAGCTCGTAAGCTTCTTGAACCAGTATCTTTCGCTCCTTAGCGACATCATTCTTGAAAACGGCGGTACAATCGACAAGTACGAAGGTGACGCGATTATTGCGTTCGTCGGCGCGCCGGTTTCTTACGAAGATCATGCGTGGCGCGCGTGTATTTCTGCTGTTAGAATGAAGCAGGCAGAAGCCAAGTTCAACGAAGAAATGCTTGCGAACGGCACAATTCCGAACAAGATTTGTATGCCGATTTGTACACGTATCGGTATAAACACCGGCGATATGGTTGTTGGTAACATGGGTACCGAAAACAAGATGAACTACACGATGATGGGTAATGCCGTTAACCTTGCGGCGCGTCTGGAGGGTGTAAACAAAGTTTACCATTCATGGGTTCTTGTTTCTGAGACAACCTGGAACGCTGCTGATTCCGGTGAGCATAAGGGCGTTCTGCTTGCCCGCCGGCTCGATAAAGTCCGCGTCGTCGGTATAAATACGCCTGTTCAGCTTTACAATATCCTTGGTATAAAAGCCGAGCTAGATGAAAATCTTATTGAGTCAGTTAAACTTTTCCATCAGGGTCTGGATTTATACTTGCAGAAAGATTTTGAGAACGCACGTAAGATATTCGACTCCGCGACGCGGAAATACCCGGATGATCAGACGGCAGCCGTATTCTCGGCACGGTGTATGTCCTTCTTGGAGAAAGGCGTACCGGCAGATTGGGACGGCGTTGTAAATATGACGTCAAAGTAAGACGTAGCTGTTGTGTGGGCGCATTTGCCCGCCGCCGGCGGGCAAACCGGGTGTTGCGGGGTTACGCGCTACCGCGCTCCATTCGCCGCTCGTTTTGCTCGCGACGAACGTTCCGCCCCTACACCCCCTTGCGCTCAAAACTGTGCGGGACTTTCGAACTTCATGCGCGCGCCTGTCACCGGATGAGTGAACTCCAGCATCCGAGCATGCAACAACAGCCTTTGCGCTGGCTGGGTGCCGCCCGCGCCGGCCTTTTCGGCACTCGTGCCGTACAGCGTGTCGCCGACAATCGGAACGCCAAGCCCGTGCGCGTCCGCTGAATGAAGCCGCAGCTGATGTGTCCTTCCTGTGAGGGGTGTGAAAAGCAGCCTGACGCGCCCGCCCTTTTCATAGCGCAAAAACTTCCATTCTGTTATTCCGATTTTACCGTAAACTTCATCGTATATTTGGCGCGGACGATTCTCAACATCAAGGCGGAACGGAAGTTCCAGCCTGCCGTCCGTAACGCCGTCTTTTATGCACTGCGGAATGCCGTCAAGAACAGCTTCGTACTGTTTTTTTACGGCACTGTCCTCAAACTGGCGGTTTAAGTTACGGTGCGCATCATCTGTTAATGCAAGAACAAGAATGCCGGAAGTTTCCATATCGAGCCGGTGGACGGCAGGCTGCTCTATACAACGCGGGAAGCTATTATTGCGGGCGCGCGAATCTGGCAAGTCTGCTTCACTTCCGCGGTTGTCTTTACTTGCGTCGCACCAGCCGATGTCGCCGCCAAAAAGAAACTTCACGCGGTTAACGATACAATCCTGTTTCTCCGCCCCGCGCCCCGGAACGGAAAGCAGCTCTGACGGTTTTTCAACGACAACAATGGCTTCGTCCTGATAAAGCACTTTTAAGCCAAGCATCGCGGGTAAAAGCGGGCCACACTTTTCGTCGCATGGCTCATAAAACTGCTTGTGCAGTTTTTCCCACGACAAGGGGCTTTCGACATAATAAACCTCAGCAAGGCTTATTGGACGAAGTCCCAAACTATATGCCTGCGCAATAAGCTTTGGTGCGCAACATTCGCCTGCTCCGGTTGGTGGCATTTTGCCGTGCGAGCAATTGTTTTCGTTGCCGCAGTCATTGGCGCTGTTTTGTGTATGTGCGCTGTTTCCATAAAACTCGAAAATGCTTTTGTATTCGAGCGCGGGGCGGAGCCTGTACCGCGGGTACGATTTTCCGTTTTTTGGGTTTGTCCAAGTATAAGTTTCTGCAGTTTCGAGCGCGGCAAGAACTGGGATTTTGTAAAGCGCGAAAATCTCTTCCATTGAGCTTTTCGAGGCAGCGCGGCGTTTTTCTTTAAGCGCACATAGTTTTTCGCGTAGTTCCGGCGTGTTGTCTTGTCCCGGTACGGCGCCGCAAGACTCTAATTCTTCTATTTGCGCCGTAAGCTCGTGAATCGTTTCGTCACTTTTTTCGGTAAGGCGGGCAAACTCGCTTTCGGAAAGAAGCGGCGGTGCCCAGCCTGGTATGTTCCACACTGACCGGAACTGCCCGGAAAAAGCTTTTAGAACGACTTCGTTTCCGTTGCTGTCCGTACAAACAAGAAGGCCGAACATTTGTCCGTCCGGGCGTTCCGGCTTTTTTGCGTACACGGACGTGTGCGGTGCGCTTTTTAATGATGCGCACTGTCTTATGTCGTCCGGCACGGAAGCACCGCGGTCTTTAAAAATTTCGCCGTCTTCAGAAACTTCGCTATCCCCCGCGCCACCGTAAACTACGGCTTCTACGCCGTATTTGTCAAAATCGGCTTGCAGTTTGAGGCAGTATTCTTTTGCTTTTGAAGTGTTAAGCGGCGAAAACAAAAAACGCGTCCTTTTCTTTAAGTTTTGAAATTTTAACGTTTTATGAAAATAATTGAAAGGTCAATAATGAATTTTTTTGGAAGGCTTTTTTTTAGTTAAGTAGCTGCTCTCGCCGGATTTTGCTCCGGGAAACGGCTTCCGCACTTCGTTTGTGCAGATGTTTCCCGTATCAAACTCCGGCTACGCAGCTATTTGCTGGAAAAATTATTATTCAAAACTCAACATATCGAATAAGAAAAAAACCGCCCGACAAAGTGCCGGACGGTTTTTGTTAGTAAAAAAATCAGATTAAAATCCGTATGAGCCGTAAAGGTCTGCGTATGCGCCCATCAAAGCTGAGTAGTCATCAGTTGTTGCAGGTGTTGATGACATTGAGCCTGAAAGCTTTGTTGCAGCCGCAGTGTAGCGGTTTGTAAGCTGAGAATATCTTGTAACGTCGTTTACTGTCCATTTTGAAGTGTCGAGCTTTGAATAGTCTTCAACGAACTTATTGTAAGATTTAAGGAAGTCTGCATATCCGGCGTAATTGCCTTTTTCTGCTGCCTTCTCAACTTCTACAACGAATTTCTCGTATGAGTCGAGGAATTCTTTTGCAGACATTTTTTTTGCAGAATCTGCAAAAGCACATACCATACAAAGTGCCAAAAGCACGCAAACGATAACACTGATTCTTGTTTTCATCTATAAATAATCCTCCGCGTTTTGTGTCCGCCGACTTTTTATGGTTTTAGTTTATTCAATCTGAAAATTTTTGCAAGTGGGGTAACTCTAGTAAATACCAAGAGTTAACACATATAAAAATTGTGAGTTACAAATAGAAAAACAATGAGTGAACTCACGAAAAGACGATGTGTTAACTCACGAAAAGACGATGTGTTAACTCACGGTTTTTGCGTAGAGGAATATAGAGAAAAAATCCGCGATTTTTATCCTTGCGGTATAGCGATTATTTTACTATAAGAAGTTTTCAATTCCTTGCATAAGCGCAAAAAGCAATCAACATAGGTATATATTTGCCGGAATCTTTTGAATGGCTTCTTTTAAAATCGGATATATTAAAAAGAATGGGATTAGTGTACAATGCTCATTTAACAAAACTGCTCGACACAGTGCCGAGCAGTTTTGTTCGTGGTTAAAAGTTTCCTGTATATCCAGATGATTTAATCTTGGATTTTACTTTAAGAGGGAGGGCAGAACAAAGCTCAAAAGTTCTTGAATCTTCCCAGTAGATTTCTGTACCATCTGGGATATTTACTTCTGTAAGGGCTTTGTCGTTGCTGAAAAGAAGTCCTGTTACTATTGTCAGTGTTGAAGGGAATGTAACGCTTTTAAGATTGATGCATGATGCGCACAAGACATCACCTTCCATAATTCCTATTTGTGTGATGCCTTCTTCAAATACGATTTCTTCTATTTTTGAAGAAGCGAATACACTATGACCAAGCTTACAATCTTTTGTGATTACAACTTTTCCAGAAAGATCTGAGTTATTAAACGCAGTGTCTCCAATATATGTAAGATTACTGAAGTCTACATTAATTGTTCCTTTACAGCCGGCGAAAGCATCTTTTTCTATAATTTTTACGGTTTTAGGTACAGTTATTGTAAATGATTTTTTACTATAGCCAACAAATCTTGTTCCTCCGCCCCAATCTTCTGCACGTCCAATTTGTACTACCGGAAAACCTTCAATTTCTTCTGGTATATCTATAACAGAAGATGTACCAAGATAAGAAATAATCATTACGCCTGTTTCATCTGGGGTAAGGTCAACTTCAAAATCACTTTCCGGGTTTGCCGCGAAACAAGAAAAAATAACTATAAGCATAATGCTAGCTGCTAATAAAATTTTTTTCATAAAATAATCCTCCACGTTTAACGTCCGCCGACTTTTTATGGTTTTAGTTTATTCAATCTGAAAATTTTTACAAGTGGGGTAACTCTATTAAATATTAAGAGTTAACGTATTTAAAAATTGTGAGTTCCAAATAGAAAAACCATGAGTGAACTCACGAAAAATAGATGAGATTAATCTAATTACATATTTTTATATGTATGCTAAAATGTGCACGAAATGAAATACCTGATTTTAATCGACGATCACAAAATGCTGCGTAAAGGAATTTGCGCATTTTTCACGGAAAACTCTGACTGGCACATTCTTGCAGAGGCCGAAAGTCTGGAAGAAATTCCAACGATTTTGTCCAAGGTGAAAGAAGAGGCTTCGAATGCGGAAGATGTTGTTGTCGCGGTTGTGGATATTCAGCTTAAGGAAAGTTCAGGCAGCGGCCTTTTGAACGGATTTCACGCTGTAAAGCTCCTGCGTGGCCACGATATTCCAAGCGTCATTTTTTCAAGTCACGATACAGGAGCCTGCATTGAACGTGCCATGAGCAAGGAAATAGGAGCAAAAGGCTTTGTCTCCAAGCTTAGCGACGAAAAAATGCTTTTGGATGCCGTAAACACGGTAGCTTCTGGCAAAACTTATGTACAGCCCGATTTGGTGACTTCTTTCATGGAAAACCGCTCCTTGTTTTCTATGCTTACAAAGCGTGAGCATCAGGTTGTGAATCTTATTGCGGATAATTTTACAAATGAGCAGATTGCCGAAAAAATGGAAATAAAACTTACTACGCTCGAAAACTATCTTAGCGTTATTTATGACAAGTTCGGCTGCAGCGACAAAAATTCTCTGCTTGAAAAACTGCGCTAATTGATAGACAATATAATGCGTGAATGAAATTGCAACAGAATCGGGTTTAGCCGTTTTTCAATTTATAGAACTTCTTACAATAATCTCTGTTTTGAGTATAGTGTTCATAATTTTTCTTCTGCTGTTTATTAAGAACAATGAAAAAAACAAGCGTCTTGAAGAGCAGAACAAAGAAGAACGCCTTATGTTCGAGACTATTACCCAGGTGCAGGAAAGTGAGCGCAACAGAATAAGCCATGATTTGCACGATACTGTTACGCAAGATATAAGAACCGCGCTTCTTTTTGTGAATAAAATACAGAATTCGAAAGATTTTGCGCAGCTGAACGAAGAACAAAAATCTCTTTTGGACAAAGTTCATCAAATAGAAGAGCAGAATTTGAAAAATATCCGGAGCATTATAAGAAACCTTACTCCGCCAGAAATAGAAAGCGCGAATATTGTCCAGCTGATTTCCGAGTTTTGTGTGAATGTTTCTGAAGCCGGCAATATTCCGTGCAAGAATTATGCGGAAAAGAGCGAGCTTTACGACAAGCTTACAGAAGAGCAAAAACTGCATGTTTTCAGAATTGTGCAGGAGAGTGTGAATAATGCGGTTAAGCATTCGGGTGCGAGTGAAATAAGTGTTATTGTGCGTGAGAAATGCGATGGCGAGAAAAACCGCCTCGTCTTTTTGATAAGCGATGACGGTTCTGGAATTGGTGCGAAAACTGATGATGCGACCGGAACGCGTTCGGAGCAAGCTTTGGTTGCGTCGGGAACTCACCTAGGGCTTCGCGGTATGAAAAGCCGCGCGATGCTTCTTGGTGCGGAGCTGCAAATAAAAAGCGATGCGGAAAGCGGTACGCAGGTAAAGCTAACGCTTCCTGTTAAATAGCTTTTTCATGCCTTTGAACGCAAAATAACCAAGCGTAACACAAATGCCTTTATCAAGAATGTTCACTGGAACGCGCGGAAGCAGTGCGGAAATAAATGTAGAAACGTTGTTTTGGCTAAGGAACGCGAACATAAAACGCACCTGTGAATCTTCTGTATAGTTAACTATAAAATTAAGTGTTGTAAAGATTAACGCGCCTTCTATGCTGATTATCAGCGCAACGATAAATACAAGAAGTACGATATCAAGAACTTCGAGTTTTTTACCTATCGACTTTTTTCGGATGGAAACATAAAGCCGGATTATAAGAACTACAGAAAAGCTACAAATTGACCATGCAAAATTATAAAGCGGGTATTTGAAAATGAAGATGCTTATAGCATGGAAAAGGAAGGCGCAGATACATCCGCTGATAGGTCCGAAAAATGAGGCCGCTGTGGTAAAAAGGGTATCCATATAAAGCGGCAGTGGATTGAAGATGTTCTGATACAAAAAATACAGTCCGAATTCAAGTGCGGCGCAAAGAACGCCTATCCAAAGTTGTGTAGTAAGCCGAGTTTTGGTTAATTGATTATCTTGCATAGAATCATTATATCACGATTTGTCAGATTTGTCGCTGTTGAAAGGCAATGCGCTGGGTCGCAATCCTTCGAGCATAGCTCTCCGGTAGACTCGCTACCTTTTGACACTGTTCAATCATAATGCTATAAATGTATGCATTGGAGTAAATCATGCCAGAGACAACAATCCCGAAGAACTATAAAAGCCTGCTTTCCGTAAAGGAAACAGAACATGCCATTGTAATGATTAAAGATTTTTTTCAGCTTGAACTTTCTACGGCATTGAATCTTACAAGAGTTACCGCGCCTCTTTTTGTTGAAAGCGGAACGGGTCTTAACGATGACCTTAACGGTGTTGAGCGTGCCGTTTCTTTTGCGGTTAAAGATATGAATGACAAGAAGATGGAGATAGTCCACTCTCTTGCGAAATGGAAACGTGTCAAAATTACTGATATGGAGCTTGCCCCGGATTTTGGTATTTACACGGATATGAACGCAATCCGCGCGGACGAGGACCTTGATAACATCCATTCGCTTTACGTTGACCAGTGGGACTGGGAAAAAGTCATTCACGACACGGACAGGACTGTACCCTATCTTAAAGAAACTGTAAAAAAGATTTACAGCTGTCTTAAGCACACTGAATTCTATATTTATGACAGATATCCGGCGATTACTCCGGTTTTGCCAGAAGAAATCACGTTCCTTT
>JAEEGF010469261.1_pt1 | contig 13646 bp, 14 predicted proteins | sample 9134171 | NCBI WGS metagenome assembly JAEEGF01 (sample SAMN16246542, study PRJNA631951) | gut metagenome | biome: gut microbiome; feature: rumen; material: AP-attached | host: Bos | place: Iran: Karaj | collected 2018-10
CATGTGTGGTTGCAAACAAGGCTTCACAACCACAAAGGTAATTATTTTTTAGAGAGTTTCTCGATTCTGGAGGCGAGCATCTCGACGATGGCGCGGAGGTTCTTGATTTCCTCCGACAGTTCGAGGACGCGGTCTTCCACCGAGGCTTCGCGCAGGAAGCCGCCGCGCTCCTCTCCGTTCAGGTCCACAATGTCTTCGACGGTTTTGCCGGTCGCGCGGAGGAATCTCCGGGTGTTGGCGGTGAGAATATGGGTCTCCCCTCTTTCGAAACGTCCGTAGGTGGAGCGCTGGACGCCCATCATATCGGATATCGCCTCCTGGGTAAGCGCGAGCCTTTTACGGATCGATCTGATGTTTTCGTGGTACTTGTCCATGGCCGTTTTTTCGTTTCATCAAAATTAGTCCTTCGCCATCGGGCGCACCACGTCATTTTTGAGCACATTTGGCTATAAAAATCAGTCAATTTCTTAAAAAATCGTAAAAATCTGCTCCGGACCCCCGGCGTTTTCTTGCAATTCGGCCGACGGATGTCCATATTTGCAGCACAAAATTTCCGCCTTATGAACCACACTGTCTACACCCGTTTCGCCTCCCTTCTCCAGACTGGAACATACACCAGTTTCGAGGCCATCTGCCGTGCCCTGCGCGTCTGTCCCGACGACCTTGACGAACTTATTTTTTCCGAATTGGGATATACGGGCCGGGAGCTCGTTGATTATTTTGGCAATCAGCAAGAAAATAGTTAAATTTGCAGGCTTCGATAATCAACAATACCATATAAGATGAAAGAATACACAACCAAAGATGTACGCAACGTCGTCCTTCTCGGCGCCACCAAGTCCGGAAAGACCACGCTTGCGGAGGCCATGCTCTTCGAGGGCAAAGTGATCCCCCGTATGGGAACCATCGAGGACAAGAACACCCTGTCCGACAGCAACGAGCTGGAAAAACTCAATCAGCGCTCCATCTATGCCACCCCTCTGTACGCTGAGTACCAGGGCTGCAAGATCAACTTCATCGACGCCCCCGGCTCCGACGACTTCATCGGCGGCGCCTATTCGGCATTCCGCGTATGCGAGAGCGGTATCCTGATGGTCAACGCCCAGCAGGGTGTCGAGGTCGGTACCGACGCCTTCGTCCGCCGCGCAGAGGAGCAGAAACTCCCGATGATCGTCGCCGTCGGCCAGCTCGACGCCGACAAGGCCGACTGGGACAACGTCCAGAATTCCCTCAAGGAGACCTTCGAGGGCAAGATGGTCAACGTCCAGTTCCCCGACGCCACCGGTGCATCGTTCTCCGGCATCATCGACGTCCTCACCATGAAGTACTACAAGGACGGCCAGGTCCTGGACATCCCCGCCCAGTACGCCGACCAGGCAGAGGAGTACCGCGAGGCCCTCATCGAGAAGGCCGCCGAGTTCGACGACGCCCTCATGGAGAAGTTCTTCGAGGAAGGCACCCTCAGCGAGGAGGAAATCCACAGCGGCCTCAACAAAGGCATCGTTTCCGGTGACGTGTATCCCGTCTTCTGCGTCTGCGGCAAGAAGGACGTCGGCGTAGGCCGCATCCTCGAGTTCATCCGCGACGTGGCCCCCGTTCCCGCAGTCAAGCAGGACGGCCCTTGCTCCATCTTCATCTACAAGAACGACGTCGAGCAGCACCTCGGTGAGGTGTCTTACTTCAAGGTGATGAGCGGCACCCTTACCGCAGGCATGGATCTCGAGGATCCCGTCTCCGGCGGCAAGGACCGTCTGTCCGCCATCTACGCCGTCGCAGGCTCCAAGAAAGAGGCCGTCACCAGCCTCCACGCAGGAGACTTCGGCTGCGCCGTCAAGCTCAAGAACAGCAAGTCCAGCACCACCCTCGCAGCCCCCGGCTCCGACATCGTCTACGACCGCATCCAGTATCCGGCTCCCAAGTACCGCTGCGCCATCAAGGCCAAGGTCCAGCAGGACGACCAGAAACTCGGCGACGCCCTCAAGAAGATCGCATCCCAGGATCCTACCGTAGTGGTAGAGTACTCCAAGGAACTCCGCCAGACCATCCTCAGCGGCAACGGCGAGCAGCACATCAACATCGTCAAGTGGCGTATCAACAACGAATTCGGCCTCGAGGTCGAGCTCTTCGCACCCAAGGTGCCCTACCGTGAGACCATCACCAAGGTGGCATGCGCACAGTACCGTCACAAGAAGCAGTCCGGCGGCGCCGGCCAGTTCGGTGAGGTACACCTCCTCGTCTGCCCTGCAGAGGGAGAGCTCAACACCAAGTTCATGATCAACGGCAAGGAGACCCAGCTCAACATCAAGACCCAGGATATCACCGAGCTCGAATGGGGCGGCAAACTGGAGTTCTACAACTGCGTCGTCGGCGGTTCCATCGACCTCGGCTTCATGCCCGCAATCCTCAAGGGTATCAAGGAGCGTATGGTCGAGGGCCCTCTCACCGGTTCCTACGCCCGCGACATCCGCGTCTTCGTGTACGACGGCAAGATGCACCCGGTCGACTCCAAGGAAATCGCCTTCATCATCGCAGGCCGCAACGCCTTCCGTGAGGCATTCCGCAACGCCGGTCCGAAGATCCTCGAGCCCATCTACAACGTCGAGGTCATGACCCCGAGCGAGTACCAGGGCGCCGTCATGTCCGACCTCCAGAACCGCCGCGGCATGCTCGGCGACATGGGAGCGGACAAGGGCTTCGCCATCCTCAAGGCCCGCGTGCCTCTGGCAGAGCTTTACCGCTACTCCACAACCCTCAGCTCCCTCACCGCCGGCAGCGCGACCTTCACCATGGAGTTCGCCGACTACCAGCCCGTACCGGGAGATGTCCAGAACAAGCTCCTCGCAGACTACGCTGCTCAGGAGAAGGACGAGGACTAAGAGGTTCTTTGATATGGAAGAGGCCAGCCGTTTGCGACTGGCCTCTTTTCTATTTGCCTGCGTACGCCCCTTCGAACAGGATGGCGCCGGAGCTTGCTTCTCCTATCAGGAAGATGAACGGGTGGTCTGCGTAGAACTTGATGCGCTTGCCTTCAAAGGGGGCTGCATACTTGTCCATTGCGACCACGGTTACCGCGGCGGCCTCAGTGCCCCATTCGGCAACGGAAATCTTCGCTTTCTGAATGACTTTGCCGATATGGAACGTCGCGCCATAGTCAGAGGCCTGGAACATGCGGTCGAATTCGGCAGCGCCGGAGAAGGCCTTCTTTATGCCAAGGGCTTTCATATGCTCCGTCAGGTCGTATTTGTTCTCCATATCGAATTTGGGGAGCCTCAGATCAACCTGCGCATCATCCTTCATCGAAGAGAGGACCTTGCTCCAGGAGACATCCGGAAGCTTGTTGACCAGTGACGCCAGGTCATTCTTATCGGGCAGAAGGACGTACATGTTGAACTTGCCGTCGGCGTAGGGGAGTTCCAGGGCGCGGTAGCCGTCCATTTCGGCGTACCTTAGCTGCATGGAAGTCCGCATATAGTCGACTTGCGTTTTGGTGTTGTCGGCAAGGGTGAAAGCGTCCTTCGATGTGTTGTATTCATCGAACATAGGGTCCGATTCCCCTCCGGCCCAGCGGGCTTTGAAGTAGAGTGCGTTCATCAGGAGGGCGACGGTCTGGGGTGAGATGTCGTCGGGGTTCAGCACCTTGTCCAGGAAGCCTGCGGTATTTTTGGAGGCCCAGTCGTTGACGCTTTTTGCTACCTTGGCAGGGTCGGAGAAATCCATATTGGCAACGGCTGCGTAGTAGTTTTCCTCTACGGTTTTCTTGAAATCCTGATAAAGAGGATAATCGCTGCTGACCAGGATGGCGTCGGTAAGCTTGAGGGTGACGTCCAGGTCCACCGCAGGAAGCTGCTCCAGCATTTTCTTGCTGAAGGCGTTGAGGACCTGCAAGCCTTCATTGCCGTATCCGAGAAAGCCGATGATTTCCTGAAGGGTCTGTCCGCTGGCGCCGTTGGCGGTCATCGCCAGGGCATATTGCAGGCTGAGCGGCGAGAGGATGAGGTTTTTGCCGTCGTAGAGCTGCGAGAGGAAACGGAAAGCCATGCGGTCTCCGGCATCAACGTAGCCGCGCTCGGTGGCGTTGAGGTCCACTTTGGTAAGCTGTGCCGTCGGGGAAGGGAAGGAGATTGTGAGGGCATCGTCGACGGGCGGATTGTCCTCGGGCTTATTTCCGTTACAACCGGCCAGCAGAGCAAAAGACGCAAAAAGGAAAAGCAATCGTTTCATGGCATAATACGTTTGGTTATCGCAAAAATAACGATTTTTCCTTCAAACGAAAAAGATTATCTTTGTACGTATATTCATTATGCTTATGGAAGGAGATGATTTCAGGATTCTGGCCGACACCATGGAAAACGGCGTGCGGCATATAACCGCGGCGCCCAGCGCGCTGGTCTGTTCACAGCTCATAGACTTCGACCTGATTGACGGCCGCATACACAACCTCCGTTACGTGCGAGGCTGCAATGGCAACCTCCAGGCCCTCGGCGCCCTTCTGGAGGGCGCGCCGGTGGAGTTCGCCCTCGAGCGCCTGAGCGGCATCAACTGCTCCGGCCGCGGCACCTCCTGCTCCGACCAGTTCGCCCGCGTGCTCCACGCCGCCATGGAGCGCCGCCCCGCCGCCTCGTCCGGCGACACCCTCGCCTGATCCAGAATGTTGTAGTGCTCCCGGTCTGCTTTTCCGTGGGCGGACCGGGCGCATTTTAGGCCTTTTTTGCTCCTGGTCGTCCCACGCAGAAGCAGACCGGGAGCGCCAGGCCGCACCACTTACCGGGATTATTGCTAACTTTGCCTCCTGTATGACGCTGATTCTTACAGGCAGTCCCACCCGTTACGGCGAGGACCGGTTTACAGAGGACAATGGCTTCCTGGCCACCGTCAAGGCGGAGTTGCCCGCAAAGCCCCGAATCCTGATGGTCAGCGCTGCCCCGGACGACCGCGCCTTCACGGACAGCGTCCTCGCCGGAATGACCCTCTGTGTGCGGAATTCTGGCATCAAGCCCGCAAAAATCATCATGCTCGACCACCGCAACGCCGGCAAGGCCGCGGAGCTGATAAGCACGGCCGACTGGGTAGTCCTCTGCGGTGGCCACGTCCCCACCCAGAACCGTTTCATCCACGAAATCGGCCTCCGGAAGCTCCTGGAGGGCTTCAACGGCCTCGTGATGGGCTGCTCCGCCGGCAGCATGAACTGCGCCGAAATGGTCTATTCGCATCCGGAGCTCCCCGGAGAGGCGGCGGACCCTCATTACGGCCGCTGGCTCAAAGGCCTCGGCCTCACCAGAATTCAAATCATCCCTCATTACTATCAGGTAAGAGATTACAATATCGACGGCAGGAGGCTCTTCGAGGATGTCATCTTCCCGGACAGCTTCAACCATTCCTTCTACACCTTCCCCGACGGCGGCTACATCCTTGTAAAGGACGGGCGCACGACGCTACACGGTACCGCCTGGGAGATCGCCAACGGAAGGATGCGTCAGATTAACAGTGAAAATCAAGTGTACACCTTTATGAACGTTGTTTTCATTTCCCCCCACTTCCCGCAGACGTACAGCCATTTCTGCGCCGGCCTCAAGACCAACGGCGTCAATGTGCTGGGCATCGCGGACGCGCCACACGGCGAGCTCACGGACGAGCTCCGCAGCGCACTCACCGATTATTATCAGGTACGCAACCTGGAGGACTACGACGAGGTCTATCGCGCCGTGGCATGGTTCGCGCACCGCTACGGACATATCGATTGGATTGAATCCAACAACGAATACTGGCTTGAGCAGGACGCCCGCCTGCGTACCGACTTCAACGTCACCACCGGTCTTCACACCGACCGCATCGCCGGCATCAAGGAGAAGTCGGAGATGAAGAAATCGTACGCTGCCGGGAAGATTCCTACTGCCCGCCAGATCAAGGCGGCGGAAGGTCTGGCCAAAGTACGCGCGTTCGCACACAAGACCGGCTACCCCATCATCGCCAAGCCGGACAACGGCGTCGGCGCAAGCGGGACGTATAAACTGCAAAGCGACGCCGAGTTGGAGGCATGGTTCGCCGAGCACCCGTCCAACTACGGCGCTTTCGTGGTGGAGGAGTTCATCACCGGTCTGCTGACGTCGTACGACGCCATCTACAATTCCGCCGGAGAGCCCCTGTTCGAATCGATGGGAGTGTATCCCACGCCCATCATGGACATCGTCCACGGCAATCTCGACTCGTGCTACTGGGTGGAGAAGGAGGTGCCGGCAGCACTCGCGAAGGTCGGCCGCCGTACCGTCAAGGCGTTCGGCATCACCCGGCGCTTCGTGCACCTGGAGTTCTTCAAGCTCGACCGCGACCGCGAGGGACTCGGCAGGAAGGGCGATTTCGTCGGACTCGAGGTCAATATGCGCCCCGCAGGCGGCTACACGCCGGACATGATGAATTTCGCACATTCCACCGACGTCTTCCAGATCTGGGCCGACATGGTGGCGTTCGACGAGCGTCGCAAGGGCACCGGTGAGCAGTACTTCTGCGCCTACGCCAGCCGCCGGGATTCCCACCGTTACGTGCGTTCGCATGATGAGGTGCTGGCCAGGTATGGCGTCGGAGCTTTTTCGGAAGACCCCGCCCTCGGCATCTGCATGTGCCAGCGCATGCCGGACGCCCTTTCAGACGCCCTCGGCAACCAGGTCTACATCGCCCGGTTTGCCTCTCGCAAGGACATCCAACCGTTCTTCGACTTCGTTTGCGAACAGGCATGACGCGGGAACAGGGCATATACAGGACGACGCTGATAGGCGGCGTGGCCAACCTGCTGCTGGTGGGACTGAAGTTCGCCGCCGGCATTGCAGGACGCTCCGGCGCCATGATTGCCGACGCCGTCCACTCCCTGTCAGACTTCATCACCGATATAGTTGTGCTGGTGTTCGTCGGGATAAGCGCCAAGCCGCAGGACTCCAGCCACGACTTCGGGCACGGCAAGTTCGAGACGCTGGCCACGATGTTCATCGGAATCGCGCTTGCTACGGCGGCCGTCGGAATCGTGGTTTCCGGGGCAGGCAAACTCGCAGCGTGGCTGCAGGGAGAGGAACTTCCAGCGCCGGGAACGCTGGCGCTCTGGGCGGCTCTGGTGTCAATCGCTGTCAAGGAGATTCTGTTCCAATATACCATTGCGCGCTGGCGTAAGCTGGATTCACCAGCGCTCAAGGCGAACGCCTGGCACCATCGGTCGGATGCGCTGTCTTCAATCGGTGCAGCGGTAGGTATCGGAGGCGCAATCCTTCTGGGCAACCGCTGGACGGTGCTGGATCCGCTGGCGTCGATAGTTGTCGGCGCGATGCTGGTAAAAGTGGCCTGGGACCTCCTGGGGCCGAGCCTCGCGAGCTCACGGAGCAATCGCTGCCGGAGGCCACCGAGAAGGAAATTCTCGATATGATTGCCGCCGTCCCCGGCGTGACGGACCCGCACAATCTCCGCACCCGCCGCATCGGAAAGCGCATAGCGGCCGAGGTACATGTGAGGATGGACGGGGCGATTACCCTGGGCGAAGCACACGAAAAGGCCTCCCGGATAGAAGAGGCCTACAGAAAGCGCTTCGGGGACGATTCCCACATCATCGTCCACATGGAGCCGGAGAAATAATCTTCAGATACTGGAAAGCAATTCGGTGAGTTCCGGATAAGGGATGCCAGTAACCCGGCTGATCTGATGGCTGTCTGCGCTGAAACGCCAGCGAAGTTGCCGGACGACCTCTGCTTTCTCCTTTACGGACAAATCCTTAATGCTTCTTTTGTTGAACAGTGTTACGCACAGATCCTGAAGCCCCTCCAGAATTAGCTGGTCTCTGAATGACGGTCCGTCAAGGTCTCTGACCTTCTTGGCTTTGGAAGAGGAGTTGAGGAAGTAATTGTAACGGGACGGATTCCGGAAGAGTTTCTCCACAAAGTCCACTGCAACATAGGATTCGGGGAGGATAAATTCTTCGGCCCCGATGATCCAATTTCCCGGTAACTCCGCCTTGCTTTTAATGGTTCTGTGTCTGCTCCTGACGGACATTGAGTCCAGTCGCCGACCTTTTTCCTTGTTGTCGTTGAAATAGCATGCACCGCTACACCACTTGTAACCGTTAGGCGCTGCGCAAATCCTTGCCGCGACGCTGTTCATGACGATGTAGGCGACTACCCTTTCTACAGATTCATCTCCAAGGATGATTTCCTGGATGTCGACATCGTTTCTCCTCAGGAATCTCTTGTCGCCGTACTTGTTATGATAATACGTGCCGTAGAGTTTCTTGTAATGATTGATGAACCGCCGCGCAGCTGCCCGGTCTTCACAGATAATAATGAAATGGACATGGTTGGACATCAACACAAAGGCAATTACCACTACGCCTGTAACCGAGACGGTTACGGCGACATAGTTCATACCGACCTTGAAATCTTCGTTATCCCTGAACCAGATGCGGTCATCGAGATGATTTGTTGTGATAAAATAGATTTTCATTTTTCATAGTTTTAAAGAACTTTCGCAAACTTAGTCAAGAAAGGGCTTGATTCCAAATCTTTTTTGAAGAATATGCCCTGCAGTGCTCCCGGTCTGCTTCCGCGTGGGACGACCAGGAGCAAAAAAGGCTTAAAATGCACCCGATCCGCCCATAGAAAAGCAGACCGGGAGCACCAAGCGTAAATAATCAGAACCTGTATCCCGCTCCGACCAGGACAATGGAGGCTGCCGGGCTGACGTTAAGCTCCGCTATGCCGTAGAAGTGCTTTGCACCCCAGTTGATGCCGATGGGTGCGAGATAGGGGAGCACCGGGGTATAATAAGGGAAGCCCGGAACATATCCTAGTCCGAATGCCGTATAGAGGCGGACGGCGTCACTGCGGTACCACTTCCAGCGGAAATCGAAGTTGTACGACACCCACCAGCGGGAGCCGTGCTCTACGGATACGGGGTCTTTGGATGTGTCGTAATCCATATACTTCGAACCATCCTCCATGGTCTTTTCAATTTTTGGATAATGGGTGTGGGTATAAAGCTGACCGACGGCGTTGAGGACAAAGTTGAAATCCCATTTTTCGCTGATTGTGAAAGTGTATCCCAGATTGATTGAAGGACGGAAATTGGTAGTTTCCTTATACCCTCCGTACATCAGGGTATAGTTGCCTCCGCTCAGCATGAAACCATGAACAGGCGGGATACCCGTAGAAAGCTCAATGGAGTGACGGTGCTCCGGATCGAAATGCTGCGCCTTGACAGGAAGGCAGCATACCGCCATAATCATAATTGCGAACAGTCTTTTCATGTCACCTAAATACAGGTAAATGCAGAATCTTGCATGCCACACAAAAAAATGCGCCCGGCCAGCCCAAATAAGCAGACCGGGCGCAAAAATACATTATAGGACTATTCCTTGAACGTCGATTCCAGGAAGAGTTCTTCCATCTGGGCCTGGTCGATGACCGAAGGGGAGTCGATCATGACGTCACGGCCCTGGTTGTTCTTGGGGAAGGCGATGTAGTCGCGGATGGTCTCCTGCCCGCCGAAGAGGGCGCACACGCGGTCGAAGCCGAAGGCGAGACCACCGTGGGGCGGGGCGCCGAACTTGAAGGCGTTGATGATGAAACCGAACTTGTATTCAGCCTCCTCGGGACCGATGCCGAGCACCTCGAACATCCTCTTCTGCATGTCTGCATTGTGGATACGGATGGAGCCGCCGCCGAGTTCGGTGCCGTTGAGCACGAAGTCGTAGGCATTGGCGCACACGCGTTCCAGGTCCTCTTTCTTATCGGAATAGAACCATTTCTCATGCTCCGGCTTGGGGGCGGTGAAGGGATGGTGCATCGCATAGAAGCGGCCGTCCTCCTCGCTCCACTCGAGCAGGGGGAAGTCCACGATCCACAGGGGCGCGAAGACCTTCGGATCCCTCAGGCCAAGGCGGTTGCCCATCTCGATACGGAGGACGCCGAGACGCGTCTGCGTCTTGCGTTTCTCGCCGCACATGACGAGCAGCAAGTCACCGGTGGAAGCCCCGCACGCGGCAGCGACCTTCTGCAGCTGTTCCGGAGTATAGAACTTATCGACGGAAGATTTGACCGAACCGTCCGCATTCAGCTTGACGTACACCAGGCCGGCGGCACCCACCTGCGGGCGCTTGACCCATTCGGTGAGTTCGTCCAGCTGCTTGCGGGTGTATTCTGCAGCGCCCGGGACGGCGATGGCGCCCACGTAGGCGGCGCTGTCGAACACGCTGAAGCCGCATCCCTGCACCAGAGGCGTGACCTCGTGGATCTCCATTCCGAAGCGGATGTCGGGCTTGTCGGAGCCGTATTTGTCCATGGCGTCGTACCAGCTCATGCGGGGGAGCGGATTGGGGATGTCGACGCCGAGGGCGTTCTTGAACATCTGGCGCATCATGCCCTCGAAGGTATTCAGCACGTCCTCCTGCTCCACGAAGCTCATCTCGCAGTCGATCTGGGTGAATTCGGGCTGACGGTCGGCGCGAAGGTCCTCGTCGCGGAAGCAGCGGACAATCTGGAAGTAGCGGTCGTAACCGGCCACCATCAGCAGCTGCTTGAAGGTCTGGGGGCTCTGCGGCAGGGCGTAGAAGGTGCCCGGATTCATACGGGAAGGCACGACGAAGTCGCGTGCGCCCTCGGGAGTGGACTTGATGAGGTACGGAGTCTCGATCTCCATGAAGCCCTCGCCGTCCAGATAGGTGCGGATTTCCTGCGCGAGGCGGTGCCTCAGTGCCAGCGCCCGCTGAAGGGGCGGACGGCGCAGGTCGAGGTAACGGTACTTGGCGCGAAGGTCCTCGCCGCCGTCGGAATTCTCCTCGATGGTGAACGGGGGGACGGCGCTGCGGTTCAGCACGGTTATGCCGGAAACCTTTATTTCAATGTCGCCGGTGGGCATCTTGGAGTTCTTGCTCTGGCGCTCCAGGACCTCGCCGGTGGCCTGTATGACGAACTCGCGGCCGAGCGAGCCGGCGGTCTCCACCAGCTCCGGCGCGGCGTCCGCCTCGACGACCAGCTGCGTGATGCCGTAACGGTCGCGCAGGTCGATGAATGTCATTCCTCCGAGTTTGCGGGATTTCTGCACCCATCCCGCCAGGGTCACTTTCTTGCCTTTGTCGGCAATGCGGAGCTCTCCGCAATTATGGGTTCTGTACATCCTACTTTACAGGAATATAAGGCGTTGTATGGTAGAAATAATAATCGTAAGGCTGGGTGGGCTTTGTGAATGTCTTCGCAATGGCGGGGTAGCCGGTGACGATGATGCTCTTGAGCCTCGTTCCGCGGTAGATGGTGCGGCAGTTGGCGTTGACAAGGACGTCGGCGTTGCCGTTCTCCTCAAGCGCCCATGCAATGGCATTGTTGATCATGGTGTTGAGGTCGGTCTTGCGCACCTCCACTGCAGTGGGATTGTATGTGTAGGTGATTTTTTCCTGGCTGATTTCCAGGTCGGCCACGACGGGGGCTACGATGGCAGTCTGGACTTCGGTAAGACGGACCTTGGTGTTCTGCTGCTGAACGGCGCAGGATGCTAACAGTGCTGCTGCGCAAACAAATAGAACTAACTTTTTCATATAAAAAATAATTTAAACAGATTTCGAAACTGATGCCGGACGCTTTTCCCTGATGAAGGCATAGACCACCCATACCAAGGTCAGCACTACCGACATGGGAACGCCCACGGTAAGCATTTCGCGGAGCATGGTGGCGGCTCCGCCTTCGACGCCCAGGGCTGTGAAGAACGGGAAGCGCCATGTAAGTTCGCCGTTGATGATGTGGTCTACGATGAGCATCACGCTGCCGCCCCAAAGCATCTTTTCAAGAGCCGGAATGTTGCGTCCAAGTGCGCTGGATGCGGGTTTGTGCATCGACTTTCTGTAAATGGTGGTGCCGATCGCCTGCACCAGGGGAACGATAAAACAAGCCATGTTATTTGATTCTTTCTTTGAAATATTTCATGATTTTGTCTTCCCAGTCGGAGGGGATTTCGTGTCCCATCTCGGGATAATAGTGCATCTCCTTGTCTGACACCGTAAGGTTGTTGTACGGGGCGATGTTGGTATGCGGAGGGCAGGTGGCGTCCTGAAGGCCTATGCAGGCGATCACGGAAGACTTGATGCGCGGGGCCAGGTTCTTGGTGTCGAAGTACGACAGGAAAGCGTACATCTGCTCGTCGGTCATTGAACCCTTGTTGGCTTTGGCGACGTTTCCGGGCCAGGACACAATCTTGAAATAGTCGGGGAAATCCCCCATGAAGGCCACGCAGGGTGCAATTGCCCTGAAGGTGTAATCGCTGAGCGCGGCGGCGGCATACGAGAACGCGCCGCCCTGGCTCTTGCCCTCGCCGAACAGATTGGACATATCGCTTGTAGGCTGGTCCGCCATGAAGCGGACGGCCTGCACGCAGTCCATATAGGCACCGCGGTAGTAGTATCCGTCCTTGTCCCCGAACTGGAAGGCGAACCAGTCGCCGTAGGTGTTCTCGAAGTCGCGGTCGATGCCGTCTTCACGCTTGGAGGCGGGACGGTGGTTGATAATCTGGCCGCGGGTGGACAGGTAGAATTCGGCGAATTCGGCGGAAGAGCCGCCGTAGGGGCAGTAAATCTTTTCCGGATTCTGGAGCGTGTCGTAGCCGTAGAAATGCACTATGACGGGATGCTTCTTGCCGTCCTGGGGCTCCAGGTAGTAGCCGCGGATGACTGCCGGTTCGCCGCCCGGGGTGTCGGGGACGGAATTCATTTCCACCAGGTAAACCTTGCGGGCGGAGGAGCTCCGGGAGGGGATTTCCGTCAGCACCGGTGCCATATCGACCGCCGCGAGCTGGGCCTTGGCGGCGTCCCAGTAGGCGTCGAAGTCTTCCTGCCTGTCCGGTGCGGAAACGATGTCCGTGGGGTTGTAACCGAAGAAGAAGGTCTTGGAGTTGCCGTTCTTCACGGTGCAGTTGGCCTTGTAGAAGCCCGGTTCCAGATTATAATCTACCGGGAACGGAACCTCCTTGGTGCTGCCCGCCGGAATATCGGTGCTCAGGCTCAATGTGGTTACGGAAGAGCCCTTGTCGGTGAAAATCTTGACCTTTATTTCCGTCGGCAGCGCCTTTTCGTTGGGGTTCTGGATGTTGAACTTGAAATACGGCTGCTTGCCGATGAAGGTCCAATCTTCCGTCACCGTCACGGAAATCTTGAACCTTGACATTCCGTCGTATGGGTTTTCGACTTCTGCCGGTTCTTCAACGGGCTCATCGGGATCGTCGGGACCGGCGGGAGTGGCGGGCTTTTCGCAGCCGGCAAGCATCATGGCGCCTGCAAGCAGCGTGGCGGCCAGGAAGGTGAATATTCTTTTCATATCAGTCCAGTTTTTCCAAAGTCGTACGGGTTACGGGCACGGAGAACGCTATTCCCTGGCCGTCGGTGGGGAGGCCGCTGTCCTTGTAGATGGCGCGCATCACGTCGTCCTTGATGTCCTCGGCAACGAGGATCAGCACCAGCTCCTTGTTGGGCTGTATGCTGATGTTGAAGAACTCCTCGGCCTCGGGATTGGCGGTGCCGCGGCCCTTCACCACCGTGCCGCCTCGGGCTCCGGCCTTGCGGGCCGCTTCGGCTACGTTCTGGGAGAATCCTGCGTTGACGATGCAGATTATAAGTTCGTATTTCATTGGGTCACTGT
>JAEEGF011095892.1_pt1 | contig 13644 bp, 10 predicted proteins | sample 9134171 | NCBI WGS metagenome assembly JAEEGF01 (sample SAMN16246542, study PRJNA631951) | gut metagenome | biome: gut microbiome; feature: rumen; material: AP-attached | host: Bos | place: Iran: Karaj | collected 2018-10
GGGTGCACAACTTTCTTAGCAATATCTAAGAAACATCTAATATGAACAGCGAAAAACAGCCGATTTTAGCCGATTTTAACCGTACTCAACGGAACTCGAATATGTGCACAAATCCAGTCTTTATGCGGCTTTGCGAGACTTAACGGAACAAATTTCCACAAAAAGATCCCGTGCTCCTAAGCGGCAGGTCAGAGGTTCCCCTAAAGGGACTAGGGCCCGCAGCGCGGGCCCGTCGCGATCCCCCCGTGGACGGGTCAACAAACGGACATATGGTCCCCAATCAGAACACCCGATTTGTCTAATGATCATTAGATAAAATCGGGTGTTTGTCTAAAAAAACGGCCAATTTATCTAATGACCGGAGCGGAATGTTTTCTGTCTAACAGAGGCGGAAGGTCGTCTAAAAAGGCGCTGGGGTTTTCAAAGGCTTCTGTCTCCCAGCACCTCCAGCGCATGGAAAGCCACCAGGCAGTGAATCCGGATAATAGGACAAGAAAACCGTAAGTATATCATTTTGCCTCACTTACCGCTCATCCCGATATAGTTCTACCCTTTCCGCTATGTTTCGCGCCGCTTCTTCCGCTGTCTGGCGGCCATTCGCCGCCTTATCTACCTCCTCAAGAATGATCTGCTCGATTTTTGAGTCAACTTCATCCACATACCTGATTTCTGACAAGAGCTTTTTAAAATCATCGATCATCCATTGTTTCGTGGGTGGAATCCAATAGATCAATTCAATTCCTGTATCCGGGTCCGGTATAGAGAAGGATGCGCCCCATGCCGGATCAGTCGTATAGTCGTATTGCAGCAGGTCTTTAACATAGGATTCAAAAGCAGATTTCCTCACGGGAAATGTCATATGGATAAATTGTCCGGAAGACTGATAACGTTCTGACAATGTGGATTTCAGGAAGTCCCAGGCCGCTCTTGGGTTCATAGTGGCCGAGGGAATTGCAAGAGACAGGCAGTTGATCAAAGCACTCCCGGCTCCTTCTTTCACAGGGAAGCCTGACATGACCACCTTTTCCCCAGTACTCTGAAGTGCTTCCGATTGGTTTTCCGGATCCGAATACCCATCCTTCGTCTCCCCGAAGAAAGCTGATGCATTTCTAAACAACCGGAACGTGCGCCCAAAGGACGCTTTATGCGTTTCATCGCCGTATTGATAATCACTCAGAACATCTTGGTACTGGTAGAAACGCTGCCGGCCGAAATGCAGATCTACGATATCGCGGAAGCCCTCGTAGTTATACACCTGATCATAATCACCATCATCGATATACGCCAGATGCTCAGGAAGCTGAGATGCGAAACGGACGTATTTCGTCATCATTTCCTGATCGTAAAAGGCCGAATTCTGATCATACGGGCTTCTCAGCGAGAACACGCAGAGGTCGTGGACAAATAGTTTCCTCGTATAGGAATAGCCAAAAAGCGACACCGGGTCATCCTCTTCAAACAGGACTGACTCATCCAGGTGTGTCACATGCCCAACGTCAGACTCCCGGGCAAATTTGGTATTCAAAGAAAAGAGCGGAACCAAACGGTACAGTTTTCCTTCGGTCTCATTCACACGCCAAACATCCGTAAAGAATACCTCCGGATCAAATCTGGCATCGTTCTCCATAAAATCATAGAGATCCCGGAAGATACCTTTTTCTGCCAGCGCATTCCAAGTCTCGTTGTCCATTCCATCCAGACATACGATGTCTCCAGCGCTTCCGTTAAGGAGATCGCTGATAAGCCGAAGTGCTGCGTCCTCTTTGCTCGAATCGATTGCGTAAAGGTCATAATACTCACGAATCTGGACTTTAATCTCCGGGTCTGATTCATTGTACTGGCTGACCGCGTATCGCAGGAATTCAGAACTGGAAAGGCATGCAATCGTGATTCCTTTCTCCCCGCCGGCTATATAAGGCTCCAGCTTCAGGACCTCGCCGGTCTTTCCATGTCCCTCCCCTGTCACAATCAGAAGTTTACCGGACTCCTGTTCGGAAACAGTCCTGATCATGGAATAATCTATTCCGCAATCTGTGAAAACCAAAAGTTCATTGACCTTCGCGTCCGCCCCCAGATCGACCGCGTACAGGCTCCGTTCGTTCATCAGAAGAAGGTCATGGGCCTCCCCGGTAAAGCAGCGGGTGATCATCGGAATCCCTTTTATCGTCACCTTCTCTTGGGTTCCGTCCAGATAATTCAATGAACTTAGTATGATCTCTGAATCTGTCCTGAGGATGGCGATCAGCTCACCGTCCTCGTTCCCGCGTAAAAAACCGCCCTGGAATCCTTCCGGAATCGAAACCGTTCTTTCTACTGACCCGTTCTGGGATAATTGGTAAAGTTTCCCACTTCCAAAGACCCTGAGCCAGAGATGGTCGCTTTTATCTGTAAAGACAGACAGGCCTTCCTTCGCAACTTTCTCTCCGATCAGTTCTTCCACATTGCCTGAGAAAAGAAGTTTTCCATCCTTTTGATAAACATATAGAGAAATGTAATCCTCTTCTTCTGCAGGAAAATAAGGCATTGACAAAACCCAGATCGTCCGGTCAGAAACCTGCATCTCACTTACTCCGGAAGTAACCGGAATATCCGAAAGTTTGATCAGTGCAGAATCATCCCCTCTGAAGACCTGAACATAATGTTCGAAATGCTTATTGTCCTCGCTGATCAGCCTGATATATGCATAGATTTCTCCACAGTTTTCCTGAATCAGGCCTGTGGATTCAGCCATGAGGTCATAGGCCTCCCGCTCAACCGCATAGACCCCGGGATATTCCGTTCCTTCCTGCCAGTCTTTTCTTTGATCCGGAATCGTATGCACCGGAAGTTCGGAGGCTTTCTGAGACGGCTGTTCAGAAGAAGGAGCGGTGCTTCCGGAGGGCTGGTCCGTCTCGGTTGATGCTTTCTGCCCGCAGCCACACATAGTGAGGCTGAGCATGATCATGATTGCTATGATTGAATGTCGAAGACTCACGGAAGCACCCTCCTTTTTGATAAACTTCTATTTGACGAAAAGATCTGCCCTGTCATGTAAACAACATATCATCAATACGTTTCCATCGTTCCATCAATCGAGACTTCAGCTCCGGGAGAACTGCCATCGATGAAAAAGTATGCCTGATAACCAAAGTACACGCCGTCACCGGAAAAATCATGGTAAAATTGGGTTGCATATGCGTTTACTGGATAGCTTACTTGGGCCCCGAGAGGATATCTCCTCAATCCATAGGAATATGATTGATTCACGGAGTACATTTCATTGCCATACAGAACATATCTGTTTAATGACTGCGGCTTAAAATAATAGTTTGAGTACAGTTTGTAGTAATTGATGTACGCCTGATACTCATAGTTTCCGCGATGATTGATGGGATCACAGAATATGTTATTAGATGCCATCTCATCTGAAATGTAAAGATGCCATCTCATCTGAAATGTAAAGATTCCATTCCACATCTGGAATTGAGGTACCAGCGTGGGAAACGTATCGCGAGCTCGCGAAAAGAAGGCATGCCGCCAAGAATACTATGGCAATCTTTTTCATTTGTTCTTCCTCCTCGTTTTAATCATTTCATTTTCTTGATTCTTTGTAAAGTCCTCCTACCGCTTTATTTCATATACGGTTCGTCACGTTACGCCTTCAATGGTATCACCCCCTCCTTGAATCACCTGGTGTAAACGGGATCAATTGATCCATGCTTTTTAACGCTGAATAGGTACCCTATGGTTTACATAGATCTCACGTTTCGAGCTTTACCTGTGCCAAATTGAAACCGTTGAATAATTGCATCCAGCAGGGACATTGGTAACACCGTGAACAAACACGCCCAGCGTTCCCCATTTTGAGGTGGCGGAATAAGAGGCAAAGGGTGCTCCGCCTCCTGTATAACCGGTAAAGATCGCCGAATGTGTGTTGTTGGCATAATACAGCCTGTCATTCTGACTTACACCATAGGAGTACAATGAAGATGACGTTCCTCCACTGTATTTCAACGTATAGCTTCCATCGGTCATGTATGCTGAAGGGTTGCCCATCCAGCAGGTGTTGGAGCCGGAGGTGCTGTACCACGCGTATGAATGATGGTTATATTTGCAGGATCCCTGTTGTACCAGGCTCACCCCGTAGGTCGAGACCGCATCCGCGTCCGCAGCCTGATGATAGGCAGTGGTATGACTCTCTGAGGGATGGGTTATCGATACCTGAGTATAGTTAGGAGTGTATACAACATCAGAACGGCTTGGGCCGGGATTGCTTCCGGTTTTTGCGCAAACTGTTTCTGCAATATCCTGAAGCAGATACGATACTACAACACTACGCCCGTCTTCACGTGGTTTGACCTGATATTCCTCAATGATCTGTTTGCTGTACTTGTTCAGCGATTCAACACAAGTCTCCCGGGACAGCAGTTCTTCCATCGCGCTGCAATACTTTGAGAACATGACAACATCTTCGCCATAGGCGAGATAATCGACAAGGTAAGGATAATCCGCGATCGCGTACACCAGATTCTCATCCGACATTCTCTCCAGTGTTTCATCATCGATCCTCAGCATCTCGCTCTTTTCAAGAACCGTGTAATCAAACCATTTTTCCGAAGTCACATCGATCGGATAAACATGGTGCCCTGTTTTCTCCGTGTCTCCTGTGCTGGCTTTGGCGCCGGTGAAAAGCATGCCTGATAATGCCATCAATAATAGAATATAAAAGAATCTTTTCATAGAGATCTCCTTTTCTGATTAGAGACCAGCCTGCTTCACACTGGGAATTCGGATATAATTCTTAGAACGAATTCATCCACTGAAGCATCAGTTTCTCCGCTTCCGCTTCATGTTCTTTACTGTCGGTATAACGCAGGCTGAATTCATACAATACGGTATCTTCTGCCCAGTAGACTGTGCGGTTTACATATACGTTCTCGGACGGGTTTTTCAAGGTCACAATCAGGAATTCCCGGCCATTCGCCATACGGCGTTCATCATTTATATGATCGATGATCTGCTCCCCAATCATACCGATGCCCGGCTCTTCCGGACAATCCTTTGTCCAGATCCAGGCATACTCTGTGGGCAACACGCCTTCGAACTCTGCATAAGAAACAGAAACGATCACTGTTTCAAATTTCTGGGTATCCGACACATATGCCTCAACTCTCACCGAGGTCTCCGTGAGCCCTCTCATCCTCGGGATGATCAGTTTTTCATATCCGATGAAAGCTTTCACTTCATCTGCCGAAGACAACTCTGTATAATAGTAGCCTGGTAAGTCCCAGTAATATGCAGACTGCTGTTCGTACTGCTTCTTCGTGATTTCCTTCGCCTCAAGGATCCGGCCCTTGATCAGGCTCTCGTCAACCCTATAACTTTCAGTGTCAAGCGAGAATGAAATCATCTTCTCTTCCTTCTTGACTTCCCCTTGAAAATGTACGATGGCATAGACTGTTGTCCCGCCCAGAAGAATCAGGAGCAACATTGCTGCCACCCATAAAGGTGCCTTCTTCAGAAGAATCTTACGGTTCTTCCTTCTCACGGGTTCATTTTCGTAAGCCTCCAGTTCTTCTGCAATAAGACGATCATCGATGTTTCCTAAGGCCTGTCTCATGACTTCTTTTTTGTTCATTATCTTCGTCATCCTCCCTGTTCTTTCCCCTTATAACTCATGAAGAAATCTATCTTTCTTGGTGCTCCTCAAGAAACTGCCGGAGTTCCTTCTTCATTCTCAGAAGCATCTTCCGTATTTTACTTTCGGTAAATCCTGTTGCACGTGCTATCTCTGAAATAGAATCACCGAACCAGTATTTTCGCAGGAAAATGTGCCTTTTCTCGGGGTTTAGTGAGTACAGAAAGCGGTTTACCGTCCCTGATACATGTTCTATCGCCAGTGTTTCAGTCAAAGGGCTTCGATCCGGAAGGCAGTCCGCCAGTTCATCTGACAGTTCTATGAGGTCTGCCTTTCTCTTTTGGGCATTGAGCTTCTCCATTCTGCTTAACGCCTGATTCCTCAAAACCTTTACGATATAGGCATAAAAATGCTCAGGCTCCGCCGGGGGGATATGTTTCCACAACAAAAGGTAGGTGTCGTCGACACATTCTTCCGCATCCTCCTTTGAAAGGTATCTCTCTGCGAAATGAAGCAGCCTGTTCCCGTATGCCTTTTGTACTTCCGCTATCCCGCGTTCGTCTCTATTGAAAAATAGTTCTATGATCTCTCTGTCGGTCATAAACCTCACTTTGGACTGATAGTTACAGTATATTCTTCTGTCGAATGAGGAACCTACTCATTGGCCATCAAGAAGAAGCGCAATCACTTTTCTCATAGCATTGGCGGCTTCCTGCTTCCGCGAATCGCCAACCTCATATTCTTCGATTGCCTTGAGGCCATAATTCTCTAGGGCTTCCTGACATGACTCCCTGTTCATAAGCTCTTTTAATGCACTTAGGTTGACCTCTGCAAGCCTTTTCAAATAATCGGAAGATATCTCACCTGATAAAGACGTCGAAAGATACGGATAATCCAGAATCGCATAAACCAATTGCTCATCTGTCATCTGCTCTAATATATCCTCATTGATCAGAAGCGCTTCGTGAATCTCTGCAGTAAGGAATGTGTACCACTCCGGGTCTTCCTTTGTGACGGGATATAGATAATGCCCATCTGAGGAGAACAATTCTCTCTCTTCCGGAATTGAAAGTTTCACCGGATATTCATCACATAACTTCTGGATCAGGTCCCGGATCACACCTGCAGAAAAATCCGTCGTCCCGTCTTCTCGCGGTGAAGTCCCATATGTACGCAAGATCTGAAGCCCATAAATCTTTAAAGTCTCATTGTAATTGTCACGAGAAAGCAGTTCTTTCAAAGCATCACAATAATCCGAAACCATTTGAATGCCGTCATGGAGATTCCCGCTTGGACTTACATAGATATCAACAATGAGTGGGTAATCCACAACTGCGTGTACCAGTTGTTCATCTGTCATTGACTTAAGGGTCTCCTCATCTATCCGAAGTCTTCTTACACGTTCTTTGACAGAAAGATTTTTCCAGTTAGGGGACTTATCAGTAATCGGATAAATGTAATACCCTTCTTCGGAAAACACCTCTCTTTCCTTTGTCTCTTCCGTAACTGACTGACTATCAGAAGAGCCAGGGTCTTCCGACGTAACAGGAGCTGTGCTCTCATTCGTCGATACATCCGGATCCTCTGTTATCCTTTCCATCTCAGAATGTGAAGAATCTTTCTCTGTTTTTGGAGAGGCATTGCATGCAACAGTCAGAACAGAGAGAATAACCGCCATGAATATGGCTACAGTATACCTCATCTTTTAACCTCCTTCAGTGCCAAACCGAGATATAGGAATAATCATATGCAACGGGGACTTCATTGAGATGATGTGTAAAAAGACCATTCTTCCCCCATTTTGAAATCACAGGCGCTTCTGCGATAGGCACTCCGCTGGAAGCATTTCCCGTAAAAATCACGGAATGCATGTTAATAGTATTAGCAGCCTGATAGCCTAATGGGTTTGCCATAGTTACTGAAGATTAATTACTGTATTTCTACATCTGGTTTTGCCAGTATACTGCCGTCCAACTGCATAATGAACATATCGCCATTTAATTCACAAAACGTATTGATACCTTCATTCGTCTCCCAATTCATGTCGGAAACGTCTCCTTCTCCAGAGCCGACATACAACAATTGATAAACAAATCTTTTGCAGGCTTTCGCTTCCTGAGATCTTGCGATAGATATAATCTGTTCCTTCGTTAGTTCTGCAAAATACCAGTCTGCGAAATCATAAAACCCAAAGTTTTCATTCACAACAATAGTTTTAAAAACATTTGGTGTCATAGTGCTGGTGGATAACGACATCGCATCCGCTAAGACCGTTTCCAAATCACTATAATTCTTGTTAATCATTAGGAGGGTTCTGTATGTATAATCAGGATCATCTATTACAGACAGCTTTAATGCAAGTCCCGAACCAATCTGGACATTATATCCTTCGGGGCGATGTATATCACCTGCATATTCTCCCGTTAATGTCACCCCGTCTGTATGTAACGTCATCGTTTGTCTGGCATCTTTAAATCTCTTCGTTTCTTCTGCCTCCTTGAAATCTATTGCGGAACACTCTACCCTTTTACTTGTGTCAATCATGTTGTCAATTGGCTGCCAATCGTCAAGAATCCTAGAGTCTTGCTGCCGCTCAAAGTTTGGATGAACTAAAGAGATTATGAAAATAAAAGTCATAGTTATCAGGCATATTGAAGCTAGAATGACAATCATTTTCCACGAAGCTCTATGTGACTTCATTTTGGTTCCTCCTTGAATCCCTAAATGTTGGGATCCAAATCCAATCCTTTACCTATGTAGACAGAAAACAGACCATAAATGGAGACACTCAAATCAAAAAAGATGATAAGGGGTTGATAAGGAAAGATGATAAGAAGTTGATAAGAGGCTGATTAATCGTTCCTCCCGAAAAGCTCTTTGCATGGTTTTAATTGTACCAACCGGCAAGATTTGTCAAGGCGCTTTTCTTGCCGGTTTGGTAAACTTTTTTATTCAACAGTATCCTTCTGGTTTTCCACGATAATCGTGATCCGACCAAATCGAGAGATCTTTTCCGCGACCTCATTCTCGAGGAGCTCTGCGTCATTCGCATGATCTGTTTCGACGTAAAGCGCGACAGCGTTTCCTTTGACATCGATCCCGACACCAGTGATTCGTTTGATTGCTTCCCCTTCAAATGTCGGTATCAGGGAGGCGATTCTGGCTTGTTCCGCAAGCAACGTCCTGTAATTGTACTGGACGATCTTGACCGAAACATTTTCCATGTCGATCAGATCGCTGAAATAGGCCGTCGCCGCGTCTTCATCTGACGTGACCAGAAGAACCAGGGAATGCTTCTCATCCAGATACGCGCCGCCATAGAAGTCCGGATACTCAGCCGCAGCCTCGTCCGCCAGCCCCGTGTTCCCGCACCAGAATTTGATCAGATTGTTATACTTCTGAAGCGAGATCTGCTCCATCTGTGCCGCTTCTCCCCCTAAGGCTGTTGGAAGTGTTTGAAGAGCTTCCGAAGGGGACTTCTCTTTTTCATCGATGTCGATTTCCGCCGTGAGATCACCATGGACAGTCTGGTTGGAAGTGCCTCCTTCCCGCCTCTGACTGCCGATCATGACGACCGCAACAACACCTGCAGTCATGAGCGCCGCGCCGGCTCCGGTCACAAGGCTGCGCGTCCGTTTTGCTTTGGTGTTCTCCCGCGCCTGTTCCCAGGTCTTCATCAGATATTTGTCATCTACCGGAGATAAAAACAATTCGGTTTTCTCATATTTCATCATTTGTATGATTCCTCCTTTTTGAACAGCATCTTTTCCAGTTTTTTCCGCAGACGGAACAATGTTACGCCGATCCTGTTTTTCGAAAAGCCGGTGGTCCGTTCCAGTTCCTCAAGGCTTTCTCCGAACCAATACCGGTGAATAAAAAGGTATTGCTTTTCTTCGTTCAGGCTCTGCAGGAATTCATTGATGCAGCCAGTTTCAAAGATCCTCGCAATCACTTCATCTTCCGTCTTCTGATGCGCGTCCTCAAGACTCGCCGCCAGTTCATCCGTCAGAGAAACGATCTCTGCATTCCGTTTTTCTGCCTTAAGAGACCGTAGTCGGTTCAGCGCGAGATTTCGAAGTGCCCTTATGGCGTACCCATACAAATTGTCCGGTTTTGCTTTCGGAACATGTTCCCAAAGTGCAAGATAAAGGTCGTTCACGCACTCTTCCGCATCTTCAGGAGGCAGATAATTCCGGGCAAATCGAACGAAACGGCCGCCATACTGCTTTGCCGTGGCCTCGATCGCCTGCTCATCGCGCCTCATATACAGTTCAATGATTTCCGTGTCCATCATTTCCTTGCTTTACTCGGGTTTTGGTGCGCACTTTTTTACCCTTCACTTATAAAGACACCTGATTCAGGTGGACTATTACATGCACATATACCTGTAGATCATATTCTTTCAGAACCATTAGTATACACCCTTAGAGACGCTGGAAAACCTCTCCTTTCCTGATAAAAATGCATACTTGCATACCTTTGGTTTTGCAGAGATTCGTTTTGGGAGAAATACAGACTGGAAAATGAAGGACCAGAAGGCGTCGTTTTCCCAGTGTTTACGAGCCTTCCCGTATATTCGACGTGTCGTTCACGTGCCCGGATTTTGGGCATAAAAAAGAGCGCGAGACGGGAATCGAACCCGCGACCTTCTCCTTGGCAAGGAGACGTAGTACCACTCTACTACTCGCGCATGTGCCTTTTTGAGGCGCAAATGTTATTATATTTGTTTTTCACCGATTGTCAAGCAGTTTCTTGAGCGGTGAACCGTGCCCAGGGTCGGAATCGAACCAACGACATAAGGATTTTCAGTCCTCCGCTCTACCAACTGAGCTACCTGGGCTTTTCTCTCGGCCAGTCGGCATCTGCCGGCGACCGGGATCGAACCGGTACGAGTATCACTACTCACGGGATTTTAAGTCCCGGGCGTCTGCCAGTTCCGCCACGCCGGCCCGTCGGGGGGAAAATGGGCGGAGGTGGATTCGAACCACCGAAGCGTTCCGCAGCAGATTTACAGTCTGTCCCCTTTGGCCACTCGGGAATCCGCCCGTATTGCCCCGACGAGCATTAAAGATATCACAGCATTTAGAAAAATGCAAGCAGTTTTTTTAGCTTATTTTACATGCCAGACAGGCTCTTTCAGAAGGACCTTGTTGAAGGCTTCGAGTTCGTCTTCCATACTCTTTCCGGCGTAGGTCCCGTTCTGAAGCTGATCCGCGACCAGCTCTTTCGCTTTCTTCCAGCTGTCCACTTCGGAGCCGGGGATGATCGGGAAATACAGCACGCCGTTCTGCTGGGCGGCGGCATAATCGCCGAGGGCGTCGCCGATCATCAGGATGTGGTCGGGCGCATAGTGGCCGGAGTTGGCTTTCCGGATGCATTCGGCTTTGGTGCCGAGTTCCTGACCGGCGACTTCCGTCAGATATTTCAGAAGGTCGTGCTCTCCCCACTCGCGGACGATGGCTTCGTGCGGCGTTGCGGAGACGATGACGATATCGGCGAACTCCATGAAGCGGCTGAAGGCTTCGCGGACGCCGGGGAAAGGCGTGACGCCGCGGACGATGCGGGCGATGTTCTCGTCCACTTCGCGGGACCAGGCGATCGTCTGAAGCATGATGGGATCGGGGTCTTTGAGATCCTTCATGTACTCCTCAAGGCCGACCACGCTCAGGTTCTTGGTGGTGGCGACCCACTCCTTGAGAGGCGTGAGATCGGGACATTTGTAGCCGCGGGCCTTGGCTTCGGGACGTTCGGCCAGAAGTTCAAGCGTACGGATGACTGCCGGAAAACGGTTGGCGCCGCGAGTCGTGGAATAGAGGTTCACGAATTCGGCAGCTTCCCGGGCATAGCGGGAAACGCTCTGCAGGTTCCAGCGGTTCACGGTCGCCGGGCAGAAGCATTCCTTGTGTTTCAGCTCCATGTTGTCAAACACGCAGCCGTCCGAGTCCACACAGATCAGGAAATCATGCTTGCGGTTCATGTCGATTAAAATGTCCTTCATTCGTTACCTCCAGTTGTTTGATACCTTTATCGTTTTTTTGCTTTCATGGCTTTACAGGGCCATTTTCGGGCCTTTCAGAGGCTCTTTTGCTCTGTCACCCTTTGGATGTGCTTTGATCCGCCCCAAGCGACTTAATTCTCTTCCTGCTTCCTGATCTGCTGGAAAGCGGCGTTTACGTGCCGCTTGATGTTGGCCGAGATGAACGGGCTCGCGCGGTCCAGCACCTCTTCCATTGAAAGTTCCAGTGTTTCCAGTTTTTCCGGATGCGCCCGGAGATCCCGGATGAAGTCGCTTTCGTCCTTGCCGGGACGGTTCACGCAGCCGATGACCACTTTGGATGCGGCTTCATTTTTCATCATGTCGCATACCCGGTCCTTGAGGGAGAAGCAGTCCGTCTTCAGGCCGCTCGCGTCGAACCAGTTCAGGATGCCTCCGCTCTTCAGGACGTAGGATTCGTCAGGCGTATCCACACGGCGGATGGTGATCTCGTCGCGAAGCGCGCCGCTCACGGCTTCGATGCAATGCGTTCCCGTAATCGGAAGCTGGAAGGTGAAGACGCCGTTCCCGCTCTTCTCTCCGGCAAATATGCCGTCCATATAAAGAGCCACTGTCTTCTGGTTCGACAGCACCTTGACTTCGGTCACCTCTTCCGCGCGGTTCACATAACGTCTGCCGCAGACGTGGACGAAGGGCTCTTCGGACCAGTGTGCTTTATACAGGTAGAAAGCATCCTTTTTGAGCTTCCGGTCGAAGGTCACGAGGCCTTTCTGATTGATGCCTTTCATGCCGCCTTCGTCGCGCGCATCGGCCGCGAAATCGAACATGTTCCAGGCATACGTACACCAGAGCCATGGGCGTTCTTCGATCAGTTTCAGAATGTGCTCGTGGTAAACGAGCTGGTATTCTTCGGTGTAGTCGCCGCGCTTCGGCGTGCTCGTATGGAAGGCCGGGTTGGTGTCGCAGCCATACTCTGAAAAGCCGATGGGCACGTCCGGATTCTTCCGGTGGAAGTCGTCAAAGAAGCGGTCGTTGTCTCCGAGTTTTCCAACGTACCAGCCGAAGTAAATGTTATATGCGACGGCATCGGGCACGCGGATCAGGGGATCCGTGACCTCCAGCATCATGACATTTGCCATGACCGTGGGGCGCGAGGGATCCATCGCTTTCACGAGGCGGTTGAGCTCGTCGTGGTTCTCACGGAGATCGTCCGTGATGCCGCTCATGGTGATCTCGTTCGAGAGCCCCCAGACGGCGATGGAAGGATGGTTCCGGCATTGGGTGATGAGCTCCCGCATCTGGGAAAACGTATTCTCCCTGCCGTTCGCCATATGCGAGGAGATGTACGGGATCTCGGCCCAGGCAACCAGGCCGTACCGGTCGCACAGATCGTAGAAGTACTGGTCGTGCTGGTAATGCGCGAGACGGACGGAGTTTGCGCCGATCTCACGGATCAGTGCCATGTCCTCGTCATGCTCGGCCTTTGTCAGCGCGTTGCCGATGCCTTTCCGGTCCTGATGGCGGGACACGCCGCGGAGGGGGTAAGGCCTTCCGTTCAGGAGGAAACCTTTCTCCGGATCGATCGCGACGGTGCGGCAGCCGAAACTCGTCTGCACCTGGTCTTCCATGTGTCCGTTCTCATCGATGAGAACAGCCGTGGCTTCATAGAGATACGGATCATTGAGGCCATCCCAGAGATGCGAGTTTTCCAGAATGAATTCCGCGCTGCTCCTGCCGTTTTTGACAGGCACGCGCTGCTTCTGCCCGTCCACGGTGAAGAGGACGTATTTTCCGCCGGTCACTTCCGTCTCGACGACGACCTTATAGTTCGCTCCCAGACATTCGGTCTTCACCGCGATCCCCGGGGTGCCGTCCTTCACAAGTTCAAAATGTGCCTTCGGAAGCAGGATCAGACGGACGCTTCGATAGAAGCCGCCGTAGAAAGTAAAGTCCGCCTGCTGGGGATAGACGCCGTCCGAGGGGCGCTTGTCTGCGACGATCGTCAGAAGTTCATCGCCCGAAACCACCGGGA
>JAEEGF012448537.1_pt1 | contig 13644 bp, 6 predicted proteins | sample 9134171 | NCBI WGS metagenome assembly JAEEGF01 (sample SAMN16246542, study PRJNA631951) | gut metagenome | biome: gut microbiome; feature: rumen; material: AP-attached | host: Bos | place: Iran: Karaj | collected 2018-10
CTTCCAGAAGCGGATTGCCGCTTCCGCGCTTCTCTCCATTGGTCGAACAGGAGATTGTGATTGCACTGATTAGTGCCATGATGCTTAGTGATTTAGTTTTCATTCTTCTTGTGGTTTGAGGAGTGCAAAAGTACTCATTTTTTGTCTATCCGCCAAAAAAGAGCCGATAAAAGTAGAAAAATTGTGTGAAAAAGAGCCGAAAAATTGGACTTGTTCAAAAAAATCTGTATATTTGCGGCGTTTATCCTCTATAATTTATACGCATGAAATACGAAGTTTTCCTTCTCTCCCTGGTCGGAGTGCTTGGCTTCACAGCCTGCGAGCAGGAAGAACCTGTGGCCGCGAACAAGCTGATTCTGCATTACAGTCGTCCCGCGCAGTACTTCGAGGAAAGCCTGCCTATCGGCAACGGTCAGCTCGGAGCGCTGGTCTATGGCGGCGTGGCTGAGGAACGTCTTTCGCTCAACGATATCACCCTCTGGACGGGCGAGCCCGACCTTGTCCCCTGGACACCCAATGCCTGCCAGAACCTGCCGAAGGTTCGCGCCCTGCTCGACAAGGAGGACTATCGGGGGGCAGAGAAAGAGAACATGAAGATCGAAGGTCACAACAGCGAGATCTACCAGCCATTGGGATCGCTGCTTATCACCGACCTGAAGGCCGCCGGCGAACCTGCCTCCTATTCCCGTTCGCTCGACTTGACCCGGGCGATGGCCTATGTCGCCTATGAGATGTCGGATGGCAGCCGTGTCGAGCGCGAGAGCTTTGCTTCTGCTCCCGATTCGGTCATCGTGGTTCGACTGAAGTCGTACAACACGTCCCTGAACCAGCGCATCCGGCTGACTTGTCCCCAGCCGGGCAGTGTGACCACTGCGGAACCTGACAAGCTCTTCACCGAAGGCTATGTGGCCTATAGCACCAAGCCCGAGAAGGGCAAGGACGAGTGGTTCCATTACGATGCGAACCGCGGCATCCATTTTCGTACCGAACTGCGCATCCAGGCTCCCGAGGGCTGTGTTGCCATGGAGGGTGACTCGGCTCTTGTGGTGAGCGGATGCGACGAGGCGGTGCTTTTGCTCACCAATGTGACCAGCTACAACGGCCCCTACAAGAACCCCGTCACCGAAGGCCGCGACTACCGCTCGGCAGTGGCCCGGCGTCTCGCTGAAGCCGTGAAGAAGGACTATTCAACCTTGCAGTCGCGACATCTCGAGGACTTTCAGCGCCTCTTCTGCCGCGTAAGTCTCGACCTGGGACAGACGTCCGATTCCATCCTGGAGCTCGATACCGATCAGCAGCTGCTTCTCAACGACGACCCGGACTATTTCAACCCCGATCTTGAGGAACTTTATTTCCAGTACGGACGCTATCTGCTCATCTCGTCGAGCCGTACCGAGGGCGTGCCTGCCAACCTGCAGGGTCTTTGGAACGAACTTATGACACCGCCCTGGAGCTGCAACTATACGGTCAACATCAATGTCGAGGAGAACTATTGGCCCTCCGAGGTGGGAGCTTTGCCCGAGATGCACAACTCCATGCTGACATGGATCAGGCGCCTGCCCAAGAGCGGTGCCATCACCGCGCAGAACTACTATGGCGCTACTGTCACTGAGGAACAGAGTGTGCCTACCTGGCTCGTTTGTCACAATAGCGACATCTGGTGCATGACCAATCCCGTGGGCTATCGCAACGAAAGCCCGATGTGGTGCTGCTGGCCCATCGGTGGCGCCTGGGTTTCGACCCACTTGTGGGAACATTATATGTTCACCCAGGACCGCAAGTTCCTGGCTGAGGCCTATCCGGTGATGAAAGGTGCGGCCCGCTTCCTGATGCAGTGGCTGGTCGAAAAGGATGGCTACCTGATGACTTCGCCTTCGACGACGCCCGAGAATGAATATAAGCTGGCCGATGGTTTCGAAGGCGCTACTTTCTATGGAGGTGCTGCCGACGTGGCCATGATTCGCGAACTGCTCACCGATGTCAGGCGTGCAGCCAATGTCCTCTATGGCGAGGCCGTGACCGAGGGCGATGCCGCCTTCCTCGAGCAGGTGGATGCCACCTTGGCAAAACTCCTGCCTTATAAGATTGGCGCCAAGGGTAACCTCCAGGAATGGTACTTCGACTGGGAGGACAAGGATCCGCACCATCGTCACCAGTCGCACCTCTTCGGGCTTTATCCCGGACATCATATCACGGTCGATGACACTCCCGAACTTGCCCAGGCTTGTGCCAGGACTCTTGAAATCAAGGGAGATAAAACGACAGGTTGGAGTGCAGGTTGGAGAGTCAATCTCTTTGCTCGGCTTCGTGATGCTGGGGGTGCCTACCATATTTTCCGTAAACTGATGACCTTTGTGCATCCTCAGGATTACCGGGGAGAGGACCGTCGTCGGGGAGGTGGCACTTATCCCAATCTCTTCGACGCCCATTCACCTTTCCAGATCGACGGCAACTTCGGTGGAACAGCCGGTGTGATGGAGATGCTCGTCCAAAGCCGTTGGATCAGCGATACCGAGAGCGAGGCCATTGTCCTGCCCTCTTTGCCCGAGCAGTGGAAACCGTGCGGACATATCAAGGGCGTGCGTCTGCGTGGCGGCTATGAACTCAGCATGGAGTGGAAGGACGGCAAGGTAACCAAGCTCGACGTCACAAGCTTTCGCAAGACTCCGGGCAAGCTTCACGTGAAGTCCTTGGATGGGCAAACTTGGGAATTCTAACGATTTATAACCATTATAGTCACTATAGATTCTATAGTTCCTATAGTTCCGATACAAAAATATAACTATATGAAAAAGACCCTTCTGATAGCCCTTGCCGCCGCCCTTTCGCTGGCCGTCCAGGCACAAGATTCGCTTCGTGTCACCATCTTCGGCGACAGTTATTCCACCTTCGAGGGTTATCTGACCCCCGCCGACAACGAGCCCTGGTATTGGAGTGCCGACAGCCCTCATCGCCAGAAGGGCAACGACGTGACTCGTGTCGAGCAGACCTGGTGGTGGCAGGTCATCGACCAGATGGGCTGGAAGCTCGAGATGAACAACTCCTACAGCGGAGCCACCGTGGGCTATGCCGGATATAATTACGACAACTACAAGCCACGCTCGTTCAACACCCGCGTCGAGAACCTTGGCAATCCGGACATCATCCTCTCGTGCTGCATCACCAACGACTCGTGGACGGGCGAGCTGGTCGGTGATTACAAGTGGGCCAACTGGACCGACAACGACCTGTGGTTCTTCCGGCCCGCCATGGCGCGCCTCTGCAGTGTCATCAAGCAGAACTATCCCATGGCCCGAATCTACTTCATTCTCAATACCGACCTCAAGCCCGAACATGCCGAGTCGATGCGCGTCATCTGCCGCCACTACGGTCTGCCCCTCATCGAGCTTCACGACATCGACAAGCAGTGGGGCCATCCCAGCCAGGCCGGCATGAAGGCAATTGCCCAGCAGGTGATGGACTTCGTGAAGAAGGATTTAGAGCAACACCCTTAACCCTTTGCTTCCCCAGGACGCGACCAAAGGGAGCAACCCCTCTTAACCCCTCAAACCCCCTCGAACCCCTTGAACCCAATCCTATACATCGTCATTCCCTGCTTCAACGAAGAGGAAGTGCTCGACGAGACAGCTCGCCGCATCCTTGTCCTTCTCGACCGCATGGAGAGCGAAGGCCTGATAGCTGCCGGCAGCCGTATGCTTCCTGTCGATGATGGCTCGCGCGACCGTACCTGGCAGATCATCGAACGCCTCCATGCCGCCGACCCGCGTGTCGGTGGCGTAAAGCTGGCAGCCAACAGCGGACACCAGAATGCGTTGCTGGCAGGGCTACTCACGGCCTCGGACAAAGCCGACATCATGGTGAGCATCGATGCCGACCTGCAGGACGATGCTGAGGTCATTCCCGATATGGTACGAAAATACCACGAAGGCAATGATATCGTCTATGGCGTGCGCCGAAGCAGACAGACCGACAACTGGTTCAAACGAACCACGGCAACCTTGTTCTATCGGTTTATGCAGGCATTGGGCGCCAAGACCATCTACAATCATGCCGACTACCGCCTGATGAGCCGCCGTGCCGTGCGCCAGCTGGCCAACTATCGCGAACGCAACCTGTTTCTACGCGGACTCGTCCCCTTGCTGGGCTATCGGTCGGACGTCGTCTATTACGACCGTGCCCGTCGTTTTGCCGGCACGAGCAAATATCCCTTGGGAAAGATGCTCAACTTCGCCCTCGATGGCATCACCTCGTTCAGCATCCGTCCCTTGCGATTGCTCTTCCACCTCGGCCTTTTCTTTATCCTCATCGCACTGTGCATCCTCGTCTGGGTGCTCTACAAATACATCACGGGCGATGTGGTGACGGGCTGGTCGTCGCTCATCCTCTCCATCTGGTTCGTGGGAGGCTGTGTCCTCACAGGCCTCGGCATCACGGGCGAATACGTCGGCAAGATCTACATGGAGGTGAAGGATCGTCCGCGTTACAATATTGAACTGACTCTCGAATAATAATCCTAATACATATTATTATATATAAAATGAAAAAGATTCTCTTAGCATCAATGACATTGGTTTCAGCCCTTGTTCTAACCTCATGTGGAGGCAAGGCTGTCAGCCAGAAAGGTCAGCAGGTCACCGTCCGTGTGGAACAGACTGCTGCCGATGGCCCGAAGCTCGTCCGTCTCGAAGTGATGGGCGAAAAGATCATTCGTGTGACGGCTACTGCCGCCGACAAGTTTGCCGACCGTCCCTCTCTCATCATCGTGCCCCAGGACCAGACGGTGAAGTACGATGTCGTCGAGAACGGCGATACCGTTCGTGTCAAGACGGCCTTCGTCATGGCCCATGTTCTCAAGAGTAACGGCCAGGTCTGGTTCACCGACCTCAAGGGTGACATTATTCTGGCCGAACAGGCTCAGGGCAGCAAGACTTTTTCGCCCTACAGTGCCACGCAGACTGTCTGGACGGCCAATGCAGATGGACCAGCCGAAGTGCCCAATCCCACCACCTGGAAGGGATGGTCCGCACGCGTGGTCTTCGATAGTCCTGCCGACGAGGCATTCTATGGTCTTGGTCAGCATCAGGCCGATGACTGGAACTACAAGGGCAAGAACGAGGAGCTCTTCCAGTACAACACCAAGGTTTCCGTGCCGTTCGTCGTTTCGAGCCACAACTATGGCGTGCTGGTCGATAGCTATTCGCTGATGCGCTTTGGCAACCCCAAGGACTATAGCCAGATCCACGAGCTTTTCGACCTCTACGACAAGGATGGCGTGGCAGGGGCTCTCACGGGCACCTATTCTGCTCCCGGCGAGGAGACGCTTGTGCGTCGCGAGGACAGCATCTATTTCGAGAACCTTGTTTCGGCCCGCAACCTGCCCAAGTACCGTCTGGACAAGGCTCATGTGACCTATGAGGGCGAGATTGTGCCCCGTGTGACCGGCGAATACAACTTCAGCCATTACTACAGCGGCTATCAGAAGATCTACATCAACGGCAGCAACGTTTATACCGAGGACGTGCAGGGTACTGGCACCCCCGGCGACCAGACCATCTGGCGTACCGCCTGGAACCCCAATGCGCGCAAGTTTGCTGTCCGTATGGAGGCAGGCAAGCGCTATAAGTTCTGTCTTGACTGGATTCCCGATGGTGGCGAAGCCTATTGCGGACTACGTGCTTTGGCCCCTGTCCTTCCCGAGGAACAGGCCAAGCTCAGCTTCTGGAGCGAGATGGTGCAGCAGCTCGACTACTACTTTATTGCAGGCGACAACAGCGACGAGGTCATCAAGGGCTATCGCACCCTGACCGGCAAGGCACAGATCATGCCCAAGTGGCTCTTCGGATTCTGGCAGAGCCGCGAGCGCTACAAGTCGCAGCGTGAGATCCTGGATGCCCTCAAGGGCTTCCGCGACCGCAAGCTCCCGATTGACAATATCGTCATGGACTGGAACTATTGGAGCCCCGACTCATGGGGCGCATTCACCTTCGATACCCTTCGCTTCAGCGACCCCAAGGGCATGATCGACACCATCCATGCGCAGCATGCCAAGATCATGATTTCCTGCTGGCCCAAGTATTACCTCACCACCGACAACATGAAGGAACTCGACCAGATGGGCAAGATCTATCAGCAGAGCATTAAGGATTCGCTCTACGACTGGCTGGGCTTCAAATATGCTTTCTACGATGCCTATGACCTCGATGCACGCAAGGTGTTCTGGCGCCAGCTCTACGAGAAACTTGGCGTCATCGGCATGGATGCCTGGTGGATGGATGCCTCGGAGCCCAATGTGCGCGACTGCACCGACCTGCCTTATCGCAAGTTGCTCTGCGGTCCCACTGCCCTCGGCTCGAGCGACGAGTACTTCAATGCCTACTCCATCGTCAATGCCGAAGCCATCTACGACGGCCAGCGCGGCTACGAGACTGCCATCGAACGTCAGGGCATCAAGGCCGACGATTCGCAGGCACTCCAAAAGCAGGCCAAGTGGAACCAGTACGGCTACGGCAATGAGGATGCCTTCTCGCCCGACAACCAGCGTGTCTTCCTCCTGACCCGCAACGGCTTTGCTGCCGAACAGCGCTTCTCGACCGCCACCTGGTCGGGCGACATCGGCACCCGTTGGGAGGACATGAAGACACAGATTACCGCAGGTCTCAACTTCTCCATCTCGGGCATTCCCTATTGGAGCCAGGACATCGGCGGCTTCTCGGTCGAGAAACGTTACGAGGCAGCCCAGCATTTCTACGATGCCACCGGACGTGAGAACGAAGATCTTCACGACTGGCGCGAGCTCAATGCCCGCTGGCACGAGTGGGGCGTCTTCACACCCATGTATCGCGTGCACGGACAGTTCCCGTTCCGTGAGCCCTGGAACATCGCTCCCGAGTCGCATCCTGCCTATAAGGTCATCCGTTCCTGCATTGACTTCCGCTATCGCCTGATGCCATACATCTATTCGCTGGCTGGCAAGGTCTATTTCGACGACTACACCATGCTGCGTCCGCTCGTGATGGACTTTGGCTATGATCCAAACGTACTCAATCTGGGCTATCAGTTCATGTTCGGTCCTTCGTTCATGGTTTGTCCCGTCTATCAGTATAAGGCTCGTCAGCGCGAAGTCTATTTCCCCGAGGGCCGCATCTGGTATAACCTCTACGATGGCCGCATTGCCTCAGAAGGAGGCGAAACCCGCATCTGCGCCGCACCCTACGAGCAGATTCCCGTCTTCGTACCCAGTGGCTCCATCATCCCCTATGGCCCTGCCATGCAGTATAGCGACGAGAAGCCCGCTGGCACCATCCGCCTTTACGTCTATGCCGGACAGGACGGCGACTTCACCCTCTACGAGGACGAAGGCACCAACTACGGTTACGAGGCAGGCCGCTTTGCTAACATCCGGTTCAGCTACAACGATGCCCAGCGCGAGCTTTCCATCTCCGACCGCGAGGGTGAGTTCCCCGGCATGCTCCAGAAGCGCACCTTCATCATCGTGCCCGTGGATGCCAGCCATATCCAGGGCTACGACCCCGAAGCCAAGGGTATCGAGGTTCAGTACGATGGCAAGGCAAAGGTCGTGAAACTATAAACTTTTATTCCTTAAAAATGGAGGCAGAAACCGCATCAATCGGCTTCTGCCTCCGTGTAATAGCGGTTTGGGATTGTTTTTTGACCAAATTTTTGGATATTCATGTTTTTATGATTATCTTTGCCACGCAAAATAATAGTTTACTGTAAACCCTTTTTTCATGAAATACCCATTTATTACAGCCATCCTGCTGGCCTGTTTCACGGCTGATACCTTTGCACAGGTGATGCAGCCCGTGGATGAGTACGAGGCCCTTGTGCCATTCGAGAATCTCAGCTATACCAACAGCACCGATCCCATCGAACGTCGTGTTCAGGATGCCCTCAGCCGCATGACACTGGCTGAGAAGTGCCGCCTGTGTTACGCTCAGTCCAAGTTCTCGACTCCCGGTGTGCCGCGCCTCGGCATCCCGGAAGTTCGCTATAGCGACGGCCCACACGGTGTGCGCGCCGAGATCAACTGGAACGACTGGGGCTATGCTGGCTGGAACAGCGACTCTATCACCGCCTATCCCGCATTGACCTGCCTGGCAGCAACCTGGAACCGCGACCTTGCCTTCCACTATGGCTATAGTGTCGGCCAGGAGGCCCGTTACCGCCGCAAGACCGTCCTCCTCGGTCCGGGTGTGAACATCTATCGTACGCCGCTCGGAGGCCGTAACTTCGAGTACATGGGCGAAGACCCCTGTCTCGCCTCCAAGATGGTGGTTCCCTACATCGCCGGTATCCAGCGCAACGGTGTGGCAGCCTGCGTCAAGCATTACATCCTCAACGAACAGGAGGAGTTCCGTGGCCATGTCGATGTCAAGGTTTCTGACCGTGCCCTCCACGAGATCTACCTGCCGCCCTTCAAGGCTGCCGTTGAGGAGGGCAAGGTGTGGACCCTCATGGGTTCCTATAACCAGTATCTCGACCAGCATGCCTCCCATAACGAGGTGCTCATCGACCAGGTGCTCAAGGGAGACCTCGGTTTCGATGGCGTGGTCATTACCGACTGGGGTGCTGCGCACAATACCGACGAAGCCATCTTCAACGGCCTTGATGTCGAGATGGGAACCTACACCAACGGCCTCACTTCCGAAGCCGGCGATTTTGGCTATGAAGACTATTATCTGGGCCGTGCCTATTACGAGAAATGTCTGCGAGGTGAGGTGCCCGACTCAATCATCAATGACAAGGCTGCACGCATCCTGCGTCTGATCTTCCGCACCGAACAGAGCAGCAATCACGCTTATCCCGGTGGACGCGTGGCAAGCGACGACCAGCTTGCTGCCGCCCGACGCATAGCCGACGAAGGCATCGTCCTCCTCAAGAACGCCTCCGTCAAGACTCAGGGCAAATCAAAGGATCAAAACTCAGGACCACTCCTGCCCATTCGTCCGGGGCTGTACCGTCGCATCCTCGTCGTTGGCGAGAATGCCACCCGCAGCCTTTGCATGGGAGGCGGCTCGTCGGAGCTCAAGACCAAGGTCGAGATTTCGCCCCTTCAGGGTATCCGTGACCGTTTCGGCGACAAGGTCACCATCGACTATGCCGAAGGTTATCGTTCGGGTGGTGCACATTATGGTCGTATCGAGCCCATCGACGACAGCGTCTATGACCAGTTGCGCAGCGAGGCTGTTGCCAAGGCACGTGAAGCCGACCTCGTGATCTATGTGGGTGGCTTGAACAAGAACCATTTCTCCGACTGCGAGGGAGGTGACCGCTTGACCTATGACCTCGACTTCCATCAGAACGAGCTCATCGAGGCCCTTGCCGAAGCCAATCCCCGCATGGTCTGTGTCATCATTTCGGGCAATGCTTTCCGTATGCCGTGGCTTAGCCGTGTGCCCGCTCTCCTTCAGAGCTGGTATCTCGGTTCGATGGCGGGAGCTGCCCTGGCCGACATCCTGTCGGGCGACGTATGTCCGTCGGGAAAGACCATCTTCACCTATCCGGTCTCGCTGGCCGACTGTCCTGCCCACCAGTTGGGCCGCATCAGCTATCCGGGTGTGCGCCCCGACGAAGTGCCAGCAGCCTGGCGCTATCGTCCCGATCGAAATCCACGTTCGGCCGACCTGCTCGCCATCGCTGCCAAGAGTCCTTCTGCTCTACGTGATGCCGCTCGTAACTTCGACGCTTCGCTCAAGGTGCTCAATACCTCCAGCAATCCCGCCACCCATCTCGGTGCAGGCGACGAAGTGGAGGTCTATGCCGAGGACATTCTCGTCGGCTACCGCTGGTACGACTATCACAAGCTCAATGGTGTGGGAACGTCCAGTGTCCTTTTCCCCTTCGGCTATGGCCTGAGCTACACTACCTTCGAATATAGCAAGCCCACCGTTTATGCTGGAACAGTAAGTGTCGAAGTAACCAATGTCGGTGACGTCGAAGGTCAGGAAGTCGTTCAGTTCTATATCTCTGACGAAAAGAGCTCCGTCATTCGTCCCAAGAAGGAGCTGAAGTATTTCCAGAAGGTCAATCTCAAGCCTGGCGAGCACAAGGTGGTCAGCTACTTCATCAAGACCGACGACCTCAGTTTCTGGGACGAGGAAGAGGGCCGCTGGAAGTATGAGTCGGGCGACTTTACCATTTATGTCGGCTCCTCCTCGGTCGATATCCGAGGCAAGGTGGATATTACCCGATAAAATACAATTTTTCTCTCTTGCCGCCCTGCTTGTGGGACGGCAGAGAGAAAACCATTTAAATCTACTATGAAAAAAAATCTTATACTATTTGCCTTCTTTTTCTTCGGCGTGGTAAACCTTGCCGCACAGACCGGACTGCAGACTAACCTCAAGGAGGTAACCATCTACAGCAATGGCGCCCAGGTGACACGTGAGAAGAATGTGGCGCTGAAGGCTGGCGAACAGACCATCTCGTTCACAGGCCTTTCGCCCTACCTCGATCGAAACAGCCTACAGGTGAAGGCCAAGGGCAGTGTGACTGTGCTTGGAGTGAGCCAGCGTTACATCCGTCCCGACAGCACGATGCTCAGCGAACGGTTGAAGGCTGCCAGCCGCGACATCGACGAGGCTTCTCGCCGCCTGAGCGAACTGCAGGCGCAGCGCACCGTCCTCAAGTCACAGCTCAAGATGGTTGAGGCCAACTGCAATATCGGAAGCCGTACCGCCGCCACACCGCTCAACGACATTAAGCTGCTCAACAAATACTACTACGAGGAGATGATGGACATCAACAAGAAACTCATCGCCCTCGACACCGAAGAAGAGAAAGCCAACGCTGATCTGTCCCATTACACCGATATCGCCGATTCGATAGCAGGCATCAAGTTGAAGCGCATCACCGTGGTCGATGTGAAGGTCGATGCCAAGATGCAGACCAGCGCACTCTTTACCCTGCAGTATTACGTCAGCGGTGCATCGTGGTATCCGACCTATGACGTGCGTTCGAGCAAGGTCGATGAACCTCTTCAACTCACCTACAAGGCAAACATCATGCAGCAGACAGGCGAGGACTGGAAGGATGTGTCCGTGACGCTCTCGACGGCCAACCCTAACCGCTCGAACGTGTCGCCCGACCTGCGCACCTATTGGCTTGACTACGGACTGGCCGCACCTACCTACAACTTTGGCATCGACAATAATCAGGTGTCGGGCACAATCTTTGATGAAAATAATGAGCCCATCATTGGTGCTTCGATTACGGTGGCCGGTACGCAGATCGGCACTGTCAGCGACGTGGATGGACACTATTCGATCACTATGCCCAATGGTAATCGTCGTTTGGTTGTCAACTTTATCGGCTACGAGTCGCAGCAAGCTACTGTCAATGGCAATCACAAGGACTTCCACCTCCAGGAAACCGCAAGCTTCCTCCAAGAAGTTGCTGTGGTGGGTTACGGCACTTCAAGCAAGGGTGGCTGGCTTCGCAGAAAGTCGTCTGCTTCAGCAGCAGTCGAAATGGCCGAACCCGCAGCGGCCGCTTCGGAAAGCAAGCAGCAGAAGGCTCGTGTGCTGGTTGACGAGGATGACTTGGAGGTGGCCGCGACGGCAGCCAAGTTCGGTTACGAATTCGAGGTGAAGCATCCACTCACCATCCTTTCGAACAACAAGCCCGTCAGCGCCCAGCTTGGCCGATACGAGTTGCCAACCACCTACGCCTACAAGGGTGTGCCCAAGATTGACAAGGATGCCTTCCTCGTAGCAGATGCCACAGGATGGGGAGAACTTAACCTGGTGGAAGGCGAAGCGATGGTCTTCTACGACAACAGTTATGTGGGAAAGACCATTCTGAGTCCCGTCGAGAGCGATACACTCCACCTTTCCATGGGGCGTGACAATGGTATCCAGATCGAGCGAAAGTTGATAAAGAACAACAGTGTCCACAAGGTGCTTTCCGGCAACCAAACCCAGCAGAAGGACTGGGAAATCAGCGTGCGCAATACCCGCTCGGAGAAGGTCAGCATCAAGGTCTATGATCAGGTACCTGTCTCGCAGAACTCCGACATCACCGTGACGACCGAGGAACTCAGTGATGGCAATTTCAACAAGGAGACCGGCATCGTTGTCTGGAATCTCGAACTCAATCCTGGTGAATCGCGTAAACTCCGTCTCCGTTATCAGGTGAAATATCCCAAGAACCGTCGACTTGATATTGAATAACTATCCTTAAATTGATGATAATTCATTGTTAACAGTTAATTTATATTTGCCATGGCCAATATCACAAAAGAAGATGCCCTACGCTATCATGAAGCGGGTGGGCCCGGTAAAATTGCCGTAGTACCAACCAAGCCTTATCGTACACAGACTGACCTTTCGCTGGCTTATTCGCCTGGCGTTGCCTTTCCATGTCTTGAAATCCAGAAGAACCCCAATGACGCGTTCCGTTACACCGATCGCGGCAACCTTGTAGCCGTTATTTCCAATGGCACGGCTGTGCTCGGACTGGGCAACATCGGTGCCTTGGCAGGAAAACCCGTTATGGAGGGTAAGGGACTGCTCTTCAAGATCTATGGTGGCATCGACGTCTTCGACATCGAAGTCGATGAGACCGACCCCGTGAAGTTCTGCGAGACCGTAGAGCGTATTGCTCCCTCGTTCGGCGGAATCAACCTCGAGGACATCAAGGCCCCCGAGTGCTTCTATATCGAAAAACGTCTGAAAGAGAACTGCGACATCCCAGTGATGCACGATGACCAGCATGGCACAGCCATCATTTCGGGCGCAGGTCTCGTCAATGCCCTGCAGATCAATGGCAAGAAGATCGAGGAGGTGCGCATCGTCGTATCGGGCGCTGGTGCTGCTGCGATGAGTTGCATCAAGATGTACCACCAGCTTGGCGCACGCAAGGAGAACATCATTATGATTGACAAGAATGGTGTGCTCACCGATGACCGTACTGATCTCAGTCCGACACAGATGGAGTTTGCCACATCGCGTCGCGACATCCACAACCTCCGCGAGGCTATGGTGGGTGCCGATGTCTTCCTCGGCCTCTCGGCAGGCAACCTCGTCAATCAGGATATGGTGCGTTCGATGGCCGACCAGCCCATCGTCTTCGCCCTTGCCAACCCGACTCCCGAAATCTCTTACGAAGATGCGATGTCGGCCCGCCCCGATGTGCTGATGTGTACAGGACGTAGCGACTATCCGAACCAGATCAATAACGTCATTGTATTCCCCTACATCTTCCGTGGTGCCCTCGACGTGAATGCCCGTGCCATTAACGAGGAGATGAAGATTGCTGCTGTACGTGCCATCGTGGCTTTGGCCCACGAACCAGTGCCTGAGGTAGTAAATCGTGTTTATAAGGGTGATACCCTGAAGTTTGGTCCCAAGTACCTTATTCCAAAGGCTGTCGATCCGCGCCTCATCACCGAGGTCAGTGCCGCCGTGGCAAAGGCTGCAATGGACACGGGTGTGGCTCGCAAGCCTATCACCGACTGGGAAGCCTATAAGAGTCAGTTGCGCCGTCGTATGGGGCAAGAGACCACTCTCACCCAGCAGTTGCACGACATCGCTCGTTCGCACCCGCAGCGTGTGGTCTTTGCCGAAGGTTATCATCCCACGATGCTCAAGGCTGCCGTCACCGCCAAGGCCGAGGGTCTCTGTA
>JAEEGF011676860.1_pt1 | contig 13643 bp, 11 predicted proteins | sample 9134171 | NCBI WGS metagenome assembly JAEEGF01 (sample SAMN16246542, study PRJNA631951) | gut metagenome | biome: gut microbiome; feature: rumen; material: AP-attached | host: Bos | place: Iran: Karaj | collected 2018-10
CACCTACAAGGAAGGAGAAACGCTCACGGATTTCCGTGGGCTTTCTTGTTTAGGTGTTAAGGTCGTCCAGAACCTCAGTCCAAACAGAAGTTCACGGATTTTTTATGTCGGAAAAGGAGCAGATACAAGGATTGGACATCGGGAAGATGGTGGCTGCGGAGCTGGAGCGGCAGGGGCGCAAGGTGGAGTGGCTCGCCCACCAACTCCCCTGTGACAAGAGCAACATATATAAGCTGCTAAAAAAACCGAATTGGGATGTCGCGATGCTGATACGGATTTCCAGGATACTCGGCCATGACTTCATGCACGACCTTTCCGCATGGGTGGAATAGTGGCAGGATTGGCCACCATGAGTGGAAACATTGGCCATTGGGAAAGAGTGGGTGATAAATGGGGGAGTGGTAATTTTGCAGGATGGTTTTATGTAAAATAGTATGACTTTTTAATTTGTGTAAAACAATATAATATGATTTTATGAAAAGAATAGTTGTATTATCGGGATTTGTTTTCTGTATTATACTTATGTCAGGTTGTTTCACCACTTATCCTGCCATGTCGGAAACGTCTTATCAAAATTGTATTAACGAGGTTAACAATAAACTTGATCAAGAAGGTTTTTTGCTAAAAGATAAAAGCAGCACAGAAGGTGGTTATCACGATATTTATAGGTATAAATGGGAAAATATTGAAGGCGAATGTGTAAACTATACAATTGAAGTTCATCGTGGTGACAATAATGGTGCAGTATTTATAGACGAAGTTTTTGTAAGTGAATGTAATTGTAGCGTTTCCAAAAATCATACTGATGACAAATGCGATACCATTAAAAATAATATTGAGAATAATCAGGAAAATGACATCGAAGGTCGTAAGTTTAGCCCAGGTGATACTGTGGCTGCTGTTATTTTAGGTTCTTTGGGATTTGGTGTATTATTTGGATTATTGCTTGTAGCGGCAGCTGCATAATTTAAATTAAATATACAAATTTAATAAGTAAAGGGAGATGAAAATGAAACGTTTGTTTATTTGTAATTTCGCATCTTTCCCTTGTCCTTAACATCTAATGGATAGACTTTCTTTTTCGGTTATTATCAGCCAAATGGAAATAGAAGTTTCTACTTCTACCTCCTGCTCACTGAATGACATTCCCACCCACAGTGCGGAGGTGGTTGCGGAGGTGAGAGGGGGTAATCTAATTCCATAATCTCATTTCTCCCCAATTTTCCGGGAATCCCATTTCTTTCAGCGTAAGCAATTTGTGTCTTTCAGAAAGCAGGATATGGAGATTGCTGTTGAATGAGTTATTTGGACTGATAATGTCAGCAATATATTTTATTTCGGAAATGCAATCCTCTTTTTTCCAGTTTGCATATTTGTTCCTCAATGGATAGTGGCGGCTTAGTGTATATCATGTAAATCAGTTATTTCAAAAAACTCGAAGACCCTCCATGGTGCGCTGATCTTACGAGAAGCGTGGAAGGTCATATCAATTACAAAAGTACAACTTTTCCCAATACGCGGAACAGGTTCTTCAAAAAAATATGGGACGGATGTGGTAACCTTTGTCTGATTTATGATGAGACATTTCCTACCAGCTCCTCCGCCGTCATCTCCATCCTGTTGAATGCGAACCATTTCTTCGTACCGTTCTGTTTCCTTCAAGTCGAACTACCGAGTTTTTCTCGGTAGTTGAATCTCTGTTAATATCCTGTTCCGAAACAGGAACGTGTTTCAAATTATTTGATATTGCCGGAAAGAATTGTGCGGAGTTGTTTCATGTCACGGCGGTTCTGCCACACAGTAACTATGATTATTGTTTCTCCATCAATAAAATATACTATTTTATTCAATTTGTCCGTGAGTATCCGGTACGAAATGTCCAATTCTGTATCTGTCACAAATACATTACCGAGCATCGGGAAATCTTTAAGCAATACGACACGGTTGTTTATTCCGACAATCACATCTTTAGCCTTACGATCTCCAAAGTTTGTTCTAATATAAAGCATAATATCGCGCAAGTCATTGCGCGACTGCTCACTCCAATTAATCCGCATAGGTGGTGAGCATTTGTTCCATATCATTCATCACCTTTTCGTGCGGAACGAGCTTTACACGTCCAGCCTTGATTTCACGTCCGCGCTGAATTGTTAATTCCTTTGCCTCCTCTTCAGAATAGGCACACGGGAAGTCATTTCCTACATGGTCTGCCGTCAGCTCTTGAGTGGCAATGTCCACCAAATGCTGAACCCATTTGCCTATTGCATCCATGCTGGATAAAGCTGGGTTGCAACGCCGCAGTTCCGACTCGTTAACCTGAACGCTTATTGTACACATACGTTTATCTTTTTTATTATAACGCGGATGGATATGAATTATTGTGTTTCTTGTTAACATGAATTCTGTTTTTCATTTTTTACAAAAGTACAACTTTTCTCAATACGCGAGACAGATTCTTCAAAAAAATATGGCATGTGGTAGCCTTTGTCTGATTTATGATGAGACATTTCCTACCAGCTCCTCCGCCGTCATCTCCATTCTGTTGAAAGCGAACCATTTTTTTCAGAGGTTCAATGCTAATCTTTCAGCACCCGATTAGCCCACTGGCGGAACAGAATGCCACGTTGCGATTTAACCCTATAACCTACGGAAAAAATCACATCAAGGTTGTAAAACTTGATGCGGCGTTGGATGGCACGCCCCCCTTCGTGTTGAACTTGTAAGAAATCCTTACAAGTTGCAGATTTGGCAAGTTCCTCTTCTTTATACAGGTTGTGGATATGTATGGTGATGTTTTGTGGAGTGGTGTCGAACAGCCATGATATTCCCGCCCATAGTGCGGAGGCGGCAGCATTACGCTATTTGAGAATCTTCACCCCTTTGTGCAGCAGGAGCTTCCCGTTGGAGATGTTTTTGATTTTCCCGTTCTGGTGCACAATAAGTTGGGCGCCGGGTTCCACCTCGAAAACGCAGTCCTTGCCTATCTTCAGCAGCGCCTTCTCCGCAATCTCAAAGCGGCTTCCTGATTTCAGCAGCACGCGGCTTCCCTTCTCCAGCTCCATGGTGGAATGGCTTTGCAGCACAAATTCGGATCCGGCCTCGCAGGTCAGCAGGGTGGGCCGGGCGAACAGGCCGGTGACACTGTCACGATAAGGCTGTTCGGGTGTAAGGTTCTGTGTCAGCAGCAGGTGGCGGCGGGGTTGCAGGAATGCCTTTTCCTTCAGTGCGATGTTGCCGGTCCAGTTGGCGTCGTCCGTAATGTCGTAATCGTCCCAGCGTATGCGCACCAGAATGTTCCTGTCCTTCTGCGGAATCATCTCTATGCTTAGTCCGCTCAGGAAGGTTGTGCGGAGGTTGCGCGGATTCTCCCTATAGTCGCTGCCCCATGCGGTCATGGAATTGTAATAGGTTCTTGTGTTGCAGGTGCTGGGGTTGGTGGCCATGCCGATTTTCGTGTGTTTGCTGAAGGCGTCCAGATTGTCGCCGAGTGATGGCAGGGCATCGTCGGCCCTTCCGTTCACCACTTTCCGCCACATGGAGAGTTCGCTGGATTTTCCCAGCCGGTTGTCTCCCTCCTCCGGAAAAAACATGTTCTCCTGGTCACTGTATCCGTTGAAGGGGTTTGCCGCCTTACGTACCATCACATAGTTATGGTTACTATAGTTCACGCAGTTGATCCTGTATACGGTGTCAGGTGTGAAGCGCAGATTAAAATTGTAGTAGCCCTCGGCGGAAATGATTCTCAGGTTGTCCCTTTCATCAGGGTTCCAAACATCCTGCTCCCTGCCTTCCAGCACATCGCGACCCACCTGGTAATAGGCGTAGATGCCGGCTGTGCCTTTGGGACGGCAGTCATAAAGATTGGAATATTGCAGGTAGTCCAGTTTTCCGTTGTGCCCCACCTGGTGGTTCTCCAGCCAGATGTACTGGTTTGACGCCTTGTCGTTCCCTTTGTAGGGCAGCCGGATGCGGACCGCGTCGCCATAGGTTACAAAATCGCGCAGCAGGAAGGTTTGCGCACCATCCTCCTTTGATATGTCGGAACGCAGGAACCCGCTGTTGTCCGCGTTGCGTGCGCAGATGTAGTCCGGCGCATCCGGATGTTTCCAGTGCATCCTCCACCGTTCGTAACCGTTGCAGCTGACTAACCCCGATTCCGACGCCCCCATCAGGCCGTAGCCTTTCTGTACGGACAGGAAAGGCATCAGTTCGGAGGAGCCCCTGTGGTTTCCTCCGGAGGCATGGAAACTGTTGCCGCCGAACAGCGAATGCGACAGTTCGTGCTTGATGATGCTGCTAGGGTTGGAGAAGAAATCGCCTGCGCCCACGCACTGCATGGTGCCGTTCGCCCCGAGGATGTAATCGCCGTATTTGGTCTTCAGTGTCGCCTCCCACAGGTTTTTGCCGCTGAATCCGCCACCTCCGTTGATGCCGCCGTATGTGGCTGAAATGTTGCGGAACAGCACTTGTGTATAACCGAACCGTTTCGAGTTGTCCCAGATGTATTCTTTGGGGTTGTTGTGCCGGTAAACTGTCCGGAAACCTCCGGTCGCGTTGACATAGTCGATGGCTATTTCGGCAATAAGATTGTAGGTAAAGCTCTCAGCTTCATTTAAAATACGGCTTTCCCTAAGGTTAATGACCATATAGTCGGCCGTCAGCTGCAGCATGTCGAAGGAGGATTCCCCATAGAGCCTGGTAATGGCGCCCTTGTTTTTTCCGGGTATATATGAGGTATCCATGAACTGCAGCAGAAAATTCGGGACAGCCGAACTGTTCACCCCCTCCTTTGTCGCCTCCGGCCAGCGTATCACCTCTTCGTTGCGGCACGGATCCTTTTCGGGATTCACATCATAGATGATGTTTATGAGGATGTTCAATATCCGGAATTTCCCCTTTGAAGGGATATCGCGCCCGTCCCAGCTGTGCGACTGCGCCGCAGCCAGCAGGGGACATATTGCCAATATAAGTACTAACAGCCGTTTCCCCATAACCATGTTGGATTATTCGGTCAGGGAATAGGGTTTGTCGGCCTTGTTGCGGAACAGCTTTGTGTTGGGTTTCGGACCCATGACAAATTCAAGCACTCCGCCGCCGGAGAGCTGCCGGTGGGTCAGGTAGGCCTTGTCCCACGCGGCCCCGTTCCATGTGACGGACTGGATGTAGCGGTTCTTGTCGCTCACTTTCGGTGCCTTGATTTCCAAGACACTGCCGTTCCCAAGATGCAGTTTAAGGTAGGGCATGTACGGCGCGCCAATCACATATTGCCCGCTGCCCGGGCATACCGGGTAAAAGCCCATTGCACTGAAGATGTACCACGCCGACATCTGTCCGCAGTCGTCATTGCCGCAGAGGCCGTCCATGTGGTTTCGGTACATTTTGTTCATGATTTCGCGCACCCAATACTGGGTTTTCCATGGCTGCGATGTCCACATGTAGAGGTAGGGGATGTGGTGGCTCGGCTCGTTCCCCTGCACGTATCCGCCAAGCATCCCTTCGCGTGTGACATCCTCCGTCTGGGCGAAAAAGGCGTCCGGGATGTGCATGGTGAAGAGTGTGTCAAGTTTGGCGACAAATGCGGCGTCTCCGCCCATCTGCCGGATCAGGCCGGAAACATCATGCGGCACATAAAAGGAATAGTTCCATCCGTTGCCCTCGATGAAGCCCTCCCCGTAGGTGGAGAGCAGGCTGTACGGCTCCTTCCAGCTGCCGTCGCTGTAGCGGGCGCGGGCGAACCCGATGCGCGGGTCGAACACGTTGCGGTAGTTCAGCGCACGCTGCCGGTAAAGGCTCGCCTCCGTCTTCCTTCCGTTATGGAAAAGGGTGTTGAAGACCGTCCAGTCCTCGTAGGCGTTCTCCAGAGTGACGGATACGCCGTTGGCGCTTTTGTCCACAGGGACGTATCCGATTTTCTTGTAAATGTCGGTGAAATCGTAATAGGCCACGTTGGAGGAGGAGAGCATCGCCTCGACCGCCTGCGCCTCCCTGCCCTTCAGCAGCCCCTTCTCCAGTGCGTCGGCCACCACGGAGACCCCATGGTACCCGATCATGCACCAGTTTTCGTTTCCGTTATGGCTCCAGACAGGCAGCATGCCGTGCGGACTCTGGCTGTAATGGGCCAGGAAAGATTTAACGATGTCGGCGGTGAGGTCCGGATCCAGCAGGGTCAGCAGCGGGTGCAGGGCGCGGTAGGTGTCCCATACCGAAAAGACGGTGTAGTTGGTGAAGCTCTCCGCCTGGTGGATCTCATGGTCGATGCCGCGGTATTTCCCGTCCACATCCTGATAGAGCGAGGGGTTTATCATCACATGGTAAAGCGAGGTGTAGAACATGGCCTTGGCATCGTTACCGCCATTGGCCTCGGCGATGGAGAGCCGCTTCTCCCATGCCGATTCCGCCTGCTTCTGCAGCGCGTCGAAAAGGCGGTGCGGGTAGAGGTTCTTTCCTGCCGTCCGGTACGGGGCGGTCTCCGTCTCAAGGTTCTTCAGCGCCCCTGCCATGCTTGTGGCGGAAATGCCCAAATAGACTTCGAGAGTGTCGTCATTGTCGGGTGCGAATTCAAACCAGGTTACCATCTTGCGGCCTCCCATTTCAGGAAAATCGCGGGTGAGGTCAAATCGTTTCCAGAAGCCCTTGTAGTCGGTGCGGCCGAAATCGCGGCAGCCGTAATGGGCTATCGGTTTGCTGAATCGGATGGCGAAATAGGTGTAGTTTGTGCGGCTCCAGCCGCTGGTGATGCGGTAGCCCTGCAGCAGACGTCCGTTTTCCAGCACATCGCATTGCGCCCAAAGCACCTTGCCGTCGTAATTGTAGATGGCGTGGTTCAGGTCCAGTATGATTTTCTGTGCCGCCCCCTTCGGGAAAATGTACCGGTGCGCCCCCACGTGCGGCGATGCGGTCAGCTCACAGCGTATATTGTCGTCATCCAGTGTGACTGCATAGTAACCAGGACGGCTCACCTCCGTCTCGTGGCGGAACCGCTGCCGATAGCCGCCGTTTGGGTTGTCCGCTGTGCCGGGGTTAAGTTTCACTTCTCCGGTGAAGGGCATCACCAGGAAATCGCCGAGGTCGGAATGGCCGGTTCCGCTGAAATGGGTGTGGCTGAACCCGACGATGCTCTTGTCGCGGTACTGGTAGCCGGTGCAGTATTCATACGCCCTCGGCTGGTACACGCCCGCAATGTTGTGGGGGATGGTGTCCGTGTCGGGGCTCAGCTGGATGGCGCCGTAAGGGTAGCATGCGCCCGGAAAGGTGTGTCCCATGCCGTTGGTGCCGATCATTGTGTTCACGTAGGAGGAATACTGCTGTGCGGAGGTTGTCGCCCAGCATCCCATAAGCAGAATTGCAAAAGATAAAAAGATGTTTTTCATAAAGTTAGGCTTTATGGTTGTTTTTTCAGATATCATCAATATGGATTTTCAGCCCATCGTAGGCAAGATGCACGTTAGGGGGCAGTGTCGGCTCCACCTCGGCATAACGTCCCATGCCGTGTCCGATGTGGGTGAAAAAGGCCTGCTCCGGACGCAGCCGCTCCACCAGCTCCAGACCCTCCTCCAGACAGAAGTGGGAGTAGTGCTTCTCCTTCCGCAGCACATCCAGCACCAGCACCTTGAGCCCGTGCAGCTTCTCCAGCTCCTTTTCGGCGATGAAGCTGGCGTCAGTGATGTATGCCATTTCGTTGATGCGGTATCCCAGAACAGGCATCTTCAGATGCAGGACATGTACAGGTATGATTTTGATTCCCTGGACATGGAATGGCGCATCTCCAATCGGGTGGAGCCTGAACTGCGGCACCCCCGGATATTTGTGCGGGGTGAAGGCGTAGGCGAACGTGTTGGTCACCGCCCTGCATGTCTGAGAATTGGCATAAATGTCCATATCCTTGTGCTGGGCGAAGTTGAAGGAGCGTATGTCGTCCATGCCGGCGGTATGGTCCACATGCTCATGGGTGAGCAGGACAAAATCCAGATGTTCTATCCCTTCACGGAGCATCTGCTGCCTGAAATCGGGGCCGGTGTCGATGACAAGCCGCTTGCCCGCATATTCCACCAGCATGGAACTCCGCAACCGTTTGTCGTGCGGGTCTGCTGATTTGCACACATCGCAGTGACAGGCGATTATAGGTACGCCTTGTGAAGTTCCGGTGCCCAGGAAGGTCAAATCCATCTTACTGTTTTTTAAAATGCAAATATCCGCAAAATCCCGATATGGCCGGCGGTTCGGGATTGATTTTTTTCCGATTTTTTGTGTGAAGGAAAAATGGCAAGATTTGTGGATTATCGACAATTTGCCGGAAAAAAATTTGTGGATTATCGACAATTTTCACAAAAAAAAATTGTGGATTTTTGATTTTTTAGTACTTTTGCATTTCAAAACCAAAATGTAAATACATTATGATTTTTAGACGAAAACTCTATGACACAATGCTTCGCTGGAAGAACGAGCGGAAAGGGTCATGTGCCCTTCTGATCAAGGGGGCCCGTCGTGTCGGCAAATCCACCTTGGTGGAGGACTTCGCACGCCGGGAATACAAGTCCTATATCATTATTGATTTTTCAAAATCCTCCAAGCGGGTGAACGCGTTGTTTGACGACATGATGGATTTGGATTTCTTTTTCCTGTCGTTACAGAATATTTTCAATGTTTCGCTTGTGGAGAGGGAGTCGGTCATTGTTTTTGATGAAGTTCAGTTCCTGCCACGAGCCCGTCAGGCCATCAAGCATCTGGTGAAAGACGGACGTTATGACTATATAGAGACCGGATCGCTGGTGTCAATCCGGAAAAATGTCAAGGATATATTGATTCCCAGCGAGGAACATGGTGTTGAACTGCTACCCATGGATCTGGAAGAGTTCTATTGGGCCACTGGCAACGAGGTTACGCCGGACCAGCTCCGTCAGGTGTTTGGGATGAAACGGGCGATGGGGGACGCTGTGCACCGCAGGTGGATGCGGGATCTCAGGCTGTATATGCTGGTTGGCGGTATGCCACAAGCGGTTGATGCCTATCTCAAGTATAATGATTTGAGCAAGGTGGATGAAGTCAAGAGGGAAATTCTTGAACTTTATGCAAATGACTTTGCACATATTGACAGTTCCGGGAATGCCGCAAAGATATTTGCCGCAATCCCCAGCCAATTGAACAGTAACGCCAACCGCTTCCAGATAGGAGGTGTTCTTGACGGACAGACATCCGACCGGATGGCGGAGACCATCGCTGAAATGGAGGAGAGTCATGTGGTGACCATGGCATATCATGTCAATGATCCGGGAGTTGGGATGGGGATGTTCAAAGATTTCCGGCGATACAAGATGTTTATGGCTGATACCGGACTTTTTGTGACACAGGCCTTCTGGAACAAAACTTATACCGATAACATCATATATCAGAAACTTCTGGGTGACAAATTGGCGGCGAATATGGGATATGTGTATGAAAATCTGGTGGCACAAATGCTACGTGCAGCAGGCAACAAGCTGTATTACTATACCTTTCCGACAGGCAACGGGAATAAAAACTATGAGGTGGATTTTCTGCTTTCACGTGGTAACAAAATTGTGCCAATCGAAGTGAAATCATCAGGTTACCGGACCCACCGCTCTTTGGATGTCTTCTGTGAGAAGTTCCCTTCATGTGTGGGCGAGCGTATCCTGCTTTATACCAAAGATTACCGTACAGATGGCATGACCACCTGTCTGCCAGTTTATTTCACCCCGTTTCTCTGATATTTTCCGGATTTCAATTTCTTCTACCTACGAACTGCTGAATGACATTCCCACCCAAAGTTACGCTGGACAGGTTTTCCAAAGAAAAGTGGGTGGGGCGAAATTTTTTTCACCTGTGTAAAAATCGCATTGGATTTTTATGGAAATTTGCAGTTTGATTTTTCAAATGTACGGAAGGCAATGCGGTACAAGTCGGAGAAAAGCGTTTTTACCATTCTGGTGATGGGGCTCTGCCTGTTTTTTGGCGGGTTCCGGCTGCCGGCGCAAAGCCTTTACACTGTGACAGAATCCTTTGACGGCCATTGCTCCTATTCGCTTACACCACAGTCGTTGTGGGACACCTGTTCCGGATTCCGCACAAGCGCACCATATTCCTTCCGGAGCCCGTTGCCGCAACAGTCGGGAGACTCCTCCATACTGATTTCTCCGGTATATGATTTTTCCGCCTATGGTGAGGTTTATCTGCTTTTTGACCATATATGCAAAGTGGCAAGGACGGATATCGCCTGCATAGAGATACGTGAGGATGTTCTGGGCGCTGTCTGGCACAAGATACCTGCTGACTGTTACAAAAGTGTCTCCGCCGGTTACCGGCAGCAGCAGTTCAGTGATGCCAGTTATTCTGAATGGCTTTCTGACAGTGTGTCAGCGGTTCCGACCGATGAATGGTGGAAAACCGAATGTTTTGACCTCTCCACTGAGGCTGCATTTACGAAAATTCAGTTGCGTTTCAAACTGAAAAGGGGGACAGATGCGTCCGGCCAGTTCGCATTCGGCTGGCTGCTGGAAAATATACGGCTGTATGCGGGCGACAAGGATGTTCTGCCGCCATACTTGAATCTGACAGATCGGGTTTATGCGGGAACAGTCTCAAGTGTCGGGCCGTTCCGCATCCGCTTTCGGGTGGATGGCAGCCGCCCTGTCCGTCTTTCCGCCCGTTATACAATTGCAGACAAGCCTTCTGTTGCGAAAATAGTACAGACCGGCACCGCCACCTATGCGTTTGAAATTCCTGCCACGCCGTATGGCAACAGTTTCACCTATGCCGTTGAGGTTAGCGATTCCGTCGGAAACAGCGACTCGATCATCCGGCACTTCCGCAATCCATTTCCACGGGATGGGCGCGACAGCGATGCTGCATGTGTCGTCCGCGTGGTCTCCCCTTCGGCGCATGTTGTCAGGGCTGGTGACCTGGTGCCTGTCCGTGTGGTTTTTCGGAACAGCGGCATACACACCTTGTCCTCCTTGAAAATATGCTGGTCGTATGCCGGGACGGGCGGAACGTTCCTATGGCAGGGTTCACTGCCTGCCGACTTTTGCTCCGACACGCTTTCCGTGGGCACGCTTCCGACTGTTACAGAGAGTGACACGTTAAAAATCTGGACAGAATTCCCAAACGGACGTTTTGCTTTATCCGACACGTTGTTTTTCCTGTTGGAAATATGTTCGGACATGCTGCATGGCACTTATGCTGTTGGTCCGGATGGGGATTTCCCCGACATTCAGGATGCGTTGGCGGCGTTGCGGCGTTGCGGGCTTTCCGGCACCACGGAGCTTTTGCTTGACAGCGGCCGCCATGCGGTCTGGCTCCCTTTGGATTCGTTCGGGAGGGTTCATGCTTCGGACAGTCTGGTGATCGCTTCCAGAAATGGGGATGCGTCGGAGGTGACACTGACCGCCGATACTCTGCATGATGCCATTGTCCGTTTGGAACGGTGCCACAACGTCTTTTTCCGGAACCTGACATTTCTGTTGGACAGCGGGCAGAGCAATGCTGGCAGTGCGCTGATGCTGGCGGACAGCTGCCATCACATCGGGGTGGAGGGCTGCCGGTTCCTTTTATGCCATCCGGATGCGCAGGGCATCACCGCTTCCGGACGCACCGGCTGCCATCATCTGCTGTTTGCGGGCAACCGGATGGAAGGCGGCCACATCGGGCTGAATGTGTCTGGCAACCGGTTGCGGGATTACCATCATCTCAGCATAACAGACAATCACTTTTACGGACAAAGCGCATACGGAATCTCTTTGATGGCGGCCGATTTCACAAGAATAGACGGCAACCGGTTCCATTCCCCGACAATACCGCGGAACGCCAACCGGCAGTACACCGGCATCAGCCTGTATGGCTGCAACGGCGAACGGATTGAGGGCAACAGTTTCCGCCTGCATACGGGCAAATGCGCCATAAGCCTTTCTGCCGTACAGCCGGACAGTGTCGGTTTTATGGTAATCTGCAACAACGAAATTCATTTTGATGCCATACAAAACCAGTCCTCATGCATACGTGCGGGCGCATCATGCCGGCTGCTGCGTGTCACACACAATTCCTTGCTGCTTGCCGGAACCGGATATGGAAACAGTTGTGTGACGCTATTCGGCCGTTGCGACTCCATTTTCTGGTCAGACAACCTTTTTGTCCATATCGGGAAGGGCGGCGGCAGCTGTGTTTGGGATTTTTCATCATTGCTGTCAGCCGACAGGTCAGGCCATTTTTGGGAAGGTAACCACTATTACGTCCCTTTTGGCGGATATTTGCAGACGGATCATCTGCTCACGCAGGTGGAGGAATGGCGGCAATGGTGCCGTCAGGATATTTCCGCCACAGAGGGGGATGTGCAGTTCCTTGACACGGCCGTCGGGCTGGAGCCATACACAGCCGACCCGGTCTGCCTGCACAGTGCGGAGGTGGCGTCCGACATCAAAGGTCGCGTGCGTTCAGTGCCGCTGACCACCAAAGGGGCCTATCACAAGATCGGGGCACAAAAAACAGATGCCTTTCCTATGCCTGTTCTTCTGCCGGATGCGGCAGTTGCGGGCGGAGATTCCGTGCCGTTGCGCGTGGTGGTCGGCAATGCTGGGGCCGCATCGCTGAAGGAGGTTGGTATAGGGCTGCTTTGGAACGGTGTTTACAGATCCTACCGGCTGCAGTTGCAATCTCTTTCGTCTGGAGATACATCTGAAAGTGTGCCATTGGCGTATCTGCATCCACGCGTTGGAACCAATGTTTTGAAAATATGGACATTCCTCCCTAACGGAACTGCGGATGACAATCCGGTGAACGATACTGTGACGATCTGTTGTTACGGATGTGACAGCGCCTTGGCCGGTGATTACACTGTTGGCGGGCCGCAGTCCGATTTCCCCGATTTGGCATCAGCCTGGGATGCCTTGCGCCATTGTGGTGTTTCCGCACCCGTGCGGTTGCAGTTGCAGTCTGGCAGGTATGCGGTCCGGCTTGCGTTGCGGGACAGTGTGCCCGGTAGCGATTCAACCAATAGGATTACTATAACCTCGGTTGCGCAGGATGCGGACAGTGTGCTGCTTTATCGCGACAGCGTGTCGGAGGGGCAGCGTGCCGCCGTTTCTCTTGCTGGAACCTCACACATTATTCTGGAAGAGCTGACCATTGCCGGAAGTGATGCTGCAAAACCGGTCTATTCCATTGCAGTTGAACTGCTTGACGGCTGTTCGGACATCTGTATCCGTAATTGCCGCCTGTTGGCAAAGGCTGCGGCGACCGTCTCGGCGGTGTGTTGCGGGCTATATGCCGCCGATGTTGATGGCAGTCAGTTAAAATTGTATGACAACCGTCTTGAGGGTGGAATGTACGGGATTTACCTCCAGGGATCCGCACCTACAGCCGGATGGCGCGGTGTGGATATACGCGATAACCTCTTTTCGGCGCATTCCGAAAACAGCGTCTTTTTGAGTCATCTGCAGTTTGACGCGTTGTCAGGTAACAGGGCGGCCAATTTCCGGTTGCAGTCTGTCACGGGGAACGAAATACAGGCCAACCGGCTCCATGCTGAGGGAAAGGAGGGATGCCTCCAGTTATATGATGCGGGTCCTTCATCGATGGTCGGGAGGCTGCTGATATGCAATAATTAGCTCATTTCCAGTTCAGATTTGCCGCAT
>JAEEGF010238800.1_pt1 | contig 13640 bp, 11 predicted proteins | sample 9134171 | NCBI WGS metagenome assembly JAEEGF01 (sample SAMN16246542, study PRJNA631951) | gut metagenome | biome: gut microbiome; feature: rumen; material: AP-attached | host: Bos | place: Iran: Karaj | collected 2018-10
TCCCAGAGTTATTTCCAGAATGTTTTTAAAAAGAAATATGGGATGACACCCAAGGAGTATAGAAAGAGCATATCCTAAGCAGTCACCTTACTGACCTGACTCTTAGCAACATGATTCTGCAGCTTTTCTTAAAAGGATCTCCTCCTGCTCCTTATGTATATCTCTTTCAACGTTCAGGCCGACAAGGAGCAGTGCACAGATTATTCCTGTTATGGCCTCAAGACCCACAAAGAAAAATGTGATCACATTCTGGGTCGCGGCATTCTGAATAACAGAAGTAGTCATTCCCGTAACAGCATCAAAGGAAGGCGCCACATATCCTGTAGTGCTCAGGCCCAAGTTAAAGACTCCTGTAGCAATCCCGGCTGAAATCGTAGTGATGATAGAATATACCGACATAGCCATTCCATCACATCTAAAGCCATTCTTCCACTCAAGGTGATCAAGCACATCAGCAAAAAGAGCCATAAAAACATAAGCTGAAGGCAGTGCGCCAATATTCTTTATGAACTGTCCTCCAAGAACGATCGGAAGGCTCTTTGGCGCTATAAAACAGATAATACTTCCTATTGAGAGAAGGATGAATCCTAAAACCGTCGTATTCTTTTTTCCAAACTTATTTGCAATCGGCCAGACGGCAAACAGCCCTATTCCCATCGGAAGCCCACCTACAACCGAAACCAGCGTCTGTGTATAGCCATCATTGTAGGCTCCCAGAACGTTGTTGCAATAATAGACAAGCGAAGTGTTCTTAAGCTGCGCTGCTATAAGATTAATCGTAAAGTATGCAAAGATCAGAATACTGTACTTGTCCGAAAAGATAGCTTTCAGCTGCTTTTTGCTGCCCACTGCCTCTTTCTTTGTGTTCCCCGAATCCTCCAGCGTAATGCGTTCCCTTGTAAAGTAATACTCCATGATAATGAGCGGGAATGCCAGAATTGATAAGGTTGAAATGGTAATAAGCCAGAGCTTTTGATTTACTCCGATCACAGGCAGGATAACAGCCGGGAAAAAGAGCGCTCCCAGGATACCCGTCATCATGGTTGAAGCCACGTTATTCAGCACAGAAAGGCTCCCCCTCTGTTTAATATTTCGCGTTGACAGGGGAACCATCAGACTGTGACTCATATTAAAAAGATTAAATGCCAGACCGTAATATAGGTTAAATGTAAAGATCACCCATGCTATCTGAATGGTCTGATTACTGCTTGGAACTATGCATAGCAGTACTCCGCTTATCAGTATCAATGGCGCCGACAAAAGAAGCCATGGTCTCGCCTTGCCTTCCTTTGTCCGGGTTCTGTCTATGGCCCTTCCGATAAACAGATTTATAAATGCACTCAGCACCCTTGATATGATCGGAAAAACTGCCAGGAAAACACCTCCCAAGACAGTTGTCAGCTTCAGAACATCCGTGTAAAAGACATTCAAATAGGTTGCCAGAATGCCGTTTAAAAGTAGCGCACCTGAAGGAGCCAGCAGATATCCCAGTATCCGCTCGCTTCCTGTAGTATCTTCACTCTTTATCCTGGAGGATAAAAGAGGCTTTTCAAAAATCCTGTTAATCCTTGTAACCACCCGTTCTTCTCCCAACTTGTTATTGTATTCCAGCAGAAATTACTTTCCCCTCATACCTCCAACTCGCTTACTGTCTTTGGATACTCGCGGATCTCGTCCTCATCATGAAGAGGATTCCAAACCTGAGCAAAGAACTTGTCCTTCCTAGCTCTCATTCCATAGTTCCAGGACTTTCTCTCGCACTCGTCGCACCAGTGTCCGCCCTCAAGGATCAGTCTTGGGCTTCCTTTGAAGTGATGCCCGAACTGGCAGGTAAACTCAAGAGGAGTCTTCCAATCTCCGGTCTTCATTTCTGTAGAGTCGCAGGTACCGCCCCTGAACTTTGCAGCACCTTTCATATCTTCCAGCGTCAGCTCTGATTCAGGCTTACTCTCATCATAGCCATGGTCGATGTGGACCACCTTATCCCAGTCGGTAAACTCTTCCATCTCACTGACCTTTTCAGGAAGTGCTTCCCAGGCCTTTTTGCTTCCCCAGTAAGCATCGATGTGATCTTCCATATTGTTATCAAGCCAGTGCTTGGTGCCATGCTCTGTATCGAGGAGTTCCTTGAAGGTACCTTTGATGATGGTGCCCATGAGCTTTTGTCCGCCAGGGAACTTGGTGATGATCTTTCCTGCAGTCTTTGCTCCGCCAAGTTCCTTAAGATATGCGTCATAGAAGTATTGCATGGAGTCACTTCTGAAGTGTAAATAATTCTCGAGCTTACCTGAATCCAGATAATACTGACCGTGAAAGTTTCTTGTGGCATACATCTTGGGATCAATTACCGGGTCAAGGCTCTTAAATCCCAACTCCCCATACATAGCTTTGTACATATCAAGTGTGCTGACACGACAGCTCTCTCCGCCACCGATGTTATAGATGTGTCCCCAGAAGCTTTCATCAAGACTTCCATCAGCATCAAAGGCTACAAGATTTCTCATTGCTCTTCCACTGTCTCTGTCTGAAGCATATTCAAGTACGTTATAAATGCAGTTGTGGAACTGGATGGCGTCTCTGATCTTTGCCATGGCAGGTCCCATGATACCTGTCTGACGAAGAGATACCCAATACTTAAGCCCGCTCTCGATAACATGGCGCTCTGCTGCAATCTTAGATACCGCATAATAGTCAAACACGCTGGGCTTTATTGGGTCTCCGACTCTTCCCCAGTGAATAGGTGGCATGCGGTCTCCTGTTTCTGCTACTGTTCCGATATAAACAAACTTATAGGTATCTTTCTTACCACATTTTTTAATAGCCTCTGTAAGGTTCACTACCGATCCATAATTTGTCTTCATGGCTTTGTCAGGATGGTAATCTGCCTGAGGTGAAACCAATGCTGCTATATGAAGAACTATGTCCGACATTTCAACGCACTTTTCCACATCGTCTTTATTAAGTAGATCCCCATATACTATTGTTAGTCCCTTTGTTCCCTTATAAGGGTCAAAAAAGTCATGATTTTTTTCTGTATCCCTGTCAAAAACTATAAGGTCATATTTTTTTCCTATATCCGGGAGCATCTGCTTAAAGCTCTCAGAGCCCATTCCTCCGCCTGCTCCTGTCATAAAAACCACAGGTCTTTTCTTATTTTTCATTTCATTGCTCATGATCTATACCTCTTTTCTCAAATCCAGAATGATCCATTAACCCCGTCCCGGGGAATCATTTTCCTAAATCCATGACTAGTCCGGTCTTGGGAATGCCATGCTTATTCTCGAACCTAAACAGTCCCATGGTCCCCCAGTCTTCATAATCCGCCGCCCAGTAACGTACACCAATGACGCCGTGGGTCTTGCCCCAGTCGATAACATCTCTGAACATATTTGCCTGTCCCTCTTCTGTATTGGGATAGCCTTTTACAACTTTGTTCCAGCCGGCAAATGCACCTGACATCTCGCCTGAAGGATATGAGAACTCTCCTACAAAAACAGGAAGTCCACACTTGTTGTTTATTGCCATTACTGTCTTCTTAAAAAGAATCATCGAATCAGCATACATGGACGGAGCGCTTGGATAAAAGCTGATTCCTGCTGTATCCATGGTATACCCATTCTTTTTCATGCAGTTGAAGTATCTTGCACTTGCCCCCGGAGTCATTACAACCGTTGCTATATGAGTTGAGAACTTAACGTTTGTCTTATCAATTCCAAGCTCGTCATAGGCTTCAAGAATTCCTTCCCTGACTGCTGCGAACTCTTTTGCGTTATACTTCCAGATATTGTTCTCAAGCCATGATGGATTAAACAGAGGTAAAAGATATCTCATGAAATCTGGCTGATTTGCAAGCTTCGGGTTTACTGCTGTCTCCAGCCCAAGGCTGACTCCTGCAAAGCCAAAGTTTGCTTCGTTACCAAGGTTCCAGTTCTCCACTGTGCATCCGGTCTGCAATATTTCTTTTGCCAGAAATTTGCCGTAGGCCTTTAGGACTACGTTGATCTCTTCTAGTGAAAGTTCGCTCCACTCCTTACCGTTCTGCAGGGCATAAAGTTCAGGATATTCATCAAATCTTGGCGCCTGCTGCTTCTCCATATCCATGTAGGTGTAGGCACACATCACTTCCGGATTGATGGGGATATTTAACTTGGCTGCAAGTTTACACAGTTCAATGGCCTGGTCAAAGGTATGAACGTTGGCGTTTGTGTCAATCTCGCCGTCTGTGATGTCTTCGGAAGTCACATGGCGTTTCGTTGCGATACGGACGTACATCTCTGTGGCACCTTTTTCTATGTAAAGTTTCTCAAGATCTTCAATGCTGCCAATCTGTTTGCCTTCATATTCATAGGTGTAACCGTTATTAAAAGCTGTGGCAGTGAACGGGCTAACCGAAAGTGCATTTCTAAATTCCTGCTGCGTTTCTACCGGGCTATATCCCATTTCTGTGTATAAAAACTGTGCAGTAAGTACCTTTACAACTACCAGTGCTACAATTGCTGTAAGAGTGATCAGTGCTATCTTTACCTTTGAAATCTTTTTCATTTTCATGATTATTTCCTCTTCACTATCCGGTGCTTGTTTCCGTTTCTCTTTAAGGGTATAATATAGACATCGTGTATTGTTTACAACTTACAATATTTTTACATACGTAGTGTTTAATACATATTTAGTCCAAAATGTACAGTTTAGAATATTCCAAAAGTCCCATGTACCGTTAAAAATCTAAACTTTTCATAAAGTGAGGAGGACATATATGGCAACAAAAAACAACAGACGTATCCTAGTTACCAAGAGGATCCTCAGGGAATCCCTTATGGAATTGATGCAGGAAAAGCCAATTTCAAAGATCACTATCAAGGAAATATGTGATCTTTCCGAGATGAGTCGCTCAACCTTTTACCTTCACTATCAGGATCAGTTTGAGCTTCTTTCTGATGTAGAAAACGAAGTTATGGAAAACACTTTGAAGGCTTTGGAAAACCTTAGTGGAAGCTTCAACACCACTGAATCTATTGAAGCTTTCCTTGAATATGTAAAAGAAAATAAAGAAACCTTCGGAATCCTGCTGTGCCAGCCGGATACCGAAGATTTTCAGAAAACAATAATCGAAACAATTGCAAATAATGTAAAGGCTGCAGTGCCTGAAATCCTGGATAACAAAAATGCAGACTACCTCTTCACTTTCGTTATGTACGGAAGCCTTAATGTACTGCGTGTCTGGATACAAAGTGGTTTTGACACCCCCACCAGGGACCTGGCAGAGCTGATATACCAGTCATGCAATAATGTTGCCAAATAATCATACAATATATCTTACTTAAAATTGACCATTACATCAAAAGATTCCAGAGCGTATGAACTCTCAGATGTGGCGAATATTATCTGTGCATCCGGCTGATTCCATCGCAGTTCTCTCTCCGCCTGGATTCCTGTCAACATAGGCATTACTATGTCTAGCAGATACAACTGCGGTCTGAAACTCTCGCATTCCTGGATCAGTTTATCCGGATGGTCGAATACCCTGACTTCCGCATGGATCTCTTTTCCCTCAAGATATTCAGATAAATAGCCATGAATTCGCTCTCTGTCGGATCTGTCATCATCACATATTGCTATACGAAGCATTGTGAATTTCCCCCTGCATTTCCATTCCATCATTTGTAATTATACCACCATACCCACTAGCACTTTATCCCAATCATTGTTCAGGCATGATCTTTGTGGGATGGGCCTTTGATATATATATCATACCATCATAAAGAGTCTCAGGCGATTGCCAAACCCTGTATGCCATGGGAAGAATCACCATAACCGGGGAATATGCTTCTCCCAGTGACCCCAGCCATGTATATTCACTGATACTGTCCTTAAGGGGTGAGTCTTCAGGTATCCTGGAGAAATCCAGATAACTCTCTTCAAAGCCGCATTTCCATGAAGCTTTCGCCAGCGGGTCATGGGAAAAGAACGTCTTAGTGATTCTCTTTGGATTATCTCCTTTGCGAAGATTGCATTTTGTTTCGTAGAAGTCAGTGCCAATTACAAAGTACTGATCTCCCCAGGCGTCAGCCAGAATATTTCCGGTCACCTTGCCAGTATCTCCGTAGGTTCCAAAGCGTTCCACATGGCCATTGTGAGCAGACACGAAAATCCTGTTGTTTCCAAGTCTTTCTTCCTGCTCAAGGATCCAATTGATGTTCTCGGCCATATATCCATCCCTGATTGCAGCTCCTCCGGAATCCCCACTACTATAAGCTTTCCCCAGTTCTATATTCTGAAGCAGTATATCCGCAAAATGCGAGGCATACTGTGCCTTTGAGGAATTAACTCCGGCAAGCTCCTTCTTTAACCCCTCATAAATCGCAGCTCTACTTTCAGGATCATACTCAGCACTAAAGTCCTCTGTCTCATAGTCCCAGCTTTTCTCAAGTTCGGTCACATCAACTCCAAGCGCTTTTGCACCTTCCAAAAGATACTTGTGATTATACTCAACTCTTTGCATGTCAAAGCCATAGAATCTAAGCTTATCGCTCTCCGGAGCAGAATCGTTGTACTCACGCATCCAGGCAATGAGCTCTTCCATCTGCTCTGTTCTGTAGATAGCAAATCCGATGGCCTGAGCTGCATCTTTCGCGGTTCCATCTCCGCCGTTTATATATCTGTTGACTGCCTCACAGCCGCCAAAATCCCCCTCCAGGGTAAAAGCCCGGAATCCGTAGTTCTCAACCAACACCTTAAACACGTCAAGCTTAAGCTCCTGGAATTCCGCATTACCGTGAGTTGCTTCACCAAGGGCTACAATCCTTGTATCCTCAGGAATTGTGATATCCGCAACAGATACGGCATACTTTTCATACTCTTTTATATCTGCGATTTCACCTGTCCCAAAGCCTCCAAAATGTGAAAATACAGCTCCAACAACAGTTACAGTCACTATAAAGGCTGCAATTATGATAATTGGCAGCTTATTCTTTTTAGTCTTTGTTTTCATCTCACTTTTTTCCCCTGTGGTCCATTACATGGTATCGCACTTAAGCGCCTCAATAATACTGTCATTCTTGATCCTTGATGCACTAAGTAACATGCTGAATCCAATGATAATAAATACTGCAACAACCATCATCAGATACATAGGATAATTCAGCTCAAAGGCAAATACCTTGCTTTCAATTGTGTTAAACATCAATAAGCTAAGAAGGATTGATACCGGTATTCCAATAACCAAAGCTCTTAGTCCATAGAGAATAGTCTCAAGAATAAGCATCTTCTTTATGCCCTTTTCTTCCATTCCCACTGATCTGAACATGGCAAATTCCTGCCTTCTCATATGTACCGCTGTAGATATGGTGTTCACAATATTTGCGATTGCGATAAGTGTCAAAAGAATAGTGAATCCATACATTGCTGTGTTAAGCATAAGAGATACTGTATCCATGGCATTTATTGCCTGTGACAGATCCTGAACCACACAGTTGCTGTAGCCGCCATAAGTTGTTATGTCACTGATCTTTGATACAAGTCCCTCTTCACTACCTGTGGGGAACACACCGTACGTATAGCTAAGAGCTGTTTTGTCTAAGTGCTCCTGCGCTATTTCATAATACATAGATACGGGAACGTAAACATCCACTGTGTTCTTGGGCACCAGATTACAAACGTAGCTATCCTCTTTGTACTTAACGATTCCGCTCACTTCTACAACCGGAGGATTATTCGTGGGATCATCATAAAAAATCTTTTGACCAATTATACTTTCATTAAATACAGGCTTACCATTCTCTGTATGAAGGTAGCTGTCCAGAATTACTCCCTTAAGCCCTTTTCCATGATAATCAGTAGGATTTATCCCGTTTTCGTTAAGGAGCTTATCAAAATCTCCATCATCCACAAGGATCACCATAACACCGTCAAGGCTGTCAAACAGTGCCTTATAATCGTTTGTGAGATAATCCTTATTTAAAAAGCTATTGTTTGCCGGAACAAAATCAGATTTATTGTCATGATCCTTAAAAAGATAGGTGACATAGTCTGCGGATACAACTCTTTCAACCTCCGGAAGAGCCTCCAGTTCCTCTTTTAACCTGTCTTTTTCATCCAGCCCGCAAGAAACATATATGTTGAACGGAAGATCAATCTCATACTGATTCAGCTTTATAAATGTATTATTAAAAAAATCTATAGTCAGGAACATTATGATCGATATCGCCATGGAAAAGACAATTACTGTTCCCTTAAATCCGTTTCTCTTTATATTTTTGTAAGCAAGTTCACCTTCATAACCGAAAATCTTCCTAATAAGAGGATTAACTCTAAGCTTTCTTGCTTTCACTTTAATTACATTTGTCTGGCGAAGCGCATCGAGAGGCATTATCTTAGATGCTTTGATCGCCGGAACATGAGCGGATATAAATACTGTCACAGCTGAAACAATCATGATTGCCAGAATAACATAAGGGTTAACTATGATCGGAATAGCACCTCGCATACCCTCAGTTCCAACAATCATTTCAGACTCCAGAATTTTCCTTCCAAGGAAATCCAGGGTTACTGCAGCACCAGCACATCCTGCCAGAATACCCAGAGGGATTCCGATAAGTCCAAGCACCAATCCTTCAAAATATATGGATGATCTTTTTTGTGCCCTTGTAGCACCAACGCTGGCCAGCATGCCAAGATATCTCACTTTTTCAGTAAGTGACATTCCAAAAGCGTTGTAGATCAGGACCACCGAAGTAGCGATCACTATCAAAAGAGCAATTCCCATCAATGTAAAAAACTGAATATAGGTACCGCCCATTCCCTTGGTAGCAAAAACACTTATTAAAAATTCAGTGTTCATATCCCCGATATGAAGACCGTAATCCTCCGCAATCTGCTGTATCTGAACTGCCGAAGTACTGTCAGCCTTTTTTAAAGCTATGCGACAGTCAAGGTATGAATCACCATTATCATCAAGCCCTACGTTCGTGCCAAAATCCATACCCCTGAGGATATCAAAATCCTTTGTGGGTCTGTTGCCATGAAGGATTGCCGTAATAGTAGCGCTCTCTGTAGTAAGAACTTCGAACTGTTCTTCAGATCTGTATGATCCGCCATAATAAACCTTTGTTCCATCCGGTTCTATTTCGTATCTGTTTCCCAGCTCAAAAGTAATGGTATCTCCAACATGAAGATCAAGGTCATTATCCTTTAGAAATGCCTCTTCAACTGCAACTTCATCAGATGTTTCGGGGAGCTTGCCCTCGTACTCAGAAACCACGAGCTGCCTGTATATATCCCCGCCGCCATTATAAATATTGCCAACCCTGAAACGCATTTCTTTGTCTGTAGGCATTCTTACGCCTGTGATGGTTGGATCCGTGCAGACAGTTCCTGCATATTTTATTCTGGCATCATCTTTAATAGCCTGAACATCTTCCCATGTCAGCTTGTCGTAAACAGCGTGAACATCACCATCCGTAAGTCTGTTGATGGTTCCAAAAAAACTGAAGAATGAGAAAACACCAACCAATATGGCTGTGATAAGTGCTGTAGATGCAACAATTCCAAGGATTGTAACAATAGTTCTCTTCTTATTTTCCAGAAGGTGTCTTATGGTGAGTTTTGATATGATATTCATTACGCACTCGCCTCCTCCCTCTTGGAGTCATGGGTTATCTGACCATCTTCAATTGTTATTACTCTGTCTGCTGAAAGAGCTATCCTCTCATCATGGGTTATGATGATTACTGTCTGCCTGTTCTCCTTATTGAATTTCCTAAGGAGCGCTATGATTTCTCTGCTGTTCTCTGAATCCAGGTTACCTGTGGGCTCATCCGCTAAAAGAATTGCCGGATGATTCATAAGCGCTCTTCCAATTGAAACTCTCTGCTGCTGTCCACCGGACAACTGATTGGGGAGATGTCCAACTCTCTCTGATAATCCAAGCTTTTGAACGAGATCGTTTAACAGCTTCTTATCCGGCTTCTTTCCATCCAAAAGAATCGGAAGAGTCATGTTTTCTTCCACATTGAGGATCGGAATCAGGTTGTAAAACTGATATATAAGTCCGATCTGTCTTCTTCTGAAAATAGCAAGCTTTGTTTCATTCAGCTTACTGATATCGGTACCTGAGATATTCACTTCTCCTGAAGTAGGTGTATCAACACCGCCCAGAATGTGCATCAGAGTAGATTTTCCCGAACCGGATGGTCCGACTATAGCAACAAATTCTCCCTGTTCTATATCAAAGGAAACGTTCTTAAGAGCATCTACTTTTGTCTCCCCGCTTCCGTAGACCTTACACAGGTTTTTTATTTCCAAAATCTTCATACGTATTCTCCCTTCTCATCATTTACATTGTGCGTTTAATTGTTTCTGATGAAAGGTTATTATATTGAGATTACAATCAAGTGACTGTTTTATTACAGTTTTGTCATCTTGTCTCTTATACGATCGTCTTGTCGCTTACACAATGGTCTTGTACAGCTTAATCACAAAAGTAGATCCCACGCCTTCTTTGCTGGTTACTGAAATCTCGCCGTGCTGATCTTCTATGATAGCCTTAGTCAGTGCCAGGCCGATTCCAACACTGTCTTTTCCTGCATTTTTGCCTTTATAAAAACGTTCAAATATATGAGGGATATCCTCAGCGGCAATTCCGCATCCGGTATCCTTTATGGTTATCTGGCCAAAGAGAGTTGTATCAAGGGTAGTAATTTCCAGCTCTCCTCCGGCGTCCATGTGCTCAATGCAGTTCTTAACGATATTCTGGAGTGCTTCCACCGTCCAGTTTTTATCGCAGACAAAAGACATGTCGGTGACAGCCTGTTTATATGAGATTCCGCGAAGCTCGAATTGAATTTCAAATGGCTTTATGACTTCTGCCATCAATTCCTTTGCTGAAAGCTGTTCCCTCTTAAGCTCTATGGTTCCTGCATCAAGCTTTGACAGCTTCAAGAGAGTCTGTATCAGCCAGTTCATTCTCGAAAGCTGCGCAGACTGGGTTTGCAGGAATTCCCGGCGCTTTTCCGGATCGTCTTCCACAACCAGAAGGTCATTCATGACCATCATGGATGTAAGCGGCGTCTTCAGCTGATGGCTTATATCCGCTATTGCGGATGCAAGCTGCTTTTTGTCGTCACTAAGTATCTCATTTTGAGCCTTAAGTGTGGATGAGGCTTTATATATATTGTTTACAAGAATCGAAAGCTCGCCCTCCTCCTGATTCAGGATGTCCGGTGTATCACTTCCTGATAAAACCTTTACCAGATAGTCGTTTAGTTCTTCTATCCTGCTATACCTCTTTTTCGTGTAGTAAAAAAAGACAGCAAGGAGCACGGCCCCAGTAATAAGGGGCAATATCCCTGCTGTTATTCCTGCAAAAATGAATCCGCCAAAAGCCATTAAAATGGTTACAGCGGATCCAATAATCATGATTCTTCTAAAGTCTTGGTTTCTCATACAATTCCTCACAAGGTAGTTCTCTCAGCTAATATACCCCATACCTCTGACAGTCCTGATGATCTGCGGATCTGCCGGGTCCTTTTCAATCTTGTCGCGAAGTCTTTTTATATAAACCGTAAGCGTATTGTCATTTACAAAGTCCCCGGCTACGTCCCACAAATCCTGGAGCAGCTGATTTCTTGAAAGTACCACGCCTTTGTTGTTGCAAAAAGTAAGAAGAAGTCTGTATTCAAGCGCTGTGAGTTCAACAGTTGTCTCCTCCCCGGTGTCTTCCTCTTTCTTTGTAACCCTTGCTTCACCTGTGTAAATAGTGATATTTCCAAGTTTTTCTACGGATGCATCACCTGAACCTGCGCCGCCTGTTCTTTTCCCGGAGCGCCTGAGCACTGTCTTTATTCTGGCCATAAGCTCATTGATTCTGAAGGGCTTACAGATATAATCATCTGCTCCCATCTCAAGGCCCATGACCACGTTTACTTCCGCGTCACTGGCGGTGAGGAATATCACAGGGACATCCTCTTTTTCCTTAATGAACTTACACACGTCATAACCGTTGACATCCGGAAGGTTGATGTCCAAAATGCAAATGTCATAAGTGCCGTTTTTCCAGGCATTTCTGGCATCCTTGGCATTTTCTGTAAGTGTAACTTCATATCCTTCTTTTTCAAGAGAATACTTAAGCCCCATACTTATGGCATTGTCATCTTCAAGCAAAAAAACTTTCATCGTTGTTCTCCTCATGCCCCTCTCTGCCCGGTTTTCATTTTGCTCCATAATAGTTTGTAATTTGTTATCCCAAGTTATGATTCATAAATCACTCTTCAACGAACATTCCCGTAAGCTTCGGAACTTTAAACCTGTTAATGAATAAATCGCATTTACATAAAAAGGTATAGAAAGCATGATGCCCTTCACAGGCGAATGATTCATAATTTGCCTGGCCTTTGGAAAAGATAATATCTGCATTATCTATAGCTGCTTTTGCTTCTTCCGAAAGCCTTGGATATACTGTACCGGCTATCGGTGCGCCATTGGTAATAAGCTTCCCAACTTTATCAAGGCCCACGTACAACGCATCTTCCATGGTTGCATCGTTAGATACATCTCCGCCTCTAACCATAATCATAAGGTCAAACTGCGGATATCTCTTTTTTAGCTGTTCAAGCATTAGCTTATCCAACACGATCTCACCGCAGTTATCCGTCAAAAGAATAAACCTTTTCGATTTAGAGCATTTATCGCAAAATGACTCATAAACCTGCTGTTCATCCTCACGCATTTTTGTATCATCAAAAAGCTTTAAAAACGTCTCTTTATCAACCTGATGCAATGCCGCAAAATCAATGTAGTTGCCTATCCTACTCATTACTATGCTTGTAGCCAGTGGATCTTCGCTATTTTCGATTTCTTTTCGCAGATCATCTTCCATGGAAAGGACAAGATCGTTGTATTCCTTCTTTTCATCTTTAAAATCCGGCAATGGTCCAAAATACTTTTCATGTATTTTATTAATCTGAATAACAAGCTCTGGACTTGTAATATCCTCAGGTCTGTTATCCAGTACTGCCTTTATTTCTGCCAGATAGTCCTTATTATCTGTTTTCTTTAATTGTCTGTCATACATGCATTTAGCACAATTATCGTTAAATCTCATATATCTGTTTCTCTCCGCACGTTATTTTTTATCACCATGACTATTAAGTTCGTATTATTAAGTATAACACCAATAATCAATTTTCTTCTCAGGAAAGTTTATACTATACCATCAATACTACTAGTGTATTATAATTAGAATCATCCCCATATACAATGAAGCCATACAGAGCCAATAACAGGAGGCTTCATATGGAAAAAAACAGCATCACATATAAAGATATCATTAGTAACAGTAATTACAGAAAGCTCATGCTCTCAGGCATGATTGATCGTTTTGGGGATTCAACGGATGCGATTGCTTTTACCTGGCTGGTATATCAGATAACCCACGATGCAATGTGGTCAGCAATAGTGTTTGCACTGAACATGCTTCCAAATGTAATAGTTCAGCCATTTGCCGGAGCTATTGTTGAAAAGAAGAATAAAAAGAAAGTAATAATCCTCACATACATGCTAAGAGCTACAGTGATAACTACATTTGCAGCCCTTTATACACTGGGGCTTGTCAATGCTCTGGTTATGGCAGTTCTTACTCTCATTAT
>JAEEGF010287035.1_pt1 | contig 13640 bp, 5 predicted proteins | sample 9134171 | NCBI WGS metagenome assembly JAEEGF01 (sample SAMN16246542, study PRJNA631951) | gut metagenome | biome: gut microbiome; feature: rumen; material: AP-attached | host: Bos | place: Iran: Karaj | collected 2018-10
CCGCCAAAGACTCCGGTGTTTGCTCATCGGAAATGATCCCCGTCACGTCCTTGAGAGTGCTTTCGGTCAACCCTTCCGCGGGATAGACCGCGGTCGGCGTTCCCATGGCGTTGGCCTCGATCACGTTCAGCCCCCAGCCTTCGCGCACGGACGTATGCAGCAGGAAATGAGTCTCCTTCAGCATGGCGTTTTTCTCCTCCTCGGAAATGAACCCGGTGAACTCCACGATGTTTTCCAGACGCAGATCGGCCACTAAACGCTTGAGATCGTTGTAGCTGTCACCGCCGCCGGCCACCTTCAGATGGACATCTATCCCCTTCTGACTGAGGATCTGCACGGCGCGAATAGCATGATCCACCCGTTTATTCGGCGCCAGCCGCGAAACAAAAGCCAGTTTCAGCGGAGTCCCCAGCTTTTTCGGCTCCAGATACGGCAAAGCCACCGTATGGACACCGTAAGGGATGCGCTTGATATAGCGGACACCGTTCGCCCTCAAAGCCTTTTCGGTGGATTCGCACGCTGTCCAGAACGGCACATTGCGGTAAAGGCGCAGTGTCAGACGCTCCTGCATCGGCCCCAGGACCGCCACGGGTGCGCGCCAGCCTTTGTAAAAAGTCCCCCAGATAGAACCCAGCACCTCATGGATATAGGAAATGCAATTCGTCTTGCACCACCAGGGAGCGTACCAGGGCACCCCGTGATGCTGGTCAATGACCAGATCGAACCGGGGCTGACGGCGGTACCACTTGCGGGCCAGGATCATTCGGCTGACGATATTGCGTCCGCCACGGACGACCTTCACGCCGTCCATTTCGGCTGTCGGCGCGCAGTCCTCGAACGCCTCCGAGTACCAGTAAACCTCATGCCCGCGCCGCGCCAGCGCCGCCAGGTAGCCCTGGGTGACGCGCTCCGCGCCGCCGTGCTTGGGATTTTCCATATCCCGCCAGTTGAGCATCAAAAAACGCATGAGCGGATATTGAGTCTATTCAGTCCCGAAACGTCTTCCGTATCAGGATTCAAATTCAAAATCGGTGTGCCCCTTCTCATCCCGGACCAGATAAGCGGAGAATTTTTTATTGGTCTTGGTCGAGACAAAGTCCGTCAGCAGATCCGTCCGTCCATTGGTGATCAATTTATTCAGCTGATCATGAGTGATCTTCTGTTTCAAAATCACTTTACCCGTGCGGAAAGAACATTTCCTGCCCTTAGCGGCCGTCTCGCAGATGTACTGATCCTCTGTTTCGTAAATATCGCCGCCGCAGACGGGACACTTGGCCAGAGGTTTCAGGTTGCTGAAATCATAGACTTTCTTGGGTCTGGCGGTTCTTTCCTTTTTTTCATCCGCTGACTTGGGCGCGCGCGGCTCGAACTCGAACCCGGTTCCCTTCTTCTTATCCACGACCAGATAGGCGGAGAATTTCTTCTGTTTTCTCTCCGAGAAGAACTCTGTGAGCAGATCCGTTTTGCCCGTGGTCAGCAGTTTCCGGAGCTGTTCAACGGAAACCGCCTGTCCCAGGATCACTTTGCCGGTGCGGAAAGTGCATTTCTTCGTCTTGGATTTAGCGTCTTTGGGCTGGATGTTGTTCTCGCACAGATAGGCGCTGTCCGTTTCGTAAACATTGCCGCCGCAGACGGGACACTTGCCCAGCGGAGTCTGCCCCGTGAAATCTATCTCTTTCTGAGTTTCCGGTTTTTCGCCAAAATCAAACTCGATCTTGAACTCTTCCTTGTTGAACTTCAGAGGCGCGCTGAAGGGTCGTCCCATCTTGCTCAGGAATCCGTCCAGCGGGCCGATCTTGCCGTCCTTCAGCAGCCGGGATATCTCGTCCGCTTCCATACGGCGGCCGGCCACGGTCTTCCAGAGAGCGAAATCACAGCTTTCACAACGGTACCGGCGGTATTCTTCCAGGACTTTGCCGCCGCACTTGGGACACGGAGCCTCAATGGGATCGGCTGTCATCGGGATCTCATCGCCAAAACCGCGCACCTTGTCCACGATATCCCGCGTCATCTGACGGATCATATCCATGAACTTGTCGCGGCTCAGCTGCTGATGCTCTATCTGCTTGAGTTTGAACTCCCAATCGCCTGTCAGCTCCGGACTGCAAAGCTCCGGCAGCTTGAGACCGCGCAGCAGCGTGATCAGATCGAACGCCTTGACAGTCGGAACCAGCTCCTTCTCCTTGCGCTGCATATAATCTTCCGCCAGAAGACCTTCAATAATAGAAGCGCGTGTAGCCGGAGTACCCAGGCCTTTTTCTTTCATCGCGTCGCGAAGCTCTTCATCTTCAACGAGTTTTCCGGCAGATTCCATCGCGGAAAGCAAGGTCGCTTCCGTAAAGCGTGCCGGGGGCTTGGTCTCGCAGGTCTTGATCTTGATCGTCTTATTCCGGACCTGCTCACCAGGACGCACTTGAACCAGATCCGGCGTTTTGCCGTCACCGGTCTCGCGTCCGTAAACTTCTGTCCAGCCCGCGCTCAGCATCACTTTACCCTCGGATTTGAAAGCATGCTTGTCAATATGAGTCAGACGACTGGTCACCAGATATTCCGCCGCCGGATAAAAGACCGCCAGAAAGCGTTTGACCACAAAATCATAAATGCGGGCCTCATCGCCGGACAGCGTCTTGATCTGGCCGGTGGGGATGATGGCAAAGTGGTCGGAGATCTTGGAGTTATCAAAGATCCTCTTGGTCGGCCTGACCCAGTTGTTCGCTAAGATCTTCCCGGCAAAAGATGAAAATCCCGTTTCTTCCAGCGACTTGAGTGTGGAACAAACCGTTTTTATATAATCTTCGGGCAAAGCGCGGGAATCAGTACGCGGATAGGTCAGAACTTTGTGCTTTTCATACAGAGCCTGAGCCAGCTGCAAAGTTCTGCGGGCAGAGAATCCGAACCGCTGGTTGGCCTCACGCTGTAAACTGGTCAGGTCGAACAGCAGCGGAGAAAGCTCCGTCTTCTTTTTGCTTTCCTCCGTGACGGTGCCTGTTTTGCCCAGACACTCCGCGCGGATAGCCTCCGCCTGTTTCTGATCCCACAGACGTTCCGGCTTTAAATCTTTATTATCAGGATCTTTTTTAAAGTTCAGATCCGTCCAGACACCTTCATACTCACCCGACTGGCAGCCAAAGACCGCGTGCAGTTCATAATATGGACGCGCTTTGAACGCTCTGATCTTCTCCTCACGCTCCACGATCATGGTCAGAGTCGGAGTCTGGACACGGCCCACTGTTGTCTTTTGGAAACCGCCGCCACGGGAATTGAACGCCGTCATGGCACGGGTGCCGTTGATCCCGACCAGCCAATCGGCCTCGGAACGGCAGACCGCAGCGTTGCCCAGCGGAGACATTTCCGCCTCGCCGCGAAGACTTTCAAAACCTTCACGGATCGCATTAGCTGTCATGGACTGCAGCCAGAGACGCTTGGAAGGCAGTTTGCATTTCGCGTACTGGGTAATATATTTGAAAATAAGCTCTCCCTCGCGGCCGGCATCACACGCGTTGATCAAAGACTCCACATCCTTGCGCTTCATGAGCTTCATCAGCAGCTTGAGGCGGGGTTCAGTCTTGGTCTGGGGACGCAGGTCAAACGCCTTGGGGATGACCGGTAAATTAGTCAAAGACCACTTTCCGCGAGCAGGTTCCACTCCTTCCGGAAGGCATAATTCCAGCAGATGTCCCAGCGCGGAACAAATCAGAAAATTCTCATTCTCATAGTAGTCTTCTTTTTTCTCGAATTTACCCAGCGCACGGGCGATATCGCCCGCCACTGAGGGTTTCTCTGCTATGACTAATGTTTTACCCATAAATCGTTCAGTTTTTCATTCTGAGGTCTGGAACAGCCTCCAAGACCTCATACTCTCCACCCAAACTGGAGAAAAAAATGCTTTTTGTCAAAGCTTGTTTTTCTGCAAATCTTCTTAAATCCTGTCTTATTACTTAAAATTCAGAATGTTGCAAGCATTCTGAATTTTAACTTATTTCCCGGATGACTTCTTCTCCTCTACTGCGAGGCGCCCTCCGGCCGTTTCCCCGTCTTTTTCCGGGGAACAAAACGGCGGACATGACTGAAGCTGTGCCGCCCCATTGAAGGATGGGCATTGCCGCGAAAGACAGCCGATGCCGGGTTCTTATTCCCGGCCTCCGGGTTCATCTGTTTCTGGTGCTGAGCTTCAGCCTCCCGGACTTCTCTGCGGATCTCCATATCACGGCGCGGCATCTGCGCTTTGCGTCTGTCACCGTGCCAGTTCTTGCGGCGGAATTCGTTCCGGTTCTTTTGGAAATCAGGACGGTTATTGTTCTGCTCCGGAGAAACGGGTCTCGGCGAGGTCTGTTCTCTGGGTGCCGGCTTATTCTCCGCGGGAGCCGCAGGCGTATAAGAGACCGGAGGATCATCCGCCGGACGGAATCCCATTCCGGGATACCAGTCCTGCCCCGGAGGGATCGGGGGCAAAGCATTGCTTGTCTGCTGACTGCGCATCTGGGCGTTGCGCTCGTCTCTCCAGTCACGCCACTGACGATCCGCCTCGGCATCCCCACGGCTGGAACCGTAGAAACGCATTCCCGAAGCGGGCGCGCCTATGCCGTCATCATAATAGACTTCATAAGGCCGGGGTTCCTGTTTCTCCTCCCGGCGCGGATGGTCATGATGTCCCTTGTTGTGATGGGGTTGTTTCTGAGAATACCCCTCACCCTGAGGCTGTTGATTTGTCTTTTGATTCTTCTGAACATTCTTTACTACACCGGGAGCAGTTTTTTCCACACGCTTCTGCTGAGTCACATCCCGCGAAGGACGTTGTTTTTGAGGTTCCCGGGCCACGGGTTGTTTGGCCTTTTGAGGTTTCTCCTGAGAAGGTTTCGCCTTGCGCAAAGAAGGCTGCGGACGAGCTGTTTTGCCTTTTTTGGCCGCAGACACCATCTGCCCATTGGATCCGGCAGTATCAGAAGATATCTCCTTCGCAGTTCCGGAACGAGCTTTCTTTGTTTTCTGCGCCGGCTTGACCGCTTTGGTTTTAGCGGCTTTGGGCTGACAAGCTTTTCTGCCCTGGGCTAAAGTTATTTTCTCTTTAGCGATATTGATGGCCACTGTCATGGTCAAGTGGTATTTCATCACGAGGTTTCTTACCTGTTTCGCCTCATCCAGGGTCAAGTTCTTCTCAGCGATCATCCTTTTGAGATTCACATCCCTGTTTTCCACAAGGGCCATATATTCAGATTGAGTGATTTTTCCGGCTTTGCACCTGCTCCAGAGCATCATATTTAATTTCTGAGCAAAAGCATCGCTCTCCATGTCATCCTTTGTAAATCTGGTCATATATGTGACTTACACAATTTTTGACAATTTTTTGACTTCCGCTATTTCATTATCCAGTTTCATTGGGGAAACCGGCTCAGAGGTCCCCAACTCCTGGGCATAGCAGGATACCTTAAACTCCTGCATGAGCCAAAATAAGTTCCACAAGCGAGTTTTCGCTTCCTGCGGAAGGTTCTTCTTTTTCAATAATTCGTCTAATTCAATTTGCCGGGTCTCAACTTTCTGCGATTTTTCCCGGTCTTTGCCCGGATTAGCCGCAGCCCTGGCAGCGCGAATCATAAGCATCTTCAAGTACCGCGGCAGATGCTTCAGCCGCGCAAAAGGAATATAAGCTAAAAATCGGCTGTAGACCAGAACATTTAATTCCTTTTTTAACCACACAAATTGTTTAGGATAAACTAATATCTGCTGGCGCAGCTCCAGGATCTCCTTGACCAGTGCGGTAAAAACGGGCAAAGTCTCCTGTAATTTATGCTTAGATTCCCATAAATAAGTCTCGAAATAATGTTTGGTCAGACGCGGTTCGCTCTCGAAACTCAGAACGTAGTTGCGCAAATTGATATAGGCACTTTCTTCCAGCTCATCCACCGACCCGAACGTGGAGTAACAGAGCCGGGCCTGTTCCATTTTGCGCAGATCCCGCCTCGCCCAGGCAAATTCTTTGGACATCATCTTCTCGGCCAGAGCCTGGACACCGCGCCGCAGGACTTTGTCACGGTCGGCCGGAGTCCGAAAGAGGCGCAGATTGACTTCCCCGTCCTCAACATCCAGCCCCGGAAACGCTCTCAGCGGGATGCCCTTCACTTCTTTGAGGACGATGCTGTCCGGGATCTCGTCCCAGATCCAGTCGGTCAAACCGTATTTTTCCCATTTCTCCGCCGCGCGCTGCCAGTCTTTCTGATCTTCTTTTTCAGAGTGTTCTTTGATCTTGGACTGGAGCTGTTCCAAATCGACTCCCCTGAACACCTTGCTGCTGGTCCGGGTCACGACCTCGATCTTCGGGGTCAGATAATCCGGCAGCTTCAAACCGTCCCAGACATGCTCCGGTATCTCCACATCCCACTCTCTGAGGATGAACAGACGCGCTTTTTGAAGTCCTTCTTCCGAATCCATTTGAATGACTTCGGCCAGACGAGCCGCGCGATCCCTCAGCGGCATCAGGCGACGGCGCAAAGCCCGCGGCAGTGATTCCAGCAGCTGCTCCCATCTTGCCGCGCGGAATCCGGGGATGCTCCAGTCCACTTCGTTACGATCCACGATCGGCAGCAGATTCAGCGGGATCTTTAGAGTCACGCCGTCTTCTTCCTTGCCGGGCGCGTAGGCATAACGGGCCTCCACCGAGTAGCCGCCCAGTTTGACTTTATCCGGAAATTCTTTAGCGTCATAGCCATGGAAATTCTCACCCAGAAGATCCTTCTCCGTGACAAAGAGAAAGTCCTTCTCGCTGGAATGTTCTTTGAGCAGACGGTTCAAATCGTGAATGGAGGAAACATCCTGAATGCGAGCTTCATAATACAGACGCATCGCCTCATGGATATCGACTCCGTGAGCGCCGCCGGTGTGGGTCTGCCACAGCTCCAGCTTGTGACAGATGTTCTGGTTATTGACCAGGAATTTTAAATTCTTGCGGAAACCGGTCGTTGTCCGGCTGGGCAGCACTTCCAGACTTTCATCCAGCGGCTCCACCAGCGCCATTCGTATAAAGAGATCTGTCGCTTCCTTGGGCTTGATCTTGCCGTAGTCTATCCAGCGTTCTTTGACCACCAGACCATGAGCCGTTACCTTTTCCAGAACGACCACACGTTCCTTGCGCTCATCCCAGTGGGCATCATGATAGGTTTTCTTGCAGATATGCGGTGCCAGCTCTTCCACCCAGCTGATGTCTATCCCGGCCACAGTGCGGATAAACAAGCGTGAAGTCTCTACGATCTCTCCGGCAACGATCCATTCGGGCTGATCGGCTTTTTCCGCCGGAGCGGGAGTCTGCGCTTTTTTACGGCCCGGCGCGGAAGCGGTCTTATTGAACAAGCCGGAACCGGGAAACAGCATCACTTCCCTGTCACCCACAGCCTTATACATATTCCGCTCCTGACGCTGGGCAATGTGTCCCAGCAGACCGGACAGAACAGAGCGATGGATCGCGACCCGGACAGCCTGACTTAATCCGCTAAGTATCTGAATGTTTTGATGGCGTTTATTAGAGTTCTGAGGGACTTTGCGGTCAATGGAAACTCCGGGGCCGCCGCCCAGTTCAGAGAGGATATCCTTCACCTGATCATAGAGATCGGCCCATTCGCGCATCCTGACAAATGAAACAAAATGAGCGCGGCAGAATTTGCGCACCTGATTTTCAGTGCGAAGCTCAGCCCATGCCTTGCGCCAGGCCTTCCAAAGGTTGAGCAGGGTGATGAAATCGGATTCCGGATCTTCAAATTCCTTGTGAGCGGTCTCGGCCTGAGCCCGCTGTTCGGTCGGACGTTCCCGCGGATCCTGTATGCTCAAGCCGGATGCGATGATGATCACTTCCTCCAGGACACCTTCTTCTCTGGCCTGCAGGATCATGCGTCCCAGCGAGGGATCCACGGCCATGCGGGCCAGTTCCATTCCCATACGGGTCAGTTTGCGCTCTTCATCCAGCGCACCCAGCTCCTGCAGCAGAGAGTATCCGGCATGGATGGCCTGCGAAGAAGGAGGATTGAGAAAAGGAAAAGTCTCGATCTCACCCAAACGGAACGCTTTCATCCTCAAAATGACTTCCGCCAGGTTCGCGCGCTGGATCTCCGGCTGGGTATAGGGCTGGAGCTCGTTGAAATCTTTTTCGGAGTAAAGGCGGTAGCAAGTCCCATTGGCCACACGGCCGCAGCGGCCTTTGCGCTGATTGGCACTGCTCTGGGAGATGAATTCAATGGGCAGCCGTTTGGTCCGGGTACGTGAATTGTAGCGGCTGATCCTGGCCAGACCGGTATCCACCACATAGTGGATATTGGGGATCGTCAGAGATGTTTCGGCGATATTGGTCGCGACCACCACACGGCGCTTGCTGGAATAGGAAAAAACACGCTGCTGCTCCGCGGAGGACTGGCGGCCAAAGAGAGGCAGGACTTCCACACCGTTCCAGCGGCGGCCTTCCAGCATAGCGGTCGTGTCGCGGATGTCCCTTTCACTGGGCATAAAAACCAGGATATCGCCCTGATAGGTTTCTTTGATGATCCCTTCTACAGTGTTGACCGCGGTCTCGATAAAAGTCTCGTCCCCCTCTTCTTCCTCTCCATCTTTTGAAACAACATCCTCCTCCCGATAGATGACTTCCACCGGGTAAGTCCGGCCGGAGACTTCCAGCACGGGCGCGTTATTGAACGCGGCGGAAAACGCCTCCGTATCTATCGTGGCCGAAGTAATAATGATCTTGATGTCATCCCGTTTCTGGGTCAGCTGCTTGAGATAGCCCAGAAGGAAATCAATGTTGAGCGAGCGTTCATGAGCCTCATCCACCAGGATCGCGTCATACTCGCAAAGGAAAGGATCGGTTTGTATCTCCGCCAGCAGGATGCCGTCGGTCATCATTTTGATGTAGGTTTCCGGACGGCAGTGATCTGCAAAACGGATCTTGCAGCCGACTTCACGCCCCCAGTCCACGTTCAGCTCTTCGGACAGGCGTTTGGACAGTGACATGGCCGCTACACGGCGCGGCTGAGTGCATCCGATCTGCGCCCGAACTCCCAGACCGGCTTCCAGACACATTTTGGGGAGCTGAGTCGTCTTGCCGGAACCGGTCTCGCCCGCAATGACCAGCACCTGATTTTTACGGATAGCCTCCACGATCTCATCTTTGCGGTCGGATACAGGCAAAGAGGGATAGATCAGTTTGGGAACATTCAAAGAACGCCATTGACGCAATTCGACAGAGCGTTCCGCCTTGGCGACAAAGCGGTCTAAAAGTCCCGGACGCGGGTTTCTCTGGCCGGGCTGAGGCGACAGCAGCCGTTTCAACTGTAGTCCCAGACGCACCTGGTCCTGGAGCATACAGGCAGGCAGCAGCTCCTTCAACTGTCTAATGTGTTCTTTCAAAAAAATGATTTTACTCTACCTTTTACAGGTATTTTACCTTCTTCTGCACACCCAGAACGGAACGGGGGATCAGGAATCTTTTTTGCGCACATCACCGAGCACTTTGCAGTAGGAATAAAGGACCTGAGTATATTCCTTGTGATCTCTGCATTTGCGCAGCCGTTCCAGGAAGAAATAGGTCTTTCTCAGGTAAGGTTCGACCAGTTCTCCGTATCTGCTCCGGATCGCCGCGGAAACTTCCGATTCCACTTTATAGTAGCGCCGCGCCGTTTCGGAATTCAAAAGCCGTCCCATAAAGACGACAGCCGCGGCCAGATGCGCCAGTTTTAAATCTCTTTTGACAATGATATCGGCTATATCCACCAATATCGGCTGCCCCAAACGGGCTCCATCGGGTTCCAGCAGATCTGATTGTTCTTCACCGCGAAGGATGATCGCTTCGCTCATCGGGATGTACCAGAAATTCTGTGTCAGTCTTCCGCCAAAGTCACCGGGTTTTTTCAGTTCCAGAATGAAACTGATGTCTTCATGAGGGATCTCCAGCACTTTTTGCTCTTTGGATATCTCCTCGCCCAGCTCACGGACAAGATTCATTTTGTCGGTCTCACCGGGATTCTGGCTTCCTCCGGGGAATATCCAGCTCTTATGCAGAGCGTTCCTCCTGAATCTCTCTTCCACGGTCAACGAAACAGCCAACACCGCTCCATTGTTCTCAATTTTGGCAATGATCCCAAAATTGGAACGACAGAGTTTTCGCATTTTCCGATTCTCGTTGATCACCTGAATAGTAAGACCCGCAACTTGTCAGAGACACGCTGCGGGTCATTAGAATATACTTTTCCCCTTATAGAGTAAAGTTTTTACTCAATGACGGAGCGATAGAATGCCTTGCCTCCAATAGAAGGAATAGTGTTGTAAGGACTTTCCACGTTCAGATTGATCCAATTTTTCATATCTGTGCTGACCTGCAGTCTGCCTGTGAAGGTCAGGCTCAGTATGCCATTGGAGAATTTTCCGGCCAGTTCCGCTTTCTGCGGTTCCGGCGGATTCAGGCGCAGATCTGCTTTGACGTTCGATCCGGTCAAATTCACTGCTACGACTTGAGGCACAATAAATTCCGCGCTGGCAAAGGTCAGTTTGTTCGCCAAGGAATTCTTGGAATAAGGTAGAGCATAACCACCTGAAGTGGAAGTAACTGTATAATACTGTCCATTTTCCAGTGTCACCTTCACGCCGGGAATGCCTTCCCCGATGTCATAGACTCCGTTTCTATTGAGATCCGAATAAACGACACCCACCAGATAAGGGGCCAGAGAAGCCGCGCTCAATGCGAAGTCCTGGGTCATCATCAGTGTCATCGTGTTGGGTTGGAAGTAGCTATAAAGCCCCTGCTCTAACCCGATACCCGTTTCTGTAAAATCAACATCCATCATGTTGAGACGCTGACTGCCGCTGTTGAACAGTGTTCTGTAGATCGAATCTACACTCAAGGTGGTATAATTGGCTACGATGCTTTCTGTACATCCTTGCCATCCCTTGAAAACGTATCCTGCCGCTATCATCCGGTCTTCAGGAGTGGAGCCACCTTCACCGTATAAAGTCCATTGATTATTCTGCAACAGCCATTTGCTTTGTCTTTCCGAGGAGTTCAGCAAAGATGCGTTGAAAGCATACGGCGGTTTGGGGGCAGCATCTATCGTACCCGGATCCAGATCTTTGTTCAGGTCGATCCCCAGACGAGCGGCTTCCGCCGCGGGATTCGCGCGAGCCCTGTTGATCAGTTCCAGCTGATATTGCTCCATGGGAGAAGGATCACCGTGACTGTAGAAAGTCACTTCCGGCATATTCAGCACGGTCAAAACACCGGGAATGAAAACATATTGATAGGTGCCCGGTAAGGTCCCCTGGCTGATCAGGATGGGATAAGTCCCGGCAGGACTGTTTTGGACTGCTGTCGTGGTCAGAAACGGAGCTCCGTCCAGAATGACCGTCTCGCCGGACTCTCTTGTGATGGTATAGGTAAAGACCGGATTTTGTTCCAACACATAGCGCTGCTGATTATCCGCCCGCACATAGAATGTCGGGAGCGGCACTGTGACAGCGACCGTACCGGAGACGACTGTACCGGAGCTGTTGCTGACGGCAACACTGTAGTTGCCCGCGTCCAAACCGGTCGCGCTGTTTATAATGTAGGTGTTCTTGGTAGCGCCGGGGATCGGTGTATTATTTTTCATCCATTGGTAGCTCACATCATCCATGCTGTAGGCTTCCACAAACAGGGAAGCTTTATCTCCCCAGTTCAGGACAAGTCCGGTCGGCTGTGTCAGGATAACAGGAGGCTCACTGACAGGTCTGTTGACCAGATAATTGACATGGACGTTTTTTCCACTTTCTGTTGTCCTTGTAAAAGAAGCGGTTTTGATTTTGGGAGCGTCTGCCGTCGGTTCAAAAGTAACGACTATATTCCCTCCGGCTGTATAAGGAACCGCGTAACCGCCGGACTCCGAAGTAATGGCATAATAACCGCTGCCGGAAACAGTTACCTTGACACCGGCAATACCCTCACCGGGATCGTAAAAATAGTTCTTGTTCGCGTCATTGAAAACGACACCCACCACAAACGGATTGTAAGAAGCTTTGCTGAGAGCGAAATTCTGTGTCCCCATCAGCGCGTTATATGTCTTACCATCGGTATATTGTCCCTGCCGCAGTCCAATGCCGACCTCCGCGTACTTGCCGTTCATCAGGTTTTTCCGATGTCCCGGACTCTTGAAAAGTCCCTCGTGCATATTCTTAGTAGCAGTGACGGGATTGAGTTTACTGGTCGTGCCGTTCCAGGAAATATTCTCGCCGCTGCTCCAGGGAGCAACAAACTCATAACCGGCAGCGATCATTCGTTCTGTGGGAGTGGAGCCATTGATCCCGGTATGGTCAAATATATCGGTTTCCAGCATCCAATCGGAATGGGCGCGTGCGGATACAAACAGCAGCGGATGGAACGCCAGAGGCTGCTTGTCGGTACCGTCCAAAGTTCCCGCGTCCAGTCCGTAATTCAGATCGATACCCAGACGCGCGGCCTCCGCTTCCGGAGTGGCACGGGCAAAATTGACCAGTTCCAGCATATACTGCTCATAGATCGTCGGATCCCCGTGATCATACAAGCCAGCCGCGGCAACCACCTGGGGAACGGCTGGTTCCTGCACTTCATAATCAGAGGAAGCCGCAAACGCAGGAGTCCCCACCTCACAGATATCCTCGGCCGAAGCCACTGAACCATAGGCAAAAAATGGGAGAATCCCCATCACACATCTGCCCGCTACTTTCAAAATATTTTGTGTGTTCATAAATAGACAACAGTCATTATCTCAAAATCGCCGTTAGAAATTCATAACTCTTTAAAAATTACATATAATATCTTTAACAATAATTACTTACTGTAGAGACGAGCGACTCGCTCGTCTCGGAGACGCGAGAATCTCGCGTCTCTACATAACATATTTATTTTGAATATGTTTTGTCAAAATTAAAATCCTAATGGCGTTTTTGGGTTTATCCAAACAGCGTTTATAGTATAGCACAAAAAAGGCTGCATGGACACAAGAAACAAAAATACAAATAGGAGAAGATAAGGTGTGAACAACACGAACCTTATTGATACATCATATTTTTCAGATCTCGCCAAAAATTGTAACGTCCTTGATATTTATTAGCCTCAGCTTTTTTCGATATATCATTAAGCAATTCATCTCTTACATATTCTTCAATTTCTGATTCATTATATAAAACACGGTCAAGCATTTGGGTATCTTTATTAAAGAAAACCGTATTTGTTCCTACGATCCAAAAACGCTTCAAAGGCATATCTTTTGAAAGTTGTAATTCAAAGTCAGATTTTTGAAATTCAGGATTCAGGTTCACGTGTACATATTGATAAGTAGAAATCTCTTTTTGTGTAATTTCTTTTGAAGCTCTTGTATTTTGATAAATGAAATAACGACAAACTTCTGATGGAAAGAAGGGAATACTCAATTTATCTTGATAGGAAAATTCAAATTTTTGTCCTACAAGTACTTGGTCGACTCCTTCTGAAGGTGTATTAAGATTGATAGCCATGAGCTCATATTCTGTAATGAACCCTTTTTCATTTCTCTGTATTGTACATTTTAGAACTGGTTTTCCTTCATTGTTTAAAATATCAAAAGTGTCTGCATCTATACGAACATAATTCTGAGGAAAGAACAAACAGACAAAATCTTTTG
>JAEEGF011827880.1_pt1 | contig 13638 bp, 13 predicted proteins | sample 9134171 | NCBI WGS metagenome assembly JAEEGF01 (sample SAMN16246542, study PRJNA631951) | gut metagenome | biome: gut microbiome; feature: rumen; material: AP-attached | host: Bos | place: Iran: Karaj | collected 2018-10
ATCACGATCTGCGCGACGCAGATGCTGGAGTCGATGACGCACAATCCGCGTCCGACCAGAGCGGAAGTGGGCGATGTCGCCAATGCCGTCTATCAGGGCGCAACGGCCGTCATGTTGTCAGGGGAATCGGCGGCGGGCGATTATCCTGTCGAAGCGGTCCGCATGATGGCGAAGATCTGTCAGGAGACGGAAAGCCATCTGCATAATGAATACCGTCCTGCCGATGATTCACAGAGATCTGTCGTCGGCAAGGCTGCCTGCGATCTGGCAGACATCCTTCAGGTCGACAAGATCATCGTCTATACCGATACCGGCAGATCTCCTGGTGTCGTGTCGCAGATCAAGCCGAAGACACCGATCATCGTCATGACCAGGAACGAGAAGGTCTATTACCAGTCGGCACTGCTATACGGCGTCGAGCCGGTCAGGATACCGGATATCATCGAGGACGAGAATCTGGAGCCGAAGACGAGAGAGTACATGGCGGAGGCCGGCATCAAGTCGGGCGTCCTGCTCTACGGACACGCGATCGATTCGATCAAGGTCCTGAATTGAGGTCAAGAGAAGCCGGGAGCTTAAAGTCTTCCGGCTTTTCTTATAAGAAAGCCGATGGCTTAGTTTACAATAGATGTTAGAGAGTAATGATCTGATCAGGAGGTAAAAATATGGCATTTGATGAGAAATACTGTCTGGATACTTTTGAGAAGCTGCTGGCGATCGATTCGACGACCGGTCAGTATGAAGAGATAGAAAAGTGTGTCACGAAGATGATCGAAGACCTCGGCTATGAGGTGAAGCATACACACAAGGGCGGCGTCATCGTCGATCTGGGCGGTGAAGGCGATCCGCTTGTCGTGACTGCGCACCTGGATGATATCGGTCTGATGGTCAGACACATCAATGCGGACGGCACTTTGAACGTCTGTCCGGTAGGCGGTCTCTATCCGTTCTACTGTGTGATGGAAAACGTGAACGTCTACACAAGAGATGGCAAGGTGTATACCGGTACGATCGGACGCATCCCGAACTCGCTCCATGTCACGGAGGAAGAACTGCGCGATTCATTGGGCGATTTCCGCAAGAACGTCAATGTCGTCCTGGATGAGGATGTGAAGTGCGCGGAAGATACGAGGAAACTGGGCATCGAGACCGGCGATATGATCGCTCTGGTCCCGCGTTTCACCGTTTCCAACGGCTATATCAAATCGCATTTTGTCGATGACAAGGCTTGTGCGGCCGTCCTTCTGGATGCGATGCGGACTTTGAAAAAAGAGAATGTCAAACTGAACAGAAAGGTCTATGCCTATTTTGCGATGTACGAGGAGATCGGTCATGGCACGACGTATCTGCCTGAGGGCGTCAAGGATATACTGGCGATCGATATCGCACCGATCGGTCCGGATCAGAATTCCGATGAGAAGAAGGTCTCGATCTTTGCGAAGGATTCCCGTTTCCCTTATCACTACGGAATGACCAGTGAACTGAGAAGATGTGCCATCGATGAGAAGGTCGATTACGTGATGGATATCTTCACGCCGCACTATGGTACGGATGGCGATGGCAGCATCCTGGCCGGTTATGATATCCGCCATGCGGCGATCGGTCCGGGCACGAGGAATTCGCACGGCTATGAGCGCACGCACATCGATGGTCTGAAGAACACTTATGATCTGCTGATGGCTTATCTGAAAAGATAGAGGGATCCGCTATGGTCAGTGAAAAGATGTATGAAAAACTGGCTGAACTGGCAGTCAGAAAGGGCGTGAACCTGCAGAAGGGTCAGCCACTGGTGATCCGGGCGAATCTGAGAGATGTGGATCTGGTCAGAAAGATCGTGAAGATCGCCTACGAGAATGGTGCCAGTTCCGTCAGCATAGACTGGCGCGACGAGGAGCTCTCTTTGATGAACTACAAGTATCAGTCTATTGAAACGCTGAGCGATATCCCGCAGTGGCTCTATGACAAGACCAAACTCCAGCACGAACAGAAGGCTGCCTATCTGTCCATCGCTTCCGACAAGCCCGGGGCTTTGAAGGAGATCGACAGCGCAAAGATGAATGCCTACCAGCAGGCTTATTACAAAAAGATGGCGGATCTGCAGGCATATACCATGAACAATGAGGGGCAGTGGTGTGTCCTGGGTGTTCCTTCTGTGGAATGGGCGAAGGTCGTCTTCCCGGAATTGAGCGATGAGGAAGCTTTTGAAAAGCTGGGCGATGCGATCTTTGCGGTGACCAGGGTCGGCGAGGACAACGATCCGATCGCCGAGTGGGAGCAGCACGACAGGGAACTGATCGAACACGCCAATAAACTGAATGAACTGGATCTGAAGGCCCTTCACTTCACCAGTGAACTGGGAACGGATCTGACGGTGGAACTGGTGGAGGATCACATCTGGGTCGGCGGAGGCTGCACGACACCTGAGGGTGTCTTCTTCGATCCGAACATGCCGACGGAAGAGTGTTTCTGCATGCCGCTGAAGAACGGCGTGAACGGCATCGTCCATGCGTCAAAGCCGTTGAGTTATCAGGGCAAGGTCATCGAAGATTTCTGGTTCCGTTTTGAGAACGGAAAAGTCGTGGAACACGATGCGAAGAAAGAGAAGGAAGCTCTGAGCCAGCTGCTGGATTTTGATGAGGGTTCCAGATATCTCGGCGAAGTGGCTCTGGTCCCTTATGATTCCCCTGTCAGCAAGTCGGGCATCCTCTTCTTCAACACCTTGTATGACGAGAATGCCGCCTGCCATCTGGCTCTGGGAAGACCGTATCCGGAGAATATCAGGGGCGGGGAACAGATGTCCAAGGAAGAACTGCTGTCCCACGGGGCAAATGATTCGCTCCAGCATGAGGATTTCATGTTCGGGACCAGAGAGATGGATATCGATGGCATCCGGAAAGACGGATCGACCGTGCCGATCTTCAGGAAGGGGAACTTCGTCTTCTGATGAAAAAGCTTGCCCCTTTCATGGTCCTGCTGGCAGCGATCCTCTGGGGAAGCAACGGCATCTTTATCAACGCTTTGTCTGATTCGGGTCTCGGCAGCATCGAAAGGACTTCGTTCAGGCTGCTGATCGCCGTCATCCTGGAAGCGTTCATCGTCTGGTTCACGGACAGGGATGCGTTTCGCATCGATGGAAAAGGTCTGCTGTGGAGTTTCCTGATCGGCATGATCGGGATCTATCTCTTTCTGATCTCCTACACGGCCTGTATCGTCCGGGTGGGGATGGGCGTGGCCGGTGTGCTGATCTATCTGATGCCGGCTCTGGTGCTCATCTATGGAGCCGTCTTCAGAAAGCAGAGGCTGAGCCTGATCAAGATCGTTTCCATCGTCATGAATCTGGCCGGCTGTGCCCTTGTCAGCGGCATCGTCTCGGGAGGATCTTTCGATCTCCTCGGTGTCCTGCTGGGTGTGCTCACGGCTTTCTGCTACGCTTTCAACAATATCGCCCTGGCGGAGAAACTCAAAGGCCGCAAGGCTCTGACGAAGATGTTCTATCCGGCTCTGTCTGCGGCGCTGTGCGCCCTGGTCTATCTGGTCTTTTCGGCAGATGGAAGCTTCGTCTTTCGCACGGCACTTGGGAGCGTGAGGAATGCTTCGGTCATGGTGCTGTGGGCACTATGCTGTTCGGCGGGCCCCTACTATCTGTTCAATCGGGCTCTGCAGGATATGGATGTGATGAAGGCTTCACTGCTGTCCACTTTTGAGCCGGTGGCAGCCGTGCTGTTCGGTGTCTTTCTGTTTCATGAACAGATAGACCTGTTCGGGGTCATTGGCGTGATCCTGGTACTGGCTTCGCTGATCATCAGCGAGTTGAAGAAATGAGGTATTATGAAAAAGATTTTGATCGTCGTAGATATGCAGAATGATTTTATCGACGGGTCTCTCGGTACGAAGGAGGCGGTCAGCATCGTTGACGATGTCGTGAAGGAGATCGGCAACGATCATGATCATGTCATCTGTACCAGAGATACGCATCATGAGGATTACATGGATACAAACGAGGGGAGACATCTTCCGGTCCTGCACTGTGTTGAAAACAGTGAGGGCTGGCAGATCCGGAACGAGGTCATGCAGGCCGTCAAGGAAAAGGGTTCATTCGAGATCATCGACAAGCCGACTTTCGGTTCCGAGAGGATGATCGAGGTCCTCAAGAGATATGACGAAGAAGAGAAGATCGAAGAGATCACGCTGCTGGGTCTGTGCACCGATATCTGTGTCGTGTCCAATGCGCTGCTGGTCAAGGCGGCTTTCCCGGAGATCCGGGTGGCTGTAAAAAGCAAATGCTGTGCAGGAGTCACGGTGGATAGCCATGAGGCGGCTCTGACCACGATGAGGATGTGTCAGATCGAAGTGGAATAAGAAAAATGAATTTCCGTACGGAAATTCATTTTTTATATCCTGCGACGACCGATCATAAACTTTGACAGGAAGATCCATATCAGTGCTTTCGATGTGTAAAAGAGGATCGCGTAAATGGGTATGGGAAGACCGTTGATCTGTCTGACGATCTCGATGGCGTTTCCGGAATAGGGGTTGATGGTTTCCAAAAGAAGCGCACCGATCCTGGCTGATCCTTTCAGGTGTTCTTCGTTCGGGACCTGCTCCGGTCCATATCCTTTCCCTTGATAAACGATGATGTTCCGATCTTCATCGTAGTATGCATCGGCCATCTGTTCTTCAGACAAACTGTCTGTCAGATAAGCGAAAGAATCGACATGGGCAGGAGAATAGAGCATGGCTTCTAATGGCGTCGTGAACAGGAAGAGGATGAAGATGAGCGGGACGATCAGGATGGCTGCCACCTTTTTGTATCTGATCTTTTCCAGAAGCAAAAGGACTGCGCAGTCTCCGCCGATCACCGAGAGCAGGCCGATGGCCAGACAGGTCAGGGAAGGCAGAGAAGGCGGATAGACGGGGACCTTGAAGAAGAGGCAGGAGATGATAAAGGCGATCAGGATGAGCGCATAAATGGCGCAGACAAAGAGAACGGTCTTCAGGATCCTGTTCCTTTCTCCTTCCCGGATCTCAAGCAAGGTCAAGGCAGAGATCATCATCGTGTAGAGGACAGATGCGCCATAGACTCTTTCATCGATCGAGTGTAGCGATGAGGTCAGGAAACGATCGAATTGAGCCTGCCTGTCAGGATCTTCCGCCATGATCTCGGAGCCGTGGCCCAGAACGGCATAAAGGTGATCATCATACCAGATGGTCCCGTTGAATCCGTCAGAGAGATCATCGCTGGCGATCTTCCGATAGCGATCGCTCATTTCTTTGACGGGATTCACGGTCATGAACAAAACGGCAGCGAGTGCTGCCGCTGCAATGAAAAACAGTATCTTTGAAAGAAGGTCTGTCCTTTTCGTCATCAGTATCCCAGTTCCCTGTTGACGATGTGGACAGGTTCTTTTCCTTCAAGGATGGCGGAAAGGTTCCTCAATACGACGTCCATGACTGACTCATAGTTGATGCCGGCGCGAAGTCCGCCGGAGATGTGCGGCGTGATGCAGACTCTTTCCGTGGTCCAGAGCGGATGATCTTTCGGAAGAGGTTCCGGATCGGTGACATCGAGACAGGCGGCCCGAAGATGTCCGGCATTCATGACTTTGATCAGATCGTCTGTCACGATGGCGTTTCCTCTGCCGACGTTGAGAATGATGGCTGAGTCTTTCATCAACATGAGTCTTCTTTCATCGAAGAGTCCTGTCACGGCGTCCGTTCCCGGAAGGGACAGGGCAACGACGTCCATCTGCGGGAGCAGTTCGTCCATCTCTTCGATCGTCACGAGTTTTTCGATGAAGTCCGGCTTGTCGTGGATCGTCCTTCTGACACCGTAACATATTGCGCCTAGCGCTGAGGCTTTCTGCAGGTAAGCAGTGCCGATGGCACCCATGCCTACGGAGAGGATCCTGGATCCCTTGAAGCGGACGACGTCTGTCAGCAGTTTCCAGCGCTGTTCGTCCTGCATGTGGACGTATTCCGGCATGCGTTTCATGGCCATGAGCGTGGTGGTGATCATGTGTTCACCGATGGATTCGCCATAGGCGCCGTAGGCGTTGGCAAGTTTGATGCGTTCCGGCAGCCAGCCGAAATTGTTGGCTCCGGCAGAATAGAGCTGGACATAGCGCAGCTTCGGCATCTTTTCGACGAGGTCTCTGTTGATGAAACCGACAAAGACTTCCGTGTCCGGACAGTCCGCTTCCGGGACGTCGCCGTTGCCTTTGACGAAGATGACTTCGGCTCCCGGCAGGGATTGGAATCTGCGTCTGACTTCTTCCGTGTGTTCACCGCTGACAATGATCTTGACTGACATATCTGTATCCTTTCCCGATCCTGTATCGTAAATGATGTTTTCAGCGTGATCTTCTTACGCTGTTTTCTATTCACCATTATAACAAAGGCCGATCGGGCAGACTTCAGTTCCGCTCTGCTGATTCGGGGCGATGGAGGATGAAAAAACAGTATAATTGAGATGAAGAGAAAAGATGGATCATGATCATGATCGGGGAGAAGGATATGAGTCGATATTTTGTTTTGGATATGGGCGGCACTTTTGTCAAATATGCCCTGATGGATGAAAATGCGAGGATCCTGGAACAGGGGAAGTTCCCTGCACAGGTGGAGGATCTTGGCAAACTGCTGGATGATATCGCAAGCAAGGCCAGGGCTTTTGAGGGAGGCTTTGATGGCGTCGCCGTCTCAATGCCGGGCAGGATCGATACGGCGAAGGGGATCGCCTATACGGGAGGTTCCTATCGTTTCTTTGAAAACACGCCTTTTGAAAAGATGCTGGAAGACAGGCTCCGTGTGCCGGTGACGCTGGCCAATGATGGCAAGTGTGCGGCGATGGCGGAGGTCGGAGACGGTGCTTTGCAGGATGTCAACAGCGGTGCGGTCGTCGTGATCGGTACCGGGATAGGCGGCGGTATCGTCCTCGATCGGAAGGTCTGGATGGGTTCTTCCGGCGGTGCCGGCGAGTTCTCCTGGACGCTGGCGGACTTTCCTGTCTTTGCCAGAGAAGATCTTGCGATCAGCGATCTGTTTGGCGCTGTCTGGACGGGAATGAGCAGTGCGACGGCTCTGGTCATGATGTACGCGACGAGAAAGGGAGAAGACCCTTCCGCTCACAGCGGTCTGACTTTCTTTGAAGCCTATGACAGTGGCGATCCGGATGCGATCGAAGTCCTGAAGCAGTTTGGCCGGAACACGGCTGCCGGCATCTATTCCATACAGTCGGTCCTGGATCTTGAGCGTTATGCGATAGGCGGCGGGATCTCCGCAAGGAAAGAAGTGACTGATGTCATCAGGGACTGTCTCAATGAGCGGTTCGCGATGATCCCGATCGTTCCGTTCTCCAAGCCGGAGATCGTGACCTGCAGGTATGGCAACGATGCCAATCTGATCGGTGCCTTGAGATTCCATCTGAACAGATGAGGCAGATGGATCCGGATAAGACTTCTTTGTTGCCGGGAAGGATCTATATCGTCAGACACGGCAGGACCGATCTCAACAGCGCTTCCCTCTTACAGGGCAGGAGCGATCAGCCTCTGAATGACGAGGGGATCCTGCAGGCGAAAGAGGCGGCAAAGAAGCTGAAGGACATCACTTTCTCGCATGTCTTCTCCAGTCCTCTGATACGGGCTGTGCAGACGGCAAAGATCATCGTCCCCGATGCGGATATCCGCATCGATGAACGTCTGATCGAGATGGACTATGGTCCTTATGAGGGGATCGATCTGAAGGATCCGCCGGAGGAGGTCCTGGCTTTCTTCAGAGACTTCGTTCACGTGAAAGCGCCTGCGGGAATGGAAGAACTTGCGGACGTCGTTTCCCGGATGGGGTCTTTCCTGGAAGAGATCAGAACGCTTTCAGGAAACATCCTGATAAGCACGCATGCGATCGCCATGAAAGGTGCGCTGGAGTATCTGACGCCCGCTTCGGAAGGCACTTACTGGTCAAAGTATATCGGCAATTGCGCCGTCTATGTCTCAGAGAATGAAGACGGAAAGATAGGTATCCCTGTAGAGATATGAGAAAGAAAACCACGCTGATGCGTGGTTTGTCTGTATGTTCAGGGGAGCCTGTTTCCGGCAGCCAGATAGAGCCGGTACCATTCTTCTTTTTCCAGGCGGATGTCGGCGGCTTTGACGGCGCTTCTGACGTGTTCGATGTTGACTGTACCCAGGACGACCTGGACTTTTGCCGGATAACGCAGCAGCCAGGCGTAGGCGATGCTGTCTTTGCCGCAGCCGTATTTTTCGGCAAGCTCGTCCATGACGGCGTTGAGTCCCTCATATCTTTCTGAATCGATGAAGGTCCCTTCAAAATAGCCGATCTGCAGGGGTGACCAGACCTGCAGGGCGATATCGTTTTCTTTGAGGTATTCCAGGGTCCCGGCGTCGCGCATGATCGAAGGGTCGTTGTTCATGTTGACGTTGAGTCCGGCGTCGATCAGCGGCGTGTGGACGATGGACATCTGCAGCTGGTCGGCCATGAGCCTGGAGCTGATGTTTTTCTGCAGATGATCGAGCTGGAAGCGGTTCATGTTGGAGACACCGAAGTGGAGGACCTTGCCTTCCTGATGGAGCTTCGTGAATGCCCGATCGACTTCTTCCGTTTCCATCAGGACATCGGGACGATGCAGGAGCAGCGAGTCGAGGTGGTCGGTCTGCAGACGGGTCAGTATGCCTTCCACGGAGCTGATGATGTGTTCATAGGAGAAATCGAAGAAGCCTTTGCGGATCCCGCATTTGGATTGGATGAACATCTTCTCTCTGTCTGACGGGTGTTTCTTCAGATAGGTCCCGAAGAGTTCTTCACTGCGTCCGCCGCCGTAGATGTCGGCGTGGTCGATGAAGTTGATGCCTGTTTCCAGGACGCCTTTGACGAAACTTTCCATCTCCGTTTCCGTGAGGCCGGCGATGCGCATGCATCCCGAGGCGATGACGGAGACTTCCGTATTTCCATAGCTGACATATTTCATGATCTTTTTTTCCTTTCACTGACAGTTTCATTATACAGACCGGATTTTTTCTGCAGAATAATTTTTCGGTACATACGTCTTTTTGATATGATTGAGTTGAGCATGAGTGTAAGAACAGATAAAAAGGATATCCTGGTCGTCAATTTCTTCGGTCGTTTTCAGATGTCTTACAACGGGAAGGCGATCACCGACAAGACCAGGAGCAGCAGCAATCAGTTCAACAGTCTGATGCAGATGCTGACACATTTCGCCAAAGAAGGCGTCAACAAGAACATGCTTCTGAATGTCCTGTTTTCAGGCAGGGATCTCAATGATCCCAATCATGCCATCCACTCCGTCATGTACAACGCGAAGAAGCGTCTGCAGTCCTATGGCCTTCCTGCCTTGAACTACTTCGTCTACAAGGAAGGAAAGTACTACTGGAACGAGGCGATCGCGATCCATGAGGATGCCAAGGTCCTCGAGGATGTCATGGCAAGGGCTCAAGAAACAGAGGATAAAAAGGAGAAGATGGCCTTGCTGGAACAAGCCGTCTACCTCTATGACGGCGACTTTCTGGAGGATCAGATCGGCGTTCCCTGGATCACCAGGGAGAACGGGCGTTACCGCAGGCTTTTCATCAGCTGTGTCAATGAGCTGGCAAAGCTCTATGATGAAGAAGGGCGCTATGATGCCTTGAGGGATCTAGGCCTTTATGCCAGCCGCATCCAGCCTTTCTCGAACTGGGAGATGCTGACGATGCAGGCGTATATCGCTGCCGGCTATATCGATGATGCCTATACGCTCTTTGATGACACGGTCGAGCTCTATCTGCATGAACAGGGCATCAAGCCTTCCAACAAGATGTTCGAGCTGATCAACAGGCTGGGTCAGCAGTTTGAACACAGTTCCGGTTCCCTGCAGGAGATACAGGATCAGCTGGAGGAAGGAGAAGGAAACAGAGGCGGTTACGACTGCAGCTATCCGGTCTTCCATGGCATCTATCAGGCGATCAGCCGCATTTCCGAAAGAAGCGGTCAGACGATCTATCTGATGCTGTGCACGATCGTGGATACCAAGGGCAATGTCCTGACAAAGGGCGAGAAGCTCGAGGAGCTTTCACCCCGTCTTGAGGAGGCGATCCGGACGACGATCCGTCGTTCCGATATCATGAACAAATACAACAAGGGCCAGTACCTGGTACTGCTGATGAATACGACGATGGAGAACTGCGAGATCATACAGAAGAGGATCAATGAAAAATTCATGGTGAACCGGCAGCGGATCTCGGTCAGGTATCACGTGAATCCGTTGAGGTAGGTGGATCATGGCAACACAGAGATATCTGGGGATACCCAATGCGGTCGTCTTATGCATAGACCGCTGTGCAAACAAGCTGGAGGGGCGTTTCTATCACCACTTTTCCAGGGAACCTGTCGCTTTCGATGGCGCGACGGAGATGCTGCTGAAGATAGAAAAGCTCTATGACGACATGAATTTCCCGTTCAGAGGGAACAATGAGAGACACTTTATTGAAAGGAAGGACCCGGTCATGAAAGAAGAACTGACAAGAGCGATGGAAGATGATGAGATGCTGGAGATGCACGGCGATCTGGGTACTTTCATCATACGCGTCCAGCACCGCCAGAATTCTTCCTGGCAGGGCAGGATCACCTGGGTCGAAGAGGATAAGACAGTCTATTTCCGTTCGGTCTGGGAGATGATGAAGCTGATCGAGGAGGCATTGAAAGATCACAAGGATGAGACGGATCCGTCTGAAACGCCGTCCTGGGAAGGATAAGGAAGACAATAGAAAAGCCCCCTTCATCATTGCGGGGGCATTTCTTTTGATTATTTAAGGGGATAAATATATACGATACAACTGATTTAGGGGGCTAGTATCGGCAAGGCCTCACTTCCTTGCATCTATATAGTACTAAAACAGTATAAACAGATTATGTTTCAAATGTGTAAAATTGTGTGATAGTCTCTCCCTGACTCATCTTATCTTTTTCCGCTTCGTGAATTATAATGGATTTATGGCCAGGAAGATCATAACAGCGGCGATCATATTTCTCCTTCTCAGCATCTGCATCTGGTATAACACCGTCAGCATCAACTGCAGGACTTTTCAGATCCGGGAAGAGACCATCCGCTCCTCCAAGATCGATGATGACAGTGACGGTTTTCTGATCGCCTGTTTTTCCGATCTTTATTATGGAAACATGATCAGCGATGATCTTCTCAAAGAAGTCTGTCAGACTATCGATTCCTTCGATCCCGATGTCATCATCTTCGAAGGCGATCTGCTCTACCCTGGTATCGAACTGTCTGAAGAAAAGATCGTTTCTCTGAACCAGATCCTCTCCTCCCTGGATGCAAGACATGGCAAATATGCTGTCTATGGTGATCAAGACCATCTGGACATCGAAAAAGTCAATGAGATCCTTCTCGGATCCGGTTTTGAACCACTCGACAATCTCACGAAACTCATCAGCATCGACAGAAACAGCTACATCAATATCAGTGGCATCGATTCCCTTGTTGCAGGCGATCCCGATGTCACAAAAGCCTTCAGCGGCGCAAACGCCAACTACTTCACGTTTGCCGTCTCCCACTGTCCGGACATCTTCGATTCCGTCCTGGGCTATTCCGTCGATTTTCTCTCAGCCGGTCATTCCCGCGGCGGACAGATCTACATACCTTTGATCTCCTATTTCACCAGGGAATACGGTTGCAAGAAATACTATCGCGGCAAGGTGACGAAAAACGCAGCCACCCTGGATATCAACAACGGTATCGGCCGCTATGTCAATGATGCCCGCTTCCTGGCGGATGCCGAGATCGTCCTCTATACGCTAAGACCAGTCAGGTAAAGGCGTGAAAAAAGACAAAACCGCAGAGACCGAACTCTTCAAGCGGGATATTCCTGTCCAGGAATATCTTTTTATTTGGATCATAGATCCTCGCATCGCCGATCTTTGACCCGCAAAGTGTATCCAGTATCTTCAGATTCTCCATCAAAGAGAGCCTCTCATCAAAATAGGCTTCTAAGATCTTTCGTCTTCTCACATCCTTTATCCGGACCAGGACTCTATGCATGATCGATCCTCCTCAAAAGCCTCTTTCTCCCTTTATAGACATAGACAGCCTCTTCATCCGAGATATCGTTCCTTAGAGAAGTGAAGAACATACGCTGGGAAAAGATGCCCGGGCCAAGCCAAAGAAGATCTTCCCTAGTGCTTGACAGTTCATCCTCGCCATAGAGACAAGGAACGATCCTGTCTGCATACGCGTCCGTATAGATCTTCAATAGTCCTTCATCATAAGAAACGACTTTGAGCTTCCCTTTATGATAAACAGCTTCCCTGGTCTTGAGATCATAGCCGATCAGGCATTGTTCGTGATCAGACATCGCAGATATACATGCGGGGATCTTTCTGACCACTTCTTCGATCTGACTCTTTGATCCGCTATACTCTTCGTCGATCGTATGAACAAAACAGATCGGCTCCTCATCATAATAGAAGTTCCTTCCTTTATACAGGCTCCGGCCTCCAAAGAAATACGCGATGTCAGATGTCTCTTTCACGCCGATCAGGATCCTGTGTTTGAAAGCACTGAGCAGTTTGAAACTGATCTGAACCACACTGCTCAGACAAAGCACGTTGAATGACGATCCCTCTTTCTGCCTGATCAGTTTCAGAAGCCTGTTCTGATAGGCATCATCATAGGCAAGAAAAGCGGAAAGATCCTCGATCAGCAGACACAGATCGAGATCTTCCTTTTCCAGCAGATCAAAAAGATAGCCGATATCTTCAGCTTCACCGTAGATCAGGGAATCGGATATGAAAGATCCCTGATAGCGCCTGTGGGAGATGAGCACGGTCTGTCTTTTGTTCTCGTTCAGCGTATTCAGAAGACCGTTGATCTCTTTCTTCCGATCCGAGCAGACCAGCAGATCCTCATCGAGTCCATAAGCGACCAGTCCTTTTTTGCCTCTGATATAGTCATCCGCCTCACCGAATATGAAGCAGCGTCCTTTTCCCAGCCTCTTTCTTTCCAGAGGTTCCGGCGGCAGAAAGTCCATCTTTTCTGTCTTCATCTTCAGCCTGTCACAGGCTTCGTTGATCCTTTTCACAAACACGGAAGAAGAAGCCATCCCTTTGTCAAAGACGATGCTTTTTCTCTTTCTGATCTCCAGTGTCGGATCCAGGACACAGACTTCGTAAGGCTCATGATCACAGAAATCCTTCTTCGCATAGATACTTTGCGCGTGGCTCAGGTGATCATCCACTTTCAGGATGAAGGAACCCGCTTCCTTCAGATATGCCGCATCCTTCTGGCGGATGAGATCATTGGAGTCCTTCTCTTCAAAGACCTTCAAAGCGATCTTGAAATGTGAATTGGACCAGATCTCTTCGTCGATATTGCCAGCCGGTTTTTGGGTCGCCAAGCTCAGATAGTCATAATCGAGCTGTCTGTCAAATAAGGAGGCTTCACTTCTTTCCACGGCGCCCCACTTGTATAATCTTTCAAAATTATCATCAAGATCATCGCTGGATCCTATGCCGCTTTTCAGTGCCAGATCATTGAGATAATCACCAATAAAATAAGAAGCGTCTGTATGACAGGCGCAACAGGCAAACAGAATGAATAATAAGCCTGTCAGACACACG
>JAEEGF010960770.1_pt1 | contig 13637 bp, 14 predicted proteins | sample 9134171 | NCBI WGS metagenome assembly JAEEGF01 (sample SAMN16246542, study PRJNA631951) | gut metagenome | biome: gut microbiome; feature: rumen; material: AP-attached | host: Bos | place: Iran: Karaj | collected 2018-10
TAAGGATCTTATAGTGATCTCCTATAATGAGGTGGAGTCTAATATAGAATTACAATCTGTGGGGATGGTAACGGCATAATATGATTATCAAAAAGTATGTTGGAAAAACTGAAAGTGAAGCTACTGAAGAGGCGAGAAAAGAGCTGGGGCAGAATATAGTAGTAATGAACGTCAGACCATTAAAAAAGAATGGTTTCTTTTCCATCTTTCAGTCTCAGAAAATTGAGGTTACGGTAGCATTGGAGGAGGAGACGGAGAAGGCTCCAAGAACCTATACTCCTGACAAGAATGTTAAGGTGACACCCAGAACTCCTCTGGTGGAGGGAAGTCAGTATGACACGGTTAAACCTGTTATCAAGGTCAACAAATCACCGGATATTATTGACGATTCCAGCGCCATTGAAGAGAAGCTTGATAACCTCAGCACTCTTTTGGAGAAAAATATCAAATTTAAAGAGAAGGAAGATATAAAGCCTTCAAATCTTGATAAAAAAGAACATTCGGATTTCGTTTCCACCAGAAGCGACATTTCCGAAGAGACCATGTCTTTCATCAAGTTATTGTATAATACTCTTATAGAGAATGAAGTTGATGAGATATATGTAAATCAGCTTACTGATGAAGTTGAGAAGATCAGTAAGCCCGGAATGCCTTTTGATTTTGCATTGGCTAATGTATACCAGAAAATGGTGCTTAAGTTCGGAAAATCGGAGCCCATCGACTTTGAGTGTGCCGGTCCAAGAGCCGAGATATTTATTGGACCTACAGGTGTCGGCAAGACCACAACCATTGCCAAGCTGGCCACAGAGCTGGTGGTAAATCAGAAGAAAAAGATAGCTCTTTTAACAGTTGATACCTATAGAATTGCCGCTGCGGAGCAGCTTCGCACATATGCTTCCATCATAGGTATTCCTTTCAGAGTAATCTACTCAGTTGAGGAAATGAAGCAGGCAGCTGAAGATTTCAAGGACTATGACTATATCATGGTTGATACTGCCGGCCATTCCCAGCACAACGAGGAGCTGAAACAGGATATAGAGAACTATATCAGAACTTTAGAAGATTGCATGGACTGCGAGAACTTCCTGGTTCTTTCTGCTACAACCAAGTACAGAGACCTCATAGAGATTGCAGATTCCTACTCGGAAATAGTGGCATATAAGCTTATTTTTACCAAAATGGATGAGACCGGTGCAAAGGGCAATCTATACAATGTCAAGATGCACACCGGCGCGCCCATAGCTTATATTACCAATGGTCAGAATGTACCGGATGATATTGCTGTATTTGACGCTCAGCGTATTGTCAAAAACCTTTTGGGTGGAAAAAATTAATTTGTTGGTAGGGTGAATTTATGGATCAGGCTCAACAGCTTAGAAATATTATTAAAAACTCCAGCCAGCCTCAAAGACCTCTTGCCAGAATAATCACTGTCACAAGCGGTAAAGGCGGCGTAGGTAAGTCCAATGTGGCGATAAATCTTGCGGTTCAGTTCAGGAAAATGGGTAAAAGAGTCATTATTCTGGATGCGGACTTCGGACTTGCCAATATAGAGATTATGTTTGGAACTGTGCCAAAGCACAATCTGTGTGATCTTATTTATCAGGGTAAGAATATAAAAGATATCATAACCTGGGGACCTGAGGGCGTGGGCTTTATTTCCGGAGGTTCCGGTATTTCTGGCATGTACAACCTCAGCAGGGATTATTTGGTCTATATTATATTAAATCTTGCCGAATTGGACGCAATTGCTGATATAATAATAGTAGATACCGGAGCAGGTATTTCCAGTGCAGTTATGGAGTTCCTGGTAGCCAGCGGAGAGATCATTCTCGTAACTACACCGGAACCCACATCAATCACTGATTCTTACTCGCTTTTAAAGGCATTAAACCAGTCTCCGAGGTTTTCAAGAGAAAATACCAAGGTTAAGGTGGTTTCTAACAGAGTAACTTCCGATGATGAGGGTCAGCAGCTTTTTAACAAGTTAAATGCTGTAGTTGCAAGGTACCTTAAGCTACCTCTGACATACATGGGCGCTATTCCTCAGGACCAGATGTTGGCAAGAAGTGTGATGCAGCAGTCACCTGTTTCTCTGCAATATCCTAATGCCAAATCAGTTAAGGCCTTTGAGAGAATTGCCAATGAGCTCATGAATCCCGGTGGCAATACGGAGACGGGGCAGAGGGGAATGGCAGCATTCTTTTCACATATCATTACGGGAAGAAAGCTTAGCAGTACTCAGAATGTTGCAACAGGAAATACTCCTAATTTACAGAATTAGTTTTTTCCAAACTACATTAAGAATGGAGAAAAAATAATATATGTTGGCTGATTATATTTCACCTGGAAACCGAGTGGAACTAAAGGCAACTGGTAAGATCTGGATGGATGATGATGCCAGGACCAAACAAATCTATATGAGTAAGATTCTGGATATTACCTCCGACGACAGGATAGAAGTCCTGATGCCTTATGAAAAAGGAAGGCTGGTGCTTTTGCCTGTAGATGGAGAGTACAATCTTTGCTTCTACAGCAACAGAGGATTGTTCCAGTGTTATTCCAGAATCGTAGACAGGTATAGGAGCGATAATATTTACGTTCTGGTTTTGGACCTCACCAGTGAGCTTTCCAAGCTTCAGAGAAGAGAATACTACAGATTCAGTTGCGCATTGGAACTGAAATCGAGGATATGCTCCAAGGAGGAACGGGAGGCCTTTGAGATGAACAGAGGCTATCTGGTATCCCCGGGGAATAATCTTCAGCGCAGCGTGGTAGTAGATATCAGTGGTGGTGGCCTTAGGTTTGTGGCAAACTTCAAATATGATGAAGGAAGTACAATCTATTGTTCCTACAGACTTCCGGGGAATGTAAATGATAAGGACTACGAAATGATATGTAATGTCCTTATGGTACAGGAGCTGGAAAACAGGCCGGGACTATATGAACACAGGATACAGTACATCTACATTGACGAGACTTCCAGAGAAGATATTATACATTTTATCTTTGAAGAAGAACGAAAAATAAGAAAGAAGCAAACTTAATTATGAAAAAAATTTTGATTATTGATGACTCTGCACTCATGAGAACTGTACTCAGTGATATTATTAATTCAGATTCAAGATTCCAGGTTGTTGACAAGGCCAAGGATGGAATTGAAGGTCTGGATCTCCTTAAAAAGAAGACTTATGACGCCGTTGTTCTTGACATCAATATGCCAAGGATGGACGGAATTACGATGCTCAAGGAACTTCAGAAGAATAAGATCAAAGCGAAGATCATGATGGCCAGCACAGATACAAAGGAAGGTGCGAAGGTTACCATGGATGCTCTTGATCTTGGAGCACTTGATTTCGTTCATAAGCCTGATAGAGCTTCTGAATGTCGAGGCGAAGATTTCGCCAAGCATTTCATTAATACGCTGGCTGCGGTTGCTGAATCAAAAGCACCTGTTTCCACAAAAGCTTTTTCTATGGAAGAGGTTAAGCAGTCCAGAAAGATGGTTGAACTGGTGGGCAAATCTGCCAGCAAGATTACCGGCAACAGAATCGTTGCCATAGCGAGCTCTACAGGTGGTCCCAGAGCCCTTCAGTCTGTTATTCCAAAACTTCCCAAAAACCTTAAAACTCCTGTTGTTCTTGTTCAGCATATGCCTGAAGGCTTTACAGCATCTCTGGCTGAGAGACTTGACTCTCTCAGCGAGGTGAATGTAAAAGAAGCTGCTGAGGGAGATATTCTCGTACCGGGAACTGTCTACATCTCCAGAGGCGGTAAGCATATGCATATCGTCAAGAGTGCAGGTAAGGCAGTTATCCATTATATGGATGGCCCAACAAGAGAAGGTGTAAGACCTTGTGCCAACTTTATGTATGAATCTCTTGCAGATTCCGATTATGACGAGATCTGCTGTGTGGTTCTTACAGGAATGGGTGCCGATGGTACCGAAGGAATCAAAAATCTAAAGTCTAAGAAAAAAGTTCATGTTAGCGGACAGGAAGAAAGTACCTGTACCGTTTATGGAATGCCCAAAGCAGTAGCAACAGCTGGACTTGTCGACCAGGTTGTTAAACTAGACGACATTGCCCAGGAAATCATAATGAATGTCGGTGTGAATTGAGGTCTTTCATAACTTTTTAATTATTCTTTAATCAAAATTTTCTGATTTCCTCCATTCAAAAAGCCGATATTTTGTTCAAAAGTATGCGATAATAAGGTTATACTTTTGAATTTATCACTTTTCATATGGAGGTATATAGGTTATGGATGTTTCCCAGTATCTAAGTGTCTTTCTTGATGAAGCAAAGGAGCACCTTCAGTCGCTCAATGATAACATCATGGTTCTGGAGCAGGATCCTGAAAACGAAGATTGCATAAATGAAATCTTCAGATCTGCGCATTCCATGAAAGGTATGGCTGGAACTATGGGCTATACCAGAATGCAGAACCTTACTCATGACATGGAGGATGTTTTCTCAGACGTTCGTGCCGGCAAGATCAAGATCAAATCTTCCGATATCGACGTTTTGTTACAGTGTCTGGATGCTATTCAGGGATATGTAGATAATATTACTGAGAATCAGGACGAAGGTACTGACGAGCATCAGAACATAATCAAATCTCTTGCTGATATTAGAAATGGTGGTCCTGCGCCAGGTGCTGAGCCAGCAGCTGCTTCGGCAGAGGCTGCACCAGCAGCAGATGCTTCTTCTGAAGGCCCTGCTGCCGGCGCTGATGGAACCACTGATTATAGAGCAATCCGTTTAGATTCGTCTGTTAAATCCACATTAGAAGAAGCGAAGAGCCAGGGCAAGAAGCTCTGGGGCGTAACTGTACATATTCAGGAGTCCTGTATTCTTAAGGCAGCCAGAGGCTTCCTTGTATTCAAGGGCCTTGAGGAAATTGGTGAAATCGCCGTTTCCGAGCCTAATACTCAGGATATTGAAGATGAAAAATTTGAATATTCCTTCAGTCTTGTTTTTATAACAGACGAGCCTAAGGAAAAGGTTGAAGAGATCGTAAAGGCTGTTTCTGAAGTAGAAGGCTGTGAGATCGGCGAGTTCGATCCCAGTGGTGCTAAGGCTGCTGAAGATAAGGATGAGGCAGCTGCTGCTCCTGCAGAGGTTGCACCTGCAGAGTCGAAGGCTCCTGCTGCAGCACCTGCACAGAACACACCTGCACCTGCAGCTGCAGGCGGCGGTGGTGGCGGCGGCAAGAAGCCGGCCGGCAAGCCTGTTGTAAACAGAACAGTCCGTGTTGATATTGAAAAACTCGATGTTCTCATGAACCTGGTAAGTGAGCTTATCATTGCCAAGAACTCACTTATTTCCGCTGCTAATACCTCCGGTGTCAGCAACGGCAACGTAAATGAGCAGATTGAGTACCTTGAGAGTGTAACCACAAACCTTCATGAATCAGTCATGAAAGTTCGAATGGTTCCAATTGAGAGCGTTCTCCAGAAATTCCCAAGAATGATCAGAGACCTCAATAAGACTCTTAATAAGAAGATGGAACTGACCATGACAGGTGAAGATACTGAAATGGACCGTACCGTTGTTGATGAGATTGGTGATCCTTTGATGCATCTTATCAGAAACAGTGCTGACCATGGTATCGAGAGTGCTGAACTTCGTGCTCAGCGCGGTAAGCCTGAGGTTGGACAGATTTTCCTTCACGCTTTCCAGGATGGTAACTCAGTTGTTATCGAGGTAGGCGATGATGGTAATGGTATTGATGCAGAGGCAGTTAAGAATAAAGCTATTGAAAAGGGTGTTGTTTCTCCTGAGCAGGCAGCTCTTTTGACAGAGAAACAGTGCGTTGAGCTCTTGTTCCACCCAGGTTTCTCAACAGCCAAGGTTGTATCAGAAATTTCCGGTCGAGGCGTTGGTCTTGACGTAGTTAAGTCAAAGGTTGAATCACTTTCCGGTGAAGTTACAGTTAGAACAAAGCTCGGTGAAGGTTCAACATGGGTTATCAGACTTCCTCTTACACTGGCTATTATCCAGGCTCTGATGGTTGTTATCGGAGATGAGAAGTATGCTATTCCTCTTGATTCTATTCAGAGTATTGAAGATGTTTCTCCTGCAGACCTTAAGTTTGTAGAGAATAAAGAAGTTATCAACCTTCGTGGCAGCGTACTTCCTTTGATCAGATTAAATGAAGTACTTGATACAGAATCTAAGAGATCACCTGATGAGGATATGGTAGTAGTTATTGCCAGAAAGGGCGATCAGCTTGCAGGTCTTGTAATCGATGAACTTATGGGACAGCAGGAAATCGTTATCAAGCCTCTTGGAAAGTACACCAATAAGTGCAAACTTATCAGCGGTGCTACAATCCTCGGAGATGGTGAAATTGCTCTTATTCTCGATACTAACTCGATTTTCTGATGATTGCCATTTGACTTTTAGGGAAAGGAAGAAAACTTATGAATGAACTTAGAGACAGTGCTGATGTAGGAGAACTTATCCAATACATTGTTATTAAGATCGATGATGAGCAGTACGGTATAAATATCAAATTTATTGATAATATTGTTAGAATGCAGCAGATCACCCGCGTTCCGAAGGTTGATGACTATCTTAAGGGCGTTATCAATATTCGTGGTGAGATCGTTCCTGTTATGAGCATCAGAATGAAGATGGGACTTGCTGAGGACGTTATTACCAATAAATCCAGAATTATTATTCTCAAGACATCGGAAGGCGATCTTGTAGGTATTATTGTGGATCAGGTTAACCAGGTTCTTACACTTGATGCAAATAATATCGAAAAGGTCAGATACGATGACAAGAAGCAGAAAACTAATGCTTCCTTCGTAAACGGAGTTGGTCATTATGAGGGTGGACTTGTTTCTATTCTCGACCTTGACACAGTTGTTTCAGAAAAGGACTCTAAGGAGAAAGCATCTAATGCCAGCTGATTGGAGGAGATGATATGGGTGATATGAGTTTGGACAATCTGTCCAACCAGTATTTTGATGTGTTAAAAGAGCTGGGCAATATCGGCGCAGGTAATGCTACAACAGCTCTGGCGCAGATGATCGGCACCAAGGTAGATATGTCCGTTCCGCAGGTCAGACTCCTTGATTTCAAGGATGTTGGCGACATGATGGGCGGTGCTGAACAGATTATGGCCGGTATATATCTTGCTGTAGAAGGCGATATTGACGGCAGTATTATGTTCCTCCTTGGCAGAGTTGCTGCAAGACATCTTGTTGATAAGCTTATGGGAACCGGACATAAGCCTGATGAGGCTGATTTTGATGAAGTAGAGCTTTCTGCTTTAAAAGAAGTTGGTAATATCATTACAGGTTCTTATCTGAATTCACTTTCAATGATGACGAACCTTAAGCTTGTTCCTTCAATTCCTTTTGTAGCTATCGATATGGCTGGAGCAATCCTTAGTGTACCGGCAATACAGTTTGGAATGATGGGCGATAAGATACTTCTTATTGAGACTCAGTTCTTTGATGAACTTAAACTTAGTGGTTACTTTATCTTGTTACCGGACGTAGATGGATACAAAAAGATACTCTCTTCACTGGGAATGGGAGATATATCGATTTAAGCGAAGGGGCGACTATGAGTCAAATAATAAAGGTTGGTATGGCTGATCTTAATATATGCGTAAGCCCCGATGGTATTACCACACTTGGACTAGGTTCCTGTGTTGGAATAGCAGTTCGCGATCCGGTTACCAAGATAGGTGGCTTGGCGCATATAATGTTGCCAGATTCTACTGAAATAAAGAACAATTCCAATATTCCTAAATTTGCCGACACCGGTATTGAAGAACTGATCAAGCAGATCGTAGCAAAGGGAGCAAGCAGGTCAAGGCTTGTTGCCAAAATTGCAGGCGGAGCCCAGATGTTCGCTTTTCAGTCAAACAATACGACTATGAGAGTCGGAGACAGAAATGTTCAGGCGACTTTAAAGAAACTTAAAGAGATGAACATACCGGTACTTGCGCAGGATACTGGAGATTCTTACGGTAGAACAGTTATTTTTTACCCTGAAAATGGGAATTTCGTTATCAGAGCCGTTGGAAAGCCTGAGAAAATAATATGATCGATAATACTGAAAAAATCGAAGACGCAGAAAATGCGGAACCTATTGAATTTGAAGGCATAAATAAGTGGAATACAAAACTGGTCACCCCGGTGATAGTGCTTTTTTCGACGTCTATAATTGCAATATATGCGTTTATCAAGCACTATCCTGCGGGAGATTGGTTTAAGATTGTATGCACTTCAGTGGTGATATTTTTGGTGATCGGTTTTATTTTTGAACGGATGATCACTAAATTCGTGGATGTTAATTATGACAAGGCAGTGGCTGAAGCAATGGAGGCAAAACGCCTTGAGGAAGAAGCCAGAGCAGCCATGGAGGCGGAAGCCGGAGATGAATCGGGAATACTTCAGGATGAAAATGCTCCGGAATTATAAGAATGCTTGGGGTTTGTAGAACATGGATGAAGCAGCAAGAAATAAATTATGGGAACAATATCATAAGAATAAAACGGCTGAAGTTCGTGAACAGCTGATCTTGGAATATGCTCCGCTTGTTAAGCTTGTTGCAGGCAGACTTAGTATGTACCTTGGATTTAACGTGGAGTATGACGATCTTGTAGGCTATGGTATCTTTGGTCTCATCGATGCCATTGACAAGTTCGATCTTATGAAGGATGTCAAGTTTGAAACCTATGCCAGCCTTCGTATTCGTGGTGCAATTCTTGACCAGATCCGTAAGATGGACTGGATTCCAAGAACCATCAGACAGAGACAGAAAAAGATCGAAGCTGCCATCAGAGAAATCGAGAAGGATGGCGGTCATGTAGCTACCGATGCTGAAATCGCAGCTAAAATGCAGATCTCTGAGGATGAGTACGCAAACTGGCAGAACCAGATGAAGGTCACCGGTGTTGTTTCTCTTAATGAATTTATGGATCAGGGAGCAGATATCCCTGAGGATTCCAACAATAGAAATTCCGGCTTTATTAAACCGGAAGAAGCTATTGAAAAGGAAGAATTAAAGAAAATGCTGGCAGAATCGCTTGAGCTTCTCACCGACAAGGAAAAGAAGGTCATTCTGCTTTATTACTATGAAGAACTTACTTTAAAAGAAATAAGCCAGGTTTTGGAAGTGTCTGAATCAAGAGTATCTCAGCTCCACACCAGAGCTTTACAGAAGATGAGAGAAAAGCTTGGTGATTACCTGGGGCTTGTAACAAATTCAAGATAAGCTAAGAGGTCTCATAATGAATGGATATTTTCAGATAGTTATTACACCTAAAGGTACAGGCATAAAGGTATATCCTCCAACAGACGGAGGAGAAAATTTGAATGTCAATGACGTTCGAGACTATCTTGATGACAGGAAAATTCAATATGATGTTGTTTTGATAAATGAAGCAGTGACCAAGGCAGACGGGGAAGTTGTGATTTTTTCCGAAGCCCAGATTCTTCCTGAGCGAGAGGGAGTCAAATTTGAAACTTCCAAGGACAGAATGACAGTCACAGCTTTTTTTTATCCGCCATCCGAAGGCGCAGAGCTCATGACTGAAAAAGAAGTCATGGACAGTCTTGCCTACAGAAAGATTACCTATGGTATCTGCCAGGAAAATATCCATCAGTTCTTTGAGCACAGAGAGTACTGTAAAGAGATCGTGGTAGCCCAGGGCAAGCCTGTAAAAGAGGGCAAAAATGCCATGGTTGAGTACTTCTTCAACAGCAATATGAGACCAAAGCCTACTCTGAGAGAAGACGGAAGTGTTGACTATTTCCACCTGAACCTCATAAATAATGTCACCGAGAACCAGCTGCTGGCAGTTCTTCATCCCGAGGAACTGGGAGAAGCCGGAATCAATGTCCACGGCGAGACCATTAAGCCCCATGCTGTAAAAGCCGGATTTATCAAATATGGCAAGAATACAGTATTGTCCGAGGATAAGATGTCTTTAACCGCAGCCAAGGCCGGTCATGTCACTGTAAAAGACGGTAAAATCACGGTTTCTGACGTTCTGACAGTAGAAAACGTTGATGTCGCTACAGGAAATATTGAATATGAAGGAAGCGTTGAGGTTAAGGGCGTTGTTGCCTCCAATTTCAGCGTTAAGGCCGGTGGTAATATCGTTGTTAAAGGCATTGTGGAAGGTGCGACCCTTGAAGCCGGAGCTGATATTATTCTGGAATGCGGCGCCAAAGCAGGTGGCGACATTAAGGCCGGAGGCAATATTGTAACCAAGTTCATTGAAAATGCCAAGGTTTCAGCCGGAGGCAGCATTACCAGTGAATGTATACTTCATTCAACCGTTATTTCCGGAACTGAGATCAATGTTACCGGTAAAAGAGGCTTCATAGCAGGCGGTAAGGTAAGTGCGGCCGACAAGGTTCAGGCCAAGATCCTGGGTTCTGAAATGGGAGCCAATACTTCTATTGAAGTTGGCGCAGATCCTCAGGTCAAGATAAGACTCAAGGAACTTCAGAAGAATATAGCCCAGGCTAACAAGAATATAGAAGGAATCAAGCCCACCATTGAAGGCTTTACCAAGATGCTCAAAGCCGGTGCTAAATTCACTCCGGACCAGATATCAAATGCCCAGAAGCTTGTAGCCATGAATAAGGCTCTTACACTGCAGATTCAGGACAACTCTGAAGAATACGCTGAGCTCATGGAGAAGCTTGCAGAACAGAAGGAGGCTGAGGTAATTGTAGAAGGAACAGCTTATCCGGGTACAGTTGTTTATATCGGCGAGCTTTCCATGATTGTTAAAAAACCTATTCAATATAGTAGATTTGTTGTAAAAGAAGGGGATGTACGTCTTGCCCCAATATGATGTATAATGTAAAATAATTATACATATATAATGAGGGTATGAAAAAAAGAATAGACATCAAAGCGTGAATACAGCTTTGGAAAGGAGGTTCTTCCATGTCAATCAACCGTATTGATTTTGGCGTTCTTGCGGCCTCTGGTGAAGTGGGAAGCATCAAGGCAGCTGAGGAAGCCAGACCACTAATGGATCAACGTAATTTCCAGGCTCAATTCAACGAGGAAGTTGACAATCAGCGAAATCAGATTACTCAGAAGGATGATGTAGGTCAGGGGGAACTGCATTCCGATGCTCAGGACAAGGGCAGCAATGAGTATATGGGGGACGGAGGAAAGAACAGACGCGGTTCACATAATTCTGAAGATGAGAAAAGTGCCATTTTAGAAAGGCAGTTATCTACAGAAAAGATGGAGAAAATCGCAGGTCATGTTCTTGATAGAAACGGAAAGCCTGTTGATTTTGGGATTTCTTCAGGTTTCGATCTTAAGATTTGAAATTTGATGATTTAATGTTTCTATATTATAATTAATGCTTAGTATTGTAGAAACCAGCTTCTATCTGGGGATTTGGGCGGAGAAATGATTAGTATTACTGAGATTGTTCTCATAGTTGCAGGATTTGCAGCTATCATACTTGGTTACCTTCTACCTGCCGGTAAGGAAATGGACGAGGAGGATAAGATGCTCATGGAGAGGGAAATCCGTGAGCTTGTTCGTCGTGAGGTGGAAGATCAGAAGGATACCATCGAGAATATGGTGGATGACACCGTAGACCATTCCCTTGACAGAACAGAGCGCGCCATGGAGAGGATTTCCAATGAGAAGATGTCCGCCATCGGCGAATATTCAGATACAGTTATGAACGATATCCACAAGAATCATGACGAAGTTCTTTTTATGTATGATATGCTCAATGACAAGCATAAGAACCTCACATCCGTTGTTTCGGAAGTTACCAGAAAGGCTGATGAGGCCAAGCAGGCCGTTCTTGATGCTGAGGCCACTGCCAGAGAGGCCCAGGCAGCTACAAATATGCTCAAGAATACTCCTCCTATAGTTAAAGAAGAGAATGTCAGAGCAATTCTTTTGGATGAGACCGACGACAGACTCAGCGGCATACGTATTCCTGTTAAAGAGAAAACTGAAGCTGAGATCAGATCAGCTATCGAAGAGTATCATGGAGAAAGTGTCAGCAGCGTCAACAGCGTCAGCAGCGGTTATGTTGACGAGAAGGATATTAGAGATCTTCACGAAATGCCTGTGGAATATATTTCCGATGAGCAGGCCGGTAACCTTCATGTTATAGGAAATCGTGACAGTGAGATCCAGCCTCTTTCTTCAAAGGTTGTTCCTATTACAGAGGCGGTTCGTGCTGAGGGAAGAGTTCAGAATCCTGATAAGAATATGATGGAACTCTCAGCTAATGATCCAATCTCTCAGAACAGACAGATCATAGAAATGCATAAAGCAGGCAAGTCCAACATGGTCATCGCCAGGGAACTTGGACTTGGAATAGGGGAAGTAAAGCTTGTTATAGACTTATCTAACAAGCACAGAAAGGTAAAATAATGAAACTCAAGTATTATCTTCGCGGTATGGGAATAGGCGTTATCCTTACTGCGATAGTTATGGGCTTTGCTCTTGGGGGCAGGAAAACAGCAATCAGTGATGCTGAGATCATAGAGAGAGCAAAAGCTTTGGGAATGGTTGACAGTAACAGCGGTGTCCTTTATAACAGCTCAAATGAGGATATTAGTGATGAAGCATCTGAGATTGCATCCGGTCAGACACTGGATGAAAAAGGAGAAGAAGTATCTGAAGAAATCAACCAGGAATTCGCTTCGGCAGGTGAATCAGTTTCTGACCTGGCTGAAACGACGCCGTCGGGAAAGACAGATACTGCTGAAGTTCTTTCATCTGAGAGAGAAACTGAGAATAAGAAAATAGAAGAGACAGTTGTTCCTGCTACTCCTACTACAACTCAGACCGGTACAGATACTGCGAAAACAGAACCGGCTTCAGAACCGGCTACTGAAACAGCTCCGGAACAGGAGGAGTTAACTGCTAAGGCTGATGAAAAGCCTGATGATACAAATAAAACAGAGGAAACAGTAGCAGAGAAGCCTGAGGAACCTGCTTCAGCAGTTGATGAACCAGCTTCTGCAGAACCGGCACCTGCTCCGACACCTGCCACTACGGAGACCAAGACAGTGGTTATACCCGGAGGACTTAGCTCCGATGGAGTAGCTCAGGTTTTATACAATGCAGGCGTAATTGACAACGCAGCGAGTTTTAACCGTTTCCTTATTGATAAAGGAAAAGACAGAGTTATCCGTTCCGGTACCAAGGTGATTCCCGCCGGAGCAACTTATGAAGAAATTGCTAATATTATATGTAAAGGTTGATGAAAGCATGTCCATCGCGACATGCTTTTTCTTTTGCGGTCTTTTTATACTTTTTTTACATAATAAAACGACGTTAAATGGTACAATTACTCTGAAAGTGGAGTAGTCTGCGTGCTTAAATAATCTGCTATCATGTGACTGGCGTATTTGCAGATATGGGAAAGTGTTTATGGAAGAAAAGAAAAGACTGATTGCCTTTATGGGCGGAATGTTAGACCAGGAGAAGAATAGCTATTTTTTACGGGAACTTGAAAAAGAATGTAAAAAACAGGGATATTTCATTTTGGCATTTAGCTTTTCTGAGACTACAGTTTGGGATCAGGATAGGGATAATTGCGAGCTTAAGCTGATTGACCTGTGCGACAATCTGGATATTGAGGCCATAATCGTTCAGCTTGAA
>JAEEGF011868476.1_pt1 | contig 13637 bp, 9 predicted proteins | sample 9134171 | NCBI WGS metagenome assembly JAEEGF01 (sample SAMN16246542, study PRJNA631951) | gut metagenome | biome: gut microbiome; feature: rumen; material: AP-attached | host: Bos | place: Iran: Karaj | collected 2018-10
TGAAAAGATCATGTCAGGCTACGCAGATGTTAAGGCTACCGTCGATGCAGAACTTGCAGAGCTTATAGCTTACTGGCACGGAGAGCTTAACAATTTCCAGGTTGAGACTCCTTCAGAGGCGTTCAATGCAATGATCAACACCTGGAACGCATACCAGTGCTTCATCACCTTTACATGGTCAAGAGCAGCTTCATTTGTATACTGCGGCGAAAGAAACGGTTACGGTTATCGTGATACTGTTCAGGATATCCAGGGTGTTATCCATCAGGATCCCGAAATGGCAGCAGAAAAGATCCGCTTCATGCTTTCCGCACAGGTAGACAACGGCGGCGGTCTGCCCCTTGTTAAGTTCGATCACAACGCAGGACATGAGGATACACCGGATGATGCTTCCTATGTAAAGGCAACAGGACATCCCGCATACCGCGCAGACGATGCTTTGTGGCTCTTCCCTACCGTTAAGAAGTATATCGGCGAGTCAGGAAACGTAGATTTCCTTAAAGAAGATATCCTTTATGCAAACAAGGATCACGGCACTGTATACGATCACTTAAAGAGAGCTATCCGTTTCTCTGAAGAAAGACTCGGAGCTCATGGCATGCCCGCAGGTCTTCATGCAGACTGGAATGACTGCTTAAGACTCGGAAAGAAGGGTGAGTCTTCATTCGTTGCAATGCAGCTTTACTATGCATATTCGGTTCTTAAAGAGTTCGCAGAGCTCCTTAACGATTCGGCTTATGTTGCGGAACTTGACAAGAAACAGAAGGAATTCGGCGATCTTGTTCAGAAGCTTTGCTGGGAGGATGACAGATATCTTCGCGGCTACAAAGAGGACGGACAGGTCATCGGTTCAAAGAAGGATCCCGAGGCAAGCATGTGGCTTAACCCTCAGTCATGGTCTGTTATCTCCGGTCTTGCATCAAAGGATCAGGCAGAAGCAGCAATGGAATCCGTACACAGGGAACTCAATACAAAGTTTGGCGCAAGACTTATGGCACCTTCTTACAAGGAGCATGCATTTGACGGCGCTCTTGCACTTCTCTTTAACGGTTCCACAAAGGAAAACGGCGGTATCTTCTCGCAGTCTCAGGGCTGGCTGATCCTTGCCGAGGCACTTTTAGGACACGGAAACAGAGCATTCGAGTACTTTGAAGAGTCATCACCCGCTTCCCAGAACGACAATGCGGATGTAAGAGTTCTCGAGCCTTACGTTCACGGACAGTTTACGGAAAGCACGGAGTCACCTTTCGAGGGACGTTCACATGTACACTGGCTCACAGGTACGGGCTCTACCGTTATGGTTGGCTGCGTTGAGGGTATCCTCGGTATGAGACCCGATGCAAACGGTCTTCTTATCGCACCTTCCATCCCTTCAGACTGGAAATCCTTTAAGATAAAGAAGAACTTCAGAGGCAAGAAACTTGTCATCAATGTAGAAAATGCAGGCGGCGCTCAGTGCGGCTACAAAGAAGTTTACTTAAACGGCGCAAAGCTTGACAGCAACTATGTTCCGGCATCAATGCTCGGGGCTGAAAACGAAGTAAGATTCGTTATGTCTTAATTTTTACATATGGCATGTTTTGGTATCAAAACATGCCATATTTTATTACGGGGCCGGACGATATCGGCAGTTCGCGAAAAGGCAGAGATAAAAAATGGATGAATATAATGAAAACGTAGATGCACCGGTAAACAACATACCGGCATATGATGTTCCGGATGATGAAGGAGAGATCGGCGTTAGGGAAAATGTATGGCGCCGTCTTGGCCTTAATAAGCATTTTTCCATCGCCGTAATGGCTTTCCTTGTTATTGCGGCATCCATATTGTTTGGATACTGCGTAATGAACATCGGAAGGATAGTAAGGTTTTTGGGCAGCGTAATTTCCGCCGCCACGCCCATCCTATGCGGCCTTGTAATTGCGTATGTCTTAAAGCCCATTTACAACCGGATGGAACGCTGGCTTGAAAACAGGCTTCTTAAAAGAAAAAAGTTCCAGGCCAATCCGGATAAGGCTGACAGGCTTTCAAAGGCGATAAGCTCGATCACGGTGGTCCTTGTCCTCGTTCTTTTGATCGTGGGCATAGTTGCCATAGTCATCCCCGAGCTTTACAAATCCGTTGTCGGCCTGACCTCAAACATGCCTGAGTACATTCAAAATGCCAGAGAATGGGTTCATGGCATCTTCAAGAACAATCCCAAGATGGATGAGACCGTCATGAAGTATTTTGACAACATGACCGATTCCGCCACCGGATTCTTAAACGAACTGTTCCCTCAGATCAGCAATGTTTTCGAGATGGTATCATCCGGCCTTGGAAGCATGATGTCCATCATTTACAATGTGGGTATCGGCCTTGTTTTTGCGGTCTATATTTTAAACGAAAAAGACAAGCTGGTCGCGCAGATGCGAAAGATCGGCTATTCCATAATACGTGATGATCACATCGGCTGGTTCAGAGGCGAGATAAAATATGCGGACAAAGTTTTTTCGGGCTTCGTCTTTGCAAGATTCATGGATTCTGTGCTTCTTGGCGTTATCTATGCAATAGTCGGATCGCTCATAGGGCTTCCCTACGTCGGAATGTCAAGTATCATAATCGGCATTACGAACATGATTCCGTTTTTCGGTATGTACATCGGCCTTGTTCCGAACTTTATCATACTATTCCTTATCTCACCGCTTGATGCCGTTATATTCCTGGTCGTTCACACGATCATCATTCAGGTGGACGCAAACCTTATAAGCCCCAAGATCATGGGAAACAGCACAGGCCTTTCGGGCTTCTGGGTACTGTTTGCGCTTATTCTTTTCGGAGGCCTTTGGGGATTTTTCGGAATGCTTGTCGGTGTTCCGCTGTTTGCTGTCATCTACCACCAGATCAGAAGTATCGTCGACTCAAGGCTTAAAAAGAAGAACATGTCTACCGAACTTGAAGAATATATCCGCGACCCTGTCATAAAAAAGCGTACCAAGGAAAAAAGACTTCGCGAAAGCAGGGCAGAGGCTCTCAAGGCAAAGCTTAAAATGATAAAAGAGGAAAAAAAGAAGAATGACAAGAATAAAGAAAATAACACAGGTGACCCACAATAAGCACCTGAACTATTACGAGATGGTTGCCGAAAACAGGAACGGAAAGGAATTTCCTTATTTTATGGCAAGCCGAACCGACGGGACAGAAGACCTGTATGCAAACACCGGCGTGCTTCATGCAAACGGCGTTAATATCTGCAGCATAGTAAAAACGCCCGAGGGCGAAAAGATCGTCCTCATCTGCCAGTACAGATATCCCTTGAACAATAGGATATACGAATTCCCTGCAGGCCTGGTGGAAAAAGGCGAGGACGCTGCCGAAGCCGGAATCCGCGAACTTTACGAAGAGACCGGTCTTAAGATCGACTGCATCAAACCGCCCGCCGGCTATAACCGCCCGTTCTTTAATTCCTGCGGCATGACCGACGAATGCAACGCCACCATCTTCGGATATGCTTCCGGCGAGGTCTCGACCGCGCACCTTGAGGCCAGCGAAGACCTGAAGGTCGTACTTGCGGACAAAGCAGAAGTAAAGCGCATCCTTGCGGAAGAAAACATCGCCTTAAACTGCGCCTATATGCTCATGCACTTCGCATCCTGCGAGGAAGGACATTTCTTCGACTTCTTAAAATGAGACCCCGTCCCCCCCCGTCTCATTTTTTTTTTATGATTTTTTTAGAAATAATGCTTGACAAATAATATTATACGGCGTATAGTATTATACGTCGACAGGGTATTATACCACATATAAATACAAAATATCTTAAAGAAAGGAAAAGAAAAGGATGACATATCAGCTTACGGCTCCGCTGCTTGATGCGTGCGTGCTGGGAGTTGTCGAAAAGGAAGATGTCTACGGTTACACGCTGACGCAGCGGGTCATGGATTTTGTGGACATATCGGAATCGACGCTTTATCCGGTCCTTAGAAGACTTCAAAAGTCGGGGCTTTTGGAAACATACGACGAACCCTACCAGGGCAGGAACAGACGCTATTACCGCATCACATCCGAAGGAAGAAATCAGCTGTATTTCTTCAGGGATGAATGGAATGATTATAAGAAAAGAATTGATTCACTTTTAGGAGGTTGGTTAAATGGATAAGCAGACATTTATGCAGGAACTTGAGCACAGGCTTCGTCACCTGCCGGAGGAGGACAAAAACGATGCCCTCGAATATTACAGCGAATATATAGATGACCTGCATTTAGAGCCTTACAGCGATGTATGTGTTCATCTTGGAACGCCCAAGGAGGTAGCGCTGCAGATAATCGCGCAGACAACGGAGAGGAGAATAGAAGAGCAGCAGGAAAGAAAGACGACAAAAGGCTTTGGCGGCGTCTTAAAGCTTGCAATGCTCGGAATATTTGCGGCGCCTCTTGCGCTTCCCTTTGCAATAGTGATTTTTATTCTGTTCCTTACACTTATAATCACACTCGGTTCGCTTTTGTTCGCGTTCGGCGTTTCGGGCATTGCGGTAATAGCAAGCGGTATCGGACTTATAGTTATGTCCTTCATGACATTTGATTTCGCTCAAAAGTGCGTTATACTCGGAAGCGGCTTTGTATGTGCGGGCGTCGGTATTTTCCTTCTCATCCTCACCAGACTTTTGTGCAGAGTTCTGGTTGCGGTAGTGAGAGGCATCATCGGCAGGTTTGCCGCAAGACACAGCAGGAAAGAAATGTAAGGAGGATAAAAAAATGAGAGGAACTAAGATCTGGGCAATTATAGCTGTTATTCTTCTTGCGGGCGGTATAGCTCTTGCAGCCGTAGGTACCGCAAGGGGCGGCTCGTTGAATATGGAATTTGACTGGGATAATTTTAAAGTGATAACCGATTCAAAGAATTATGTAACAGAGACAAAAACGGTAGATAAGTTTGACACGCTGGTTTTAAACACCAGGACGATAGATGTGAATATCTCATACGGCGACGAGTGGTCGGTATCATACTGCGTACCCGAAAACAGAAAGCCTGAAATTACAAGCTCAAACGGCAAGCTTACGATCGACTCAAACGAAAAGACGAGCTTTTCGTTCTTTGGTTTTAATACCACTAAGCAAAAGAGATATATAAATATCACCATCCCCGAAAAAGAAGCGAAAAAGAACTTTGATATCAAGACTTCAACGGGTGATATAGAGATCAAAGGTATAGCATTTGAGGGCACTATCGCCGCATCAACGGGAGATATAAAGATCATCGAATGTACAATGGGAGATCTTGAGATAGCTCTTTCGACAGGAGACACAAGGATGGAAAACTGCACTGCCGGCGCCCTTAAGATATCCGCTTCGACAGGCGATGTCACGCTTGACAAGGTAAACTGCGACTCGCTTGAAACAGGAACTTCAACAGGCGATGTAAAGGTAAATGATTCGGCTGCGGGTAACATCAAGGCTACCGCATCAACAGGTGATGTTACGCTTAACATAAACGGAGACAGATCTAAATACAGCATGGAATGCAAGACAAGTACCGGCTCTGTTCGCGTGGACGATGAAAAGATGGGCAAGTCCTATACTAAGGAAGATTCGGGCGACTGCAGCATCTATGCAAAGACATCTACGGGAGATGTAAAGATATACTTTCATAAGTAACCAAACTATTGGCAGTATAATAAAAGTCTGCATGGTCGGGGCCGTTTCTGCCCCGGCTTTTTTATGCTATTTTTATTTGATTTGACAAAATAGCGATGTATAATATTACTATAGACCCTGGCAGGAAAAGACAGGTACGCCGCGCAAAATGACGGCACCGTCACCTGCAAAAAAAAGGAGAAAACTTAAATGCTTATTGAACTATCCATCGTAAATGCGGTCAATCTCTTCATGATAGCGGCAGGATTCGGAATATGCCTTCTTAGTATAATCCAGATATCCAAAGCTCCCATAGAAAAACAGGTGAAAGGTTATTTTATCGTCTTTCTGTGGATCGTCATAATTTATATCATGATGAATCTGACGAGAATCATGCTTGAGGGGCATATGGAGGCCGGAATCGAGATAGCCATACGCACGGCCACATTTATAGATTTCCTGATGTCGGGCGTACTTGTTTTTCTGCTCTCGGTAATGATCATCTATACGGCGCTGCCGGGGAAAGGTTCACGGTCGATCATGATCGCGCTGCTTTCGATACTTGCGGTCCATACGGTCATGCTTGTTATCTCATCCTACACCGATCTTTATTATTATATCGATGCAAATAATCATTATCACAGATCGAAGCTTTATATATTGTCAAACATCTGTCCGATGCTTATGATGATGCAGGATGCATATTTTCTGGTAAAGTTTAGGGATAAGTTTGAAAAGAGGGTACGCATCGCATTCTGGATATATCTGCTCGCACCGCTTGCCGCAATACTCCTTCAGACAGCCCTGCCTGAGGTGAGGTTCATCATATTCGCAACAGTCGGTGCGGCCGTAAACATGTTTGCGGTCATAACGAACGATCTCAGGGATAAATTCGAAAAACAGCAGCTTGAGGCATCCCGCCTTGACACAGAGCTTTCCATGGCAACCAGGATCCAGGCGGACATGCTTCCAAGCATCTTCCCCGCATTCCCCGAAAGGGACGAATTTGACATCTATGCCACAATGACCCCCGCAAAGGAAGTCGGCGGCGATTTCTACGATTTCTTCCTGATAGATGAAGACCACCTTGGCATTGTAATGGCGGATGTTTCGGGAAAAGGAGTTCCCGCCGCGCTATTCATGATGGCATCAAAGATACTCGTGCAGAATTATGCCACGGTAAAAAAAGACCCCAAGGCTGCGCTTGAGGCTGCTAATAATCAAATATGCCAGAGCAATCACGAAGAGATGTTCGTAACAGTCTGGCTGGGAATACTGGATATTAAGACCGGCGTTTTGACCGCATCGAATGCCGGACATGAATTTCCTGCTTTAAAAATGCCCGGCGGCGGTTTCAAGCTTTACAAGGATAAGCACGGCTTTGTTGTCGGCGGTATGGAAGGCGTGAAATACAGCTCATACCAAGTGCGACTTGAAAAAGGCTCCATGCTGTTTTTGTATACCGACGGTGTTGCCGAGGCAACAAATGCCTCTGACGAACTTTTCGGCACCGAAAGGCTTATAGATGCCCTTAATGCAGATACACTCGAAGATCCTCAAAAGGTGCTTGAATGCGTGCGAAAAGCCGTGGACGGCTTTGTGGGCGAAGCGCCGCAGTTCGATGATCTTACAATGCTGTGTATTAAATATAATGGGTGATATATGGGTGTGTCAGGGTATGACACACCTCTTTTCTACACTGTACACCATCCCCGGCCTTGTATAAAATGTATAACATTCTCCGCTTTGCGTAACCGGCACCATCGTCCCCTCACATGAAATAACGACGGGCATCGCAGACCTCACGGTGCAGGTGGTTCCGGCAAGGGATAATATTTCGCCGCCTGTTATCTGCCCGTCATCCCAGGAAAGCGAAACTTCAAAGCCGCCCCTTGCCATAAGGCCTGAAGCGTGCCCGCTTTTCCACTCGGGGGGAAGGGCGGGGAGAAGATATATCTCGTCATTTTGGCTTTGGAGGATGCATTCCGCAATGCCCGCGCATCCTCCGAAATTTCCGTCTATCTGGAAAGGCGGGTGCGAATCGAGCATGTTGGGATTGGTGGAGCGGGAAAGGAGCAGCCTTATGTTTTCGCCTGCCTCTTCTCCGTCAAGAAGCCTTGCCCAAAAGTTTATCATCCAGGCTCTGCTCCATCCGGTGTGGCCTCCGCCGTTTGCAAGTCTTCTCTCAAGAGTCGCCCTTGCGGCCGCCGCAAGCTCCGGCGTTCTTACAGGAGATATCTGATTTCCCGGGTACAACGAAAAGAGCTGCGAGACATGTCTGTGTCCCGGCTCGACTTCATCGTAATCAACCGCCCATTCACATATCTGCCCGTATTTTCCAACCTTTAAAGGCGGGAGTTTTTTACGCATTTCTTTAAGAGCTTCCGCAAATTCCCCGTCTGTTTCCAGTATCTTACTTGCCTCAATAACATCCGAAAACAGTTCGTAAATGATCTCGGAATCCATGGTCGGGCCGATGCAGATGCTTCCCTGTTCGCCGTTTTCAAGCCTGTATGTGTTTTCGGGCGAGACAGAAGGGCCGGTAACAAGATATCCGTCCCGGTTTTCAAACAGATAGTCTGTAAAGAACAGGGCGGCCTCGCGCAGGGTATCATATTTTTCGGCAAGAAAATCCTTGTCAAGAGTAAAGCGGTAATGCTCGAAAATGTGCAGGCACAGCCATGCCGCGCCCATGGGCCAGATGGTCGCGGGCACCCAAAGATCCTGCGGGGCACAGTCTCCCCAAAGGTCCGTGTTGTGGTGCGCCACAAAGCCGCGGCAGTCATACATGGCGGATGCGGTAGCCCTTCCGGGTGCGCGCATCTTTTCTATAAGGTCGAAAAGAGGCAGATGGCATTCCGAAAGATTGCAGACCTCGGCGGGCCAGTAGTTCATTTCGGTGTTGATGTTGATGGTGAATCTTCCGCCCCAGGCCGGCCACATGTCCTTGTTCCATATTCCCTGCAGATTTAAAGGAAGCGTGCCGATGCGGCTTCCCGATATCATCAGGTATTTTCCGTAATTAAAATACAGCTCCGCGAGCGCGGTAAAGGGCGCGGACGGGTCGTCTGACAGTGCCTTTAATGCTTCGTCCGTCGGAATATCGGGGGCAGGAGAACCAAGGTAGAGCTCGCTTCTGTAATAGAGAGCCTGATAGTCTGAAATATGCACTTCCAAAAGCTCGTCGTAGCTTTTTTGAGATGCCGCATCCAGGTCTTTTACGGCCTGCATCATATAATTGTCCGTATAGTAGCTTGATCTTGCCGAAAAGAGCAAAGTGACCTCATCACATTTGTCGGCAGCAATATACATTCCAAGGGGTGAAATGCTGCCGCCCCTGCCTATAACGCGAAGCGCGGCGGCAAACAAAAGAGCATCTTTTCCGCCGCTTCCGCCGTTCATAAATATGGTCGAAGAGTCCATCGGGCCGTTGTCATCGTAATAATCGTCACGCCCGTCAAGGCAGACTTTAAAGCTTATGCTGCCCGGGGTGTCTGCCGTAAAACGGCATACCATGACATTGTCGGGATTTGAGACAAACAGCTCGCGGCGGTATTTTACGCCGCCTTTAGTATAAGAAACAGTCGAAACGGCATCCGAAAGAGAAAGTTCTCTTTTATAATCTGAAGGAACCGGTTCTTTGCCGCCTTCAAACGAAAGCTTTATATCGCAAAGAGGCATATAATGCCGGCAATTCGGAGTCACACCGCTCATAGCGGACATTGCCAGTTCTTCGGCTTCGCTTATGTGACCTTCGCTTAAAAGCTCTCTTACTTTAGGAAGAGCGGAAAGACTGCTTTTACTGTTGCGGTTTCGCATCCCGCCTGACCATACGGAATCCTCGTTCATGCCGATGATGTCTTCACCCATTCGGCCGTAAACAGTCGCGCCTATGCGCCCGTTTCCCATTGGAAGCGCTTCGTCAAAGTTTTCTGCAGGTTTTTTGTACCATAATAATTCGTTGTTCATGTTGAAGATTCCCATCCTTTCAGGTTGTCATCAGCTATATTGACATAAAAAAAGACTATTTTAAATATCCAAAAATGCAATATGATTTTGCCACATTATAACCATTTTTGCAACATGTTTATGTAAAGATAAGGGATTAATAAAAACAGACCTATTTCATACTATTCATAAGAATAAAAATATAAAATATAGGCACATAATATATAATAATATATGTATTTTTGAAGTGACATATCATCTATAATATAGCATAACTAACTATGTGCCCTGTGCTCAAAATGCATAAGGGGCATAAAAACAGGAGGAGGTATTATGAATCAGGAAAAGACATCAGGTGAAAAATTTTCCGGCATTCTGTATGTGGCAGCCAGGGTGATAGCTCTGCTTGCAGTATGCTCAATGTTTTTCTCGGCATTCAATCCTGCATATGTCTTCACGAAGGTTGGAGGTTCAAATCTAATCAACTCCACATCGCTGTTTACAGCGGCGGTTTCAGGAAACAGTATCCGGACCTCTGTCATTCGTGCGGCCATTGACAAGGGTGTTTTAGACGGAGGACCGTTTACGTTGCTCCGCTGCGCGAGCATTATAATGCTTGTCGGTATTGTCGTTGCAGGTGCATCGGCTTGTATGTCGGTCGGCAATAAGAGAATGAAACATCTTGCAAACAAGATTCTGATGGGTGGAGCTATCCTCGTCATCGTCGGCGCTTTAATGACCATAGCTTTCTACAATGGTGCCGATGACATGATCCATGAAACAAAGCATGAAGGAAATGCTTATTCAGTTTCCATGGAAAACGAGAAGGACAAGACCGCTTTCACCGTTAACGGAAAGACACTTACACTCGACGACGTAGATGACTCGGACACCTACGCTATAACCATCAAGAACGAGACCGGAAGCGATATGACCGGTTGGGCTTTGGAAATAACGGTAGGTGAAGGCTATGATGTCAGCAAGATCTTAAATGTCGATCAGTGGGCAAACCTTATAAAGAGGAAGCCTTACGGTTACAAATACAATTACAGTGTTCAGGGTGACAAGCTCGTCATAACTCCCGACAACTACAAGCTCACGGAAGAGGGCCTTGTACAGGAAGGCGAGTCGGAAACTCCCGAAGCAGCAAACATGCCTGCCGGACAGATGAAGATCACTCTGGTTGCGGAAGGTCTGTCACCGGATATGGAGATCATCGTTACAGACGGTACACAGGACGTTCAGAATGAATATCATTTCCCCTGGGCTGTATACATGTATATAACGATAGGCGCTCTGCTTCTTTTGATCGGTCTTGCATGTGAGTTTATGATCGGAAGAACTCCCGCAGGTCAGTCCTACGGTATGGAGACAAAGTACCAGCTCTTCATTATGTTCCTTCCTTTCCTTATACTCATCTTCGCATTCTCATATCTGCCTCTGTATGGATGGCGATATGCATTCTTCGAAGAAGGAACGACCTTTAAGGCTTCCGAGTTTGTCGGCTTTAAGTGGTTTACGACTTTGTTTGCAACGGCCGAGTTCCGCGCACGTTTCTTTAGAGTTATGACCAACACACTTGCAATGTCTGCACTGGGTCTGTTGACCAGCTGGGTGCCCATGGCATTTGCAATATTCTTAAACGAAATAAAGAATACAAGGTTCCGTCGTTTTGTACAGACCTTCTCGACCATCCCGAACTTCATTTCGTGGGTATTGGTATACGCGATCGCATTCTCGATCTTTGCAACGGACGGTCTTATCAACAACCTTCTCGGAACACACACCGAATTCCTTACAGATAACAGCCATCTTTGGCTTAAGATGTTGCTTTGGGGAACATGGAAGGGTGTCGGCTGGAGTGCCATCATCTACATTTCGGGTATCGCAGGTATCGATCAGCAGCTTTACGAAGCGGCTTCCATAGACGGCGCGGACCGTTTCCAGAGAATGTGGCACATCACATTGCCGGGTCTTATGCCCACATACATTGTTATGCTCGTAATGTCAATTGCGGGAATCTTAAGCAACGGTATGGATCAGTATCTGGTATTTACAAACGCATCAACAAAAGAACCTCTCGAAGTGCTCGACCTCTATACTTATAACCTGGGTATCGGTTCAGGTCAGATTGCGCTTTCGACTGTTGTAGGTATGGGCAAGTCGATCATCAGTATCGTGCTCTTCTTCATTGCCAATACCGCCGCTAAGAAGATCCGTGGAAACGGTATCGTTTAAGGAGGGGGTGAATAAAAATGGCAAAAATGACAGAGCTTGAAAAGCAGAATGCAAGACTGGAAAAAGAATATTACAAGACCCATAAGCGTATTTACAAGCTTTCGGCAGGTGATATCTCATTCAATATCATCAACTATCTTTTCTTCGGTCTGTTTACATTTACATGTATCTTCCCGTTCTATTATCTGTTCATTCAGACAATATCGGGACGTGAGCTGGTTACCAAGGGTGCGATAACATTTATCCCCAGGGCTATTCAGTTCAAGAACTACACGGACATCCTAAACAATGAGCCCATCCTTACGGCCTTTGGTGTATCGATCGCACGTACGCTTATCGGTACGACGCTTTCGGTCCTTGCATCAGGCCTCATCGGTTACCTCGTAACACAGGAGAGAATGTGGCACAGAAAATTCTGGTATCGTTTCATGATCATCACCATGTATTTCAATGCAGGTATGATCCCCTGGGTAATGAACATGAGACTTCTCGGACTGACAGGCAACTTCCTTGCCTACATCCTTCCGGGTATAGTCGCCCCGTATAATATCATTCTTGTAAAGACATACATAGAATCGATACCTGACGAACTTGAGGAAAGTGCCTTTATCGACGGTGCGGGTTACATGACGGTGTTTAGAAAGATCATTTGGCCGCTGTGTAAACCGATACTTGCAACGATCGCTATCTTTGGCGCGGTAGGTCACTGGAACTCATTTACAGATTCACTTATGTTGATGACCGATTCACCTAAACTGTACACACTTCAGCACTTGCTCTACAACTTCTTAAGGTCCGCAGAGGCTTTGAAGTCTCAGATGAATACTCAGACGGGTGTAGATACTGCACAGCTCACAACTTCGGTCGTTCAGTATACGGTGTCAATGATCACCATCATACCGATATTGGTAGTTTATCCGTTCCTGCAGAGATATTTCGAGAAGGGTATCATGCTCGGTGCGGTAAAGGGTTAATAAAAGTTAAATGTTTTACAAGCGTATAAATACAAGGAGGAGAAAAAAATGCGCAAAACAGCAAAGAAACTGGTTGCACTCGGTTTGGCTGCAACCATGACTGTAGGAAGCCTAGCAAGCTGTTCATCAAGCGGAAGCAATGATGACACAAAGACATCTGCGTCAAGCAGCAAGGATTCCGAATCAAAGGCTACCGAGTCTGAAAACGAAAAAGAAAGCAAAGATACTCAGGAAAGCACAAAGGAGAATAATCCCGATCAGACGGAGGCTCCTACAGAAGGCGAGACAAAACCCGATCATGTAGATAATTTCGTTCCGCCTGTCTATGAACCCACTTATGTTTCAGACAAACCTGTAACGATCGAGATATTCAGCCAGGTGGCAAACTATTCGGGCGAGCAGCAGGGCTGGAGTGCAGCGATCCTTAAGGAGAAGTTCAACGTTGTAGTTAACGTTATCAACGATCCCGACGGTTCTCAGCTGACATCCCGTATGCAGACAGGTAACCTTGGAGATATCATCGTTTTCGGACATCGTGATGATGTTTACGAGTCGGCAGCAGCAAACGGATATCTTCTTAACTGGAATAAGGATGACCTTCTTACCAATTACGGCCCTTACATGAAGGAGCACTTTGCGGAAGCACTTGATTACAACGCAAGTATGAATGACGGTGTATGCTACGGTTTCACCGGCGCAGTTGCTCTTGAGGGAAGCTCAAATGACAAGGGTACCATCTATACATGGGATACAAGATGGGATCTTTACGATCAGCTCGGACAGCCCGAGGTAAGGGATCTTGACGACCTTCTCGATCTTATGAAGAAGATGAAGGAGATCTGCCCTACCGATGAAAACGGCAAA
>JAEEGF012220068.1_pt1 | contig 13637 bp, 10 predicted proteins | sample 9134171 | NCBI WGS metagenome assembly JAEEGF01 (sample SAMN16246542, study PRJNA631951) | gut metagenome | biome: gut microbiome; feature: rumen; material: AP-attached | host: Bos | place: Iran: Karaj | collected 2018-10
TGCTGGCATATCGGCGGATACGTTTCAGGTAGTCACGGGCATTGACAAGAAACAGCGCGTCATCGTAAGGATCAGGACCGTCGGCAGGGTTGGCCAACCAGAAATCCTGCCACACCATGATACCATGGCGGTCGCAGGCCTCGTAGAACGCCTCATCGCCTACCTGCCCCACCCAGTTGCGTATCATCGTACAGTTCATCTGCCGGTGATACCCAACAGCCACGTCATACTCTCTCGCCCTGTAGTTGAGGTTGTGCTCATCGAATCCCCAATTCCCTCCAAGTGGCACGAAGCGTCGGCCATTGATGAAAATCCTGAGACTGTCGAGCATATCGACATAGGTCATTTCACGCAGCCCAGCCTTGAAGTCGAGTCTGTCGGAGAGCATACCGTCGATGACAAATTCAACCTTGGCATCATACAAGAATGGTTCACCATAACCATTGGGCCACCACAGTTGCCATGCCTTACTGGTGAGTTGCGGGAACTGCGCCGGTGTGAAGCACACTTCCTGCTCCCCATTGGCAGGCAACGCAACTTGTTGGCTTACCACTATCTGCCCGATGGAGAGGGTGAGTGTTCCCGAAACGGATGTAGCCGCATGGTTGGTGACAAAGACCGAGGGGGTGACCTCGGTAAGGCTGTCGTCGATACGGTGTGTGCGCACATAGGGGTCGGCAACGGTCACCACACCGCTCTCGGTGAGATATACTTCGTTCCATATTCCCACCTCCCTTCCGCGCACAGTAGTTATCCAGTCCCATCCCACGGATGCATGGAAGGTGGGGTTGTCGGCTCCCAATATGCCGCCATTAAACTGTGTGGTGAATTCATCTTTTTCCTTCACTGCTCCAAAATGCTCATTGCAGTGCACTTTCACCGCCAACACGTTCTTCCCTTTCCGGAGAATTCCTGACACATTGAAATGGCCTCTCATGAAGGCCCCGTCAACACGTCCCAGGTAACAACCATTGAGATATACCTCTGCCTTCCAGTTGATGTCATCAAAATGCAGGAAAGTCTGCCGGAAGCCAAAATCGTCGGGCACTTCGAACTCATCGCGGTACCAGAAGTCCGACCTGAAGAATGATTCGGAAATCTGGTCTACATAGTCAGCATAATTGGGATGGGGTATGGCCCCGATGTTGACATACGACGACAGCACGGTGGCGGGCACAGTGGCTGGCACCCAGTGGCTGTCGTCGAAAGCATTGTCGGCTATCACCTCTCCAGAGGCCTCCACTTGTGATGCCCTTTGCAAGCGCCATTGTCCTCCACTAAGGAAAAAGCGCCTGTCACGCAGGCCTTCTTGAGGATGAGGCTGGTAGGTCAGACGCCTGCTTCCTATCACCTGGAATTCCGACAAGGCATAGTATCCCTTCTCGCCGGTCTGCGTGAGCAATAATCTTACATATCGGCCATGGGTTTTCACATTGGCTGTATCACCGGAGAGTGCTGCCACCTTGGTCCATGTCGTGGCATCGTCCGACACTTCTATGCTCGCCTTGCGTGGTGGCTCTATCCAATGGGTGATGACCTGCGATATGTCAGTGTGTATGCCCAAGTCAACATATATCCACTGCTCTCCCCCACTGCCACTTATCCAGGCACTGGAAAAATGGCTGGAGGGCATGACGTCGGCCACCTTTCCGTCATCACCAATGAAATTGACGGAATGAACAGCCCATTGCACCGCTCCTTTCATCTCCATGAGAATTCTGAAATGACTGAAAGGCTGATGGCATGAAACAGGAATGGTCTCTTGCAGAAGGCGTGTGGGCAAGGACCCTTCTTCGGTCTGTTTGTTGGGGTCGGTATGCAAGCGATATCGGGTAGGTTGACCCGGCAAGCCTTCTCCTTGAAGGGCTCCTATGGTCACCCAGTGGTCGCCATCGTCACTCACCTGACATGCCAACCGATACCCGCCACCCACAAGATGCTCGTCATAGGCCATACGTCCTTCTACCACAACCTGCCTTGCCTCCACGGTCTGTCCACCTGTCCACTCATATTGCAACCATGTGGTGTCTCCCTGAAGAGTATTCGCCGAATAGGGACCTCCATCGACAGTCCATTCTGCCTCACGTCTCGACAGTGTGGCAGAAGGGGAGGTAACGACCAGTCTCACAGGCTCTTTCGCATGAATGATGCCATCTGTTACCAAGTGGGCTGTGAGATTGTAATCATACGACGATGAGGCGATGGCCAAGCGGTGCAACGCCACGTTGGTTGTCGAAGAAGAATCGATGCATGCTATCGGCGCAAAACTTTCGGAAGGGTTTCCGGGATAAACGCCTATACCCCTTGTAAAATATGCGGCATCTTGTGCCCTCATGGAGAGGAGAGACAGCGAAGAAGCCAGCACAATAGTAAGAAATGCGTGAACTCTCATGGCTTGGACTGGTGTTTATTGATGGGTAGCATTATCAAAGGCATCCTTTTTTCATACCCAAAATGTATTCGATGAACAATATGGCAAAAATAATAAAAAAACAGGAAACTGCCAACTGATTGGCAAATATTCTTGGGATAAGAATCCAACATAAAGGTTTCGGCTCGGAAAAGCCAAATATTCTTTGGTTTTTCGCTCGCCTTGCACTACCTCTGGCATCACCGAAGGTAGGCGGCGGCTCGGTAATTCAAGCAAAAACTTCGTCTTTTGCTTGGTATTACGCTCGCCTTGCACTACCTTTGTCCCCAATAATCAAACGCACATGATTCTATCATATATCCTACCACCTTTAATAGGCGCCGTCATTGGTTATATCACCAACGATATTGCCATCCGTATGCTTTTCCGACCGCATGAGGCAAAATACTTGTTCGGCAGGAAAATCCCCTTTACTCCTGGCATCATCCCAAAAGAGAAGGGACGTTTGGCTGCATCGATAGGCACCACCATCAGTGCCAACCTGATGAATCAGGAGGTTCTTGAGAAGCATCTGCTGAGCAAGGAGATGAAAGACAAAATCATGGAGGCTGTGCTACGTTTCATCGAGAAGCAGAAAACAAACAATGAGACATTGCGCGAGTTCCTGTCTCACTACCTCCTGCCACAAGAGATAGACGATATTGCCAGGAGTGGAGGCAACGACCTCACGGAACTGATTTACACGAAACTGGCCACCTCTGACGTGGGCAACGATATCGCCCATCTTGCCGTTGCCCACGTGATGAAGAAGATGCAACACTTCGGCAGTGGTTTTGGCGACAAACTTGCTGACGAAGGCATAGGCCATGGTGGCGGGTTTGGCGACATGATCAGCCGCGGCATCGACCGCCTGTTTGGCCGTAGCGGCAGCCGTTTTACCTCTCAGTTCATCAGTTCGCTTGCCGAACCCGTGGAGAAATTGCTGGCCAAGAACATCAACGAGATTCTCCAGAAAAACTCCAGGGAGATTGTCGGCAACCTCATCAGCACTGAAACCGACAACCTGCTGTCGCGTAAGGTAAGTACACTATTGGCAGACAAGGACGAGGAGTTGTCGCGTGCCAGCCAATCCATTCTCTCCATGTATGAGAAGATCATCAGCGAGCAATTACCCAAAATCCTGAAGGCTGTGAACATCAGCCAGATAGTAGAAAGCCGCATCAACGAGATGGACATGAGGGATGTGGAAAAAATCATCTTCGAGGTGATGGACAAGGAATTGAAGGCTATCGTGCGTCTGGGTGCTTTACTGGGTTTCATCATGGGTTGGATCAACTGTCTTTTAAGATGACAACACGCAAGACAAGACGTAGAAACGTGAGGCACCGCCGTAAGCGTTGGTCATTCTCCCGTGTGAGAAACATTCTCCTCACCATCTTGTTTCTCATCCTGCTATGGCGCTTGGCAAGCCCCAGCAGTTTCAACTCCATGCTGTCGTGGCTCGGCATCACTACCAATGAGGTGGTACGCCGTTACGACGGAATCGACGTGTCGAAACACAATGGGAAAATCAACTGGAAAAAAGTGGCGGGCGACAAGCGCGTCAAGTTCGCATACATCAAGGCTTCAGAAGGAGGAACCCTCGGCGACCGCCGTTATGCCTACAACATCAAGGAAGCCCGAAAAGCGGGAATAAAAGTGGGGAGTTATCATTTCTTTACCTATCGGCGCACAGCCAAAGAACAGTTTGAAAACTTCCGCAAGCGGATAGACAAACGCCAGCAAGACTTGGTGCCGATGATTGACGTGGAAGAGAAAGGCAACCGGGGATGCAACAAGGCAAAACTCCAGGCCACACTGAAAGAACTGATGGAACTGATGAAAGCCGAATACGGCAAATACCCCCTACTCTACAGTGGACATCAATTCTACAACACCTATCTTGCCCCGGAATTCAACAACTATTACCTCTTCATCGCCCGATATGGTGGCGACAAGCCAAAAGTGAAGGGGGGCGGCCGCTGGAATATCTGGCAATACAGCGAAACCGGACATATCGACGGCATAAAAGGCAAGGTCGACCTCGACTGCTTTGCGCCAGGCACTTCACTCCGCGATATCAGTTTTTGATATCACCCCCATCAACGACCAACCCACCGATAAGGTTCGGGAGCCTTACCGGTGGGTTGATGTATTCCTGTCATTTTCCCTATCTGTTTCTCGGAGAGGCCAAATGCCGCCGATATGCAAATATGAGATAGAAACAAATGGCCAACGCCACGATGACAAAAAACAATGTCCACAACACCGAAGGGGTGTTTCCCGCACCTGTCCCAAGGTTGTTGCTCATTACCTCAAGCGACGAATTGCTGATTGTATCTGTCACAGCATTGCCATTCTGCAATGTATCTATAGAGTCGGTGACAACAGGTTGCTGCACACTGTCTACCGTATCTACTTTTACTGGCTCGAGATTCTCCCATCGAGGATGTCTTGGGCGGCGTCCGCCCGGAACGATGAGGTCAAGTACTTGTATGAACATAAAGATAATGGTATTGGTGATGAGGGCAAAGATATATAAAAAGCAGGAAACTCATCTCCTATTTATGGATTATTAACCATGTTTTATTGAAATTGATGCCTTTTGAGATGAAAAATCAACATATCCATGACAGGATGCACATCGACAATGAAAAAAAACTAGTTTTATTTCACTTTGCGCTCGGTTTTCACTATCTTTGCATACCAATGTACCAAGAAATAGAATAATAGAATATGCGATATGTAATTTCTGCCCCAAATCACCTCGATACCACCATCGACTTGCCTGCATCCAAAAGCATCAGCAACCGTGCGTTGGTGATGCATGCGCTCTCTGACGGCAAAACATTTCCCGACAACTTATCCGACTGCGACGATACCCAGGTGATGGTCAACGCCCTACGCGACATGCCACCCATCATCGACATCAAGGCTGCTGGCACCGCCATGCGCTTCCTCACTGCTTACCTGGCCGTGACCGACAGTGGTGAACATATCATTACCGGTACCGAACGCATGAAACACCGCCCGATAGGCACGTTGGTCGATGCCCTTCGCCGACTTGGTGCCGACATCGAATATACAGAAGACGAAGGCTACCCACCCCTTCGCATCCGTGGCCATCAACTCGACGGCGGATGGGTAGAGGTGCCCGGCAACATCAGTTCACAATATATCTCCGCCTTACTCATAGCAGCGCCCGCCATGCGCAACGGCATGAACCTGCACCTGGCAAGCGGCGTTATCTCAAAGCCCTATATCGAACTGACGCTGTGCACCATGCGCGATTTCGGCGCCGAGGTGGAGTGGACAGGTCCCGACAGCATTGAAGTGAAGCCTCACCCCTATCACACCAAACCGTATTTTATCGAGAACGATTGGACATCGGCATCCTATTGGTATGAGATGATGTCGCTGGCCGACGATGACTCCGAAGTGCGCCTTACCGGACTCACCGACGGTTCGCTACAAGGCGACTCCATGGTGCGCTACCTCTTCAACATGTTTGGAGTGAAGACTACTTTCGCCAACACAGAGAAAGGGGTTCCCACTACTATCACTCTCCGCAGGCACCCCATCTCCCTCCCACGGTTGGACTATAGTTTCGTCAATCAACCCGACCTTGCTCAGACCGTTGTTCTGGCATGTGTCTTGAAAGGCATTCCCTTCCATTTCCAAGGACTCAACACACTCCGCATCAAGGAGACCGACAGGATTGAGGCATTGAAAAGGGAACTGCTGAAACTGGGATATGTGGTGCGCAGCAATGCTCTCAACGACTTGATTTGGACGGGAGAGCGTTGCCGTGCCGACATCCACCCTGTCATCGATACCTACAAAGACCACCGCATGGCCATGGCCTTTGCCCCCGCCGCCTTTCTTTTTCCTGGACTGCGCATCGATGACCCCAATGTGGTCACCAAGTCATATGCCAAGTTCTGGGATGATTTGCGCCGAGCAGGGTTCCAAATCACAGAAGAGTGATGGGCATTGTCTGGATATGCATTGGTGCCCTCATCGGGCTTGGCCTCTTTGCCGCCCTTGTCAACAAGTTGACCACAAAAGGCGGCGACCCACCCATTACCGTTGGCAACAGTTGCGACACCTGCGACGGCACCAATAGCAAATGCGAACAGGAATGTATGCTCGAGGCATCGGTGAAACCCATAGAATACTTTGATGACGAAGAGTTGGACAAGTTTGCCGGAAGGCCATCCGACACCTATGAAGACAGCGAAGCAGAACTATTTGCCGACGTCCTCTACACCATGCGTCCCGATGAAGTGGCGGCTTGGATGCGTAGCCTCAACCTCCGTGGCATCAACCTGCCCGACCAATTGAAAGATGAGGTTATCCTGCTGATTGGTGACGATAGATGACAAAATGTCCTGCACTATAGCGAAAACACCTTCTTCAAGGCAATAAAATGCCCTTCTTCGGGTTAAGAATTAAGGATGAGACAATATTGGATGAGAGCCATAACACCACTGCTGCTGACAGCCACGCTGTTGGCTATTTTGTCGTGCTCTGCCCAGAAGAACACCGCAAAAAGCAGGTTCTGGCAATCATTCACAGCAAAGTACAACACTTACTACAATGGAACGCTGGCCTATATCGACGGTTCATTGGAAAAGGAGAAAGGCAACCAAGACAATTACACTGAAATCATCCCCCTCTACCCTGTGGGCAACAAGAAGAGCCGAGAAATGGGCAAAGGCAATTTCGACAAAGCCATAGAAAAGAGCCAGAAAGCCATCAAACTGCACAGCATCAACAAACGGCCGGAATGGACGAAGAGCCGCAGAAAGACAGCACGCGACATCGAATGGCTCAACCGTCGTGAATATAACCCGATGATGTGGAAAGCCTGGATGCTGATGGGGCGCTCGCAATTCCATAAAGGGGCTTTCGACGAGGCTGCGGCCACCTTCTCATACATGAGCCGCCTCTACCAGACCCAACCCGCCATCTATGGCAAGGCACGCGCCTGGCTTGCCAAATGCTATATCGAACAAGAGTGGCTCTATGATGCCGAGGACGTTATCCGCAACATGAGCCGAGACTCCATCAACTGGCACGCCCAGAAAGAATGGGACTACACTTATGCCGACTACTACATCCACACTGGGGAATACGAGCGAGCCATACCTTATCTGCGCAAGGTCATCAAGCATGAGATGCGACGCAAGCAACGCGCCCGTGAATGGTATCTCCTCGGACAACTGGAGGCGCAACTGGGACATCGTGACGCTGCCTACAAGGCATTCCGCAAGGTGAGCCGGCAAAACCCGCCCTATGAGTTGGATTTCAATGCTCGCATAGCCATGACCGAAGTGATGGCACCGGGCAAGACGAAACAAACCATCAGCCGCCTGAAACGGATGGCTTCCAACGACAACAACAAAGACTTTCTCGACCAGGTGTACTACGCCATGGGCAATGTCTACCTGCTCGACAAAGATACCGCCAATGCCATTGCCGCATACGAAAAGGGCAACGAAAAGGCCACCCGCTCCGGAGTGGAAAAGGGTGTGCTGCTCCTCAAACTCGGCGACCTATACTGGGAGAAAGAGAAATATGGCGACGCACAGCGCTGCTATGGTGCCGCCATCGGCATGCTCGACAAAGAGCGCAAGGACTATGAGGAACTGTCGCGCCGCTCGAAAATCCTCGACGAACTTGCTCCGTATACTGAGGGCATCCATCTGCAAGACTCACTTCTCGCCCTCTCCGAGATGTCGGAAGAAGAACGCAACAAAGCCATCGACCGGGTCATCGAAGAGTTGAAAAAGAAAGAGCGTGAAGAACGCCGCAAACAGCAAGAAGAGACCGCACAGCAAGTGCAGCAACGCAATGGAGCGGTAGGCAACCGCAATCAGCCTGCCACTACCACCACCCAGCCTACCGACCAAAAAGGTGAATGGTATTTCTACAACCAGTTGGCAGTGTCGCAAGGCAAGGCCGCTTTCCAGAAACAATGGGGAAAGCGTGAGAATGCCGACAACTGGCGCCGTGTCAACAAGACCGTTGTGAGCGACTTGTCGATGGACGGCAACAACGAAGCCATGCAAGACTCGCTGGCCGCCATGCAGGAAGCCATGGAAGATTCGCTGGCTACCGCTGCCAACGACAGTGCACAGAACGACCCACACAAGCGGGAGTATTATCTGGCACAGATTCCTTTCACCGAAGAGCAGAAGGCCGAAAGCCATGCCATCATCGCCGACGGCTTGTTCCACTCAGGCATCATCTTTAAAGACAAGTTCGACAACCTACGGTTGAGTGAGAAACAATTCGACCGTCTCCTCCTCTCCTATCCCGATTTTGAGAAGATGGACGAGGTGTACTACCATCTGTTCCTGCTCCACTCCCGCAAAGGCGAGCACAACCTGGCCGAGAACGACGTGGAACAACTGCGCCAAAGATACCCGGAAAGCCAATGGACCACCATTCTCACCGACCCCTATTACGTGGAGAATTCAAAATGGGGCGAGCACATCGAAGACTCTCTCTATGCCGCTACCTATGATGCTTTCAAGGCCGACCGGTTCCAAGAGGTGCTGGCCAACGCCAATATTTCGGAAAAGCGTTTCCCGTTGGGTGCCAACCGCGACAAGTTTGTGTTCATACGTGGTCTGAGCCGGTTAAACAACAACGACTCTGAAGGATGCCTGGAAGACATGAATTTTGTAGTGAAGAATTTCCCAACGAGCCGCATCAGCGAGATGGCAGGAATGATAGTCAACGGCGTGAAGGCAGGACGAAAACTTCATGGTGGGAAATTCGACCTCGGTGATGTGTGGAGCCGACGGGCCATCGTACTCAACGACAGCGACTCCATCGCTGCGCGCAAGTTCGTTGCCGACCGCGACAAGGATTTCCTATTCCTCATCGCCTACTCTCCTGATTCACTCAACGAAAACCAGTTGCTCTTCGAGATGGCAAGGTTCAACTTCACCACCTATGTCGTGCGCAATTTCGACATCGAAATCGAAGACGCCGACGGCATCCATCTGATGAAGTTCTCTGGATTCCGCAATTTCGACGAGGCTCACCAGTATGCCAGCGAGGTGCACAACCAAGCCGGTATCGTGAAACTTATACGAAAAGCCCGAACGATACTCATCAGCAGCGACAATCTGGAACTGCTTGGCAAGCAATTCAGTTACGACGACTATGATGCGTTCTACGCCAAACATTTCGCCCCATTGAGAGTAAGGACCGAAAACCTCCTGTCTGAGCCTACAGAGATGGGGTATGAAAAAGAACCTGACATGAAGGAAGCCATGTCGGGAAGGGGCATAGACGACTCCCCTGCCGACGATGGCTTGAATATCGACGACAATGGCGATGTGGGTGGCAATGCCGTGGACGATGGATTCGACCTGCCCGAAGAAGAGCCGGTGGCTCCAGCCACTGAAAACAAAAGCATTGACTTGCCCGACGTGCCGGCTTCATCTTCCTCTGGTAGACCTGCTGACAGACCGACGCCGCCAACGACAACAGAACCTCCGACAACCAACGACGACACGATTGTGCCACCTGCAGACGACAGCGACGACACAATTGTGCCACCTGCCGATGACAACGTGCCGACTCCTGCCGATGACAACGACTTCGTGGTGCCATCATCAGAGGATGACGGCTATACGCTCCCCGAGGATGACGACAGTTACAACCTCGATGATGACTCAGGTAATACGCCTTCAGGAAATACCATACTGCCACAAGGCAACGATATCGATATTATCGACGACAACAATGGAGGCAATAATGGCAATGGCAGCAATGACGACGACGAATACATACTTCAGTCAAAGCGTCACGACATCCATAATCCTAACGGTGTGTCTCCAGTGGGCGCTACACAGGATAAGACAGAGAGGGCAGCCATTCCCACCACTGCTCCCGTGCAGGAAGAACTTGTTCTGCCTACGCAGAGTGCACAAAGCCAAGCCAAGCCGAAGCCGGCGACAAAACCTGAGACCAAAAAGCAGGAGGCTACCGTCAAAAAGCAAGATGCCCAACCTGTAAAACCGCAGCAAGAGACTGTTGTCGAAGACGACGTCATCATCTTTGACGATGAATACGTTATCGACGACACGCCACAAACTCCATCCCCCTCGAAGAAGAAGAAAGAGAAAGAACTCGACGACCTTTACCTGGAAGACGAGTATTATGAACTCGACGGTTTTTAAATATTCATTTATGAGCAACGGACAACTCCTGTGGGTCGACGACGAGATAGAATTACTGAAGGCCCACATCCTATTTCTCCGCAACAAGGGATACGAAGTGACGACGGTGAGCAATGGCACCGACGCCATCGACCAATGCCGTCAGCAAACCTTCGACCTGGTGCTACTCGATGAGATGATGCCAGGTCTCTCTGGTTTGGAAACCCTACAGAAAATCAAGGAATTCTCCCCTGCCACTCCCATTGTGATGGTGACTAAAAGTGAGGAAGAGAACATCATGGACCAAGCCATTGGCTCAAAGATTGCCGACTACCTGATCAAGCCCGTCAATCCCAGCCAGATACTCCTCACCTTGAAAAAGAATATCCACCGCAAGGAAATCGTGACCGAAGTCACTCAAAGTGGTTACCAACAAAACTTCCTCGACATTTCCACTAAGATTTCCGATTGCCAGACTTCCGAAGACTGGATAGAGATTTACAAGCGTCTCGTTCACTGGGAACTGGAACTGAGCGACACCGACAGCAGCATGACAGAGATGTTGCATACCCAGAAAGAGGATGCCAACAATGGTTTTGCCAAATTCATCAAGAAATACTATCTCGACTGGGTTCGTCCCCAGATGAAAGGAAATCAGGGCAGGCCACTCCAAGGCTATGGTGACTCCCAAGGTACCGACCGACCCATGATGAGCAATGACATCTTCAAACGCAAGGTCTTCCCCCTACTCGACCAGGGCAAGAAAGTGTTCATGATTGTCATCGACAATTTCCGTTTCGACCAGTGGCGCGTGTTGTCACAAGAGATAGGCGATATGTTCGACATCGAGGAAGATATGTATTACAGCATTCTTCCCACCGCCACTCAATATGCTCGCAACGCCATCTTCAGCGGTCTGATGCCCATACAGATTGCCACCATGTTTCCCGACCTATGGGTCGATGAAGACGAGGAGGAAGGAAAGAATCTCAACGAAGGCCCGCTTATCCGTACCCAACTTGAGCGTTTCCGACGCCACGACACCTTCTCCTATCATAAAATCAACGATTCCAATGGCGCAGAGTCGTTTATGCAACAATTGGGCAACTTGAAGAAATACGACCTTAATGTGGTGGTGTTCAATTTCATCGACATGCTTTCTCATGCCCGAACAGAGTCGAAGATGGTTCGTGAGTTGGCCAACAACGAGTCTGCCTACCGCAGCATCACAAGGAGTTGGTTCCGCCATTCCGTGATGTCCGACTTGTTCAAGACGCTTTCACAAAGCGACTTCACCATCGTTCTGACCACCGACCACGGCAGCATACGCGCCTCAAAACCCATCAAGATTATCGGCGACCGCAATACCAACACCAACCTGCGTTATAAACTGGGCAAAAACCTAAGTTACAACCCTAAAGAGGTGTTTGTCATCAAGAATCCCCAGCAGGCACAGTTGCCCGCCCCCAATCTAAGCACCTCGTATGTCTTTGCCACGGGAGCCGATTTCTTCGCCTATCCTAACAACTACAACTATTATGTGTCATACTACAAAGACACATTCCAGCATGGTGGCATCTCCCTGGAAGAGATGCTCATCCCTGTGGTAACCCTTACACAACGCAAACGATAAGCCATCATGATTATACATATCGACCAATTAGAACAAATAGATGCCGCAGCGAAAGAGTTTGTTGCCGCCATGGGCGACCACACCATCTTTGCCATGTATGGCAAGATGGGAGCCGGCAAAACCACCTTCATCAAAGCCATCTGCAAGGAACTGGGGGTCGACGAGGTCATCACTTCGCCCACCTTCGCCATCGTCAATGAATATCATTCATCGACATCCGGTCAGCCCATCTATCATTTTGATTTCTACCGCATCAAAAAAATCGAGGAAGTCTACGACATGGGCTACGAAGACTATTTCTACAGTGGTTCTGTGTGTTTCATCGAATGGCCGGAATTAGTGGAAGAACTGTTGCCCGATGATGCCGTCAGGGTCGATATTACCGAGACTGCCGATGGCAAACGTACTGTTGAAATGCAGTTCTAACTTATCCTTAACGTATTCATTCATCAACCCCCTCCGACATGAAAAGAACGACCCTACTGTTTCTGGCTATACTGATGGCGCTCACCATTGGAGCCAAACCCGTGAAGACACGCCTCAAGATCAGCAACGCCTCTTCCAAATCAAAGATAGAGTATGCTGCCCGACATATTTATGGGGTGACCCAAGCCTCTTACAATGCATCGACAATGATTCTTGTGGTGACTTATGACAACAAGAAGACCAACACGTCGAAAGTAAGGGCAGGGATAAAAAAAGCCGGATATACCATCGGCAGTTTTGCTACCCAGAAAAGCGCCATACAACAAGGGCAGAAGTCGGAGAGGACTTCTCCTTCCACGAAGAGCAAATAATTACCAATACTGCTCCAAAAGAAATCACCCGACTTCCACAGAGGCCTGTTCCTCTGGACCTATACACACCAAGAAGCCGGTTTCCTGTGGGAAACCGGCTTCTTGGTGTATGAGATGAAACCTTAGTTCATATAACTCATCACTTTCTCAAAATAGCGTTGAGTGCTCTTCACTTTATAGTGGGCACCTCCCTGCCACATACGGATGGCACGCTCTACATTGTTTGTCGGATTGTAGTACGACTGGATGATGATGAACATCTCTTTCGATTTCTGAAGGTTGAAACGATCGTTGAGAGAATATCTCTTCGGATTGTTTCTACGCTTGAGGATATTGTTCACCTCATTCACACAAACGGGAGCCATCTGGAGTGGACCACAATAAATACCGTTACGAGCCTTCACATTACCCCTACTCTCCACCATCATGATGGCATCAATCACTGGATTCCAATCGAAATCGGAAGTCTGTGCAGATGAATGGGTTGTAAAGAATAAACATGTGATAACAAATACATACTTCAATGCTGTTTTCATCATAATCAAATTTTTGGAGCCTTGATATCCCTTGAACAATAATCAAAATTAACCGGCCAGAAAAACAAGTGTGCCGAAAGA
>JAEEGF011424069.1_pt1 | contig 13636 bp, 7 predicted proteins | sample 9134171 | NCBI WGS metagenome assembly JAEEGF01 (sample SAMN16246542, study PRJNA631951) | gut metagenome | biome: gut microbiome; feature: rumen; material: AP-attached | host: Bos | place: Iran: Karaj | collected 2018-10
AAACGCCTTTTAAAAATGCAAATATTTTACTGATTATCAGTTAAATAATGTAATTAAATATTTTGATAATATTAAACAAAATGAAGGATTGAAGAGGCTGGTTTTGCAACAAAAGTGACGAAGATCCATAGAGTCATAATGAAGTTCACTAAAAAAGTCGCTAATCCAATATGGATGAGCGACTTATGAAAATTTGGGTTGTGGAGCTGGCGGGAGTCGAACCCGCGTCCAAACAAGGAAACCATACGCTTTCTACACGCTTATTCCAGACTTTGGTTTTCGTGCCGCAGCAAGACCTGGACCACCAACTGCGACCTTATCCCCTGAATCTCATCATGCCGGCGGGGCACAACATGACTATTCCCGATTTACCTGCGCCGCTTGATCCTCGGATTCGGAACAACACCCTCGGAGCGACGTCTCGTCCTGTCACCTGGTGACGGGATTGAGCCTCAATCTACTATACTTCGATTAGGCAGCGAGAGCATACTCATTGTTGCCAATTAATTTTTTGACCGAATGTATTAAGGAGTTTACAGCCGTCACTCCGCGTGCTTACGTACCATCTCAACTTGCTGTCAAATCCAGTCAACCCCATGATGGCTTGTGAAAAGCGGTGCAAATTTATGCTATTTTCCAATACCATCCAACTTTTCTGGTGTTTTTTTAACATTAAAATTTTGCGTTTTAACCGTCTTTCACTAAATTTGGCTTCATAATGAATCATTAAAACATGAAAAATATGAATAAGGTACTATTTCTGTTAGCAGCCATGCTGCTGCCTGCCTGTTCCATGGCACAAAAAACTTATGTCAACGTCGTCGCTACTGATGTGAACAAAAATTACCATACGATGTATCTGTCGGGCGACATCCCATCTGGCATAAAAACCTTTTATGATGCTTTTTATGACGAGTCCAGATTGGGTGATATCATCAACCGGTTGGCCTCCCACGGATTTGTCGTAGAACAGATGTCGTGCAGCCAGAACGAGAGCACCATCAGAGAAATCGTCCTGCTATCCAAGAACGCCTCACCGACTCCCACGAAGGTTCAGGAGAACTCCATAACAGAACAAGAAGGGGAAGCCGTGGAGGTGGCAAGATACAATCTCCAAGGCATCCCCGTCAATGCACATGAGAAAGGCGTGCAAATCATCGTCTATTCCAACTACACCACACGCACCGTCATCGTCGAATAGCAAAGGTAATGGCTTTAACTTCTCAGCGAAGCGATAACTTCATAACTACTTAACTACTCGCAAGTTGTGCGAACGCAAAACTATGAACTATGAATTATGAACTATGAACTATGAACTAACTCAAATTTCACTTTCGTGGCGCGGTGGAGCACAAAGATGGCCAAGGCCTCGATGATATAGGCGATGAGGTAACTGTGCCACAGCATCTGAGGAGCATTGCGCGATACCAGCCACAACACAGGGATGACCGTGAGTGAGAGGGCAAACGAGATGAACAGCGCCATGTGATGGTGGCCATACAGTTTGTAGACAATCATCAGCACATAGATGTAGCAGAAGGGGATGAAACTGAGGGCGAACACCCGCAGAGCCTGATTGGTCTCCATCATTTTCCCCGGATCGTCAGCCCCAAACAGGCGGGCAATGATATCGGGGTCAACCCACACGACCACGCAGGTGATGACCATCGCCACGGTGATGAATCGGAATGCCTTGCGCAACACCGTGCGCAATCCCTCCTCATCCTTTTTCCCCACCTGGATGGCACCCAACGACTGCAATGTCTGACAAGTTCCCGAGAGGAACAGATTATACACCTGCAGCAGGTTCATGCACACGGCGAAAGCGAAGATACCCGTCCGGCCCAACGTGGACAGCACGATGGTGTTGGCAGAAAGCAACAACAGCGTGAGCGAGATGGAAGCGATTGCCAGCGGGGCTCCCTGAGAGACTATCCTCCGGCAGGTCTTCCATATCTGCCCTATCTTGCAGGAGCCGTATGTCAGGGTGAGGCGACGGTGCTCGGGATTCTTCCAATGCGACAGCAGGATGGCGATGCCCACCAGATGGCCCACCACTGTGGCGGCTGAAGAACCCGTGATGCCCCATCCGAAGAATTGGATGAAGACAATGTCGAGGCAGAGATTCAACACGTTGTCAACGATAACGGCAAGTGAGACGAGTTTCGGACTGCCATCAACACCCACCATCGTAGACAGTCCCCACATCAGGATGAAGGCAGGGTTGCCCAACAGCAACACCTGCATGTAGTCGCGTGCCAAAGGAAACAGTTGCTCATTGTTGCACAGCAGATGCGCCGTCCCGTTGGGGAAGAGCACTCCGCCTACAATGGCCAGGACGACACCCAATCCAACACTCAGCGTGAGGGCATGGGTGAAGAAACGCCGTGCATCGCCCAGGTTCTTCTGTCCCAAAGCATACGCCACCAACATGCCCGCACCCGCATTGATCAGCAGGTGAAGCGTGAAGATGAACTGGTTGATGGGTTTGGAAAGGTTGATGGCACTCACACCGTCGCCGCTGATCAGGTTGCCGACGATGATGCCGTCCACAACGTTTCCCAAACAACCTGAGAGCGCCACCAAGATGTACGCCCACAGGTATTTGTAGAATTGCGAATGAATGTCGTTGTTGCTACTTGACATGATCTTTCAATCTTCAATTTTCAATCTTCAATCTTCAATTTTTAATCTCTGATTGTTTTCATTCAAAGAATCCGAAGCCACCGATGGCAGTGAGCATGCGCTCGACGTAATCCCATGAGGTGGGCGACCAAGCGAAACCGAGGCGGTAGAGCACCTGCGTCGTGTAGTCGTTGTCGCGCTTCACATCGGCAGTCTTCTGACCGTGCGCCATATCCTGGTAAGCCAAGAGCGACGACATCTGTTTCGCCTTCTGCGGATCCTCCTTTGCCTGTTCCATCGCCTCGGCAAACTCCTCCTGTTCCACGAAACGTATACCCTCACTCACGGTGGCCAGGCCAGTGAGCACATCGCCCAGGAACTGACCGTGGATGTTGTATGGATGGAACACACAGCACTCCTTCGGTGTGGTAGCCAACAGCACGATAGCGCGCGACACCTCGTTGATGGGTGAGAACTCCACCTGCTTGTTTCGCATGCCATAGGGACAGCATCCCAACATGTTATACACCTTGATGCGGCCCATGAAGGAGTTGGTGGAGAAATTCGCCTGGAACTCACCGTCGGTGCTGCGGGCGGCAAGGTTGCCCACTCGCATAATCTTCGCGCTCAGTCCGTACAGGGCCACTGCATCGAGAATCAGCCGTTCGGCCATAAACTTCGAGTAGATGTACTTGTTGCCCAAATACTGGCCCATATACAGCCGCTGCTCGGTGAACACCTCGTCCTTGATCTCTCCTGCCCACAGACCGCGCGTACTGGCGGTGGAGACATGGATGAGTTTGGCACCTGTCGACACGCAGAGTTCCACACATCGCCGCGCTCCGCCGATGTTCACATCCTCGATTTCTGTGCCTTCGGAGAAGTGTTTCACAATGGCGGCACAGTTGAAGACGGTATTGAGGGAAACGGGTATGGAGTCACTGCATAAAGAAACGAGGTCGTTGGTGACATCGCCCATGACCACATGCAGTCGCTGGCCAAAGAGTTCCTTGAAGGAATTGGCGAAATAATAGAAGAGAAGGGTGCGCAGACGGCTCTCTGCTTTCTCCTGTGTCTTTCCACGCACAAGGCAATAGATGTTTTCTGCATCAGAGTCGATGAGTTCGCGCAGGATATGGATGCCCAGATAACCCGTGGCACCCGTCAGCAGCACGTTGCCCAGCGACTGTCGCTCTCCCTTGCGGAAGACGGCGAGCGTATTGCGCTGCAGCAAGTTGTTGATGGCTGTGTAGTCGTATCCAGCCACCTCATCTGTGCTCTCGTCTGCACCCTCTCCAGTGATGAGACGGGCCAACTGTCTCGGCGTGGGATGGGCAAACACATCGCCGTATGCCACATGCAGTCCTGCCTTGTCGGCTTCGATGATGACGCGCGTCACCACCAACGAGGTGCCGCCCAGTTCAAAGAAGTTGTCGGTGGCACCCACCTTGTCCATTTGCAGGATGTCGGCAAAAATGTCGCAGAATGTGCGCTCGGTGTCGTTGGCAGGAGCCTCATAGGCCGAACTGATGGCCAACTGCGGTTCGGGCAGTGACTTCACATCTGTCTTGCCGTTGGGCGTCATGGGCATCTCTTTCAACTGCAGGTAGGCGGTAGGCACCATGTACTGCGTCAGACTCTTGGATATTTCAGCCTTCAGCGCGTCGGGTGCGATCTCGCGCTCTGCGGTGTAATAAGCACATAGATGCTCCTTGTCATTGAGTTTGCGGATGAGGATGACCACTTTCTTCATGCCATCCACCTTGAGCATCACATTCTCGATTTCACCGAGTTCGATACGCAGTCCGCGGAGTTTGATCTGATGGTCGGTACGTCCCAGTATCACCACGTCGCCGTCGGGCAACCACTTGGCATAGTCTCCCGACTTGTAGATGCGCTCGCCGTGGTACTCCACAAAGCGCTCGCGGGTCATCTCGTCGAGGTTGTTGTAGCCTCGGGCCACACCACGGCCGCCGATATAGAGTTCACCCACCACGCCCACTGGCAGTTCATTGCCGTCGGCATCCACGATAAACTCTTTCACATTGAGTTGCGGTTTGCCCACTGTGACCAACTCAGCATGGGTGAGTTCCTTGTTGTTGGAAGCCACAGTAATCTCGGTGGGTCCGTAGCAGTTGAAGATGCGGGCCTTGGTCACCTTGCGCATCTGCGCGAGCAACTGGTCGGAGAATTTCTCACCACCGGCACGGCATATTCTGACGTTGCTGATAGCCTCGCAGAAATCCTCGCTCGTGAGCCATGTCTGCCAGCGCGACGGGGTGCCCGACACCATATTGATGTGCTGTTCCTTGATGAGCCGTGCCAGGTCGAGCGGGTTGTTGGCCTGTTCCTCGGTGGCCACGATGAGTGTCTTGCCGTTGAAGTAAGCCATGCCGATGTCCTGCAGGGCAGCATCGAAGGAGATGGTGGTGACGCTCAGCACCCGGTCGGCATCAGTCAGCACGCCGTTGGCGAAAACATTGGCGGGATGGCCGTACAGATAGTTGCAGATGCCCTCATGGCGCAGCATCACACCCTTGGGCCGGCCTGTCGAACCGCTGGTATAGATCAGATAGGCCAGGTCGTCGGGAGTAATTGAAGATTGAGAATTGAATATTGAAGATTGGTCAGGTGTGGTTTCATTTTTCAATTTTTCATCTTCCACATTCAACAGTTCCTCCACATCAATGGCCTTACCGGCTGGCACGGAGTCCATGCGGTCGGCAGTAGTGATGATATAACGTGCCTCACTGTCCTCAAGAATCAACTTGACGCGGTCTGCCGGATATTCCGGGTCGCAGGGGATGTAGGCTGCCCCCGACTTCAGCACGCCGAACAGTGAGAGGATGAGCCGGCTGGTGCGGGGCAACAAGAGGGCCACGCGGTCGCGCTCCCTGACACCTCTGCTGCGCAGCCCAAGGGCGATGCGGTCGGTGGCCTCGTCCATCTCACGGTAGGTATATTTCGCGTCAATCGCCACCAAGGCCTCGTGGTCGGGCTGTTTTTGGGCGAAATGCCCGATGCACTCGTGGAAGAACTTGAAAGGAGCATCACCGGTTGCCGTCTGCCGCAGATGCGAGAGTTCTTCTTCCTGACTGTCACTGACGATGGAAAGGCTGCGCACACGGCAGTCTGGCTGCTGCATCATCCGTTCGGCAACAGCCACGATGCTTTCTGCCAACGAAGTCGCAAGCCGCTCGGAATAGACTGCGTCGTCATATTGCACGACAACACCCCGGGTCTCTATCTTGATGTTGATCTTGAACTTCGGCACATTAAGTTCCAGCAACTCCTGTCCGATGGTCTCGCCGCCGACCTTGTATTCCGAGAGCACACCCACCTGATAGGCATAGGCGATGGCAGGACGGAACCCGAAGTCGGTTGCAATACGTGCAAACGGATAATTCTCATGGCGCAGCGTCTCGTCAAAAGTATCGCTGACCTTCTGCAGAAACTCGCTGACGGTGACATCATCAATGCTCATGCCCAAAGCCAGGGTATTGACAAACATACCCACCGTATCGGCTATCTTCAGGTTGGAGCGGCCACTGCTGACGGTGCACAGATATACGTCACGGTTGTTGGTGTGACGGGAGACGACATATGCCGTGGCAGCCAGGAACAGATGGGCAGGTGTGATCTCCTGCTGGCGACAGAAGGCGATGGCTTTGTCGTAGTCGGGTTGGCATACCACCTCTCCGATTAGTCCCTGGCGCTCTCTCTTGGGCTGGTCTGCGGGTATCTCGCTGGCTCCCTCGCAGGTCTGCAACTTCTCTGCGAAGAATCGCTGGGCAGCCTTGAATTCATCGCTGCCCTCTGCCTTTTGCTGGTCACTGACGAAGTCGAGATAGGTATAGTCTTCTTTCTCCACAGGATTTCCTTTGAGAGCCGCATTGATCTGTCGGATGAGCAAGTCGGCAGACCCACCATCGAAGACGAGATGGTGGACATCGATGAGTAAGTGTACCGTCGAAGGTGTTCTCACCACCTCGAAGCGGCAGAGAGGAGCCTTTTGCAGATTGAAGGGGCGCACAAAATCGTTCTTGTACGTCATCAACTGCTCATCGCTCATCACCGTCACAGGAACCTCAATGGCTACACTGTCATCAGTGGTCTGGATGATGGCATCACCCTCTGTGGAGAAGTGCACACTCAGTTCGGGATGGCAGTCTACCACGGATCTTACGGCATCAGCCAACTGTCCGGCATCGGTCTGTGGCGGATATGTGAGCAGATACGGGATATTGTAGATGGTCGATGTGGGGTTCTTGAGGCACTCGAAATAGACTCCTGTCTGGGCATACGACAGCGGTGCGGATGTCAGAATTTTCGTCTCTGTCACCTCCTGGCTGACTGTATTGGAGGCATTGCCCGCCATCATCGCCGTCAGGATCTCATTCTCAATGGTCTGCAGCGTTCCGGTCTTGACCAAAGTCTTCGGTTCAAGAGTCACCCCGAAGCGCTTGTTCACCTGCACGGCCAACCGGATGGCGGAGATAGAGGTCAGGCCTGCATAGCCAAGTACGGTCGTCACACCGAAATCCTTGTTGTTCACGATTCCGGCTATCATCTCGTGCAGGGTCTCTTCCAACACGTTCATGGGCACGTTGGTCTCCTCCACGGCGGCGGCTTTCTTCTCTGGTTTCGGCAGAGCGCGCTTGTTCACCTTCTGGTTTTGGTTGAGCGGTATGGTGTCTATCTGCATCGTCACGGCGGGCACCATGTAGGGTGGTTTCTGCTCCAGGATAAAGTTGTTGAGTGCCTCGATGTCAATCTGCTGGTCGCTCACGATATAGGCGGCGATGTACTTGCCCCCACCCTCTTCATCGAAGGCCTGCACAGTGGCATCCTTGATGCCAGGGAACTCTCGGATGATGCCTTCCACCTCTTTCAGTTCGATGCGGAAGCCACGTATTTTCACCTGTCCGTCCCTGCGGCCCACAAACTGTATGTTGCCGTCGGGCAGATAGCGCACGATGTCGCCCGTTCGGTAAATCCTTGCATATTTACTATCCTCACAGAAGGGATTGGGGATGAACACCTCGGCCGTCTTCTCGGGTCGGTTGAGGTACCCCCTGCCCACCTGCGGACCAGCAGCCCACAATTCACCGGCGGCTCCTACAGGCAGGCGATGCCCCTGCGGATCCACGATATACAGCCTCAGGTTATTGAGCGGCAGGCCGATTGGTATCTCCTTCATCTTGCTTTCCACCAAGAATTGGGTGATGTAGATGGTGCACTCTGTCGGACCATACACATTGTAGAACCGATATCCTTGCGGTGGGGTGAGTGAGGCCAGTTTCTCGCCACCGGTGGACAACTGTATCAGTGAGTGGTTGTCGATGTTGGTGGCGAACTGATATCCCACCTGCGTCGTCATGAATGAGTGGGTGATGTTGTTTGCTTCGAAGTAGTCATTCAGGGCAATAAGGTCGAGACGCAGTTCCTCGGGGATGATAAAGACCGTGGCGCCACAGGTCAGAGCGGGATACATGTCCATCATGCAGGCATCGAAGCCATAACTGGCGTATGCTGCCACGTTGTGCTCCGGCTTCAGACCATAGGCAAAATGATACCACTTGCAGAAGGCGACGAGATTGCTGTGCATCAACTGGCAACCCTTGGGCACACCAGTGGAACCCGAGGTATAAAGGAGGATGAACAGTTGGCTGGGCACGATGTCCACTGCCGGGGCTGCGGCTGCGGGAAGTCCCAGGATATCGCCCGTCAGCAGCACATCACCCTGATACTCATCGACAAGGTCGCGCAGGGCAGCATCGGCTATCAGCATCTTCGCACTGGCGTCCTGCATCATGAAGTTGAGCCGCTCCTTCGGATAACTGGGATCGAGGGGCTGGTAGGCACAACCGGCCTTCAGCACGCCGAGCGAGGCAATGGGCATCCACTCGCAGCGGGGGATGAGCACCGACACCACGTCTTCAGCACCCAATCCCTTTTGGGAGATAAAGGCTGCGATGCGGTTGCTGATTTCGTCTACTTCGGCATAGGTGAATTGCTTATCTTTATAAACTACCGCAATATTCTGGGGAGTGGCACTCACCTGCTGCTCGAAAAGGGAGACGATGGTCTGTGACGTGTCGTATTCCACATCCGAGGGATTGAAGGAGTCGAGCAGTTGGGTCTGCTCCGTGGTGGCGATGCACACCTCGGCGAGTTTCTCCTGTGAGAGGAATCCTTCCACCACTGCCTCGTAACTTTCCAGGAACTGGGCTATCAGGGCTTCAGAATACTCATTGGCACTGTATTCAGCCTTCACCTGATAATGACCGTCGAGGATAAACGTCTTCAGATACAATGACGCGTCGAGAGTGCTGTTGCCGATGCGCACCGCCTTCATGGGCATGCCCCCCATCTCCTCCTGGGAGAACAGCATGCCGTGCCATGCAAACATCGAGTTGGTCTGCAACTTGAGGTCCTCCATCACATCGCTGTATGAATAGATGTCGTGCTCACGGCATCCGCTCATCTGCTCCTGACCGGCTTGCAGGAAATCCATCACCGTGGTGTCGGCAGTGAACTTGGCATAGACGGGCAGGGTTTTGACAAACATACCCACCGTATGCGCCATACGTTTGTCGGAACGGCCGTTGTAAACCGTGCAGAAGAGCGACTCCTGCTCATTGTTGTATTTCGCCAACAGGAAGGCATACGCCGATGTGAAAAGAGTGCTCTTGAAGATGCCATGTTCCTTGCAGAAGGTTTCTACCCTCGCCATGTCGGTGTGGAGCGTGCGCAACAGACTCCCCTCACTGTGGATGGGATTCTCCAGGTCGGGAATCAGTTGGGTGAATGTGTCACCACAATCGAAATGTGCGGCATACCATTTTTTGGCCTCCTCGAAGGCGGGCGACTGGCGCTTCTCCACCTCGTCGGCGGCAGTTTCGGCCAAAGTCAGTTCCTCCTGGGCAATGGCCTCATGGCCATAGGCCTTGTTGATGTCCTCGAGCATGAGGCTCATCGACGTGCCGTCTACAATGATGTGATGATAGTCAATGAACAGGTAGTAATGGCTGTCATCACGCAGCAGACGGATATGGAAAAGCCGGTCGCCATAGATATTGAAGGGCACGACGAGTTCGGTCTTCTTCTGCTCGATGTCGTCCACGTCCTCCACCTCCAAAGTCCAGGTTTCCTGATCCATATCGATAGTCTGGACAGGCTCTCCGTCTTCATTGAGTTCAATGCGTGTGAAGAGAGTGGAATGTGCCTTCACCGCGGTCTCGACGGCTTGTCGCAATCGCTCTCCGTCAAGACTTCTGTCCAAGATATACAGATAGGGCAGATTGTAGCATATCTCGCCCTGATGGCCCACACATTCAGCGTATAGGCCATATTGCGATTTCGACAATGGCGCCGTCGTTTTCATAGCCTTATACCTCCTCGAATTCAAACAAATTGATGAAACCTGTCAATTTGAACACTGTCTTGATGTCGTCGTTCATGTTGCGCATGATGACCTTGCTTCCTCCTGCCTTGGCACCTTTGAGGATGCTGATGAGGATGCGCAGTCCGCTCGATGCGATATACTCCAGATTGGTGCAGTCGATGACGATGTCACGGCCGTTGCTTGTGTAAAGTGGCTGCAAGGTTTTCTCCACCTCCACTGCTGCAGCAGTGTCGAGTTCACCTTCCAATGTCACCAGATACTTGTCTTCCAATTCTTGAATAGTTGTTTTCATTTTCGTATTGTTTTTTTTGATGATTGATTTTTTTATTTTTTAGGAGTTTAGGAGTCTGGGAGTTTAGGAGTTTAGACATTACACTTGTATAATCGAAGCATTTGGCTTAACTTCTTTAACTACTTAACTTCTTTAACTACTTAACTACTTAACTTCTTAACTACTTAACTCAATTTCTTTTTCATTGTGAGGATGTTCTTGCCGCCGATGCGCTCATAGTTGAGAGAGTCCATCATTTCGCGGACAAGGAGGATGCCCAGACCACCAATCGGACGGTCTTCTGCCGAGAGGGTGGTATCGGCCTTGGCTGCCTCAGTTGGGTCAAATGCCATGCCGGAGTCGGTGATGGACAGTTTCAGGTACTTGTTGTTGGACATTGCCTTGAGGGTGATGTCTCCTACTGTGCCAGAGGGATAGGCATAGTCCATCACATTGACCACAGCCTCTTCCACAGCCAACCGTATGCTGCGTGTCATCGAGGCATCCAGTCCAAGCGTTTCCGCCACCGACTTGAGGAAGGCATGGAGGTCCTTCAACTGACTGACATCATTCTTCATGGTCAGTTCTCCATGTACCGTGTAGTCGTTTGTCACCGGAGAATACCTGAGTGCAAGCATTGTCAGGTCATCACTCTGCTCTTCCTCACCCACAAACTGCCTTACATGTCCTGTCATGGAATGGATGATATTCTCAGGCAGATCATGGCCCACCTGCTTCAGAACTGACGTGATGCGCTGCATGCCAAACTGCTGATGGTCGGTGTTTCTTGCTTCTGTCAGACCGTCTGTATACAGGAAGAGAGTGTCATCCTTGTTGATGATGGTTTCCTGCATCTCATACTTGAAGTCATCAAACAATCCCACGGGCAGGTTGGCTATCACAGGCAACTGCGACACGCCAGTACCATTCAACAACATAGGAGCGTCATGCCCGGCGTTGCAGTAGCGCAGGCGTCCTGTCGGCAGGTCGAGCACACCAATGAAAAGCGTGGCAAACATATTGGTCTTGTTGTTGCTGCAAGCCGTCTCGTTGATGGTTTTCATGATGTGTGCGGGATTGCTCTCGTGTGAAGAGACTGCGCGGAAGAGTGCCTGTGTCATCGCCATGATCAGTGCCGACGGAATGCCTTTCCCACTCACGTCGCCGATACAGAAGAACAGTTTCTCATCGCGGATAAAATAATTATACAGGTCACCGCCCACTTCCCTTGCCGGCTTCAGGATGGCACTAATGGTGATGTCCGGACGTTCCGCCACTTTCTCATCCTGCATCAGCATGGCACTCTGAATGCCTGTCGCAATCCGCAGTTCGTTACCGATGCGCTGCTTCTCTTCCTTGGCAAGGGAGAGTTTGCGCTCATTGAGCATGAAGCGGCTGAGGATATACCCAAGTATGCCAAATGCTATCAGCATCAAGACAAGCATGTTGATGCGCATCCAATGCAACTTCTCATACACCTCGTCATCATAGCACACCACAGCCATCTGCCAATGGGGCAGACCCTTCATATTGGCATAAAAGACACTTGCACGGTCACCCTTGTCATCCTTGAAGCGAATCACCTTGCTGATGCCGCTCTGGCTCTCGCTGCGGCTCACGGTACTGTCGTTGATGATCCTGACCACTTTATCCACGTCCTGAGTCTTCACATGCTCTGAGAGAGGACGGGATATCAGTTGGCCTGACTCCGTGAGCAACAGGATAAACGATGAGGGATAAATATGGCGATAGTCAAGCGTGTCGTCCAACCATTCAAGAGAAATGTCGATGCCTCCTACAGCAGCCAAACGTCCCTGACTGTCATACAGGGGATAGGTATAGGTGGTCAATGGCTTGACTACGCCGTCATCCTCATATTCATAAGGGTCACTCCAAAATGGTTTTTCCTCCTTCAGCATCTTAATAAACGTCGGATTGGTGGGATAATCGACCCCCTTTTTCTCTGCCAGGTTCCTGATACGAATGCTATCATTGTCCTTATAAGCATAAGGTTCAAAAAGCCTGCCTTTCTCTGGATAATAGTTGGGCATAAAGGCCAGGAAACAACCCGTCACCTTCGGGTTGGCCATGATAGTCCTCTTGGCGGCAACATACATCGAGTCAGCATGGCTGATATTGCGCTCCATATCCCAAAGGTGTTCCTTCAGCGTGTTCTCCATCACGTTGAGCATTCCTTTGATAATGATGGATTTCATTCTCAGTTCACTCTCAGCACGTTTGCTCAACTGTGCTTCCATCATATTGTGCGAATAGTAATATTGCACGGCGGAAATCAATTCGAGAAGCAGGGCTGCCACCACAATGATGACCAACCCTTTATGGTTGCTCACATAACTTCTGACCTTATTGAAGAAATCATTCATGTTCTCCCTTTTTCTTATATTGTATGCTAATGTAATTAAGGCAGATACTATTTTGCAAAGATAGTGCAAATCATATGCAATGCAAAACAAATATCTCATTTTTTTGCGGCAGACGAACCTGCCTTTTTCTCTGCCTTTTTCTCACAGTACAAAATTACTATTTTACGACGGCCCTTGAATCATTCGTTGTGATTTCTCTCAAAGGTGTTTGCGACAGACAACAAAATTTGCGACAAATAAGGAAGGCAGGCTTCCTATCTGTCGCAAATGGACATGTCATGAAGATGGAAACAATCAAATTGGGAGACGACTATGTCCTTTTCCGGCGCAAAAATATAAATTTCATTTTGTCATCCGCTCGACTATTCGTATCTTTGGCTCCCAAAAGCAACGATTATGGATAATAGACTATTGATTACTTTGGTTGTCATATTCTTGATGGCTACAGCTACTTGCCTCTCCACATGCTATGCGGGCAACCATGGCTTGCTGGGCAAGAGACGTCCCATCAAAAAAGAAACAACCGCCATCCACTACTCCATGCACACCAACTCAGGTATCGCTGTGCAGACTGATTATGACATCACGCCCGACTCCATCACCTGGCTATATAGAGACCGCCGTAATGGCTTCATCCTCCGCGACGTAGTGAAATACGACCACAAAGACTACGATGCCCTGATCGATACACTGTCGCGGGTGGCCTTCAAGGTGCGCCATGTGAAAAGCGACATTTCAAGGGGTGGAGGTGGTTATGCCTATTCCTTCTTTGACAGCAAAGGCAAATACCTCGGCTATGGCGCTGTCAACAACATCGCCTCTGGCGACAACGAGACTGCCGAGGAAGCCATCAGCCAATTCCTCTACACCCACCGCACTGCCGGCGAACAAGCAGTGAAGGATGCCCAGAAAGAAGGAAAGCTCTATATCGACATGGAAGAGTTTCCC
>JAEEGF010832762.1_pt1 | contig 13634 bp, 11 predicted proteins | sample 9134171 | NCBI WGS metagenome assembly JAEEGF01 (sample SAMN16246542, study PRJNA631951) | gut metagenome | biome: gut microbiome; feature: rumen; material: AP-attached | host: Bos | place: Iran: Karaj | collected 2018-10
CCATGAAAAAGCCTGCTGACGGCCCGTCCACGGTCACGTTTTCCGGAGCATTTTCCGGGTGATATTCATATTCGAGAAGGTCTCCCAGATTTGTTTTTATGTTGTGAGTGTGGACATGGCATCCCTCGTCAACATCTTCGGTCACATGTCCGATGGGGCTTCCGTATTTTATCACGTTTTCACCGGCTTTCAGCGGCTTTACAGTGAATTTATGTCCGCGCTGTATGTCTTCTTTCAGCGTAACGGAATGTCCCACATCAGCCACGGTGCCTTTTTCAAGGTCTTTAAGCGCCACCGCGACATTGTCTTTTTCATTTATTACGATATATCCGATATTTTCCATTCATTTTCTCCATATGAACGTTAAAACCAGGTCCCGGACAGTCCTACGCAAAATACTGTTCCATTGCGGCTTTCATGCCGTTTTTACGGATGACGGAAAGGTATTCAGTGACCTTTTCTTCAACACCGGGAATCTTTGAAAGATCCTCGTCCCAGAAGGATGTTTCCGAAAGCACGGCATGAACATATTCACGTGTCTCTTTTCCGGAGTTATCCTTAAAGAATTCAAGCACCTTCATGTCGTCAAGGATATTGTATTCCTTGCCGTCTCTGTGTCCGATAAGCGCCTTGTCCCTGATCTCGCTTCCCGTATAGAAAGCAAGGAGCGAAGCGATGGAAAAAGCAAGATGCGAAGGGATTTCTTTTTTCTTTTCGATATAGCCCAGGAAGCTCGGCATGCAGCGCGCTTTCCATTTTGAAACGGAATTCAGCGAAATGGAAAGAAGCGCGTGTTTTACATAAGGATTGTCAAATCTCGAAAGCACAGCGGATGCGAATTCTTCGCACTCTTCCCTGGGCAGTGTGAGTGTCGGGATGATCTCGTCATGGATGGTGTTTTCTATAAACTTACGGATCATGGGATCGTTCATGCACTCAAGCACAATGTCGTTTCCCGCAAGGAATCCGGAAAGCACGAACGAAGTGTGCGCGCCGTTCAGAATGCGCACTTTTCTCTGCTTATAGGGGTGATGGTCCTTTGTGAAAATGACGGGAAGCCCTGCTTTGTCAAGCGGAAGCTCGCCGGAGATATCCTTGTCGCTCTCGATGACCCAGAGTGCAAAAGGCTCGGCGGTGACACAGAGTTCATCCTTGTAGCCCCACTCTTTCCAAAGGTCTTCTGCGGTATCTCTGGGATATCCCGTAACTATGCGGTCCACAAGGGTCTGAGTGAAAATGCATGCCTCTTTTACCCATTTTACGAAGCCTTCGGGCAGCTTCCAGTTTTCGCACTGCTTCAGCACGCATTCCTTAAGGTGCATTCCGTTGTCGTCGATCAGCTCAACGGGGAGCATCACAAGGCCTTTGTCGGGATCTCCTTTGAAATACTCATATCTCTCAAAAAGGAATTTTGTGAGTTTTCCGGGGAATGTATTGGGCGGGCAGAGTTCAAATCTGTCGCTCTCGTCATATACTATGCCGGCTTCCGTGGTGTTTGACACAACAAAACGGAGCGTGTCGACATGCGCGAGCGCGGTGTATTTTTCATATTCTTCATAGGTGCCGACTGCGTCGGAAACGCTCTTTATCATCCTGTTCTTTACGGTAGCCTCGCCGTTGTCGATGCCGCGAAGGGATACCGTATAAAGGCAGTCCTGGGCATGAAACCTCGACAGTTCACCGAACTCGATGGGCTTTATCAGCACGATGCTTCCGTCAAACATTCCCTTTTCGTTGGCGATGTCGATCATATAATCGACAAAGGCGCGCAGGAAATTGCCCTCTCCGAACTGGATCACTTTGATGGGGCGTTCCTGTTTTTTAACCATGTTTTTGTTCAAAAGTTCCATTGACCTTGCTCCCTTCGTTTTAGCGGGACATTGCGATAATATGCAGTACCCGAAGCACTTTTTTTATAATTTCAGTCACGTCGATGTAAGCGTTTACATAGCGATTTTAATACTGTTTTCAACGCTTGTCAACATTTTTGTGAAGACAACAAGATTTGATGAATTGTTGTTAAAAATAGTGCAATTTTTAACAAGTTTTCACTTGTAAAAAAATAAACGTTCCTGTATAATCTTGTTCAGATCATATGAGCGTTTTTACGCGAAGGTAATGCCATGCCAAACATTTACGATATTTCCGAGAGGTCCGGTGTCTCCATCGCCACGGTGTCCCGTGTGTTAAACGGAAGCCCGAAGGTTTCGGAAGCCACCAAAAACAAGGTCCTCGCCGTGATGGACGAGCTCGGCTACACACCGAACGTGTTTGCGAGAGGCCTGGGGCTCAACACCATGAACACGGTCGGCATCATGTGCTCCGACTCTTCCGACCCGTTCCTTGCAAATGCCGTCTACTACCTCGAGCAGAACCTGCGAAAGCACGGCTACGACTCTTTCCTGTGCTGTACGGGGTATGAACTTCAAAATAAAAAGAACTATCTCGAACTCATCCTCACAAAACGCGTGGACGGCCTGATTCTTGTGGGTTCAAGCCTCCTGGAGCCCAATGATGAGGACAATCTCTACATAAAAGAAGCAGCGTCCCATGTTCCCGTAATGCTGATGAACGGCGTGCTGAAAGGCGCAGGTATATACAGCGTGGTCTGCGATGATTGCGGCGCGGTGTCTTCCGTCACCGAAAGGCTCATAAAAAGCGGCCGGAAACGCATTCTGTATCTTTATACCGCCGAATCCGGATCCGGTCTTCAAAAACTCAAAGGCTACAAAGAAGCGCTTAAAGCAAACGGCATAAAATGCGATAAGGACCTCATCCGTCTCCTGCCGTGCGATATAGAAAACACAAGGCATCTGCTTTCCGGGCTTTACACATCGGGGCTCAGGTTCGATGCCGTCGTGTGCTCTGAAGACCGCCTTGCCGTCGGTGCCATCAAAGCCGCAAAAGATATGGGACTCTCGATCCCCGGCGATCTGCAGGTCGTTGGCTACAACAATTCACTGCTCGCGCTCTGCACCGATCCCGAGCTCACCTCGATAGACAACCACGTCGAAACGCTTTCCGCAACTGCCGTGAAATGCCTCACGGACGTTTTTCAGGGGAAACGGATACCGGCAAAGACCATCATCCAAAACGCCCTCGTACAGCGGGAGACCACCCGCTTTCAATAATACATCACACTATGGAGGATCTAAGATGAAACAATTTATGGACAAAGATTTTCTGCTCAGCAACGAGACAGCAAAAACACTCTATCACGAGCATGCGGCAAAAATGCCGATCATCGACTACCACTGCCACATCAGCCCCAAGGAGATCGCCGAGAACAAGAAATACAACAACATCACTGAACTCTGGCTCGGAGGCGACCACTACAAATGGCGCCAGATGCGTTCAAACGGTGTTCCTGAGAAATATATCACAGGCGACGCTTCGGATCACGACAAGTTCATCAAATGGGCCGAGACCTTGCAGAAGGCTGTAGGGAACCCGCTCTATCACTGGAGCCACCTCGAGCTTCAGAGATATTTCGGTTTTAACAAGCCCCTCTCTCCCGCCACTGCTGAGGAATGCTGGGAGCTCTGCAACGAAAAACTCAAAAACCTGACCGTTAGAGACATCATCGAACAGTCAAACGTTGACGTCATCTGCACCACCGACGATCCCGTAGATACCCTCGAGTGGCATCAGATGATCAAGGCCGACAAGAGCTTCAAGACCCGCGTTATCCCCGCATGGCGTCCCGACAAAGCAATGAACATCGAAAAGAAGGATTATCCGGAATACATCGCAAAGCTCGAAAAGAAAGGCGGAGTAAAGATCGATTCCTTTGAATCCCTTGTAAAAGCGCTCGTGAAGTGCATGGATTTCTTTGCGGAAAACGGCTGCAGCGTATCCGACCACGCCCTTGAATATGTAATGTTCAAGCCCGCAACTGCCGAAGAGATCGAGCGTATCTTTAAAGCACGCTTAAACGGCACCGTTCCGTCCTATGAGGATGAGCTCAAGTTCAAGACTGCTTTCATGACCGCAATGGGCAAGGAATACCATCGCCGTGACTGGGTAATGCAGCTTCACTACGGCACAAAGCGCGACAACAACACGCTCATGTTTGACCGTATCGGGCCTGACACAGGTTTTGACTGCATCAATACAAACGGCTCTTCCGCTGAGCTTGCCGCTTTCTTAAACAACCTCGCAAAGACCGACACGCTTCCAAAGACCATCATCTATTCCTTAAATCCCGCGGATAATGCGGCTATCGGCACCGTCATCGGATGTTTCCAGGACAGCACTGCGGTAGGAAAGATCCAGCAGGGTTCCGCATGGTGGTTCAATGACAACAAGACCGGAATGATCGACCAGATGACAAGCCTTGCAAACCTCGGCCTTCTGTCAAACTTCATCGGAATGCTCACCGATTCGAGAAGCTTCCTCTCCTACACACGCCACGAGTATTTCCGCAGGATCCTCTGCAACATGCTCGGCACCTGGGTGGAAAACGGAGAATATCCCGCAGACCTTGATTTCCTTGGCCGCATGGTGGAAGACGTATCCTACAACAACACGAAAAATTACTTTAAGTTCTGAGATTGATACTAATATCTAATATTTTACAAATTGAATTGCATTCCTGCCTGCGATGGGGTAAAATGATGCGGATGATCGACCAACAAATTTTTTAAGGAGGCAATCATGCATCATCTGATCAGTCCACAGGACCTGTCAACCACCCAGATAAACGAGCTTATCGCTCTCGCAGGCAGGATTATTGAATCCCCCTCTTCCTATTCCGAAATATGTAAGGGTAAAAAACTTGCTACTCTCTTTTACGAACCAAGCACACGTACCCGTTTGAGTTTTGAAGCTGCAATGCTCAATCTCGGCGGTAGTGTTCTTGGTTTTTCTTCTGCCGATTCGTCATCGGCCGCAAAGGGCGAAAGCGTCGCTGACACCATCAGAGTCATCTCTTCCTATGCCGACATCTGCGCAATGCGTCACCCCAAGGAAGGCGCTCCGATGGTCGCAGCCATGCATTCCCGCATTCCCGTGATAAACGCCGGAGACGGCGGTCACAACCACCCCACCCAGACACTCACCGACCTTCTCACGATCAGCCGTCTGAAAGGCCGTCTCGATCACCTCACTATCGGATGCTGCGGCGATCTCAAATTCGGCCGCACCGTACACTCCCTTGTAAACGCTATGGCCCGCTATGAAGGTGTGCGCTTTGTCTTTATCTCCCCCGAAGAACTTAAGATCCCCGCATATCTTCGTTCCGACGTGCTCGACAGCGCCGGCATCTCCTACAAAGAGACCAAAAACCTCGAAGAAGTCATGCCCGAGCTTGACGTTCTCTACATGACACGCGTACAGCGTGAGCGTTTCTTCAACGAAGAAGATTACATCCGCTTGAAAGACCTCTTCATCCTCGATGCGGAAAAAATGAAATATGCGCGCCCTGACATGCTCGTAATGCACCCTCTCCCGAGAGTGAACGAGATATCGACGGAGGTGGATTCGGATCCCAGAGCGGTATACTTCAAGCAGGCGGAATACGGTATGTACATAAGGATGGCCCTCATCCTCACTCTTCTCTCCGATCCCGAAAACAAAAAGGAGGCGCTCGTATGTTAAACATAAGCGGACTTAACGAAGGCTACGTTCTCGATCACATAAAAGCCGGTGACGGCATGGACATCTACACCTATCTCGGTCTCGACAAGCTCGACACCGAGGTCGCTCTCATAAAGAACGTAAAGAGCAACAAGATGGGAAAAAAGGACATAATCAAGATCGAAGGCTCCTACGATCTCGATTTTGACATGCTCGGCGTCATGGATCCCAATATCACGATCGATGTGATCAAAGACGGGCGCATCATCGAAAAGAGAAAGCCGAACATGCCGGAAATGGTCGAAGGCATCATAAAGTGCAAAAATCCCAGATGCATCACCACCATTGAGCAGGAGCTCGTGCACCGTTTCCGCCTCACAGACAGGACAAAAGGCACGTACAGATGCGTCTACTGCGAACAGAGTTTCAAGAAAAAATGAGGTGCAGCCCCATTATTTCCGACTTTTTTAATGGATTATGCATAAACTATCTGCTATAATACCTTTTAAGAGGAGAATTATATGCGGAAGATCAGCAGTCGTGTGGAAACACTGGATTATTTATTGAATAACAGATATTTTGAGCATCCCGAGGAGATTTCGTTAAGAAAGGGACGCGACATTTTTTATGTCATCAATGATGAGGACTACTCTCTCAAGTTTATGAGCAAACTCAGCGAAGAGGGAAAGTGCGTCCGCTGCGATATCCCCGAAGGAGCAAAATGTTATCAGATGGTGGCGGGCCGCTCCACTCCCTGTGAAGGCTGCGCAGCTTACGCAAGGGACAAGAACGCCACTTCTGTCTGGATCACACGAGACAGCCAAAAGGATACCATCGATCTCATCCGTAACTGTCGCCACATCACCCAGGACGGCACTCTCCACTCCAACATCTGCACTCATATGGGAGACCTCAACGAGGCCATCCGTCACATGCAGAGAGCCCTCTCTGCCCGTGAGCTCATCACCAGATGTCTTGCCACAATTTCCGATGACAGCATCCCGGAAAGCGAAAAATTCACAACCATCCTCAAAAACTCGATGAGTTTTTACGATTCCACATCGGCCTATGTACTGCTCTTTGGTGAAAATCCCAGAGTCTATACCTGCAATTTTCCGGATCTTCCCGATGCTACACCGCTGATCGACGAGTTTCCTCAGTACATCATCGACAAAGCCGAACGCCAGATGACTCCGGACAGTGTCCTCTATCTCGACAACCTCGATGACATCAAGGACGAAGAACCGCAGATATACAAGCATTTCCAGCGCTGGGGCATCAGATGCATGGTTGTCGCTCCCATCTTTATGGGTTCCGAACTTACCGGTATCATAGCGCTCCACAACATCAACCTGAACCAGCGTGATATCCCGGCGCTCTGTTCCGTGGCCGAGCTTACCGCAAACCTCGACTACAATATCTCGAGCCGCTTAAAGCAGGAACGCATAATGAACACGGACGCTCTTACCGGCGTTCTTAATTTTGAAGCATTTAAGCGCGGAGCACAGGATATCCTTCTTGAAAATCCTGATAAAAAATTTGCCATCTGGAGCTTCGACATCAAGGACTTCAGAAACATCAACGATCTCTTCGGGTACGACTCCGGAGACGATCTGCTGAGATACTGGGCAAAGAACGCAATGGTGACCAAAAGCAGCAACGAGCTCGTGTGCCGCGTGCAGGCCGACACCATCTGCTATCTTTCGGAATATGAATCCGACGGCGCTCTCCACGAATATTTTTCGGATCTCACCGGGCGTCTACAGGAATTTGTGCATGACAATATCTCAAACGCTCTGACGATAGAGCTTGCCGCAGGTGTTTATATCACCACGGAAAACGATTCCCACACGCTGAACGAGATGTTCAACCGCGCGCACATGGCAAGGACCGTTGTAAAAAACACGCCCGGTTCGATCCTCAACATTTACGATGTCAAGCTTCACGAAGACCTTCGTTTTGCGAAGGAGCTCGAGATCTTCCTTCCGGAAGCGCTCAGCAGTGGACTGATCGTGCCCTTCTTCCAGCCGCAGCTCGTTCTTTCCGAACGCGCAAAAAAGAAAGGCCGCATCCGCGCCGAAGCTCTCGCCCGCTGGATCAACAAAGACGGCACCATTTTTGCCCGTCCCGACCAGTTCATACCCATCTGCGAAAGAAACGGCCAGATCGCCGAAGTCGATCACTGCATCTTCCGTCAGGTCTGCCAGACCATCGCGGAACTTAAAAAGAAAAAGATCAAAGCGTGCTTTTCCATCAACGTATCGAGACACACTCTCTTCCGTCCCGGCTTTATCGAATATTACGAGGACGTCCGCAAGGAATTCGGTCTCACCTATGACGACTTTGTTCTTGAATTCACAGAGAGCATCTGCGTAAATGATGTAAAAAAATTCCAGGAGATCATCACAAAGCTTGAAAAACTCGGATTTGTCTGCTCCATGGACGATTTCGGATCCGACTATTCATCGCTGAATGTCCTGCATCTTCTGGACTTAAACGAACTGAAGCTCGACAAGGCTTTCTTCATGTCCGAAGAGAACAAGCCAAAGAAGTTCATCATCATCAACAATATCTTAAAGCTTTCCAACGCTCTAAACATGGAATCCGTTGCGGAAGGCATAGAAAGTGAGGAAATGATCGAAGAACTGAGCAAGAGCAACTGCGATTACATCCAGGGCTTCGTCTACGCAAAGCCGATGCCCAAAAGTGATTTTCTTACCTGGATCTCGAAAAACAAGATATGATAAAAAGCGTATCCCTTTGTTACAAGCCTCGGGATACGCTTTCTTTTTCATTTAAGTTCTTCTTTTATCTTGAGTCCCGTCGGAGTGACAGCAAGCCCGCCTTTTCCGGTCTCTCTGAGTTCCTCGTGCATGCATCGTCCCACTGAACGCATCGCGTCAAACACTTCGTCAGCCGGGATGCGGCTTTCTATGCCAGAAAGCGCCATATCAGCAGACGTCACGGCATTCACTGCGCCTATCACGTTTCTTTTTACACAAGGCACTTCAACAAGTCCCGCAACCGGATCGCATACAAGTCCAAGCAGTCCTTTCATCGCGATGGCGGCCGCGCTGTCCATCTGTTTTGCATCTCCTCCGCGAAGAAATACCATGGCTGCCGCAGCCATCGAAGAAGCCGCGCCTATCTCTGCCTGGCATCCTCCCGCGGCGCCCGAGAGAGACGCGCGTTCAGCGATCACACCGCCTACGCCCGCCGCAACATAGAGCGCTTTTACCATTTCCTCATCGGGGATAATAAACTTCTCCTGAAGGCTAAGTATCACCGCAGGCAAAACACCGCAGGAACCCGCGGTCGGAGCCGCCACTATCCTTTTCATGCACGCGTTGCTCTCGGCAATGCGCATGGCTTTTTCCATCACCGTTCCGATGAACGGCCCGGACATCAGTGTTCCGTTTTCTTTTGCGCGCCTTAATGCCGCCCCGTCAGTTCCCACAAGCCCGCTCGCTGACTTAAGTTCCGCGTCGTACTCGGCATCCGATGCCTTCATTGCCTTTAGCATCTCGGTCATCCTGTCAAAGGAGCTTTCCGCGCTGAGTCCGGTTTCTTTGCAGTCCTCCTCACGGACCACCTGCCAGAAAGGCATGCCTGTTTTCTCCATTGCCTTTCTTATTTCTTCCATCGATCTGTACATACTTTACCCCCGGTAATAGATGACTTCGTTTATGCCGTCGAGCCCTTTTAACTCTTCCGCGGTCTCTCCCGGCACCTGCTCGTCGCATTCGATCACCATCACGGCATGGTCTCCGCGTCCGCTCCGGTAAAGCTGCATGGTTGCTATGTTTATCAGATTTTTTTGAAGAAGAGCCGTCACATTTGCAACAAGCCCCGGTTTATCATCATTTCTAACAATCAGCGTGGGGCACTCTGCGGAAAAATGCGCTTCCACTCCGTCTATCTCGGTCACGTTTATACGCCCGCCGCCGACAGACGCCGCAGTGATATCAAGCTTTTTTCCCGTGACCGAAGTAATGTGAAGCTTTGCTGAATTCGGATGTGCATCTCCGAGATCTATGCTCCCGAAACGGCACTGCATGCCTCTTGCTTTAGCTATATCAAGGCTCTCAGGTATCCTTCTGTCATCCGGATCAAATCCCAAAAGCCCCGCAACTATTGCCTTATCCGTTCCATGTCCTTTTCCTGTCGCAAGAAAAGAGCCGAAAAGCAGTATCTCAGCGTTCATTATCTCTTCACCGAGGAGCTCTCTCGCAACTTTTCCGATCCTCACAGCGCCCGCCGTATGCGAGCTCGACGGTCCCACCATCACAGGACCGATAATATCAAATATGTTCATGACATACTCCGTAAGTAGTTTTTTATCCCCGTATCCGGATCATTTTTTGCAGCCTGCCATAAGCCGGTCACGTATCTTACCCCATTCCGTGCAGCGTGAATAATTCCCGCCCGGAAACGTGCAGTCCCTGTTCCACGGCCTGTCAAACACCATTACCTTCATGTCCGGCAGATGCTCAAAAAATTTAAATGCTATCGGAGAATCCTCCACAGCATAGTCAAAATGCATTTTGTAAAAATCTTCAGGCTCCAGGTTCAGTTCATTGTCCTTGTCATTAAGATTTCTTCCGTATTTATCCAGAAAATACATACGCGCCCGTTTGAGCCCATGCTCGTCAAGCCACCTGCGCGAAACTTCCGCGGACGTGAGCGGCCGTCCTGTGATGATAAAAACCTCATTTCCAAGGTCCATCCAGTCATTGAGCGCCTTTACCGCGCCCGGTATCTCTTCAAACGAAAAAAGTATCTCCGGCCTGTGCGCCTCGATCATCAGTTCCTTATACTCTTCCTCCGTAAGCCCGAACGATTCCCTCAGATCAAAAAACCTGATATCCTCATAAGGGATCACCTTTCCGAAAAGCCTCGCCGTAATATCCGCAAGCGCCTTTGCGGTCTCGCAAAGACAATCATCAAAATCAACGTAGATCCTCATATTTTTCCCTCTGTCTGTTACCGCTCCAACGGAGCTTTTTATTACGAAAGAAGTATAAGCCAAACACACCGATATTTCAACAATTATCGACTGCCACATTATTTTGTGCCGATCCCGTGGCAATAGCATCAATTGCTTTTAGTGTCAATGTATGATATACTTACTTCAGTCACAGATGCGGGTTCGAGTCCTGCCGTCCGTTTATTTCTTCTGACCGTCTCGATCTTACATACGGATGTGGTTCAACTGGCAAGAACGGTGGCTGGTCCAAAAAAACGATCGCTTCTCAAAATGGTAAGCGTTTTTCTTTTGCCAGGATCGATTCTTGCATTTCCCGTCACTCTCAAATTTGCATCACATAAAAAATGCCCCCTTACAAAAACAGAGGGTCATTTTTGTGCAGTTTTCACAAAATTTCACGAAGAAAAGTCACCTGACACAAAAAATATCATCCTTTACGCATACCGGATACAAATGCTATAATCACGCTCGGGTATCATCGAAGATTTTTTTTCTCTAACACATGAATCCACGTACCTGTCAATAAGCGCTTTCGATCCCATTGCCGTCCTTCACCGTCATCAATCCCCCGAGACCAAAGACATTTTCCCATGTGATAAACAGCCTGTGATCACCTGCCGGAGCGTGCCTGTACCTCGTTGGCATTAGGAAGAAATGCCTTCGGCATTTCTTTGAAGCGCTCAAAGCCGCGCGGCTCCCACGACTACGTCGTGGGCAAATCCGACCGAGCGATAGAGATTACACGTGCGGCAGGCAATGACATTACCGGCCAGTATCACCAAAAAATGCCATTATTCATACACTTCTTATACGTATATTCCTTCCCCGTGCATTCTTCCACAGGATAAGAATCATACCACAGATATGACCTTTTCCTAGACTTACTGATCTGCGCCGTTGTTATATTAAAATAACTGTAATCAATATAATCTTTTGACTTCTTTAACGGATCGTCCCAAGTCACATCCATCTCGTACCATTCCGAAGGATCGGGCGCGAACTCCCCGGACAGATAATCCTCAGCCTCCCCGTAATTGATCATGTTCCACGCATGACCGGCATCATCGCTTCCATCCGTATCCCCGTAAACTATCTCACACTGTATCCCCAGCTCGTTGCAACACCACTTGAAAGCCGCCGAGTATGCCATGCAGACCGGCGTGTGATCCTCCGACAATGCTCCGGCTATGGTCTGGTCATAATCCGAATGCAGATACTCCTTTTTCAGGATAATATAATCATGTATCTCTTTTGCCCGCTGTACACGGCTCGCATTTTCAACGCTGCCGTATTTCCCCGCGATCCTTTCCTTGATCTCCTCAAGAGAAGCCCTGCATTCAGCAAGAAGCCTGCTGCTTTCTTCACTGTCATTATATACTATCTGTAGCAGGCTGTTGCCGTTGTTGATGGTCACTTCTTTAACTATCACTCCAAATACAGGATGATCATCCCGTACCCGCCTGTACACAGTATCCCCATAAACACCCTTTGTGCCGGTACAAAGAACATTCTTCTCTCCATTCAGTATCGCTTTGTAGAGACGTTCATAAAGTCCCGCACAAGTCCCGCCGGTTTCAAACTGTTCATCATGCTTTTTACATTGTGCATAACCCCAGTCGTATCTGAAATCCTCAGTAGCCCCGTCCCACCTTGAATCCACTCCGTCGGTAAGAAAAATCTGCTTTGCCACGTTCATCTGGTAGAAAAAACTGCTACCTACTACCGCGCAAGGCGCCGTAAGCGTTTCAAGCTCTTCAAGCCCCTCAAAAGAGCCTGATCTGAGCAGATCCGCAACCGAATTTATGGTAAGACTGGTAATACCCGTAATATCTTTAAACGCATATTTCTCTACAAGCGTCACACTTTCAGGGATCACAAGTTCTCCTTCCACTGCGCATCCCATGTAAGCCCTCATCTGTATCGTTTCAACGCTTTCCGGGATATCTATCAAATACTTCCCACAATTCGCAAACATCGAATCAGGGATATTCCTGATCCCATCCGGCAGATCTGCTTTTTTAAGTTCCCGGCAATTTTGGAAAACAAAATTCCCAAAAGACGTGATACTGTCAGGGAACGACGCATATTCAAGATTTGAACAATTCAGGAAAGCCCCGTTGCCAACCTCGGTTATTCCTTCAGTGACAAAGACCTTTTTAAGAAACTCGCAGCCCTCAAACGCTTTAGACATTATCTTCAGCACAGGAAGCCCATTGTAAACAGCGGGGATCGTTAACTCCTCCCCATCAAATGTTCCCGCACCTTCAACAGAATAATACCCACCATCATCAGAAAGCACAAAGACAAGCTCCTTTACAACAGGCGCAGACGTCAAGGTCGGTACAGGCGTCTCAGTCGGAACCGCTGTCGAAGTCGGTGCCGGCGTATCAGTCGCATCCGGCGTAGAAGTCGGCACAAGAGTATCCGTCGGAGTTGAAGTCGGCGTTGAGTCCGGTATATCGGTCGGAACAGATGTCGGAGTCTGTCGCACGCTTTCAGTCACAGTCGGTGCTGCGCCATCAGTCGCTACCGCTGTCGGAACCGAATCCGGGGTACCAGTCACCGTAGCCATCGGAGTCGATATCGCAGAAATGCATGATGACTCCCCGCACCCTGTCAAACAAAATACGACAACTATAATCAAAACTGTCATGTTCCATTTCTTCATAATATCTCCTCTATCACCCAAGCCCATAACGCCTTACGTTTCTATAAAAATCCTTCTATCCACCCCAAAACAACCATACCGCATTTTTCTTCTGTTTTACTAAAAAACGCCCGTACCGCATTTTACCACACCCATACCCCTACCGTAAACCCCAAGCCTCCCTTACTTGCCTACTGTAAAGACCACACCGCCACTACTCCACCCTCACAACTTCATCCCCACGCTTCCTCCCCGCCTTCCCCCTGCATTTCCCATCAATACGACCCAAAGCATTTTTCCAAGTGATAAACAACCTGTGATCCCCTGCCGGAGCGTGCCTGTACCTCGTTGGCATTAGGAAGAAATGCCTTCGGCATTTCTTTGAAGCGCTCAAAGCCGCGCGGCTCCCACGACTTCGTCGTG
>JAEEGF011840695.1_pt1 | contig 13634 bp, 15 predicted proteins | sample 9134171 | NCBI WGS metagenome assembly JAEEGF01 (sample SAMN16246542, study PRJNA631951) | gut metagenome | biome: gut microbiome; feature: rumen; material: AP-attached | host: Bos | place: Iran: Karaj | collected 2018-10
GAGTGACAAGCAGCGAAAGCGCGCCTGCGATAGAATATGTACCCGCCAAGCTCGATATTATAGATACAATTTATAAAAATTCAAAAAGGAGATTAAGAAAATGGCAAGAATTAAATTATTGGAACTGGAAGAAACTACAGGAGCAGAGAAGGAGAGATATGAGGAATTAGCAGGAAGAAATGCTGTGACAAATATGAAGAAGGGTCTGTTAAATGATGCAGCTACATATGATGCATATATGGCATGGTATACATCATGGCAGAGACTTGTTGAAGTACTTGGAGAGAAGGATTCTATTCTATATGCTCATGCAATATCTACAACAAACTCATGCCAGTTATGCTCACTGTTCTTCATCAGTGATGTAAAGGGATTGGGACTGGATCCTCATAACTTACAGTACGATGAGAAGGAGCAGGTATTATCAGAACTTGGACAGCAGATTGTGAAGAATCCAACAGCTGTATCAGATGAATTATTTGACAGATTACGCAAATTCTTCAGTGATGCAGAGATTGTAGTAATTGTAGGTTTTGCAGGACAGATGATTGCAACCAACAATTTCAATTCAGTGTTGCAGATTGATGTGGATAAGAGATTACTACCTATTATTGATGAGTTTAAGCCTGCAACATGGAGAGAAAATATTAAGTAGAAAGAGAGAAGAGGACATGGCAGCAAATACTGTGTTTGAGCTAAAGAATGTGGGCAAAGTATATAAGGCGGATAAAGAAGCTGACTTTGAGGCATTGCGAGATATTAATTTAGAAATATATGAGGGTGAAATATTTGGAATCATAGGAATGAGCGGCGCTGGAAAATCCACCCTGGTTAGAACATTAAACAGATTGGAGGATGTGACATCAGGAGAAGTGAACTTCTATGGCGAGAATCTTGCTGAGATGAATGGGGCAAGGCTTCGACAGGCCAGACAGTCCATATCTATGATATTTCAGAACTTCAATCTGTTAACTCAGAAGACAGTATTGGAAAATGTTATGTTGCCTTTGAAGATTGCAGGAGTGAAGAAATCCAAGCGCAAGGAAATCGCCCTTGAGATGCTACAGGTTGTGGGATTGGCGGATAAGGCCAAGGCATATCCTTTGCAGTTGTCTGGTGGACAGCGTCAGAGAGTTGCCATAGCAAGAGCACTTACCAACAATCCCAAAGTACTTCTGTGTGATGAGGCTACTTCGGCCCTTGATCCGAAAATGACGGAGGAGATTCTGAATCTGTTACAGGAGATTAATAGAACCCGCAAACTTACGGTTGTAATTATTACCCATGAGATGAGCGTAGTAGAGAAGATTTGTGACAGAGTAGCTATCCTTGATGATGGTAATCTGGCAGAAATCGGCAAGGTTACAGATATATTTACCAAGCCAACATCCAAGGCTGCCAAGACATTGGTATTCCCGAATGGAATAGAGGATATGATAAATCCATTTGACAGAGGACATGGATTGAAGAGACTGGTTAGAATTGCCTTTGATGGTACTTCATGCAATGAGCCTTTCATAGCAAGTCTGGTGGAAGAGACAGGCAAGAAGGTAAATATATTGAGTGCCAATACCAAGAGCGTAAATGGTATCGGATATGGACAGATGGTTCTTGAATTGCCGGAAGATGAGACTGATCAGCAGATTGTGCTGAGCTATTTTACAGGAAAAGGACTTAGCATAGTGGAGGTGGAAGAAGATGACTGAGTATATACAACAGGCGATTTTAAATGGAATAATTGAGACTTTGCAGATGACTTTTTTCTCGTCAATTTTTGCATATATAATTGGATTGCCAATAGGCGTGATACTGTATCTCACTTCCAGGGGACATCTCTATGAGAATCCTGTGGTAAATGCAGCTATAGGATTTCTGGTAAATGTATTTCGTTCATTGCCATTCCTGATTTTGCTGGTTTTATTTATTCCTGTAACAAGATGGATTGTGGGTTCATCCATTGGAACGACAGCATCTATTGTGCCTCTTACAATTGGTACAATTCCTATTGTGGCCCGCATGGTGGAATCATCTCTGAATGAGGTTCCGGCAGGTATTATTGAGGCGGCAAATTCTATGGCGGCAAAGCCATGGTTTATTGTGGTACATTTCATAATTCCTGAAGCTATTCCATCTCTATTGTTGGGAGGCGCCATAAATGTTGCCACAGTTCTGGGATATTCTGCAATGGCTGGTGTAATAGGCGGAGGTGGATTAGGAGCCCTGGCGCTACAATATGGCTATTATAGATATCAGAAGGATGTGCTGTGGGTGACAGTTGGAATCCTTATTATTATGGTGATGATTATACAGGAAGCTGGAATTATATTATCCAAAAGAGTCCGTAGATGATAATTGAAATTTTTCCTTAAATCATATATATTATTTCTTGTGGGCTAAGGCCTGTTATTGGAAGAAGGAGTATTGATATAATGAGTCAGGAAAAAGTTGATTTAAATAAAGAGAAGAAATTAAACCGTAAGAAGGAAGTTCATAAGAGAAAGGTATATCGTGGTATTAGGATTGCATGTACCTGTGTAGTATGCGCAGCGCTTATTGCATGGATTGGTTTTTCTGTATACAAGAAACAGGAAGTAAAGAAGGCGGAGAATCCTGATACATATACAATTGATACAACAGCAATCAATGATTATATGTATTCTCTCAATGATAATTCCGCTGAATAAAAGATGGTTTTTTCGTAGATTTTAAGGGCTGAAAAAAATACTTAAAAAATTTCGAAAAAATATAAAAAATATTGTTGACAAAGCATAGGGCTTTATATATAATAACTTTTGTCGTCGCGAAGAGGCGACAAAATATGCGACAGTGGCTCAGTTGGTAGAGCACCTCCTTGCCAAGGAGGAAGTCGCGGGTTCGAGTCCCGTCTGTCGCTCTTTTTAATAAAGTGACCTCGAATTTCTGAATGGAGATTCGAGGTTATTTTTTTGCTATTTAAAATAGGAAGGAACACATATTGGCTTTGGGCTATAAACCTTGAAACAAAGCCATAAATTGTATAAAATATTAGCAATGTAACTATTTGAAAGAATAGATTTGAAGGAGTATAGAAAATGAGCAAAGCAGATGAGTTGTTTGTGGCAATGTGTCAGGATATTATAGATAACGGATATAGTACAGAGGGAGAGAAGGTTCGCCCGGTTTGGACTGACACAGGAGAGAGCGCATATACAATCAAGAGATTTGGCGTGGTTAACAGATATAATCTGGCTGAGGAATTCCCTGCCATTACTCTTAGAAGAACAGCTATTAAGAGCTGTACCAATGAGATGCTTTGGATCTGGCAGAAGAAGTCCAATAACATCAATGACTTAAAGAGTACTGTATGGGATGAATGGGCTGATGAGAGTGGCTCTATCGGTTCGGCTTATGGTTATCAGATTGCCAAGAAATATGCTCATCACGTGCTAAAGACTGCAGAGCAGGTGGAGGGAGAATTCCCTGTTGTAGATGGTAGAGAAGATTTATCTGATTATCCAAGCGCTGAAATCAAGGATATTGATGGCAAGACTTATGTCATGTTAGATCAGATTGATGGTGTGAGATATGATTTGAAGCACACACCATTTTCCAGAAGAATAATTGCCAACATGTACAATTTAGAAGAGCTTCATGATATGCATCTGTATCCATGTGCATATTCCATGACTTTCAATGTAACTTCTAAGCCTGGTTCTGATAAGCTTGTGTTAAATGGTTTGCTTAATCAGCGCTCGCAGGATATTCTGGCAGCAAATAACTGGAATGTATGTCAATATGCAGTTCTTATTCATATGCTTGCAAGAGATTGTGATATGGAAGTTGGTGAACTGGTGCATGTGATTTCGGATGCGCATATTTATGACAGACATATTCCAATTGTGAAGGAATTGATTACAAGAGAGCAGTTTGCTGCACCTAAGTTCTGGTTGAATCCTGAGAAACATAATTTCTATGATTTCACAGAAGATGATATCAGACTTGATGATTATCAAACTGGTCCACAGGTAAAGGATATTCCAATTGCGGTATAAATAATTTATAAGAGATTTGTACCGATTATGATTTATATAGTTGTACAGGATGCTTATGTTGTTCGTTGAGTTGTAGACAGGAGATTGATATGAATTTAATTGTAGCTGTTGATAAGAATTGGGGAATAGGCAAGAATAATAAGCTGCTTACAAGTATTCCGGCAGATATGAAATTCTTTGTAAGTAAGACTACGGGAAATGTAGTTGTTATGGGACGCAAGACTTTGGAGAGTTTTCCAAACAAGAAGCCTCTGAAGAACAGGGTAAATATTGTACTTACAAGAAATCCTGATTATCAGGTTGAGGGAGCTATTGTGGTTCGAAGCGATGAGGAACTTCAGGCGGAACTTGCCAAGTATGACAGTGAGAAAATATTTGTGATTGGTGGCGAGAGCATTTACAAGAAGATGCTTAACATGTGTGATGTGGCTTATGTCACCAAGATGGATTATGCATATGATGCGGATGCACATTTTCCAAATCTGGACGAGATGGATAATTGGGAATTGGCTGAAGTTGGGGAAGAAGAAACTTACTTTGATTTAGAATATGCTTTCTGCACATACAGACGAGTCAAGTAGTATTGGTTTGTGACTGTTGTTATGTAGCGAGAGAAAGTAGGTATTGAATTATGGATATAACAGGAAGAAAACTATTTGTTAAAGCATTACAGGATGAGGGAGTTGATACAATCTTCGCTTATCCAGGTGGAATGATAATAGATATTGTCGATGAGTTGTACAAGACAGAGGGAATGCATGTGGTATTGCCTCGTCATGAACAGGCTCTAGTACATGAGGCTGAAGGTTATGCAAGAGCCACCGGGAAGGTGGGAGTCTGCCTTGTGACAAGTGGTCCTGGAGCTACCAATGCTATAACAGGTATTGCTGATGCACATTACGATAGTATTCCTCTTGTTGTATTTACGGGACAGGTACCTCAGAATCTTATAGGAAATGATGCTTTTCAGGAAGTGGATATTGTGGGAATGACCAGAAGTATCACCAAGTATGGAGTGACTGTAAAGGATAGAAAGGATTTAGGCAAGACTATCAAGATGGCTTTCCAGATTGCTACTACTGGAAAACCGGGACCTGTTGTAATTGATATTCCAAAGGATATACAGGCCAAGGCTGGTAGTCCTGAGTATCCTGATCATGTGGATATTCGAGGATATAAGCCAAATGAGACAGTTCATATCGGACAGCTCAAGAAAGCTTACAAGATGTTGCGACATGCTAAGCGTCCACTTATTTTGGCTGGTGGCGGTGTAAATATTGCCGGTGCGGGAGACTTACTGGTGGATTTTGCTGAGAAAATGCAGATTCCGGTAGTCACAACTATTATGGGAAAAGGTGCCATGCCTACAGACCATGTGCTTTATATAGGAAATAGTGGTATGCATGGTAAATATGCTTCCAACAAAGCAATAAGCGAGTGTGATGTATTATTTTCTATAGGAACCAGATTCAATGATAGAATCACAGGAGACTTAAATGAGTTTGCTCCTCGTGCCAAGATTATACATGTGGATATTGATGCGGCTTCAATTTCGAGAAATGTAGTTGTAGACGTGCCAATTACTGCTGATGCGAAACTTGCTTTGGAGAAATTAACAGAGTATGTAGATGAGCCTATGGATACTTCAAAGTGGATGAGTCAGATTATGAAGTGGGATGATGAACATCCATTGGAAATGAGACGCGACAGAGGTTTGTGTCCGCAGGTTATTATGGAAGAGATTAACCGTGCTTTCCCACAGGGAGTAGTAGTAACTGATGTAGGGCAGCATCAAATGTGGGCGACTCAGTATATAGATATGCCGGCTGGTAAGAAGTTCATTACATCAGGTGGACTTGGCACTATGGGATTTGGATTTCCGGCTGCATTAGGAGCCAAGATAGGATGTCCTGATAAACCGGTTGTATGTATTACTGGTGATGGTGGATTCCAGATGAATATGCAGGAGATGGCTATGGCTATTACGGAGAAACTGCCTGTTGTCATATGCATTTTAAATAATTATTATCTGGGAATGGTTCGCCAGATGCAGCAGATATTCTATGGTAAGAGATATGAGATTACTTATCTGGGTAAAGATTTGGATGAATCTGGAAAATGTGCAGTAAATGCAGATTCTGAGCCTGAGTATGCACCTGATTTTGTAAAATGGGCTGAGAGTTATGGAGCCAAGGGTATCAGAGTCAGAGATGTATCAGAGGTTAGAGGCGCTCTTGAGGAAGCTGCCAAAGCTACAGATGCACCTGTTGTTATTGAATTTATGGTAGCTAGTGAGGAGATTGTACTTCCTATGGTAAAGGGCGGCAATCCAATTAGTGAGATGATATTGAAATAGGGGGAAGAACATGGCATCAAAGATGAAAAACAGATGGATAGCTCTATATGTGGAAAACCAGGTGGGTGTTCTTGCCAAGGTATCTGGTTTATTTTCAGGAAAATCTTATAACTTACAGAGTCTGACAGTAGGTACTACAGAACAGGATGATGTATCACGAATGACAATCTGTGTAACCAGTGATGATGTGACTTTCGAGCAGATCAAGAAGCAGCTTAACTGCATGGTGGAAGTTATCAAAGTAATGGATTTGACAGATGTGCCGATACATATGAAGGAGATACTTTTTGCCAAAATCAAGAAGCTTGATTGCTTGCAGAAGCAGGAAGTATATCAGATTGCCAATGTATTTGACCAGGGTGGTTCGGTGGAGATTACTGACATTGGTGAGGACAGTATATTGATGGAATGTATGTTGACCGAGCGCCGCAACAATGAATTGATTGCACTGTTGAAGAAGCAGTTCAAGCATGTGGAAGTGGTTCGCGGTGGTGCGGTTGCTATAGAATCCATCAGTACAAGCTGTAGATAGAATTGCATTTTTCATAGAAATAAGTTATTAATATAAGTAGTTACAAGTGAATTGGTGTGAGAGATAGAGAGGTTTGCTACCATGAGTATAAGCAATAGGAGATTAGTGAAAAACTGCATAGTGTTTGTATTGATGGTAGCTTTTTTGACGGCTGCTATAGGCATGTCATCAGACTATACTATACATACAGTTGCGGCATCTATTGAGGAGCTGCAGCAGAAACAGCAGGAGACTCAGGAGAAAATTAATTCAGTAGATGCTCTCAAGAAAGAAGCAGAGGCTGTGTTGAAGGCTCTGCAGGGAGAAGCTAATTCATTGGAGGGTAAATATGCTGATTATAATACCCGATTGAAAAAGATTACAACTGAGATTAGCAGTGCTGAAAAATCTATTGATGATACGCAAAATAGAATTGCTAATTTGAAGTTGAAATTAGAGCAGGCTGAGGCTGATGAGGTTGAGACCAAGGAATTGATGAAGGCTCATATTCAGTATATGTATGAGAATAATTCTAATCAGTCTTTGTTCTTATCATTATTGGCAAGTGATTCTATGACAACATTTCTCAAGAGAGCAGAGTACACTGCTGCTATTATAAGAAATGATCAGGATTTGATTGATAAATTTCAGAAGCAGCAGGAAGAAATAAAACAGGCTACAGTTGAGCTTCAACAAAAGGAAGCAGATTTGCAGACTTATCAGGACACACTTACGGCGCAGGTTGATGATTTGAAGGCTTTGACGGAGGAAGCGAAGCAGGCTTATCAGGACAAGACCGGGGAAGTTTATACGGCACAGGGAACTGTGGATGATTATGATGCTATGATGAAGGAACTGGAGCGAGAGATGGCATCATATCAGGCACAGCAGGCTCAGGCACAGATGGAATTAGCTAAGCAATTGGCTGAACAGGAAACACCTGATGCAGGCGGAGCAGAAGGCGATGCTGGAACAGCTGGTGGAACAGATGGTGGAAATGTAGTAGATCCGGGAACAAGCGGCGGAAGTGGTGCTGCTTATGGTGCAGGAGATAGCGAGCGAATGCTTCTGGCTGCATGTATACAGGCAGAGGCCTGGGGTGAAGGAACTGCAGGTCAATTGGCAGTTGGTTCTGTAATAATGAATCGTGTAGAAGATTCCAGATTCCCAGGAAGTATAACAGGTGTTGTTACACAAAGCGGGCAGTTTGCATCTTATCCTGGTCCTATCAATAGAATTTTGGAAAGAGGTGTAGCGCCAGAATGTCTAGCGGCAGCAGATCAGGTGTTAGGCGGATATCGCTCAGGAAACTGGTTGTTCTTCATGACTCAGCCATATGCTGATAAATTTGGAATAACAGGATATACGATGATTGGAAATCATGCATTCTTCTATAGATGGGGAGCAAATTAAGATTGACATATTTAAAGAAAACGCTATCTGGTTAAGATAGCGTTTTTCTTTAATTAATGATCGTAAATATTATATTCATCATGAAGTTCCATAACATATGTGTTGTGTAATTAATGCATATGTTATTATACTTTTCTCTTATTATGAATAGAGAAATTCCAGGTATTAGATACTGGATAAATAAAACAATTAAATCAGAGAAAGTACCACCTGGTGCAACAATAGATGCAATTAGATGGACAAAACTGAAAAGTGAAGAGGATATAATACAATTTACAATGACTCCATATTTTTGAAATGTATGATATATAAAACCTCTAAATATCATTTCTTCCGTAAATGGAGCGATGATAATAGAAAGTATGCTCGTGGCAATAGGAGCAATCTCTCTATATATATTTACCGATTCTTGATTCATCGATATTGGATTGTGTATATACATTTTTATAAATGCCATAGCAATATTAAAAATGAAATTAATGATAAAACACAGTAGGAAACTTTTGATGATTGTATTGCCTATGTTTTTTTTGCTAGTGCATAAAAGTGTCTTTGCAGATTGTATTATATAATCATGTGATATTATGACAATCATTGTAATTAAGGTGAATTGATATACATAATTAAGTACAAGACCGCTAATTGGAGCTATACCACCATAATGATTTTTAATTAAAATGGGTAGTAGAGCAAATAAGATATCGGTTGGAACTATTATGTACCAAAATTTTTTAAGTTGATGAGTTGTCATAGTGGTTCTTCTATATTGAATAGAACCAATCTCTGAATCCATATAAACCTCCAGTATTATTATTTTTGAAAGATGTATACATAAACCTAGGTTCTTTCATAATTAGATTAAAAGAATGCACATAAAAAATCAATATATGTGTGTTAATTGGTAAAAAAACAGTGCTATTTGGTTTGATTGACCAAATAGCACATTTTTTATGCCGAAAGATGTGGTTGACAATTTAAATGGAAACATATACTTTGAAAATGTAATGTGAACTTTTATACGGAGGAGGAAGATATATGTTTGGTAAGATGAAACTAAAGACAATATGTAATTGTTTGTTTATTTTATTTATTTTTATTTTAGTGGCAACCTTGCGTTATTGTGTTTACGGTGTTACATACACTGTTGATAGTTCGACCTTTATACAAAATATAGATCAGATAGTTGGCCGTTTTGTTTATCCGATTGCAATTATTGTGGAGATGTATTTGGGGATTGAGCTTCTATATCATATAGCAACAGGACAGGATAGATTGGATTAATTTTATATTTGTATAAAAAGAACTATAAGGAAACGCTATCATTAAGATAGCGTTTTTTTAATGAATGAATCATGCCAATAGTTGTTGTGATATCTTTTTTGATAATATCATGATGCATAAATGAGTTTAGGCTTAAAAAATATGTAAGATATAAGTACATACAGGAAAATCAAGGCTCCATTGATGTCAAAAAGGCATGTAAGTTACTTGGGGTATCAAGATCTGGATACTATGCGCATATTAACAGGTTTAAGTCTCCACGCACTATTGAAAATGAAGTTCTGCAGGAAGAAATTGGAGCTATTTTTGAGGAAAACAAGGGTCGTTATGGTTCGGGAAAAATCTCAAAAGTTTTAGCAGAGCGTGGGATAATGTGTATTTTGTGTCTACAAATATAGACATAGTCCAAGGTTTAATGGTCCATGTTATTTAATAATATTAAATACCAATTAGCACGAGTTATGAACCAAATAGCACATGACTATTGCTTGATTGAGGGGATATATTTATTCTGATTAAAGAGAATAATTAATAATGATTGTTCAATGCAATTGTTTCAGGATTAGGAGGTTGAAAACATGAGAAGTGAAGAAAAAAAGAAACAAGAATATGAATCAGCAAAGTTTATACCTATGAGTGATATTGAAAACAATGAGGTTAATGCAGGTGGTTTAGGAATTCCGTTTGCGGTCTTTGTGGCGGTTGGAGGTGTTACAGTGTATGCAGGGGCTTTTATAGCACAAGTGGCTTTTTATTATAATGTCGCAGTTGGTCAAACAAAAGTAGTTAGTGTAAATGGGTAGATGGTATTATGGAAAAATTTAATAGAAATAATGTGAAATTGGAAGGATTGGAAGTCGGCTCAATTTCAGCACCAGTTTCTGTTGCTTTTGATGTTACTTCAAAATGTAATTATAGGTGCAGACATTGTTATAATCATAGTGGCGAAGATGTATATGAAGAATTGACAGATGAAGAATTGATAGTTATTGCAAATCAAATTGCTGATATGCAACCATTGGGAGTATGTTTATGTGGGGGTGAACCATTAATACGAGGAGATGTTATATTTAAAATAATCACTATTTTATCTGAAAAGTGTGGCAATGTGAACCTTGTTTCAAATGGATGGTTGATTACGAAGGATGTATGCAGAAAGTTAAAAAAAAGTGGTTTAAATACACTTCAAATAAGCTTGGATGGTAATACAAGGTTTTTACATGAAATAACTAGAATGAAAGCTTTTTCATTTGAGAAAGCTTTAAGCGCAATTTGTAATGCGAAAGAAACAGGATTGGCTGTTATTTCATCATTTTGTCCCAATAAAGTAAATTATAAATATTTTTTTGAAACTGCAGAACTTGCAAGAAAATGTGGAGCGACAGAATTGAGAACGATGCCATTGATTCTAATGGGACGCGGTAGTGGAATGAAGGAATTACAATTAACTGCAAAACAGTATTTGGAATTTCAGCAGATAGTAAAAAATGCTGAACGATATTACCTTGATAAGAATTTTAGTGTTGAGTGGGGTGACCCAATTGATCATTTGTACAGGATGCCCAATAATAGTCGTTTAGGATTTAATAGTTTTTCACTAGAAATACGAGCAGATGGAAAACTATTAGTTTCTGCATATTTACCTATTGTAGTTGGTGACTTAAAGAAACATACACTGCAACAGTATTGGGATGCTGGGTATAAAAAGGTGTGGGAAAATGCTTGTGTTAGTAGACTTATTAGTGATATATATTCGACAAATCAATTTTGTGAATATGTTCCTCAAGCATATAGTGGAAGCGATATTGAAATAGAATTAATAAGAGAGTAGGTGAATTATGCATTATAGAGCGATAAAAAAGGAAAAGCTTTTTATTCAGAATAATAAAGAAGGCGTTATGTATTTGATGATAAAAGATAATAATCAACAATTTATTATTAATGAAAGCAGTAAGTTAATAATTGAAATGATGCTTGAGAGTACAGATACTGACGAGGTGTTATCTAAGGTGGCGGCTATGTATGATGGCGTTGACTTAGAAAAACTTAGACAGGACATAAATGATATAAGTTGTTTACTTAATACATTTGGAATAATAATAAAAGAGGATCTTGAAGCTGAAAGTCTAACGAATGTAAGCGTTGTTAATGAGGATGAATATAAGGTTATAGAAAAATTTATAGGTGAAAATATTGACAGAAATGAGCTGAATTTTGCTTCAAATGCATCTTATTATACTGCAATAAATATTAGAAGTAAAATTATGAATAATGTAGAATATTATTATAAATATGTGGATAAAGATGGAGCAATAAAAGGTGTTTTTTCTGCCGCTCCGAATATAAATAGTTCTACAGTTAATATCACTAGTATTATTTTAAAATCAGATATTCAAAGGATGCATGCAGTTGATATTTTAAAGGACTCTTTGGATTTCATAAAAAATACTATGATAAATAAAGTGAATAAGTTACGAGTTACAATTTCATTTTCTGAGGAAGAAATACCAAGAGCTTTTATAGACTTTCTTGAACAAAGTGGATTTGTTATTGAAGCAGTATTAGAAAAAGAAAGAAATGATGAAAATACTTTTTTCTATTCTATAATATATTAGTAGAGAGGTGACATTATGAGAAAATCAATTACAGCATGTCTTACGATACTACCTTTAATAGTTACAATATTGTTGATGCCTTATATGATTGATTCTGTTCCAATGCACTATAATTTTGCTGGTGAAGTAGATAGATACGGCTCCAAGTACGAGGAGCTAATTTTTCCATTGATAATAATAATACTTTCGATGCTTTTTAGTTTATATAAAAACAAGAATAGAGATGATAGAAATTCAGGGTTGATGGATTATTTACAATGGGTTATATTAGTGATTTTTAATATAACACAGTATTACTTTTTATTTAAAGATTTTGCAACGGCGAATTTTCAAGTTGATATTAGATTATTATCTGGAATTATGGGAACTGCAATAATTCTAGCTGGAATCTTAACGCGTTACTCAAAAAGAAATGATATCATAGGGCTTAGAACTAAATGGAGTAAATATAGTGATTTGACATGGGAAAAGTCAAACCATTTTGCAAGCGTATTGTTTGTTCTAGCAGGTCTTTTGATTATAATTATGAGTGTGGTAAATGTAAGCAATTATATCTTTATTATAGATGTATGTATAGTATGCGTTGTAAGTGTTTTGAGTGTGATAGGCAGTTATCATTTTTACAAGCAAGAAAAGTAGAACAAGGAAATTGAAAGACTATGCAATAATCGATAAACTATCAATGAAAGGAAGATTATATTATGAGTAAAGTAAAGGTTGCAGTATGCGACGATGAAAAAGAGTTTGTTGATGAAATTGCAAAGATGATTGAAGTATATGCAAATGAAGAACATACTGATCTTCAGGTTTGGAAATATACTGATCCTTTAGAACTGATATCAGAAGTACAGCAGGATACTAGTGCATATGACATCATATTCATTGATATAGACATGCCTAAGCTGAGAGGCATTGAATTATCTAAAATGATTCGTGAAGTAAACGAAGATGTTGTTATCTGTTTTGTTACAAGTATGCCAAATTATACTCGAGAAGCATATGACGTGGGCGCCATTGGATATATTGATAAACCCTATAGTTATGTTGAGCTAAAGAAAATAATGCGTCGCGCTGAGGCGGAAGTGCTCTATAAATATGATGAGGAAGCGGCAGAAGAAAAATACATATCTATAAAGAACGGACAAAAGACATTCTATCTTAATGTCAATAATATATTGTATGTTGAAAAACAGAGAAACAAATGTCTGTTTCACATGACAGATTCTGAATATATATGTTATGATTCTTTAAAGAATGTGGCACAGAAATTAGATGATGAGAGGTTTATGTTTTCGCATCAGGGATATATTGTAAATATAGAATATGTGAAAAATGTATTGGATGATGTGGTTGCCTTATCTCAACATGTTGAAGTGCCTATGTCACGAAGATATAAACCAGCTTTAAAACAAAAGTTTTATGATAAG
>JAEEGF010906835.1_pt1 | contig 13633 bp, 12 predicted proteins | sample 9134171 | NCBI WGS metagenome assembly JAEEGF01 (sample SAMN16246542, study PRJNA631951) | gut metagenome | biome: gut microbiome; feature: rumen; material: AP-attached | host: Bos | place: Iran: Karaj | collected 2018-10
TGCTCTTGAGGCGGTTGATCTCCGCCTCGTGGCTTCCGCGCAGCCTGAATATCTCGGCCTCGTAGGCGCTTCTGAGCTCCTCCTCCTGAACGGCTATGGTCCTCTCCGCGTCTGACAGCCTCTCCTCGAGCGCCGAGGTGCGGTCCCTGAGCTCCTTTGAGTGGGCCTCGCTGAGCGCGCTGATCTTCGATTCGTAGTCGGCAGCCTGCTTCTTGAGCTCTGCCGATGACATAGACCTGACGAGCGCGATCTTGTCGGCAGCCTCGCGCCTCGCCGTCTCAAGCTGCTCCGCGGCCTCGCGCCTCGCCGTTTCGGCCTCGGCCTTCGCCTCTTCAACCAGCTTTCTGGCCCCGGCCTCCGCTTCGTCTATCCTTCTAAGGGCCTCCGATTCGGCTTCGCTTATCTTTTTCGAGGCCTCCGATTCGGCCTCGCTGATCCTTCTTGAGGCTTCAGACTCCGCCTCGCTCACCCTTCTGGCGGCTTCGGAGCCCGCCTCCTTCAGCCTGCCCGTAGTCTCCTCGCGCAGCTCGGTGAGCTCTCTTGCGGTGCTCTCCCTGAGCGACAGCATCTCGCGCTCGTGCTCCGCGCGGCTTCCCGACAGCTCCGCTTCCAGCGAGGCTATCGCTGCGGCTGCCGCGGCTTCTCTGCTCCTCATGCGCCCTATGGCCTCCCTCAGGGAGTTCAAAGCCTCCTCCGCCAGCGCGGCGTCATCGGGCTCCGGGGCGTGCCGTTCGGGGGCCTGCGGGGCTTCGGGAGTCTCATCAGCCGGCTCAGTGGCCGGCTCCTCGTCGTGCTCTTCGTCAGGCTCCTCGTCCGCCGCGGGCTCCGCCCTTCCGCAGACCACGTCCCAGAGCTTCAGGCAGGCGGAATAATCGTCGTCCTGTTCGGCGGCAGCCCTGTCCCCGGCGCTGAGCGCGGGAGCCGCGCAGCCCTCAGTCGCCTTGAAGAACGCGCTCTCCTTCAGCGCGGACACCAGGCGCTCTATTCTGTCAAGCCTGGCGTGCGTCCTCTCGTCCGCGGCGCCCTCGGCGGCGCAGTCGGCCTCCGCCATCCTCAGGCAGTACGGCCACAGCTTATCTATGAGGTCCCGCAGCATGAGCGTCTCCGGGAGCTCTCTTGGGCTCGCTCCGCGCGCGGCGGCATAGCTCTCGTATTCCTCGCTCAGCTCAAAGAGCGGAATGAGGCAGCTCTCGACTTCGTAGATCCAGTTCTTCATGCGGTCCTCCGCAGTACAAAAAACAAAACACAGACACCGGGACCGGAGCCCCTGTCTCCGTTCATATACTATCATAAAACAGGCCCTGTTTCGAACGCTTTTTGCTGCCTGCACAGAATACTCGCGAAGCCGGGCGATACAGATAAAATATTTTATCCGTATCCAACGAAAGCTCTTGCAATGCGGGATACATGTAAAGTAAAATATCTATAGGATTTTTAGCAGAAAGGACGTGCTATTATGGGCAAATTCGTTATTAAGCAGACCAAGACCGGTTTCGTTTTCAACCTGAAGGCCGGAAACGGCGAAGTCATCGCTACCAGCGAAGTCTATACCACCCTTGCCAACTGCAAGAACGGCATCGCCAGCGTCAAGACCAACGCCGCAGTCGCCAAGCTTGAGGACCAGACCGTCGAGGGATTCGAGAAGGTCACGAACCCCAAGTTCGAGGTCTACACCGACAAGGCGGGCGAGACCCGCTTCCGCCTCAAGGCGCGCAACGGCGAGATCATCGCCACCGGCGAGAGCTACAAGGCCAAGACTTCCTGCCTGAACGGCATCGAGAGCGTCATAAAGAACGCTCCGGACGCCGAGATAGTCGTGGAAGAGGACAAGTAAGAGCTCATCCGGAAGAGACTGACCCTGCGGCATGCCCGCAGGGTCTTTTACGAGGAGAACACATGAAAGACATAAGCGGGAACGCTCTCAGACAGCTCGCCGCGGAGGCGCTGCGAATGAGAGGGTTTTCCTATACGCCGTATTCGCATTTCAACGTCGGAGCCGCCCTTCTGGCTGAGGACGGACGGGTCTTCACGGGCTGCAACATCGAGAACAGCAGCTTCAGCCCCACCGTATGCGCCGAGAGGACCGCGATCTTCAAGGCCGTGAGCGAGGGCTGCACGCGGTTCGCCGCCATCGCGATAGCGGGAGGCCCCGCGGGCGCGGAGCCCGCGGACTACTGCCCTCCCTGCGGGGTCTGCAGGCAGGTCATGACGGAGTTCTGCGGCAGGGACTTTAAGATACTGCTCGTCCGCACTCCGGACGATTACAAAGAGTACACGCTCGAAGAGCTCTTCCCGTTCAGCTTCGAGCTTCTCAGGAGGTGATCCGCTGTGGGCATACTGGTAGTCGGCCCCGTCTTCGTCGACATCAAGGGCTATCCGACTGAGAACTACATACCCGCCGGCAGGAACAAGGGGACGGTCGAGACCGTCCACGGAGGCGTGTCCAGAAACATAGTCGAAGACATAGCCAACGTCGAGCTCAGGCCTATCTTCCTCAGCCTGGTCGACGAAAGCGGCACGGGCGAGGACGTCCTGCGCAAGCTCAACAACCACAAGGTCAACACGGAGTACATCCGGAAGGTCCCCGACGGCATGGGCACATGGCTCGCCGTCTTCGACAACTCAGGAGACGTGGTCGCGTCGATCTCAAAGAGGCCAGATTTCAGCCCCGTGCTTGACATACTCGAGGAGAAGGGGGACGAGATCATGTCCGCCGCGGACAGCGTCTGCCTCGAGATCGACACCGAAAAGGACATAGTCAAAAAGGTCTTCGAGCTCGCGAAGAAACACGGGAAGAAGATCTTCGCCGTGGTCTCGAACATGAGCATCGCGGTCAAGAGGAGGGATTTCTTCTCCGGTACCGACTGCCTCGTCTGCAACGAGCAGGAAGCCGGTATACTCTTCTCCGAGGATTACGCCGGGCTGAGCCCCGAGGAGATGAAGGACATCCTGAAGGACAAGATAGAGAAGGCGGGCATCCCCTCCATGGTCGTCACAATGGGCGGCCGCGGTGCGGTATTCGCGAGCCTTTCGGGCGAGTGCGGGGTCTGCCCCGCCCTTCCCGTCGAGGTCAAGGATACCACAGGAGCGGGCGACGCTTTCTTCGCCGGGACTTCCATAGGCCTCACCTACGGCAAGAGCCTCGCCGAGGCCTGCTCCATCGGGACCAGGCTCGCGGCCTCCGTGCTCGTGTCCTTCGAGAATGTCTGCCCGCGCTTCCAGCCCCAGGAATTCGGGCTGGAGCCGGTGGAGGAATAGAAGCGGAGAACGGGCCGCTGGATCGGCCCGATGAACAAGGAGATGATAATTATGGAGATCAAGGACATTCTCATGCGCTGCGACCACACCCTGCTCGCCCAGACGGCGACCTGGGAGGAGATCAGAGCGCTCTGCGACGACGGCATACGCTTTTCGACCGCGTCCGTCTGCATCCCGCCCTGCTTCGTCAGGCAGGCCAAGGAATACGTGGGCGAGGAGCTTCCGGTCTGCACGGTCATAGGCTTCCCCAACGGCTACAACTCCACCGCGGTCAAGGTCTTTGAGGCCGAGAAGGCCATAGAGGACGGCGCCGACGAGATCGATATGGTCATCAACATCGGCGCGGTCAAGGAGGGAGACTACGGGCGCGTTCAGAAGGAGATCGAGGCCGTGCGCCGCGTCTGCGGGATGAAGATACTCAAGGTCATAATCGAGACCTGCCTGCTCACCGAGGATGAGAAGATCAGGCTCTGCCAGGTAGTGACCGATGCCGGAGCCGATTACATCAAGACCTCCACCGGCTTCGCCGGAGGCGGGGCTACCAGAGAGGACGTCGCGCTGCTCAGGGAGCACGTGGGATCCGCAGTCAAGGTCAAGGCAGCGGGCGGGATAGCCTCGCTCGAGGACGCCGCCGACATGATACGCCTCGGAGCCGACAGGCTCGGCACGAGCCGCATAGTCAAGGTCGCCAAGGCCCTCGCCGAGGCGAAGGAAGGAGGCAAGTGATGCCCATCTCTACTCCTCACATAATCGCCGAAGAGGGAGATTTCGCGAAGACCGTGCTGATGCCCGGAGACCCCAGGCGCTCGGAGTTCATCGCCAGGACCTTCCTCGAGGAGCCGCGCCTCGTCAACGACATACGCGGCGTCAAGGGCTTTACCGGGACCTATAAGGGAAAGAAGGTCTCGGTAATGGCCTCCGGAATGGGCATGCCCTCGATAGGCATCTACTCCTGGGAGCTCTTCAGCTCCTTCGGGGTCGAGAACATCATACGCATAGGCACCGCGGGCTCCTACAGCCCGGACATGCACCTCGGCGACCTCATCATCGCCCAGGGCGCCTGCACCAACAGCAACTACGCCTCGATGTTCGGCATGCCCGGGACCTTCGCGCCCATAGCGGATTTCGGCCTCCTCAGGAAGGCCGTCGAGACCGCCGAGCTCAGGGGCTTTCCCTTCAAGGTGGGCAGCATCTACTCGTCCGACACCTTCTACAGCGACAGCGCGGCCGACATGAAGTGGGCTGAGATGGGAGTGCTCGGAGTCGATATGGAGGCAGCCGCCCTCTACGCCAACGCCGCGAGGCTTGGAAAGAAAGCTCTGTGCATCTGCTCCGTCAGCAATTCCTTCATATACCCGGAGGAGGACGCGACCGCTCAGCAGCGCGAGACCATGTTCACCAACATGATGGAAGTAGCGCTCGAGATCGCCTAGGAGGAAGCCATGAGATACGGAAAGAGAGTCTTTCTGATAGTCCTCGACAGCTTCGGCGTGGGCGAGGCCCCCGACGCCGCCGACTTCGGCGACGAGGGCAGCAACACCCTCGGAGCCGTCAGATATCAGAAGGAATTCGACTGCCCGAACATGACCAGGCTCGGGCTCTTCAACATCGAGGGCGTCGGGGGAGGCGTCGCGCATCCCGCGGGAGCCTTCGGAAGGCTGCAGGAGCTCTCCAGGGCCAAGGACACCACGAGCGGGCACTGGGAGATCGCGGGGCTCATCTCAGAAAAGCCCATGCCCACCTTCCCGGACGGCTTCCCGGAGGAGCTGCTCGCCGAGTTCTCGAGGAGGACCGGGCGCGGCGTCCTCTGCAATAAGCCCTACTCCGGGACCGAGGTCATAAAGGACTACGGAAAGGAGCACGAGAAGACCGGCGCGCTCATAGTCTACACCTCCGCCGACAGCGTATTCCAGATCGCGGCCCACGAGAGCGTAGTCCCCATAGACGAGCTCTACAGGGACTGCGAGATCGCCAGAGAGCTGCTCACCGGAGACCTCGCCGTCGGCCGCGTCATAGCCCGCCCCTTCGAGGGAGAGTGGCCCTACACCAGGACCTCCAGGAGGCACGACTACTCCGTGACGCCGCCCTCCGAGACCATGCTCGACATAATAAAGGACGCCGGGCTCCAGACCATATCGGTAGGAAAGATCTGGGACATCTTCGCCGGCAGGGGCCTCAGCGAGAGCAACCGCACCGAGAGCAACGCGGACGGCATGGCGAAGACCCTCGCGATGGCGGACAGAGACTTCCAGGGAATATGCTTCACCAACCTCGTCGACTTCGACGCCAAGTTCGGCCACAGGAACGACGCTCCCGGCTATGCCGCGGCGCTCACCGAGTTCGACCGCTGGCTCCCGTCCTTCATGGACAGGATGGAGGAGGACGACATACTGCTGATCACGGCCGACCACGGCTGCGACCCCTCGACCGAGTCCACCGATCATTCCAGGGAGTACATCCCCCTGCTCGCCTTTGGCGATCCGATCAGATCCGGAGCGGACATAGGGACCAGGATCGGCTTCTCGGATATCTCAGCCACGATACTGGATTATTTCGGGCTGGATAAGCGCGGCACCGCGGGCGAGAGCTTCCTTCCCCTCATCAGCTATCGAAAATCCTTGTGGGATACCCTCGGCTGATGGTATAATGCGGCTTGTGAAGCGCGGAGCAGCGCTTTGCAAATAGAAAGATCTGTAACTTTAGCAGAAAAGAAAGAAGGAGAAAGAGAAAATGAAAAGAATTCTCGCAGTCCTTCTGGCTCTGACTCTGGTATTCTCCCTCGCCGCCTGCGGTGAGAAGAAGACCGAGGCTCCGGCGGCGACCACCACTCCCGAGCCTGAGCAGAAACAGGAGGAGACCATCGACAAGTCCCTTGTCGCTTATAACGACATCCCGGACGAGATGACCGCTGAAGGCGGCGTCTACCCCATCGCTTTCGTCACCGACGTTGGCCAGCTCAAGGATCACTCTTTCAACGAGGGTATCTGGAACGGCGTCAAGAAGTACGGCTACGAGAACGACATCGCTTACAAGTACTATCAGCCCGCCAATGGCGACCAGGCCACCGATGAGGACCGCTACGCCGCTATGAGCTCCGCCGTTGACGGCGGCGCCGAGATCGTCGTATGCGCCGGCTTCATGGCCGGTGCCGCCATCGAGAAGGCCGCCAAGGACTTCCCCGACACCAAGTGGGTATACGTCGACGGCAGCGCCTTTGACGGCATGAACAACACCGTAGGCATCAACTTCAAGGAAGAGCAGTGCGGATACTTCGCCGGCTATGCCTGCGTCAAGGAAGGCTTCACCAAGCTCGGATTCGCCGGAGGCGGCGGCGGGACCACTCCCGCGGTCTGCAGATACGGCTACGGCTTCCTCCAGGGAGCCAACGCGGCTGCTGCCGAGCTCGGCGTCAAGGTCGACATGAACTACAGCTGGCTCTACGGATCCACCTTCGGACCCTCCCCCGAGCTCGAGGCCATGCTCAACAGCTGGTACGAGAACGGCACCGAGGTCATCTTCCCCTGCGGCGGCGCGATGTATCTCTCCGCGTTCTCCGCTGCGGCGGCTAACGATGCCTGGGCCCTCGGCGTAGACTCCGATCAGGCTCAGGATTCCGAGACCGTTCTCACCTCCGCTCTCAAGGGCGTAGACGCGGCTTCCTACTGGATCCTCGGCGAGTACTTCGGCGGACACTGGGACGGCGTTGCCGGAACCACCCAGAACCTCGGCGTACAGGACGGAGCCATCGGACTCCCGACCGCTGAGACCAGCTGGAGATTCGAGAAGTTCACCGTCGAAGAGTACGAGAAGCTCGTAGAGGACCTCAAGTCTGGAGCTCTCGAGATCGACGGCGCCACCCTCCTCAACGACGAGATCACCGGCGTGGAGTTCTCCAACGTCACCGTGAACATGGTCAAGTAGTCTGAGAAGGCAGCTTCAGAAATCACGATCGTACAGCGGCTCCCGCGGCCATACAGGCCGCGGGAGCTTCTTTTTTCTCTTCCGAGCAATTAGCGCTTGCAAAACGCTCCGGCTTGAGTTATAGTATATTCACGTTTTGCGGAGGGTTAGCTCAGCTGGTTAGAGCGCTTGCTCGACAAGCAAGAGGTCGTTGGTTCGATTCCAGTACTCTCCACCACGCGAAATATCCCGCGGCAGATGCCGCGGGATATTTTATGCCCGTCTTCCTGCTGCTTCTTTCATTTTTGATATCATATGTTTCCCAACTTTCCTCTTCTTATGATAGAATTGATAAAGATATAACCTGTTTTCAAAAGGGGAGATAGTATGCCATCCGAATACATAATTGAGATGCTCCATATCACCAAGGTCTTTCCGGGCATCATCGCCAACGACGACATCACGCTGCAGCTCAGGCGCGGGGAGATCCATGCCCTGCTCGGCGAGAACGGCGCGGGCAAGAGCACGCTCATGAGCGTACTCTTCGGCCTCTACCAGCCGGAGGGAGGCGAGATACGGAAGAACGGCGAGAAGGTGCGCATCGACGATCCCAACGACGCCACCGCGCTTGGAATAGGAATGGTCCACCAGCACTTCAAGCTGGTCGACGTCTTCACGGTGTTCGACAACATCATCCTGGGCGCTGAGACCGTCGGAAAGATGGGCTTCATCAAGAAGAAGGAAGCCAGAAAGAAGATCGAGGAGCTCTCCGAGCGCTACGGCCTGAGGGTCGACCTCGACGCCAAGGTCGAGGACATCACCGTCGGCATGCAGCAGAGGGTCGAGATCCTCAAGATGCTCTACAGGGACAACGAGATACTCATCTTCGATGAACCCACCGCGGTGCTCACGCCGCAGGAGATCGACGAGCTGATGGCGATGATGAAGGAGTTCGCCGCCGAGGGCAAGAGCATACTCTTCATCAGCCACAAGCTCAACGAGATCATGGCCGTGTCCGACCGCGTATCGGTACTCAGGAAGGGCAAGTACATCGGCACCGTCAACACGAAGGACACCAACCCTCAGGAGCTCTCCAACATGATGGTCGGGCGCCCGGTGCAGCTGCAGGTGAGCAAGACGCCCGCGAAGCCCGGCGACGTGGTCCTCAAGGTCGAGGACATGAGCGTCGCCTCCCACATCCACAAGAGGAACGCGGTCGACCACGTGAGCTTCGAGGTCAGGCAGGGAGAGATAGTCTGCATCGCCGGCATCGACGGCAACGGCCAGACCGAGCTCATCTACGGCCTGAGCGGCCTCGACAAGTGCACGGGAAAGATCACCCTGCTCGGCCACGACATCACGAAGGCCAGCATCAAGGCCCGCGGGGAGTACATGTCGCACATCCCCGAGGACAGGCACAAGCACGGCCTGGTCCTCGACTTCACGCTGGAGCAGAACATGGTGCTGCAGAGCTTCCAGGATCCGCGCTTCCAGCAGGGAGGCTTCATCAAGCCCGAGGCCGTCAGGAGCTACTCCGAGGGCCTGATAGAGAAGTTCGACGTAAGGAGCGGCCAGGGACCGATCACCCGGGCGCGCAGCATGTCCGGAGGAAACCAGCAGAAGGCGATCATTGCCAGAGAGCTGGACAGAGACAAACCGCTGATCGTGGCCGTCCAGCCCACGAGGGGCCTGGACGTGGGCGCGATCGAGTTCATACACAGCCAGCTCGTAAAGGAGCGGGACGAGGGAAAGGCGATACTGCTGGTATCCCTCGAGCTCGAGGAGGTAATGAGCCTCTCCGACAGGATACTCGTCATGTACGAGGGAGAGATAGTCGGAGAGTTCCTGCAGGGCCAGGTGACGGCCGAGGAGCTCGGACTCTACATGGCCGGAGCCAAGAGACAGGGAAAGGAGGCCAAGTGAGATGGAAAAGGGAAGACTTACCCAGCGCGACGGCTTCAAGACCCTCGTAGCCTCGCTGATCTCGATAGTCATAGGCCTGCTCGCGGGCGCGGTCGTCATACTCATCGTCGGCCTCATCAACCCGAGCATATCCCTCGCGGGAGCCATCGAGGGCATCAAGATCGTGCTCTTCGGAGTGTTCTCCACGGGCAGGAACGCCTCGGGCGCCCTGAGCTTCGGCTTCAACCCGGTCAACATGGGCAACCTCTTCTTCAGGGCGACACCGCTGATACTGACCGGCCTCTCGGTCGCGATAGCGAACAAGACCGGACTCTTCAACATCGGCGCCCCCGGGCAGTACCTCGCGGGGACCTGCGCGAGCCTCTTCCTGGCTCTGAGCATCCCCTCCTCGAAGATGGCTCCGGGACTGATCTGGCTCATCGCCCTGCTCGGCGGCATGATCGCGGGCGCCCTCTGGGGCTCCATCCCCGGCATGCTCAAGGCCCTGCTCAACATGAACGAGGTAATAGCCTGCATCATGACGAACTGGATCGCGGCCAACCTCGTGACCTGGATCTTCGACATGAGCGATCTCAAGAACACCGCCGAGGGCACCAAGACCGGCTACATCTACAAGACCAGCTACAACGGCGTCCAGACGCCCAAGTTCGGCCTTGACAAGATCTTCAGGGGCTCGCAGATCAACGGCGGCATCATAGTCGCCGCGATACTCTGCGTGGTGATGTACATAGTCATCGAGAAGACCACCTTCGGCTACGAGCTCAAGGCCTGCGGCGCCAACAGGCACGCGGCCAAGTACGCCGGCATCCACGACAAGAGGGACATCATACTCTCGATGGCGATCGCGGGAGCGATGGCCGGAGCCGCCGGCTCGCTCTACTACCTCTCCGGCAACACCGAGTTCTTCTGGTCGACCTACCAGTCCCTGCCCTCCGAGGGCTTCACCGGGATAGCGGTCGCCCTGCTCGCCGTGAACAACCCCGTCGGGACCATATTCGCGGGAATGTTCATGTCGATGCTGAACATCTCGGGCATGCAGCTCACCTACCTCACGGCGTACAACGAGTACATCACCGACGTGATAATCGCGGTCATCGTATACCTCTCCGCCTTCTCCCTGATCATCAGGATGCTGATAAGCGGAAGGAAGAAGATCGAGCGCAGCAAGGTCACGGGCGAGCCCATCGTCCCCGCCGCCGCTGCCGCGGCGCCTGCTCCCACGGCAGACGCTGCCCCCGCAGCGCAGCCGGCCGCAGGAAGCCCCGCGAAGGACAAGGAGGACTGATCATGGCATTTCTCATAAGACAGACGCTCATATACGCGATACCGCTCATGATAGTCGCGTTGGCCGGCATATTCTCCGAGAGGAGCGGAACGGTCAACCTGGCCCTCGAAGGTATCATGATCTTCGGAGCCTTCTCCGGCGTGGTTTTCGTAAGGATCATGCAGGGCGCCGGCTGGTTCGCCGCGGCGAAGGCTGACGACAACTGGATGAAGCTGCAGGGCTACCTGATGCTCGCTATGCTCGTCGCGGCCGCGCTGGGATCGATATTCTCCCTGCTGCTGGCCTTCGCGGCGATCAACCTGAAGGCGGATCAGACCATTGGCGGAACCGCGCTCAACATGCTGGCTCCCGCCCTCGTCCTCTTCCTCGTCAGGCTGATGTCCAAGCAGAACACCCTGCTCCTGCTCTCGGGCGACTCCGCGAGCTGGTTCCTCATCAAGAAGTCGATGCTCGGCTTCGGCAAGAATCAGGACATAGGCATGCTGGGCGAGGCCTTCCTCAACAAGGTCTACCTCACCACCTACGTCTGCATAATAATCTTCGTGATACTCTCCGTCCTCATGTACAGGACGAGGTTCGGACTCAGGCTCAGGGCCTGCGGCGAGAACCCCCAGGCGGCGGCGAGCCTCGGCATCAACGTAATAAAGATGCGCTACGCGGGCGTGCTCATCTCGGGCGCCCTCGCGGGCATGGGAGGCTTCGTCTTCGCCGTCACGACCGCCAACTGCTCCGCTAACGGAGACGTCGCCGGCTTCGGCTTCCTGGCCCTCGCGGTAATGATCTTCGGCAACTGGAAGCCCCTGAACGTGGCCGGCGGAGCCCTGCTCTTCGGACTCTTCAAGTGCATCGCGGCGGCCTACTCGACCCTGGACATCAACGGCGACGGGATCTACACCCTCGCCAACATAGGCATCAGCTCCAACGTCTACAGGCTGCTGCCCTACCTGATCACCCTGCTCGTTCTCATGTTCACCAGCAAGAAGTCCAGGGCTCCCAAGGCGGAGGGCATCCCCTACGACAAGGGCATGAGGTAGAGCCATGAGGATGTACGACATCATCAAGAAAAAGCGCGACGGCGGCAAGCTCAGCGAGGAGGAGATACGCTTCTTCATCGAGGGCTACACCGACGGCAGCATCCCCGACTACCAGGCCGCGGCCATGTGCATGGCCATATACTTCCGCGGCATGGACACCGACGAGATAAGCGCGCTGACCCTCGCGGTCAGGGACTCCGGCGAGACCCTCGACTTCAGCGAGATCGACGGGATCCGGGTCGACAAGCACTCCACCGGAGGCGTCGGCGACAAGACCAGCCTCGTAATAGGCCCGGTCGCGGCTGCCTGCGGCGTCAAGGTCGCCAAGATCAGCGGCCGCGGGCTCGGCCACACCGGCGGGACCGTCGACAAGCTCGAGTCCATAAAGGGCCTTCGGACCGACATCTCCAAGGAGGACTTCATAGCCCAGGTCAACCGCATAGGCCTCGCGATCATAGGCCAGAGCGCCGACATGGCGCCGGCCGACAAGAAGCTCTACGCCCTCAGGGACGTCACCGCGACCGTGGACAGCCTACCGCTCATAGTCTCAAGCATCATGGGCAAGAAGCTCGCCGCGGGCGACGACTGCATAGTGCTCGACGTCAAGTGCGGCAGCGGCTCCTTCAACAAGACCCTCGCCGACGGCGAGAGGCTCGCACGCGAGATGGTCAGCATCGGTGAGCGCGCGGGCAAGAAGATGCTCGCCGTCCTCAGCGACATGGACAAGCCCCTCGGCCGCGCCATAGGAAACTCGCTCGAGGTCATCGAGGCCGTCGAGACCCTCAGGGGCGGCGGCCCGGACGACTTCAGGGAGCTCTGCCTCGACCTCTCGGCCTACATGATCGAGCTCGCCGGCAAGGGGAGCCGCGAGGAGTGCCTAGCTCAGGTCAGAGAAGCCGTGAGCTCCGGACGCGCCCTGAAGCTGCTCGCCGAGATGGTCGAAGCCCAGGGCGGGGATCCCACATGGATCTACGATACGGACAGCTTCCCCAAGGCCACGACCGTCAGCGAGCTGCTCTCTCCGGCGGACGGCTACATCAGGAAGGTCGATGCCGAGAGCTACGGGCTCGCCAGCCTCGCGCTCGGAGCGGGCCGCAACACCAAGGAGGAAGGCATCGACTACAGCGCGGGCCTCATCCTGAACAAGAAGACCGGCGACCCGGTGAAGAAGGGAGAGCTGCTCGCGACCCTGTATACCACCGAGAAGCCAGAAGCGGTCGAAAGAGCGAAGGAGATAATACTCGGAGCCACGGAGATCGGTCCCGAGCCTCCCGAGGACATGCCGCTGATAATAGAGATCATCAGAGGGGAAAATGGCTAAGCTGTATTTCAAGTACGGCGCCATGGGCTCGTCCAAGACCGCCCAGGCGCTCATAACAAAGTTCAACTACGAGGAGAGGAACATGAAGGTCCTGCTCCTCAAGCCCTCGACTGACACCCGCGACGGGGCTGATATCGTCCGCTCCAGGATAGGCCTGGAGGCGAAGGCGGTCGTCGTTCCGCCCGAGGAGGACCTCTACGCCCTCGTCAGGGACAGCTACAGCGACTGCAAGGCCGTCATCGTGGACGAGTGCCAGTTCCTCACCCCGGAGCAGGTCGACCAGCTCTCCGAGGTCTCGATAGACATGGACATCGCGGTGCTCTGCTTCGGCCTGAGGACCGACTTCCTCACCCACTTCTTCCCCGGGAGCATGAGGCTCATGGAGCTCGCCGAGTCGATCACCGAGATCAAGATGGTCTGCGACTGCGGCGCCAAGGCGACGGTCAACGCCAGGCTCGACGACGAGGGACACGTGGTCTTCGAGGGAGAGCAGGTGGTGCTCGGCGGCAACAGCCGCTACCGCGCGATGTGCAGGAAGTGCTGGCTCAGGGAGAAGCGCAGAGCGCTTGGGGCCAGGGCCGCGGAGGTGGAGAGATGAACAGGATCATAGGCTTCTGCGGAGGCTCAGGAAGCGGCAAGACCACGCTCGCCGAGAGGATAGCCGCTGCGCTCGGAGACCGCGCCATAGTCATCAACATGGACTCCTTCTACAAGAAGCAGGTCGGCAAGACCTACGAGGAGCGCACTAAGACCAACTACGACCATCCCGACGCCTTCGACGCCGAGCTCTTCATCTCCTGCCTGAAGGACCTCAAGGAGGGCCGTCCTACCGAGATACCGGTCTACGACTTCACGATCCACAATCGCAGCGAGGCCGACTGGGTCCGCCTCGAGCCGCGCCCGGTGATCATA
>JAEEGF011236042.1_pt1 | contig 13628 bp, 10 predicted proteins | sample 9134171 | NCBI WGS metagenome assembly JAEEGF01 (sample SAMN16246542, study PRJNA631951) | gut metagenome | biome: gut microbiome; feature: rumen; material: AP-attached | host: Bos | place: Iran: Karaj | collected 2018-10
TCCCGGCAGCAGGGGACGTTGCCGTAGATATAGTCGGCATGGGTCGTGCCGTAGGCGGGGATGTCCCGTCCGCTCTGGGCCCAGATCGTCGCCCAGCGGGAATGGGTGTGCACCACGCCGCCGATATCCGGGAAGCGCCGGTACAGTTCCGCGTGGGTCGGCGTATCCGAAGAGGGGTTCATCGCGCCTTCCACCTTGTTGCCCTCCAGATCGATGACGACCATGTCCTCCGGTTTGAGCTCCTCATAGGGCACGCCGCTGGGTTTGATCACGAACAGTCCCTTTTCCCGGTCGATCCCGGACACGTTGCCCCAGGTGAAGATGGCGAGGTTCCACGCCGGGATCTTCATGCAGGCTTCATACACCCGCTGTTTCAGTTCTTCGAGCATCGCAGGCACCCCTCAGTCCACAAATTCAAAGGAAATATCGTCGATCCAGACTTCGTCGCCCTCGGCGCAGCCGGCCTCCCGCAGCTTGTCGATGATGCCGTATTTCACAAGGGATCTCTCGAAGTACATCATGGATTCACGGTCGTTGAAATTCACGCGGTTCACTAACGCGTCGATCCACGCGCCCTCCGCATGATAGGAACCGTCGTCCGCGCGGGTGATCGTCACGTTCTCGGCAACGGGCAGATCGAACGCCTCGTCCTCGGGCGTGATCTCCGTCTCGTAGGTCAGAACGGGCGGCAGATCCCGCAGCATGGCGGCGATCCTGTCCACCAGAGGCTTCAGTCCGAGCTTCTGCGAAGCCGAGATATAGACCACCTCGTATCCGCATTCCCCGCACCGCTTCTCCAGCGCCGCGCATTCGGGGGATAGCTCGGGGATGAGAGGAAACTCCGCTTCCCCGTCCACCAGCAGATCCGCCTTGTTCGCGGCCACGATCCGGGGACGGGATGCCAGTTCCGCGGAAAACTTTTCGAGTTCCGCCGAGATGGTTTCAAAGTCCTCGAGCGGCGTTCTTCCTTCCGTTCCGGAAATATCCACCACCTGCACGAGCATCCGGCAGCGCTCGATGTGCCGCAGAAACGCTTGCCCCAGCCCCGCTCCTTCGGATGCCCCTTCGATCAGCCCGGGGATATCCGCCATGACGAAGCCGGATTCCCCTCCCGTGGAGACCACGCCGAGGGACGGCTCGACCGTCGTGAAGTGATACGCCGCGATCTTCGGGGTCGCGGAGGAAAGCGCGGCGAGCAGGGAGGATTTTCCCGCGGAGGGCAGTCCGGCAAGTCCCACGTCCGCGATCATTTTCAGTTCCAGCACGACGTCCTTTTCCTCGCCGGGCAGCCCGCCCTTCGCAAAGCGGGGGATCTGGCGGGTCGGGGTCGCGAAATGCCGGTTGCCCCACCCGCCCCGTCCGCCGCGGCAGAGGATGAAGTCCTCGTCCCCGGACATGTCGCGGATGATCTTGCCGCTCTCCGCATCCCGGATCAGGGTGCCGCGCGGAACGAGGATGACCGTGTCCTCCCCGTTCGCGCCGTGGAATTTCTGGCCCGCGCCGTCGCCGCCGTTCTCGGCGGTGAATTTCCGGTGATAGCGGAATGCCAATAGGGTATTCGATCCCTCGTCGATGCGGAACACGATATTGCCGCCGTTTCCGCCGTCGCCGCCGTCGGGACCGCCCTTGGCGACGTATTTCTCCCGCCGGAAGGAGACCACGCCGTTCCCGCCGTTGCCGGCCTTGACGTGGATTTGGATTTTGTCTATAAACATACTGCTCTTTCAGATCCAGTGATCGGGGTTGAATCGTTATGCCCGCTTCTTACTCTCCGTACATTTCCCTTGCGAGATCGCCGAGGATGCCGATGCCCTTCACGATATCCCCGTCGGAGGGGGTGGAATAATTCAGCCGGAAGGAATCGGACGGAGCCTCCGTGTCGCAGTTGAACGCCGTGCCGGGCACGACGGCTACCTTGCGCTCGAGCGCCTTCTTCACATAGTCCACGGAGCTCACGCCGCCGGGCAGGGTGCACCAGAGGAACAGTCCCCCCTCGGGACGGGTGTACTTCACGCATTTCGGCATGTGCTTATCGAGCTCGGAGAGCATCAGTCCGGCCTTGTCCCGGTAGATCTTGCGGATGTCGACGATGTGCGCGTCCAGATCCCGTTCGGTCATATAGCGGTAACAGAGCATCTGGAAGAAGATGTTCGTGTGCACGTCCTCGACCTGCTTGGCGACCACCATTTTCTGAATGACGGGGGCCGGTCCGCAGACGTATCCGATGCGCATGCCCGCGGAAAGGATCTTCGAGAAGGAGGAGCAGTACATCACCAGTCCGTCTTCGTCGAAAGATTTGTACGTGGGCACGTCTTCTCCCGCGAAGCGCAGCTCGCCGTACGGGTTGTCCTCGAAGATCAGGACGCCGTACTTCTTCGCCAGCGCGTAAACGGCTTTTCTGTTTTCGAGGGTGGAGGTGATCCCGGCGGGGTTGTGGAAGGTCGGGATCAGATAGAGCATTTTTGCGTTCGGCGTGGTGCTGAGGACCTTTTCCAGCGCTTCGGGATCGATGCCGTCGTCCTTCAGCGGAACGCCGACGGTCTTCGCGCCGTTGGAACGGAAGGCGTTCAGCGCGCCGATGAAGGAGGGATTCTCGCAGACGACCACGTCGCCCTCGTTGCACATGACCTTGCAGCAGAGCTCCACGGCCTGATTGCCGCCGGTGGTGACGATGGTCTCGTCAAAGTCCCTGCCGATGCCGAACTTTTCCTTCATGCGCTTCCGGATGGCTTCCCGGAAGGGCGGATACCCCTCGGTGACGGAGTACTGCAATGCAGCGGTGGACTGGTTGGCGAAAATATCGGCGGACAGGTCCGCAAGATCCTGCACCGGGAAGGAAAGCGGGGACGGATTGCCGGCCGCGAAGCTGATGACGGTCGGATCGGACAGGGATTTGAAGATCTCCCGGATGGCGGAAGGCTTTAGTGCGGCCAGTTTATCGGAAATTCTGTATTCCATGGCGGATGAACCCTCGTTTCTTCTATGTTTGATAGTCTATTGTATCATAGTTTCCGCGCAAAAACAAGGGAATACGGGAAGTTTTTTCCCATCGCTCTTGAAATCCGTCCGGCAGTTTGGTATAATAGGTGAATGAAGTACGCCCGGAAGAGAAAAACCGGGAAAGAAGCGGAGAATACTATGGAAAAGATCGCAAAGCCGCGCGGCACGATGGACGTCACGGCGCCGGACGTGTTCGCGTGGAACTATATAGAAAAGACCGTGCGGGAGACGGCGGAGCACTTCGGCTTCACCGAGATCCGCACGCCCATGTTCGAGGAGATCGGCCTGTTCCGCCGCGGAGTGGGCGAGACCACGGACGTCGTGCAGAAGGAAATGTACACCTTCACCGACAAGGACGGCACCGTCTACGCCCTTCGCCCCGAGGGGACCGCTTCCGTCGTGCGCGCCATCATCGAAAACGGCAAGGCGACGGACACCCTGCCCCTGAAATACTTCTATATCATCAACTGCTTCCGGTATGAAAAGCCCGAAGCGGGACGCAGCCGCGAGTTCGTCCAGTTCGGAACGGAACTGTTCGGCGCTCCCGGCGCGGGCGCGGACTTCACGATCATCTCCCTGGCGGATTCCGTCATCCGGAAGCTGGGCCTCTCGAACGTCCGGCTGCACATCAATTCCATCGGCTGTCCCGAATGCCGTCCGAAATACCGCGAGGCGCTCGTTGAGTATCTCCGGGCGAACCGGGAAAACCTCTGCGACACCTGCCTCGAGCGGATGGAGACCAATCCCCTCCGCGTGCTCGACTGCAAGAACGATTCCTGCAAAAAAGTGGCGGAAAACGCGCCCCGCACGGTGGACCACCTCTGCGGCGAATGCGAGGCGCACCTCGCGGAGCTGAAATCCTATCTGGACGCCTGCGGGATCGAATATGTCATCGACCCGCACATCGTCCGCGGTCTGGATTACTATACCCGCACGGTGTTTGAATTCATCGCCGAAGGGATCGGCTCCCAGAGCACGGTCTGCGGCGGCGGGCGCTACGACGGGCTGATGGAAGAGCTCGGCGGTCCGAAGATGGCGGGCATCGGGTTCGGCATGGGCATCACGCGCCTGATCCTCGCCATGAAGCAGAACGGCACCGAAATCCCCGCGCTCGCCGTTCCCGAGCTGTATATCGCCGCCATGGGAAAGGAAGCCGCCGTCCGCGCTGCGCAGATCACCGCCGGACTGCGGAAAGCCGGGATCAACGCGGACTCCGACATCATGGGCCGCTCCCTCAAAGCGCAGATGAAATACGCGGACAAGACGGGCGCGCGCTTCACCCTGATCCTCGGCGACGCGGAAATCGAATCCGGACGGGCGATCATCAAGGAGATGGCGACCAGCGAGCAGACGGAGGTCCCGCTCGACGGCATCGCGGACTTCCTCGAGGGAAAGAGAGGATGACATGGAACTTTCCGCTTTTCTGAAAATGCAGCACGATCTGGCCGTGGAAAAGGGCTGGATCTGGGACCGGACGCCCGAACAGGGGCCGTTCTCCCTGCTCTGGAGCATGGACGAGCTGGGAGAGGCGATCTCCATCATCAAGAAAAAAGGCTCTTACGGCATTATGGAGAATCCCGCCGTCCGGGAGCACTTCGTCGAAGAGATCGCCGACCATCTGATGTACGTCTTCGACATGATGGAGTGCTATTCCATCACCGCCGAAGAATTTGAGACGGCTTACGTGAAGAAGTTCGAGCGAAATATGGGCCGTTCCTGGAGCGAAAACGAGCACATGTACGAGAACGTGGGCATCCGTTCCGCCGTGATCGACGGGAGGTTCCTCCCGGACGAACGGCTCTGGGAGCTTCTCGTCCGGGCGGGCGTCAAGGTCACGGTCGTCGCCGAGGACCCGGACGCCATGCGTCCCGTCATCGACAGCCTCGTCAACGATTCCGCGAAGGTAGCGGTTTCGGACAAAGCCCCCGCGGACGACGGAGCGTTCGTCGTATCCGACGCGGAAACGCTCGAAAAGCTCCGCGCCCTCTTCGGAGAGCAGGAATAACAGCCCACCTTGAAGGGATGTGGTATCATGCGGCATACAGATCATGCCGGTCTGGACGGAACGGTTTTCCTCTTCCTCCGTCACTGATATGAATATAACCGAAAGGACAGATAAAATGGAATCCTTTGCAAGAAGCGACAAAAGAACCCATTACTGCGGCACGCTGACTGCCGCCGACATCGGAAAGGAAGTCTCCGTTACCGGCTGGTGCCAGAGACAGCGCGACCTCGGCTCCCTGATCTTCATCGACCTGCGCGACCGCACCGGCATCGTGCAGCTGGCCTTCGACGACGGGACCGATCGGGAGATCTTCGACAAGGCGTTCGGCATCCGCGCGGAATACGTGCTCGCGGCGAAAGGCACCGTCCGATCCCGCGGGGAAGGCGCGGTCAACAAAAACCTGCCCACCGGCGAGATCGAGATCTTCGTGACCTCGCTGAAGGTACTGGCTTCGGCGGAAACGCCCCCGTTCGCCATCGTGGAGAACAGCGACGTGCGTCCGGAGCTGCGCCTGAAGCACCGCTATCTGGACCTGCGCCGTCCGGACCTGCAGCGCAACATCATCGCGCGGTCCGAGATCGTCCGCATCGCCCGCAACTACTTTGCCGAGCAGGGCTTCATCGACATCGAGACCCCCTGCCTCATCAAGCCCACGCCGGAAGGCGCCCGCGACTACCTCGTGCCCTCCCGCGTACATCAGGGCAAGTTCTATGCCCTTCCCCAGTCCCCTCAGCTGTATAAGCAGCTGCTCATGTATTCCGGCTTCGACCGCTACTTCCAGATCGCCCGCTGCTTCCGCGACGAGGACCTCCGCGCAGACCGCCAGCCGGAATTCACCCAGATCGACGAAGAGATGTCCTTTGCCGACGAAGAGGAGATCATGACCGTCAACGAAGGGTTCCTTAAGACCCTGTTCGACGAGTTCATGCACAAGCCCCTGACTGTTCCCTTCCCGCGCATGACATGGAAGGAAGCCATGAACCGCTTCGGCTCCGACAAGCCGGACACCCGCTTCGGCCTCGAGCTCTGCGACATTTCCGATCTCGTGAAGGACTGCGGCTTCTCCGTATTCAAAGGCGCGGTGGAAGCCGGCGGCAGCGTGCGCGGCATCACCGTCCCGGGCGGCGCGAAGATGACCCGCAAGGAGATCGATTCCCTCACCGAATTCGTGAAGACCTACGGCGCGAAGGGCCTGGCCTGGTACAAGAACACCGCCGGTCAGCCGACCTCCTCCTTCTCGAAATTCCTGACGGAAGAGGAAACCGCGTCCATCCTCGAAAAGATGCAGGTCGGGGAAGGCGACCTCGCCCTCATCGTCGCCGCGAAGAACAAGGTGGTCTGGGATTCCCTCGGCGCGCTCCGCTGCGAGTGCGCGAAGAGACTGGGACTCGTCGACAAAACGCAGTTCAACTTCCTCTGGGTGACGGAATTCCCGCTGCTCGAGTACTCCGAGGAGGACGGGCGTTTCTACGCGATGCACCATCCCTTCACGATGCCGATGGAAGAGGACCTGCCCCTGCTCGACACCGATCCCGGCGCGGTCCGCGCGAGAGCGTACGACTGCGTGCTGAACGGCACGGAACTCGGCGGCGGCTCCATCCGCATCCACACGACGGACATGCAGACCAAAATGTTCGAAGCCCTCGGCATCGGTCCCGAAGAAGCGCAGGAGAAGTTCGGATTCCTGCTTGAAGCGTTCCGGTACGGCGTTCCTCCGCACGGAGGACTGGCGTTCGGCCTGGACCGCGTGGTCTGTCTCCTGCTCGGGCTGGAGGATATCCGCGACGTCATCGCCTTCCCGAAGGTCCAGAACGCGTCCGAGCTGCTCTCGAAATGCCCCGCTCCCGCCGATCCGAAAGCGCTGGAAGAACTCGGCATCGCGGTCGTGAAGACGGAAGAGGAAGAAGACGAATAATCCCATCCCCCGAAAAACGTTCTCCCCCGGTCATCGTTTCCGACGGCCGGGGGTTTTTTTTGTTATGTCCCGCGGAAAAACATCACGACGTCCTTCCACCGCAGGCGGCGGATCGCAATGTCGGCGAGGACCGTCACGAGCAGGATCAGCGCGAGCGGGACGAGCAGATCGTTCAGATTCCGTTCCATAGGCGCACTCTCGGAAACAGCGTCTTCCTCCTCGTCCGCGGAAGAAATCCCCATGGCGAAGATCTGCCTGAGCATCCGCCGCCCCGAATTGGTCTCGCGCCAGCTGTCCGTCCAGCCGCCGGCAAAATCGCTCGCAAACGCGTCCGCCTCCCCTTCCCCGAGGGTCCACCGCGCCAGGATCGGGTCTCCGTTCTCCGTCTGGAGGATCAGTTCCGCGGTGTCCTTCAGGGTCGTGCCGAGATACCCCTCCACCGCGGGCAGGTCCGTGGGCAGTCCGCCGGGGAGAGTAATTGCCGTCTCCTCCACGATCAGCGGATCGGAGAGGACGCTTTCCGTCTCGCCGAGCATGATCTCCGGCAGATCGGAAACGCTCGTCACAGCGTAATACCGCCCTCCTCCGTCCGACGCCATCTTTGAGAGGATGGAGGACGAATAGCCGAGCGCGATGGTCGACACCGTGATCCCGTCCGAAACCATGTCCCGCACGATTTCGTTGTAGCCGTAGTCGCTCGGTTCTCCGTCGGAGAGGAAGATCACGTGGCGCACGGGAGCGTCCGATGCGGAAAGCTCTTCCCACGCGAGCTCCAGAGCGCCGCAGTAGTACGTTCCGCGCGAGGTCCCCAGCGCCGAGATCACGCGGGAGGCGACCGCCTTGTGCGCATCCGTCGCGGGGGTCAGCGGGGATTCCAGCGTCGCCTTGCTGTTGAAGGAGACGATCCCCACCGTGTCGTTCGCCGTCAGCGCTTCGATGCTGCGGATCGCGCCCTGCTTCGCCATGGAGAGGTTTTCCGAGCCTCCCCATCCCCAGCCCGAGCCGCTCATGCTGTTCGAGCAGTCGAGCACGAGCATGAGGGCCACGCTTTCCCCTTCCTCCGACATATAATCGAAGGTGACGGGGAGCAGGGTTTCGTAAGCCGTTCCGCGCATCCCGCCGAGGGAAAAGCCGTGGTCGCTCGCGGAAATCAGGATGGATCCCCCCTGCTCGACGTAAAGCGCAAGCTGACCGGCGAGCCGTTCGGGAAGATCGTTCGCCGAAATGCCGAGCAGAATGATCCGCTCGTATGTTGACAGGACGGTGAGGTCTGCCTTCACGCGGGACGGGGTGACGACCTCCGTCCGGATCTCTTCCGGCAGGAAGGGCAGAACTTCGTCCGCGTCGGCCGCGCTGTCCGCGATAAGCAGGATCCCGCCGGCCGGTTCTTCCGAAGCGTCTTCCTCCTCTTCCTCCGCCGGATCGGGCGGAACGGGCGTCGAGAACGCCATTCCCGAAAGGATCAGCACGAGCACGAGCGCAAGGAAGCCGTGCAGCGCGACGGGCGCGATCTTGCGGAAGCCTTTGCGCAGTTCCGCGGGGATGCGCAGCCACGGAACGACCACCAGCGCGAGCGCCGGGATCAGAAGCAGAAGCAGCCAGGGGGATTCGAAGGTCAGTTCACATCTGGTCATATACGTAAATCCCCCATTCCGTAAGCAGGATCACAAGCAGGACCGCCGCGGCGATCCGCCACAGACCGGATTCGGCTTCCTCCGGCGCCGTTTCCTCACTCCCCTCGCGGATCAGCGAAAGGGCGGAGAGCTTCTCCGGCGCGCTCTCCTCTTCGGGCAGGACGGCGAAAAATCCCGTCTCCTCATCGGAGGAGGAAAGAGGATAGGCACCCGGAAGAGATGCGGTGAGCTTCGTATCCCCTTCTTCTTCGATCACGGTCACCGTACCGTCCGGCGCGGTGACGACGACCGGTCCGGCGTTCGGCAGCAGGGTCACGGTCTCGGTTTCCCCGACGGTCACGATCCGCCGCTCGAGCAGGGACGGCGTCGCAAGGTTCATGACGTTGCGTACGAGGTTCAGAAAATCCGTCCGCAGGGGCAGGTTGGAGTCGTGCAGGTCGAACAGCAGAACGACGAGCGCGCACCCGTTGTCCATCGTCCGTGCGAGAAGGACCGGATCGCCCGCGGCGGAACAGACCGTAGTCCAGTCGTCCGACGCGTCGACCGCGATGTGCCGGGCGACCGTGACCTCGCCGAGCATCATGTTGACGAGCAGCTTGTCCATGAAAACGCTCCCCGCAGCGGAGGCGGCCAGGGAAACCGGTTCCTCTTCCGTGCCGAGCAGGGTCAGTCCCTCGGACAGCGCGGGCGGATTGACGAGCAGGACCGCGCCCGCATCCGGGATCTCATCGGGAACACATCCGTCAAATACGCACAGATCGTATCCCGCCGTCGAAGTCGAACTCCCCGCGGCGGCGAGACGGATCTTGCCGCGGTTCAGCGCTCTCAGCGCGGTTTCAAGATAAAAGGGCGTTTCCGTCATGAGAAGGGTGTCGCACGGGCGTTCGTTCTCCGGGTAATACACGATGCGGTTGTCCTCCGCGAACGCGTCCCCGGGATCGATGAAGATCTCGAACGACACTGCCGTCTTCAAACTGTCCACACGGAAGCTGACGGAAGTCGGAACACCCGCTTTGCAGTCGCAGTTGACCGCCTCGGCGATCCTGCCGTCCATGCTCAGCCCCACCGCGATCTTCGCGTCCCGGTTCCAGCTCGTCAGGACCGCCTCGAGCCGTCCGCCGCCCTCTCCGTCCTGAGAGACGGAGAAACCGGTCAGCGCGGCGTTCCACTCTTCCCCGCCGATCCGGACCACCGTCAGATTGTCCGCCTCCTCCGTCTCCTGATCGGTGTACAGGATCACTTCGGCGTCGGGGTGCTCGTACAGAAAGAGCTGAGCGAGCGTCATGGCGCCGGAAAGCGCGCATCCGCCCCATCCGCAGGATTCCGCGTCGAGCAGGGAGGCGATCTCCTTTCTGGAAGAGGCGTCGGTGACGACATAGCGGGCTTCCTCGCCGGCCGCGATGACGCTCACGGTGTGCCCGTCCGAGGTCTCCTTCGCAAGCTCGCGGATCATGCCGAGCGCGGTCTCATACCGCGTCCTGCCCGATTCCGTCACCGTGCGCATGCTCGCGGAGGAATCGAGGATGACGAGATAGTCCACCTGATCCCCGTGGTTCAAAACCGGACGCGCGGCAAGAAAAGCTCCTCCCGTCACAAGCAGGAGCTGAAGGAGGAAGATCAGCCAGCGGCGCAGGCGCGACAAAGGAAGCCGCTTTTTCATGAAGCGGTCGCTGAGCTGCCAGATATAGCTGCTGGATACCCGCCGGTTTTCGTGATGCTGGCGGATCAGCCATATCAGAATGAGGACCGGGACGCCGAGCAGCAGCCACAGTCCGCGGGGGTTCTGAAAACTCATTGAAACATCTCCGATCGGATCATGCCTTCATACAGGATCTTTGTCATCGGCACATCGGTCGGGACCGTGAGGAACCGCACCCGCCGTTTGTCACAGAAGGATCTGATATCGTTTTCGAGCCATTCGAACGCCTCGGCGTACGCGCGGAGCCGCTGCCGTCCGATCTCCATCCTGCGGTTCCGCATGTCATCCTCGCCGACCGCTTCCGTATCGTTCAGAAGAAGGCGTCCGGAAAGCGAAGGCCCGATCTCGTCGCGCGAAAGCACCCGGATCAGGCAGACCTCCCGCTTCCGGCTGAGCAGCCAGTCGACGGCTGCCTTCCAGTTCCTCTCGGTCAGGAAGTCGGAAATCAGGAAGCTCATGCCGTCGTGCCATCCCGGATCGGAACACTTCATCACGGACACATCCATCCGCGTGTCGCCCCCGCACCGGAGCGCGCCGAGCCGTTCGAGCCCGAGGACCCACGTGTCCCGGTTGGAGACCGCGTCCGTCACGCGCCGGCAGGACGTCCGCTCGAGCGCATACCACGAGACCCGGTCCGTCCCGCTCACCGCGAGGTAACCGATCAGCGCGGCCAGCCGAAGCGCGGTCAGGTGCTTTTCCGGCTCACCCCACGCCATGGATGCCGAGCAGTCCACATAGACCCGGTGGTGCTGCCGCCGTTCGTCGGTAAAGAGCTTGACGTACAGCTTGTCGAGGCGTCCGTAGAGATTCCAGTCGATCCGTCTGAGATCGTCTCCCGGGATATAGGGGCGGTAATCCGCGAATTCCATCGAAGAACCGAAGTAAGCGGACCGGCGTCCCCCTCCGAAAAGTCCGTCCATCAACGAACGGATGTTGAGGTCCCGGTTTTCGAGCAGCGCGACAGTCCCGTCGTCGATCAGTCGTCGGTTTGCCATCGCGTCCTCACGACCTGCGGAAGATCCGCTTCTCCGCCGGAGCGACGGACGGTTCTTTCGCGCGCTTCTTTCCGCCCATCTCCTCGACGAGGTCGAGGATCACTTCGTCCGGCGTGCGCTTCTGCATCATCGCCTCGTAGGTCAGCTTCACCCGGTGGCGCAGCACGGGCCGGGCAAGAGCGTTGATATCGTCGTAGGAGACATTGTATCGCCCTTCGGTCAGCGCGCGGATCTTCGCCCCCGTGATCAGGGCCTGTACCGCTCTGGGACTCGCGCCGAACCGGATCTCCCGCTTCGTCGTCTCCGCGGCATCAGGGCTTTCCGGATGGGTCGCCGTGACGAGCGCGGCCGCGTACATCAGCACCTCGTCGAGCACCGGGATCTGCTTCGCCGTCTCGCGCATGGCGAGAAGTTCTTCCGCGTTCATCACCCGCGCCGCCCGTTCTTCCTGCGTCTCCTGGGTCATGGTGACGATGCGGCACAACTCGTCCGGAGCCGGGAACGTCATGAGGAGCTTGAACATGAAGCGGTCCATCTGCGCCTCCGGCAGGGTATAGGTGCCGTCCTGCTCGATGGGATTCTGCGTCGCCATGACGAAGAAGGGCTCGTGCAGGAGCCATGTCCGCCCGCCTGCTGTCACGCGGTGCTCCTGCATCGCTTCGAGAAGCGCGGACTGCGTCTTCGGCGTCGCGCGGTTGATCTCGTCCGCAAGGACGATGTTCGAGAAGATCGGCCCGGCGACAAAGCGCTGCACGCTGTTCCCTTTCTCATCCTTTTCGATGATGTTCGTGCCGGTCACGTCCGCGGGCATGAGGTCCGGCGTGAACTGGATACGGGAAAACATGAGGTCGAGCGTTCTCCCGACCGAGCGCACGAGACGGGTCTTGCCCACCCCGGGGACGCCTTCGAGAAGCACGTTTCCGCCCGCGATCAGGGCGATGAGCGTGCCTTCCACCACTTCCTCCTGTCCGACGATATCCCGTCCGATCTCCTGCCGGACAGCGGCATACTGACGGCTGAAAGCCGCGATCCGGTCGTTCATGTTGATTTCGCTGTTCATCTTGTCTCCTTTACTGATCCAGACTGCTGAAATACGCCTCTGCCGCTTCCTGCACCTCGAACGGGATCTCCCCGTCCTCCGCGTCGCGGAGATATTCCGAATAATAGGCGGAAAACACGTCGCCGTAGGGGACCGAACCGGAAATCGGGTCGTAGACCGGCTCGGTCTTCAGGGAAACGCCGTCCTCTCCGGGCTCGCCGTTCCCCCGGCCCATGCCGTTCTCCCCGTCCCGTGGTTCTCCGTCCGGGTTCATCGGCATGCCTTCCTCTCCCTCTTCACCCATCCCGGGCATGAGTCCTTCCATTTCCATCTCCCCCCCGGGCTGCATTCCGCCTTCTTCCCCTTCGCCGTTCTCTTCCTCTTCTTCGCCGATAAGGGCGCGCCGGGCTTCTTCGAGTACGTCCAGCATCTCTCCCATGGCTTCGCGCGACGCTTCGCCGTTCCGGGCCGCGTCCTTCGCCGCTTCCTGTGCGCCGTTGATCTCGCCGACCGCGCGCAGGACGTTTTCGGGATCCATCTCCTCGAGGGAATCGATCAGATCCCGCATCTCATCGGAAAGGACGTCCTCCCCCTGTTCTCCGAGGCGGCCCTCCTCCTCGCGCAGCATCTCGAGGACCTGCTGCCACACCTCGTCGAGCGGGTTTTCGGCCCTCTCGAACCACGACGCCGGGATCACGGCGCACAGCACGGCAAACAGCAGCGCGACCGCCGCGAGGATCACGGGAAGCATGCCGATCCCGGCGCGCAGATCCCGTTTTTTCACAGTGTCGATCCGGCGCAGCGCGTCGTTCCGCTGCAGAAAGGCGATCTCGGAAGGATCGTCCCGGAAGGCGAGCATGGTGGAGGCGCGCTCCTTCAGACCGAGGCCGTCGATCCGCCGCGCAGTCTCCCGCCGGCTCGGAAAGTAATACAACAACACTGCCGCAAACACAGCCGCCGCTGCAGCGGAAGCGGCGATCGGCGGTAGGACGCCGGGGGACTTCTGCGCGATCTTGCAGGCCAGAATCGCCGCGCCGCAGGAAAAACATCCCGCGGCAAACGAGGCGAGAAGAGCGCGGAGCACCGCGAACAGCCCGAGTCTCAGACGAAACGGGCGGACCGCGGCGGACAACGGATCGGAACGGTTCATGGGGACTCCCGAATAAAAACAAATTCTTACTGTATAATCATACCATACTTCCGCCCGGTCCGGTTGAATGCCGCGTAAACAGCCGTGAAACTTTTTCCCTCACATTTTTAAAAAAACTGCATGGAAAAACGCAAATGCGCTTTCCCATGCACCGGGCGATCTTTTGGTTTCCTGCCGGACGAAAAGTCAGC
>JAEEGF010734466.1_pt1 | contig 13625 bp, 11 predicted proteins | sample 9134171 | NCBI WGS metagenome assembly JAEEGF01 (sample SAMN16246542, study PRJNA631951) | gut metagenome | biome: gut microbiome; feature: rumen; material: AP-attached | host: Bos | place: Iran: Karaj | collected 2018-10
CAATCTCCTTGACGCCCTGCTTCTCCAGGAAGTATGTCATCTTGTCGAACTGCTTCTCGCCCTTCTCGAGTGTCTCTGAGAACTTGTTCTCCTCAGCTGTCAGCTCTGCATAGACCCTGTCCTTGTTCTGGATGAGCTCAGGATACGGCTCTCCGTACATGTCAATGACAACCTCTGCCACCTTGGCAAGGAATGCACCCTCAATGCCGAGGTGTCTTCCGTTTCTGACTGCACGTCTGATGAGCCTTCTGAGGATGTAACCCTGTCCGACGTTTGACGGCGAGACTCCTCTCTGGTCTCCGAGGATGAAGGTGCTGGTCCTGATGTGGTCGGCGATTATTCTCATGGAGACATCTGTCTTCTCGTCCTGACCGTATGTCACACCTGCAAGCTCACCGATCTTCTTGAGGATCGGCTGCATGACCTCGGTCTCATAGACGCTCTTCTTGCCCTGGAGGATGGCGACGGTTCTCTCGATTCCCATTCCGGTATCGATGCACTTGCGGTCCATCTCAACGAATGTGCCTTCCTTGGTCTTGCGGTATCCCATGAGGACGTCGTTCCAGACCTCGAAGTACTTGCCGCAGCCGCAGCCCGGCTTGCAGTCAGGTCCGCACTTCGGGCGGCCTGTGTCTATGAACATCTCCGTGTCAGGTCCGCAAGGTCCTGTCTCTCCGGCTGGTCCCCACCAGTTGTCCTCACGGGGCATGAAGTAGATTCTCTCATAAGGGATTCCGCAACGATGCCAGATCTCTGCGCTTTCCTCATCACGTGGAATTCCCTCCTCACCCTCAAAGACGGTGACAGAGAGCTTCTCAGGATCTATTCCGAGCTCCTTGGTCAGGAACTCATAACTCCAGGGAATCATCTCCTTCTTGAAGTAATCACCAAGTGACCAGTTTCCCAGCATCTCGAAGCATGTGAGATGATGCGGATCTCCGACATTGTCTATGTCCTTGGTCCTAATGCACTTCTGGTAGTCTGTGAGCCTCTTTCCTGCAGGATGGGGCTGGCCCAGTATGTATGGTACAAGAGGATGCATTCCGGCAGTGGTGAAAAGGACTGTCGGATCGTTTTCAGGAATGACGGAGGCGCCACTGATCTGGACGTGGCCCTTGGATACGAAGAAATCGATGAATTTCTTTCTGAGTTCATTAGCTGTAAGTGGTTTCATAATGAGTAAGATAATATCTATATGCTTGTTTTCCGTCAATAACGGACAGGGTTCTCAGAAGAGCGAAGGCTGCTGGTCGTCAGCCTTCCTCTTACCGAATGTCCGGGCAATCTGAAGGGCTCTCTTGGCAAGGGATCCGGAGTTGTGGCTGAGGTTGATTATCACGGGATCCTTGAACTTGCGCGGCCACAGGTAAGTCCTGTTGTCATAGGTCTCCCTCAGGACAAAGACCTTCTTGCCCTGCTTCTCGCTGTACAGCGCCTGCTTCACCCCGCCTCCTCCGTCGCGGTCCTCTATGACAAAGCTTCCCATGGCAATCTGACTCATCAGGAGGTTGCGCTGCATGAAGAAATACTGCTGGACCTTGCGGCTGGGAGCGAACTGGGAGACAAGTAGGCCGTGCTGGGCAACAAGGGACTGAAGGCGTTCATGCTTGGGCGGGTAAGACTCACAAACAGAGGTCCCAATCACACCAATAGTCCTAAAATCCTTAGCTAATGCCTCAATATGGGCTACTCCATCTATTCCCATGGCCAATCCGCTCACAATCGTGAAGCCACTCTCGCCAAGAGAGTCCACGACCTCTCTTGCAAGAGCCATTCCCCTGTTGGAGGGGTTTCTTGTCCCCACCACGCTTATGCCCTTGCTCTGAAGAAGCGTGCTGTCTCCCTGGAGATAGAGAAACGGTATTCCCTCTGCCTGCTCCGGCCATACAGGGCTTGAGGAATCTATTATCAGTGTGTTCTTGTCCATCCTCGCGAAAGCCGAACGGCATCTGAGATAAGAGTCGTTGATTGTCTGCTGGTCAACTCCAAGGACCTCTGAATACGTGCGGATGTTATAGGGAAGCTCCTCCCTTGTGTCACATTCGTTGGAGACCTGCTGGAACAGGTCCCAGCAATAGCTGTCCGCCTTCTGCAGCACGCGCACCATTGTTTCGTAATTCAAAGCCCTCTGATAATTTTCCATGGACTCTATTGTACACTGTTTTTTCCATTTTGAAATATCCTCTTGACAGTTATGAATCTTTGGGTTATACATACTTCTGCACGCCGTTTTAGCTCAGTTGGTAGAGCAAGGGACTGAAAATCCCTGTGTCCCTGGTTCAATTCCTGGAGACGGCAACTTGCAAGAAAACCAATTCCCTCGGGAGTTGGTTTTTTCTTTTTTCTGAGCCCTTCTGCTCTTGGAAGAGTCCTTAAGATATGGTAGATATGGAAGGCATGGAAGTTATGAAGAAAATGCCCGACAAAGACTCCCTCAGGAAAAAGATGCTCGACCTGATGAGATCCGAACCCGGACCGGATCCTGCGCTTGTCGCAGACAGTATCTGTGCCCTGGATGAATACAAGAATGCCAGTCATGTCCTGGCCTACATACCCCTGAGAGGTGAGATCGACGTCTCCCTCCTCCTGGACAGGGCCATAAGGGACGGCAAGACCGTCGCAGTGCCTGATACAGACATCGGGGTCTTCCGGATCGTCGGAGACGGATGGCGTGATGATCTTGTGAGGCTTTCCAACAGCACATTCACAACTGGCTCATATGGTGTATTGAACATAATTGATATCAATAGTAGAATAGGCACCGTTGAAAAAACCAAAGGAATTATCCTGGTACCCGGACTTGCCTTCACAGAATTCGGAACCAGACTTGGGAGAGGTGCAGGATACTATGATCAATTATTGCATTTGATGGGGAACTCCGGTTCATTGGATTTCATCTCGATTGGAATCTGCAGGAAATCACAGCTGCTGGATGATATTCCGCAGCAGCCACACGACGCAAAAGTCCGTATGGTAATCACATTCTGACATTCAGACTAACAGACAATTTATGCGTAGACTACTTAAATATGCCCGCAGGCAGTGGAAGCTCTATCTGACTTCGATCATATTCCTTGTCATTGGAGTTTACCTCAACGCCCTGGGCCCCAAGTTCATAAGGGACATCATAGACACGTGCATCGTGGGAGGCAGAGGAGACCTTTTCTTCTCAATCGCAATCCCGATGCTGGTCGTCTATCTGGTCACAGGTGTGGCCAAATACATCCAGGAGTTCTCCTCAGACTGCATAAGCTCCGCCATGCAGAGGTGCATGCGAGAGGAGACATTCCGCAGCATCCTCGCAGAGGACCAGTACTTCTTCAGGGAGAACAACCCCGGCGAGCTGATGAGCCGCACAAAGCAGGACATTGAGACAGTCGGATTCACCACCGGCTTCATCGCCATGTTCTTCATAGAGATCGTGCTTCATGTCATCTACATGGCATACTGCCTGATCAGCATCAACCCCAGCGGCGCAATCCCCGCCCTGGTGATCATGCCCATCATCGGTGTGCTGGCGATCATCTCCGAGCCCAAGGGCGACAAGCTCTCGGACAAGAGGTCGGACGACATAGCGGACATGAACCAGAGCGCAACCGAGAGCCTCAGCGGAATTAGGACCGTCAAGGCCTTCGGACGCGAGAGGGAGGAAGCTGCCAGGTTCGACAAGAGCAACAGAAGGTTCTTCAGGCACTCACTGAAGCTTGACTTCCTCTGGGCCAACTGGATCACCCCCATGGAGGCACTTGCCAGGATCATGCTTTATCTGGCCATCCTCCTCTCAGGAATCCAGGTCATCAGAGGCAAGATGACACTCGGAGAGCTCTCCGCCGTGACATCCTACACAAGTGAGCTGGCATGGCCGATGATGGAGCTCGGCTGGCTTCTGACAGAGTTCGCCGCAGCCAGGGCATCGCTGAGAAAGATCTCCAAGATCCTCGATGCAAAGCCCAGGATCAAGAGCGGTGAGAAGCATCTGGAAAAGCCTACCGGAGACCTGGAGTTCGACCATGTGAGTCTGACCGCCGATAACGGTGCCGTGATACTTGATGATGTCTCATTCCATCTTAAAAGTGGAAGAACTCTTGGCATTATGGGTGCCACAGGCAGCGGAAAGAGCACAATCGCCAACCTTGCCATGAGGTTCATCGACCCGACTTCAGGAAACATCAGGACAGACGGAACTGACCTCAGGGACCTTGATCTTGACAGTGCCAGGTGCGGAAAGGCAATCGTCACCCAGGACATCTTCCTGTTCTCTGACACAATCACAAGCAACCTGGACAAGGGGCAGAAGGGACTTCTGTCACAGGAGGTCCTGGAGGAATCTGCCAAGGATGCCGCAGCCCATGACTTCATCTCCAAGCTAGCCGAAGGTTATGACACAGTCATCGGAGAGAAAGGCGTGGGACTTTCCGGAGGCCAGAAGCAGAGAGTCTCCATCGCAAGGGCATTTGCCTCAGGAAGACCGCTATTGATCTTCGATGATGCGACATCCGCCCTGGACATGGAGACAGAGAAGAAGGTTCAGAGGGCAATCAAGCATCACAGGAACCTGACGATGATGATAATCGCCCACAGGATCTCAGCAGTGCGTGACGCTGATGAGATCATCATACTTGACCATGGAAAGATCGTGGAGAGAGGAACCCATGAGAGCCTGATGGCGCTCAAGGGCAACTACTACAAGACCTACATGACACAATACCCGGAAGAGGAGGAGAACTGATGGCTGTAAACACATACAAGCAGGACGAGAGAGTCTCTGATGTCAGCAACATGAAGACCCTTCTCAGGACAGTATCTTATCTCAAGGACTACAAGCTGCAGACCGCGCTGGCAATCATCATGATCCTGGCGCAGACGCTGATTGTGGCCATCCTCCCCTCCTTCAGCGAGCGTGCCGTTGACGTGGATATCGCAAACAAGGATGTGCGCGGCCTGCTCACCACAATGGGCATCGCCACTGCCCTGGCCATCTCAAGCTGGCTTCTTGCCATGGGTTTCAAGAAGATCCTGGCAAAGGTCACAAACAAGATTGTCTATGATATCAGGCGTGACGCGTTCGATCATCTCCAGACCCTGTCTCTGTACTACTTTGACTCAAGGCCCACCGGAAAGATCCTGAGCCGTCTCATAAACGATGTCTCATCACTGAAGGAGATGTTCACAAGGCTGATCACCAGCCTCATTCCGAATCTGACTCTGATCATCGCGGTTGTGGTGATAATGCTCAGGGCCAATGCGGTCCTGAGTCTCTCTGCATTCCTGGTCGTTCCTCTTCTTGTGGTCAGCATCTACTTCGTCATGATCAAGAACTTCAAGAACTGGATGGACTTCAGGCAGAAGAACTCCAACATGAACGCCTACACCCATGAGTCCTATGCGGGAATCAAGGTCATCCAGGCCTTCAGCGCCGAGCGCGAGACAATCGAGGAAGGCGACAAGATCATGAAGGACGTCGAGAGATCCTGGGTCAAGGCGGTCAGAAGGGCCGACCTGCTGAACATAGTCATCCACTGGTCAATGGGAATCGGGTACTTCGTGCTCTATCTCTTCGCCATCAAGTGGCTGAAGCTCGGCGAGTCATCCGTAGGACAGCTGATCGCTTTTGCGACCTACATCGCCCTCTTCTGGCAGCCGATCAGGTCCCTGGCGGCGACCTTCAACCAGTTCACAAACCAGGTCACCAGCGCACAGAGGGTCTTTGAGCTCCTGGATACCGAGTCAATCCTCCAGGAGGTGCCCGATGCCAAGACACTCGATGTCAAAGACGGAGCAGTTGAGTTCAGGAACATCACATTCGCCTACCCCGACGAGCCTGATGTGGAGGTCATCCATGACCTGTCTCTCAGCGTCAAGCCCGGTGAGATGATCGCCCTTGTAGGACCCACAGGAGCAGGAAAGACCACCATAGTCAACCTCATCTCAAGGTTCTACGATCCGCTTGACGGCCAGGTGCTGATTGACGGACAGGACATCTCAAAGGTCACTCTTGCATCACTGAGGGCCAACATCGGAGTCATGACGCAGGATTCGTTCCTCTTCTCCGGCACAATCCGCGAGAACCTCCTGTACGGAAGGCCAGATGCCACGGAGGAGCAGATGATCGATGCCTGCCACCAGCTCGGAATGGATGACATGATCATGTCCCAGCCTCAGGGCTTTGAGAGCAAGATCAACCAGGATTCACTCTCACAGGGCCAGAAACAGCTGATCGCCCTTGCAAGGACACTGATAGCAGATCCGAAGATCCTTCTTCTGGACGAGGCCACCAGCGCCATAGACACAAGGACAGAGGAGCTTGTCCAGGCCGGAATGGCCCTTCTCATGAAAGGCCGCACCAGCTTCGTGGTTGCCCACAGGCTTTCCACCATTGTCAAGGCTGACAGGATCCTTGTCATCCAGAACAAGGGCATTGCCGAGGAAGGAACCCACAAGGAGCTGATGAAGAAGAAAGGCATCTATGCCGATCTCTACAACTCACAGTTCGAGGAGCTGGATAAAGAGTGATCTGATCTCAGATTGCTGAATTGAGGAAATCAATTACGGCAGCATCATACTGCTCCGTGTTGTTGATCCTCACGAATGAATGCCTGCCCTTGTCGAAGAACACAATCTTCTTTGACTTGGACGGGCATTTTTCATACATCATCTGCGCGTTCTGCGGAAGTGAGAACACATCCTCCCTGCTGTGGATGAACAGGATCGGACGGGTCATCCTGTCAATGCAGTACACAGGTCCGTTCTTGGAGGCGTTGACCCCTGTTCTGATCCTGTAAAGGAAGAAGAAGATGTTGATGAACGGGAACACCGGGCGGTGATCCTGGATAAGGTGCTGCTTGAATGACTCCCTGAATGTGGTGTACATGCCGTCAGCCACCATGGCGGTGAAGTACTCAGGACAGTCTCCTGATGTGAATGCATAGAGGGCTGTGGCAGATCCAATGCAGATTCCGTGACAGACAACGGACTTGATGGAGCACTTGTCATGGAGGAAAGCACCCCATGCAAGGATATCCCTGTACTCCTTCAGCCCAAGGCAGTTGCACTTGCCCTCGGAGTGCCCGTGGGAGCGGTTGTCTATGGCAAGGACGTTGTAACCTGCCTTCCTGAAAGGCTCCGCGAAGTAGCAGGAGTATGTGCAGCCCTCGGTTCTTCCAGGGATGAGAATAACAGCCTTATCATTGCCGAAATCATAATATTTGGCTGCCAAATGCAAGCTATCGTTGACAATTGAGACATCGGTCATTGAATCCTTGTACTTCTCTGCCCAAGCTTCACCGCCTTTTACAATACCCACATACTCAGGATCATCAGGGAAGTTTATTGTCCTGTTCCACTTCTGGGGGGAAGTCCTTATGAACAGGTGCCTGAGCTGTTTGTCAGCTATTATGGCAAACGGCAGGACATAGAACAGAAACGTGAGGACCAGAAGTCCAAGAACAATCCAAAGTGCAATCATCATACAATACCAATCATCAGGTCACAGTTTTCCTGACATCCTTCTATCGGAGAGAATCCGATTTCGCCATATGCCGATGACAGCTCGTCGATCAGCGGATCGATATCAGTATCAGGCTTATGGAACACGAACGCGGTCTCCCTGTCTCCAAGATCCTTGACTGAGCCAGTTGCCTTGACGGCACATTCGGAGAGGCTCTCACAGCAGCAGCTGATCTTTCCCGCCACATAGGCCACAAAATGTCCTTCCCTGCACCTGACACCGTCTATGGTGCAGCTCTTGGTGGACCTTGATATGCGGATTGAGACAATCTGGCTCACGGACTCTTTCAGCTCGTCAATCCACGCCTGAGGGTCCTCGTCCTCTATGCTGCTCATCGTGATGGCATAGAAGGCCTTGACCACGCTGTCCGAGTCGATTATCTCGATGTTGTCGCGGCCTGCGATCGAGACAGCCTGAAGCGCGGCCTCCCTTGCGTTCTTGCTGTTCGGGAACACCGCGATCTTCTGGGCATCGATGCAGTTGAAGCGCTCGATGAACTCGCTGACCGGGATGCTCTGCGTGTCGTGGCTGTCTATGCAGCTGACAAACGGGAACGGCTTGAACTGCGGGAACAGAGCCCTGTCACAGACCACAACTGCCACAAACGGCGCGCTTATCGTCTTCTGGACGGACCGGATATACTCATTGTGCTGAAGGCACATGTTCTCAAGCTTGAATGACAGGAACTCACCGTATTGCTGCGCATAGGTGATTATCGGGGCAGGTCTGAGTGTATGGACATGGACCTTGACCCTGGAGCCGTCAGGAATGAACACCAGGGACTCACCCTGCTCTGACAGAAAGGCCCTGAAGGACTCGAAATCAAAGGATCTTACATCTGTCCTTGAGTTCAGAAGCTGGAGGATGAACTCCATGCAGTAGCCGTACTCGAACACCGTATCAGCGGTGAATGAATCAAGATCCAGGGAATCAAGCGGATTGGAGGCTGCCCTGCGCTCCGGATTGTCAGAGACCCTGGTTATCCTGTTTCCGAGAAGGAAGCCCCCTGCACCCTCCATGATCTTCAGAAAGCCGTATCCGCCGCTGTCCACGACATTGGCCTCTGCAAGAAGGGCCATCAGGTTCGGGGTATTGTCCAGACTCTCACGGATCTTGCCCAGATATTGGGCAAAGAAATCCTCGAAGCATGAGAGCTCATCGGCCTTCCTGAGAATGAAATCAGAGCTCTCAAGAACAACTGTCAGAATGGTTCCCTCAACGGGATTCATGACAGCAAGATATGCGTTTCTGGCTCCTTCCTTCAGCGCAACTGCAAACTCCTTGGGTGTCATCTCCGCCTTTCCTGAGAGAGAGTTGGATATTCCCTTGAAGATCTGGGAGAGAATGACTCCGGAATTACCCCTGGCGCCGTAAAGCATGCCCCTGCTCAGGCTCTCTAGGAACACTGACAGGTCATCCGTGTCAGGAGATCCGTTCAGTCCGTTCTCCAATGTCATGAGCATGTTTGTGCCCGTGTCCCCGTCAGGGACGGGAAACACGTTCATCCTGTTGATCTCGCTCTCCGAGCTGTACAGGTTGTTGAGGGCATTGACAAGCATCTGCTTGAAGAAGGAACCGTTTATGACCTGCATGTCACTTTGAAGACAGCTCGGCGAAGAGCTTCTTCTCCTCCTCGAGGTTCTGTGTCACAGGCTTTCCATAATAATAGGCGGCCATCAGACCGGGTCCGATGTTGACTCCGCATGACGGGAACACCGTTGTGAGCAGGATCTTGCCCGGCTTGATACGATCCTCGATCATTGCCTTGAACTCAAGGGCCTGTCTCTCCCTGTTTGTGTGGGCCACGATGATGATGTGGTCCTTGGGATCGATGATGGTCTTCTCAAGGTACCTCAGGCAGAGGTCATAGGCTGACTTCTCACCCTTGGCTTTTCCGATGATTGTGGTCATTCCGTTCGGATCAAGGTCTCCGATCGGCTTGATTCCTGCGATTGTCCCGAAGAATGCCTTGGTTCCGTTCATCCTCTTTGTGCGGGCGACGAACGAAAGGTCATCCAGCCATCCTGACTGATGGATGTTGAACCTCATGCCTGTGATGCGGGTAGCCGCCTCATCAATATCAAGGCCCTGATCCCTCATCTGGCTGGCCATTATGCAGAGAAGTCCGATTCCGGGACCGAACCTGAGTGTGTCGATGCATCTGATCCTCACATCAGGATACTTCTGAAGAACGGTCTCCGCACCTGCCCTGGCAAAACCGAATGTTCCGCTGATGGAAGATGAGATTGTGAGCACCAGGATGTCACATCCCTTTGAAGCCCACTTCTCCAAGGCGACGCTGAACTCATATGCATTAGGCGGAGCTGTCTTGTACTCAAGAGGGCTCTTTCTGAGATTGTTGTAGAAATCCTCACGTGAGATATCATCCCATGTCAGGTCACTGATCTTCTCCGTCTTGTCGGGAAGCGTGAAGTGTCCGGGCACGAACTCAATCCCGTACTCCTCCCTTATCTCTTTTGTCAGATCACATGTCGGATCTGTAAGCACGACGAATTTTCCGCTCATTTTACTCTCCTTTTTTCCTCAATGTAGTCAATCACGTCCTTGACGGTGACAAAACTGCTGAAATTAACGTTCTCAAAACTGACGGAGAATGCCTCCTCAATGGAGATGACCATGAAGAGCATCCCGACAGAGTTAAGTCCAAGATCTGTTATAAGGTTCGAGCTCTCACTGCACTTGTCCAGAATCTCCGAGGAGTCACTGAAACTGAATGAGAGTATTTCCTTGAGTTTATCGAAAATCTGTTTCCTGTCCATGTCAGTCCTGCTTCCTGAGGATCTTCATGCTCGGTGAGCGCTTGAAGTCGGTGGTCCTGATCACGACCTTGTTTACCTGCTTGAAGGAAGGAAGCTTTGCGTTTATCTCATTGATCTGCTCCCTGATGAATGAGTCACGCAGGGACTCCTCCACGGTCGCGATCACCGCAGGTCTCGGAAGGACCTCCAGAACCAGAAGCTCCCTGCCGTTCTCGATCCTGGAATAGACAAGGCAGTCCTGGATGAAGTCACATTCGTTGAAAGTCGCCTCAAGCTCAGCAGGTGAGATGTTCTCACCGTTGGACAGGACTATGATCTCCTTGATCCTTCCGGTGATGTAGAGTCTTCCCTCATCATCGAACCTCACAAGATCTCCTGTGCGGAACCATCCGTCAGAGAAGGACAGTGCCTCCTCCTCGGGCTCCGAGGCATAGCCGTCAAGCATGTTCACGCCCTTGAGCCAAAGCTCTCCGTCAACGACCTTGACCTCCATTCCGCTGTAGATGTATCCGACTGAATCAGGGTGCTCAAGGCAATCAGGGTTACCACTGACAAGGTTGGCACTTTCAGTCAAACCGTAGCCCGGGAACAAGGTTATACCTAGATTTTTCCAAGCTTTCACCAAATAAGGGGCAACTGATGCCGCTCCACAGATGATGTACTTGCAATCAGGTCCCAGCATGTTCCTTCCGAACTGTCTGGAGATGTTCAATGCCATTTCCGCAAGGGCAGGAACCAGAACCATGATGGTCGGCCTGAACATGGCAATCTCCTTGAACATCTGTGTGTTGTCATGACAGACATGCAGGCAGCTTCCGGTATAAAGGGATGTCAGGGTGTTCCTGATAAGGCCGAACACATGTGTCATGGGAAGGACTATGAAATACCTCTGGTTGAAGACTTCCTTATAACCGTAGCAGCCGTTCTTTGTTCCTCTCATAACCGCCCTGTGGCTGAGGATGACGCCTTTGCTTCTGCCTGTTGTGCCGCCTGTGAACATCACGGCACACGGACTGTCTGTATCCATGTCCAGATCCGTAGCCCTGTCCTCTCCGGGATTACCTGCATCCAGGACCGGAAAACCCGGTCTCTTTGCGGCAAGGACACCTGTCTTCGGAAGCATTGCCTCCACTGTCAGAAGAGCATCAAGGCCGTACTTCATAGAGAAGCCGAAGAGCGTCACATCATCGAGCTGCGGCGGAATCAGCACAGCTGTTGCGCCATATGTGGAGCAGCCGATGAAGCTGTACACGAACTGAACGGAGTTCGGCATGAAGATACCAACCTTCGCGTTTCTTGCAACTCCCGCCTTCTCCAGCATTCCCCTGACTTTTGAGGCCAAATCATCAAGCTCACTGTAGCTGTAGGCATGCCCGTCATCGATTGCCGGGAGATCGGCATACTGGCGGACGCACTCCCTCCACATGGCGGTCACGTTGGGATAATCAACAATCCTTGCCAGTGTGGCAGGATCCGTGTACTTGTCAAAGACATTCTCTATGACGAAGCTCATCTCAGCACCTCTTGCTTATAGTATTTCTCAAGCTCCAGCTCTTTCTGGTAAAGGAGCTCTGTCAGCTCCCTTATCCTGGACATTGACAGCTTTGAGCCGTCATCTGAGCCGGGTCTGTACAGCTTCCCGATTATAACATGTTGCCGCCTGAATGAAGAAGTCCTTTTCCCTATATATACTGGCAGGATCGGGACGTTCGCCTTCAGTGCCATGAGCATGGCACCGTCCTTGAACGGATGAACCATGTCCTCATCCGTGTCCACGAATCCCTCGGGGAAGATCACGGCCCCGTTGCCCTCCTTCAGGCCGTTCATCAGGCTGTAGTAGGTGTCCATGCTGAAGTTGTCCTTGTCAACGGGAATCAGGTGGAAATGCCTGAACACAAAACGTCCGGGAGCATTGCCCAGAAGTTCTGTCGTGGCCATGAAGTTCAGATGCCTCTTTCTGATTGTGATCAGAAGCACCACGGGATTTGTGAAAGAGTTGTGGTTGGACACCACGATGAACGGACCTTTCGGAAGCTTCTCCTTGCCAAGCGGCCTGTGGACCCTGGGCCTCCAGAACAAAAGAGCGGGAAGGATTCCCGTAACCTTTGCAAAATCATAGAGGAAATAACCCTTATCTTGCTTTCTTTCGCTTTTCAAGCTCTTCCCCCAACTCGATTATCCTGTTTCGGACAAAACTGTTTATGGCCTCTATGTTCTCCCTCTCCCCCAGCGCCTCGTCATAAAGCTCTGACGCATATATCGGAGTCCCGATCATTACGTGTGAGCGCTTCTTGGAGAAATAACACCCGTCTGTGAACACCGGGATTATAGGGGCATCGGAACGCAGGGCGATGTACACATAGCTCGGCTTGAACTCAAGCGGCGTAGGCTCATCCTTCTCCGGGATCCTGGACTCAGGGAAGATTTCAACAACACCGCCTTTCTTGAGGATGTCGATGGACTTCCACATGAAGTCAAAGTCGTTGTCATGCCTGTCCACCCTGATGGCACCCCACATCTTCAGGAGGGCATGCAGGACTGCATTGAGGTCATAGGTGACCTCGGCGACTATGCACCTTAGAGTCCTTGTGAAGAACACGAACATCCAGACTGCGAAGTCATAGATTGCCTTGTGGTTTGTCACCACCAGGGCCTTGCCTCTGATTCGTCTTCCCTGAACCTTCCTGTTCTGGTAGAAGACCTTTGTCTTGAACGCGATGAGGAAGAACGGATAGCCCGTGATCTTTGTGAACCAGTTGAAAAAGGTAAGCATCGGCTCAGTCATCCATATGCTTGAGAATGTATCTGGTGAAGTCCTTCACAGAGGAAAGACGGGATCCTTCCTTGGAGGAGAGCTCTATGTCAAATGCATTCTCAAGATCACCGAGAAGCACAAAGTAATCAAGGCTCTCACCATTGAAGCTCTTGAAGAAATCTCCGGTGAATGAGATCTCATCCGAGCTGCGGTCAAGAACCCTGGCAAAGCAGACTGTCACCTTCTCCCTGACCTCTGCCTCAGACATGACTGATCTTGCAGGAAGACCGGAAGGATCGATGAGTTTGATGGCTCCCGAATTGTACTCCTCGGCAACTCTGCTCCGGTCAATCATATAGCTGCCGAACGAGAGGTCATCCGAGGTGAATACGGCGGAAACAGATCTGTCTTTCAGGGCGGCTTCAACCTGCCTTATGACAGATGAAGTGCGCCTCGGAGACAGCCCCGGGTCAACTGACACAACAAGGACATCTTTACCGGATGAATCTTTAATAAGGGCATTCGACCTGATATACATGGAGTCAACTGCTTCTTCCATCAGATCCACCGGCATATTGGAATC
>JAEEGF011836985.1_pt1 | contig 13625 bp, 5 predicted proteins | sample 9134171 | NCBI WGS metagenome assembly JAEEGF01 (sample SAMN16246542, study PRJNA631951) | gut metagenome | biome: gut microbiome; feature: rumen; material: AP-attached | host: Bos | place: Iran: Karaj | collected 2018-10
TATGTTCTATGGTGCAACATCATTCAATCAACCAATTGGAGATTGGGACACTTCCAATGTTACCAACATGAATGCTATGTTCTATGAAGCTAAATCTTTTAATCAACCAATCGGCAATTGGGATACTTCAAAAGTTACTACTATGGAAGATATGTTCTATGGTGCAACATCATTCAATCAACCAATTGGAGATTGGGACACTTCCAATGTTACCAACATGACTGCTATGTTCTTTGAAGCTGAATCATTTAATCAACCAATCGGCAATTGGGATACTTCTAATGTTGAACTTATGCGAGATATGTTCAGAATAGCACAAGCTTTCAATCAACCAATCAGCAATTGGGATACTTCAAAAGTTACTACTATGAAAGATATGTTCTCCGGTGCAACATCCTTCAATCAGCCAATCGGCAATTGGGATACATCCAAGGTTACTGATATGCAAGGTATGTTCGCAGGCGCTACATCCTTCAATCAGCCAATCGGAAACTGGGATACTTCAAAAGTTACTAACATGGGCTGGATGTTCTTTGAAGCTGAATCTTTTAATCAACCTATCGGTGACTGGAATACATCCAGTGTTGAAGATATGTCAGCAATGTTTATAGGTGCAACATCATTCAATCAACCCGTTGGAGACTGGGATACTTCCAATGTTAATAACATTAGTGAGAGGTTTCATTATGCTAATATATCTTCTGACACCTCTTCTGATATCTCTGCTAATACTTATACTGATACTTCCGCGGATATAAAAAGGAATCCAATTCTTAATTCTCCTAACGATATAACCGATAATTTGATTGAAAGAATTCTTAACAATGACTTGGATTCACTAACTATAAATTATGATTTCACAAGGTGTATGAGAAATGATGAAGAAAAAGGTGAATGGTTTAAAGAACAACTTACAACCAACCCGTTTCTGAGAGCAAATACTCGTTCACCTATAAAAAGAATAAATTTTGAAATCAAACTTGGTCAAAATGTTCATTCTCTTGCTGGGGCGTTCCTGTCTTTGGAAAAACTTGAATATGTGAACATAAAGGTCACTTCTAATATTACAGACATGGCACTTATGTTCTCTGGTGCAACAGCATTCAATCAACCAATTGGAGACTGGGATACTTCTAGCGTTGAAAATATGGCGGCAATGTTCCAAGGTGCAACAGCATTCAATCAACCAATTGGAGATTGGGATACTTCTAGCGTTGAAAATATGGCAGCAATGTTCCAGGGTGCAACATCTTTCAATCAGCCAATTGGAGATTGGAATACCTCCAAGGTTACAAACATGTATACCATGTTCTATGGTGCAACATCATTCAACCAGTTAATCAGCAATTGGGATACTTCCAGTGTTACTGATATGAGTGGTATGTTCTGCGATGCTGGATCTTTCAATCAACCAATTGGAGACTGGGATACTTCTAGTGTTGAAAATATGGCAGTAATGTTCCAAGGTGCAACATCTTTCAATCAGCCGATCGGAGACTGGGATACTTCAAATGTTACCAGTATGAATAATATGTTCTTTAAAGCAAGTTCTTTCAATCAACCAATTGGAGACTGGGATACTTCAAGTGTTGAAAATATGGCAGCAATGTTTGGATGTGCGATATCCTTCAACCAACCAATCGGGAATTGGGATACCTCCAAGGTTACAAATATGTGGGGAATGTTCAGTGGAGCCAAATCATTCAATCAGCCAATCGGCGATTGGGATACTTCCAGTGTTGAAGATATGTCAGCAATGTTTATAGGTGCAACATCATTCAATCAGCCAATTGGAAGGTGGGATACCTCTAATGTTACTAAAATGGGTTCAATGTTCGAAGTCGCTACATCATTTAACCAGCCAATTGGCAATTGGGATATTTCCAGTGTTATTGATATGAACAGAATGTTCCTTAAAGCAAATTCTTTTAATCAGCCAATCGGCAAATGGAATACTTCCAATGTTACCAATATGGACGGTATGTTTACTGATGCAAAATCCTTCAATCAGCCAATTGGCAACTGGAATACCTCCAAGGTTATTTATATGTCATCAATGTTCCAAGGTGCAACATCATTCAATCAACCAATTGGAGACTGGGATACCTCAAGTGTTAAAAGTATGGCAGCAATGTTCTACGGTGCAACATCATTCAATCAGCCAATAGGCAATTGGGATATTTCCAGAGTTTTTAATATGGGTTGGATGTTCAAAGATGCAACTTCATACAGCTACACTAAGCCTCGCGGCGCTGAATAGCATATTCACTTATGACTAGATAAGTAGATTTTCTGATTAACCTTGTCCGCCAAACTGCCTAATCGTTCCATTAGCCAGTTTCCCGGACAGGATTTCTTTGCAAACCACCGGTGAACGGTCAGGAGCATTTCGTCGGGTTTAACCTTATAGATTAAAGCCTTCTCCCGATCTGAGATCCACACCAACCGCCTCTTGACATTTCGTCTGCAGATGTCAGCACAGAGATCTATTAGTGCCAAATACACCTCCGGCTTCATGGCATAAGGCTCAGCTAGATCTGATGCACATTCAATGGTGACAGCACGCTGGTCATTGTCTCTTGATGATGAACACCAGGATCGGTTCTGCTCATCAACGCAAAGTCCAATTCTGCCGTCAGAACCTATGCAATAGTTGCAGCTTGCCTGTCTGTCCGTGTTCCTGAAGCAGTTGCAGATGCTTTCCACACTAAGCTGCCCAACCACGGCATGAGGTGTAATTCTTGAAATTTGGCAGACACGTTTGCCTGAATGGTTAGGACTCAATTTTGTAAAACTCACTAATGGACTATTTGCCATTTTCCTTCTCCTTATTTTCTGATTTATCGTGTAACTGGTTTAATGCCTTTTTGACCACAGTCGGTATCGGCAGACCGAGATGTGCAGCGTTCTCAAGAAGGCTGATGCCTTCATTAGAGAGGTAAAAGAAAATCACTGCGGTTCTGAGAACACTTCCGGTCTGAAAGATTCTCGTGTCCAGAATGGTGGCAACGCCGACCAGCATGAACACTATTACCTTTCTGCAGATGCCTTTAAAGCCGATTGAGCTTGATAGGTTGTTATCGACTATCCCGCACATAACACCACTGATGTAGTCGATAACCGTAAAGACAATCAGGGCATACAGCAGTCCGTCACAGCCTCCGAGAAAGTAACCCAGCCATCCGCCGATCCCGGTAAACACCGCCTGGAGCATATTCCAAAGCTCTCTCATTTTGTTTCTCCCAATAAAAAAGGCGACCTTTAAGCCGCCCGTCATTTCACTCTGTTTACGTTACTTCGCACCCGTCCGATGAAGTCTCTGTCGAGATCTCCTTCCACCCGTTCGCAGGCGGAGAGGTATTTCTTCCACCAGGCATAGGCGCGGAAATCAAGATAGATGAACTTATTCCATGGTTTCTCAAAGGAAAGATAATGCACCATCAGCGGAGCCATTTCCTTGTATCCCGGATTGAACCAGATGGCATTGAACTCATTGGCAAGGGGGTATTTCTTCTTGAAATGCAGATTCACAAAATCCTGCTCCGGGCAGTACATGAAGTTTCCATGCTTTTTGTAGACTGCCATTTTATATGATCTCATTTCACCCTGGTTTTATTCATTTTGATTGATCCGGCCGGATCTCCGAAAGTGACGAAATTTTCTCAATCGCTGTGCAACGATTTTGATCTGTTTAATTTTTAATCCCCGTTTCGGAAGTGACCAGTGGTGCATGACACCGGACTGTTAATAAAAATTCGCCTGTTTCAGCCATGCACTCATCAATTTGCAACTTGATGAGCTTACGTAGGCGAGTGTTAAAAAATAGGTATTGCTCTTAGCTTTTTAATTAGTAGCCACAAGAGCCGGTGAAATCTGACGGTTTGGAGGAGTTGTTCCATCCATTTGGTCAAGAATTAAACAAAAAAGCAGACATCGATAAGGGTGTCTGCTTGGATAACGCGCTTTTGAAAAATGTGATCTACTTAACAATTAATGCGAGCGGCTGATTGTACACGTTTATTGGAAGTCCGTGTGAAAATAAAACGACCTTTGGGGCTAAGTGACGATTAATTGATAATTGTTAGAATAATTATTGTACTAATAGCGAAATGTGTATAAATTTTGACATGGAGAATGGGTAAGGATGTGTGCGGGGAAATGATAATGTATCCCAATATATCAATAATGAAATCAGTGATAGGGGTAAAAGACCAAGATGATTTGAGCCGCGTGTGAAAATTCCTCTGTTCTTGCGGCTAAAATGGTTAATAATTATTCTTTATGTCGTGGTTCTATGAATTTTGCTATCTTGTGCTAGGTTTTATGCCTTTTTATTGTGATAATATCGGCGCAGTTACGTATGACAGCTAAACGCTTCTTTCAGTCAACAAAGAAATATCCGTGGGGACAGTGTTATGAACAAGCAACAACTCGCTTCAAAAATTTGGGCATCAGCCAATAAGATGCGTTCCAAGATAGAAGCAAATGAATATAAAGATTATATTCTGGGGTTTATTTTTTATAAGTTTCTTTCTGATAAAGAAGTTAAGTACCTTAAAGAAATTGGTTATTCTGATGATGATCTGGAAACTCTAACTGAGGATGATGAGGAAATAGTTATTAATGTTCAGCAAAACGTTGGATATTTCATTGCATATAATAATCTTTTTTCTACTTGGCTTAAGATGGGAAGTGACTTTTCCGTTGTTTGTGTTCGTGATGCTTTATCAGCGTTTAGTAGACTCATAAATGGAAATCATAAAAAAGTTTTTGATGGCATCTTTGTAACCTTACAGACAGGATTATCAAAATTAGGCGATACTGATAAGTCTAGAACAAAGTCGATAAGCGATTTGCTCCAACTTATAAAAGATATCCCAATGGACGGAAAGCAAGATTATGATGTTCTCGGCTTTATTTATGAATATTTGATTTCTAACTTTGCAGCTAACGCTGGCAAGAAAGCAGGTGAATTCTATACCCCTCATGAAGTATCGATACTGATGTCAGAGATCGTTGCAGATCATCTAAAGGATAAAGAAAACATTAAAATTTATGACCCTACATCTGGCTCTGGTTCGTTATTAATTAACATTGGTAAGGCCGTGGCTAAATACACAAATGATAGTAATAAAATTAAGTATTACGCGCAGGAGTTAAAGGAGAACACTTACAACCTTACTAGAATGAATTTGGTAATGAGGGGGATCATTCCTGATAATATTGTCACCAGGAATGGAGATACGTTAGAAGATGACTGGCCTTATTTTGAAGATGGCAAGCCTGAAACTTACGATCCATTATATGTTGATGCTGTAGTATCAAACCCACCATATTCTCAGAATTGGAATCCTGCAGATAAAGATTCAGATCCTAGATATAAGCGCTTTGGTCTGGCTCCAAAGAGTAAAGCTGACTATGCTTTTCTTCTTCATGATTTGTATCATATTAAAGGGGACGGAATCATGACGATAGTTCTTCCTCATGGAGTTCTGTTTCGAGGAAATGAAGAAGGTGAAATAAGAAAAAATTTGATTGAAAATAACCATATTGACGCAGTAATAGGACTTCCCGCCAATATCTTTTTCGGGACCGGTATCCCAACAATTATAATGGTCTTACGTCAGAAAAGAGAACGTACTGATGTATTGATTGTAGATGCTTCTAAAGGTTTTGAGAAAGTAGGTAAAAATAATAAACTCAGAGCGTCTGATATCAAAAAGATCGTTGATGTTGTGACTCAACGAATTGACGTTCCGAAATTTTCTCGTGTAGTTCCTCGTGATGAAATACGAGCTAATGAATACAATTTGAATATACCTCGTTACGTGGATTCCTCTGAAAAGGCTGAAAGTTGGGATATATATGCAACGATGTTTGGTGGTATTCCGTCATCAGAAATTTCTGAATTTTCTAGTTATTGGCAAGCGTTTCCTACTTTGAAAGAATCAATTTTTTCATGGAAAAACGATTCATACGCTAGTTTACAAAGTGATAATGTAAAAACAAGCGTTTCTGAGAATATGGATGTAAAGAACTTTGTTCAGCAATATAAATCTTCTTTTGATGGTTTTTCTGATTATCTGAAACAAGAATTGATCGATGCTATGGAGAATGTAAATATAGCTAGTGAAGAGTCTATTTTATGTAAGGATATCTTCAACAGACTCGATAAGATTCCATTGGTGGATGCTTACGAAGGTTATCAGATATTAGACGATGAATGGAATAAAATAGCAGTAGATCTCGAAATAATTCAAACAGAAGGGTTGTCAGCCGTAAGACAGGTTGATCCTCATATGGTAATAAAAAAGAAAGATGGTAAAGAACAGGAAGTTCAAGATGGCTGGATTGGTCACGTACTTCCATTTGAACTGGTTCAATCATATTTATTACCAAGTGATTTATCTGCATTAAAAACAGAAGAAAATAAATTGAATGAAATCGTATCTAGATATGAAGAAGCTTTAGATTTATTACCTGATGATGAAAAGGACAAACCTTTTGTAAATGGAGATAATACAGCTTTTGTTTGGGGGGAAGTAAAAAAAGTTTTAAAGGCGAAGAATGCATCTAATGATGTGCTTTCAATTCTTGCTGAAGCCGAAGCCAACCATAAAAAAGAAACAAAATTAAAGAAAATAATAAAACAAAAATCTACGGAGTTACACTTAAAAACAAAAAAAACTATAGAAACTCTATCTGACAATCTTATTAACGAATTGTTGTATGCCAAATGGATTACCCCACTGTGTAATGAACTTTTGCAATTACCGGAGGGAGTTATTTCTGAGTTATCTTCTTCGCTTGATGGCTTGGCGCAAAAATATAGTACAACACTGCATGATGTTGAATCTCAGACAGAAAAAGTTGAGGATGAGTTATCTTTTATGATAAATGAATTATCAGGTGCAGAATATGATACCCAAGGGCTATTAGAACTTCAAAAAATGCTCGGAGGTAAGTTAGATGAGTAAAATCATAGAGCCGTTAATTCGTTTTAAAGGTTTTACCGACGCTTGGGAACAGCGTAAGTTGGGAGATGAATCTATCGAAATATTAGCTGGCGGAGATATTGATAAAAATAAGGTTACTGATAATGGTAAATATCCTATCTATGCTAATGCTTTAACTAACGATGGGATTGTTGGATATTATAATGATTATTACAGAGTTAAAGCTCCTGCTGTTACAGTAACGGGACGCGGTGACGTCGGTCATGCACAGGCAAGAGTACTTGATTTTACGCCAGTTGTTCGACTTCTTGCGGTTCGTTCAAATCATGACTGCTATTTTTTAGAAAATGCGATTAATAATCACAGTGTAATTGTTGAATCTACAGGAGTACCGCAACTTACAGTTCCTCAATTATCCTCTTACGACATTCTTTTTCCTAAAAGTATTAAAGAAGAATCTAAAATAGGGGATTTTTTTCATAAGTTCGATAACCTTATTACCCTTCATCATCGTAAGTATGAAAAGTTGAAAAATCTAAAACAATCCATGCTTGAAAAAATGTTCCCGAAAAATGGTGAAAAATTTCCGGAAATTCGTTTCAAGGGTTTTACAGACGCTTGGGAACAGCGTAAGTTAAAAGATATTGCCTCTTTTATAAGAGGATCTTTTCCTCAGCCATATACTAATCCAGATTTTTATGACGAAAATGGAGGGAAACCTTTTGTTCAAGTCGCCGATATTGGAATGGGGTTAGAACTCAATCAAGACACTAAAACGCACATTAGTAGAATTGCAGAAAGTAAGAGTAGATTCGTAGAGGCCGGAACAGTAATTGTTGCTTTACAAGGAAGTATAGAAACAAGTATAGGTAGGACTGCCATAACTCAATATGATGCATTTGTAGACAGAACTATTTTGATATTTGAATCATACCGAATTCCTATAGATAAAATCTTTTTTGCCCAATCTATAAAAAAGCTTTTTCAAAAAGAGAAAGAAAAGGCATGGGGAGCCACTATTAGTACAATCACAAAGGAACACTTAAGTGATTTTATTTTAGGAATCCCTTCGTTGGACGAACAAGTTAAAATAGGATTATTTTTCAAGAACATTGACAACCTTATTACCCTTCATCAGCGTAAGTTAGAAAAGTTAAAAAATATCAAGAAATCCATGCTTGGGAAAATGTTTGTTTAGAAATAAAAAGGTGGGACTTAATGACGGAAAGTATGATTTTTAAAAAAGAATCGGATTTTGAACAAGCCTTGATTGATTTGCTTAGGACTCGCTGTGGCTGGCAAGGAGCCCCAGCATTAAATCTTCCTTCCATATTAAACTATCCTTCAGAAGAAGACTTAATAAAAAACTGGGCTGAGATTTTATTTGAAAATAATCGTTCGATAGATAGGTTAAATGATTATCCGCTTACGAATACAGAGATGCAACAAATTCTAGAGCAAATTGAAGAGTTAAAAACACCTCTACGCTTGAACGGTTTTATAAATGGTGGCAGTGTCACTATCATTCGTGATAATCCTGAAGACAAAGCGCATTATGGGCAAGAGGTATCGCTTAAAATTTATGATAGATTAGAAATTGCGGCTGGACAAAGTGTATACCAAATTGTACGTCAGCCAAAGTTTCCAACGAAGTCTAAAATAATGAATGACCGTCGTGGCGATGTAATGCTTTTGATTAATGGAATGCCTGTAATTCACCTAGAATTAAAAAAGAGTGGTGTCCCTGTGTCTCAAGCTGCAAATCAGATTGAGAAATATGCCGGTGAAGGTATTTTTACGGGGCTTTTTTCACTCATCCAAGTCTTCGTTGCTATGGAACCTAATGAGGCATTGTATTTTGCTAATCCTGGTCCGGACGGAAAGTTTAACCCTGATTTTTATTTTCATTGGGCAGATTTTAACAATGAGCCTCTCAATGATTGGAAACAAGTAAGTACGGAACTTCTGTCTATACCAATGGCCCACCAGCTTATCGGGTTCTATACTGTAGCTGATGGCTCTGACGGAATTTTGAAAGTGATGCGAAGTTATCAATACTACGCGGCTAATGCGATTTCCGACAAAGTAGCTAAGACAAAATGGGAGGATAAAGATCAGTTAGGGGGGTATGTTTGGCATACTACTGGCTCTGGCAAAACAATGACCTCTTTTAAATCAGCTCAGTTAATATCTACATCAAAAGACGCTGACAAGGTCGTTTTTTTGATGGATCGAATTGAATTAGGTACGCAATCTCTTAAGGAATATCGTAATTTTGCCGGAGCAGATCTTACAGAAAAGCAGAAAGAAAATACAGTACAAGAAACGGAAGATACGCATGTTCTAATAGGAAAGCTTAAGAGTTCTGATCCTGCTGATACGTTGATAGTGACTTCTATTCAGAAAATGAGCAATATAAGTGCAGAAAACGAGAGTTTGAAGATTGCTGATATTGAAACAATCAATAAAAAAAGGCTAGTTTTCATAGTTGATGAAGCCCATAGATCTACATTCGGAGAAATGCTCTTAACAATAAAAAATACTTTCCCTAGAGCACTTTTCTTCGGATTCACCGGTACACCGATACAAGATGAAAACCAAAAAAAATTAAGTACGACATCAACAGTATTTGGTAAAGAACTGCACAGGTATAGCATTGCTGATGGTATTCGCGATAAGAATGTTCTAGCATTTGACCCGTATATGGTTTTGACTTTCAAGGATGAGGATGTTCGAAAAGCTATTGCTTTAGAAAAGGCAAAGTCAAAAACGATAAACGAGGCTCTAGAAGATCCTAAAAAGAAAAAAGTTTATTTGGAATTTATGCAGAAGAGTATGGCTGGTAGCTATACCGATGGAGGTAAGTATATTCACGGCATAGAAGATTATTTGCCGATAGGCCAGTACAAAAATGCGATACATCAGGCAAAGGTAGTGGAGGACATCGTGGGGAATTGGGATGTTCTATCTCAATGCAGTAAGTTTCACGCAATCTTTGCAACAAGTAGTATCCCGGAGGCTTTGGAGTATTACCATCTTTTTAAATCAACTGAACCCCGGTTAAAAGTTACTGCCCTTTTTGACCCAAGCATCGATAATAGTGGTGGCGAGAAAATAAAACAAAAGGAAGATGGTTTAATTGAACTTATATCCGATTATAACGAAAAATATAACCAGAATTTTACCATTGCTTCGTTTCCAAAAATGAAAAAGGATATTGCTGCGAGACTTGCCCATAAAAAACCTTATGAAAGAATTGAGCGTGCACCCGAAGAAGAAATAGATCTTTTAATCGTCGTTGATCAAATGTTAACGGGCTTTGATTCAAAATGGATTAATACACTATATTTGGATAAGATTTTGGAATACGAGAATATTATTCAAGCATTTTCCAGAACAAATAGAATTTTTGGTCCAGATAAGCCGTTTGGAACTATAAAATATTATAGGAAACCGCATACAATGAAAAGGAATGTGGATGCGGCAATCAAATTATATTCTGGTGACAAGCCTTTGGGGTTATTCGTACAGAGACTGTACAGCAATCTATTAAAAATGAATTCGTTATTTAGAGAAATTAAAGAACTTTATAGAACAGAGAAAATACAAAATTTTGAAAGACTTCCTTCAGATGTTGCTGCAAAAAGAAAGTTTGCTGAATTATTTAGAAAATTAAATGATCATCTTGAAGCGGCAAAAATTCAAGGTTTTAAATGGAATCATTTGGATTATTGCATCAAAAATGAAGATACTGGTTGCGATCAACAAATATCTGTCGAATTTGATGAGACAACATATCTTATTCTTGTAAAAAGGTATAAAGAATTGTCCGGCGGAGATGGAGGTGGAGATGGAGACGGAGGAAAAACCGAGGTTCCTTATGATTTAAGTGGCTATATAACGACCATTGATACCGGTAAAATTGATTTTGACTATATGAATTCACGCTTTGAAAAATATACCAAATTACTACTGACTACCGGTATTGGAGCAGAAGAACTGCGCATAGCAGAGGAGGAACTTCACAAAACTTTTGCATCTCTTTCACAGGAAGAGCAAAAATATGCAAACATCTTTCTTCATGATATTCAAAGCGGTGATGTTGTTATTACAGAAGGAAAATCATTCATGGATTATGTGACTGAATACGCATCAAATGCGAAAAATGATCAAATTCATAAATTAGCTACAGCTTTGGGCTTGGATGAGAGTTTGCTGAGGGACATGATGACTAAGCATCTGTGTGAAAATAATATCAATGAATTTGGACGGTTTGATGCATTAAAATCTACGGTTAACGTAGAACTAGCAAAATCATACTTTGAGAATAAATCCGGAATGAAATTACCGAGACCAAAAGTTAATATCAAAATTGATAACACGCTACGAGATTTTATTTTGAAGGGAGGTGGTGATTTTTAACTAATACTGGTCAATACAAAATTAAAGAGGTGAATAGTTGTAAAGGAGTCAAATGAAACTGGAGATAACTTCGGAGAAGAGGCCAATAACATCAAGAAGGTTTACGATGAGCCTCTTCTTGAGGATAGAACTGGTGAGCGATCCTGTGATGAATTATGCGAGGCCTATGCAGTGGAAAAGAAGATCCTGACTGAGTAGTGCAATGTTAAACATCTGTTTGGGTACTGAAAAACATTCGTTGAACATAGCTTTCACTCCTTTCTTACTTATTACTTCATCAGTGTCAGTCCGATTGATTCGGATAATTAATTTTTTACGTCAGATGTTACAAAATTGAACAAATTATTCTGTGAATTGGGATGATAATTAATACGGCTTCCGTTGAATCGGAAACAAAAGTTCTCATTCGAAGATACGCCATTTCATATAGATAAAATGCATTGCTTCAACAATTTATTATAAAGTTGTGAAAGAACTCTGAATCGTATGGATATTAAATAAACAAAAATGGAAACCAAACTTAATAGCAATCGGAATAAAACGAAGCTGAATATAGCTAACTTTACATCAAATGTTCCAAATATCGAGGGTCAGTCTTTGCTTGACGGTAAGTATATCGTTCAACTGAAAATGAACGTAAAGTCAGGTGAAGCCGATCTCTATATTTGTACTGATAAAAACGGCAACCGCCATGTAGCCAAGGTTTACCGCCGAAAAGATGCTGTTAAGCCTGAGATTGTTGAAACTCTGTCAAAACTTAAATCTCCATATATCGCTGAAGTTCATGATTATGGTACAGTGCAGGAATACCCTTTTGTCATTCTTCCTTATTTTGCCAACGGCAGTCTTGCCGGTAAAACTTTCAGTTCAGATGAAATCAGAGATGTTATTGTTCCGTGTGTTAGTAGCGGACTGAAATATCTGCATGAGAACGGAATCGTACACAAGGATATCAAACCATCCAATCTTATGATTGCTGATGACGGTGGTAAAATTCTCATAATTGATTTCGGTATAAGTTCTGTCAAATCAGAAGGACAATCAGTGATTGTAACCCAAACCGGAATGTCACCGGAATATTCGGCTCCTGAGACCTTTAATAATGTTTATCTTGCAGAATCGGATTTTTATTCCCTTGGTATAACTCTTTATGAGCTGTTCACCGGACACACTCCGTTTGCACTTGCAGGAACTCTTTCTGAAGATCAGATGGCGGCATACGCTTCAGTGCAGAACATACCATTTTCAGAAAATTTTCCAGAGAGACTTAAACTGCTCATTCAGGGGCTTACATACAAGGATTTGAGCAACCGGGGAAAAACAGACAATCCAAATCGCCGCTGGAACTGGCAGGACATCGAAAAATGGCTTAACGGTGAGGAGATGCCTGTTCCGGGAGAGATGAACGGGTTTGAAAATCAGCAGGATCCCCGTACAGTTTTTTCAGTTCCCTATGATTTCATCACAGATCGTGAAGAAAGGGTAAGACTATGCAATCTGGCAGATTTTACGTATGCTTTCGGTACAAACTGGGTAAAGGGAAGAAAACAGATCGGACGCGGTTTTGTTTCCGCTTTCTTCCAGAAACAAGATTTATTCGATTTGGCTGATCTTGCAATGGACTGTGAAGAAGCCCGTGTAACAGATCCTGCATATTTCAGATTTCTGACTCTGTTTGAAAAAATTGCCGGAGATAAAAATTTCTACTGGAGAAATGTAGCCTTCGGAAATTTGACTGACCTATCGTCATGTCTATTAAACTCATGTTATTTCAATGATCCTAAACTCGGAGATAAGTATGCAGAAATAACATACTACCTTCCGGAATGGTGTTCTATTATGGATCGTAACAGTGAAGGTGATTTGATTAACAAACTGTTTGAACTAGCAGACCTTAAACAGTACGATTTGAAATCTAGAATTATTACACTTTGTTCGGTTCTGAATCCTAATATGGAACTAAAAATAGGGGATCGAATCTATCAGAATATATCCGAGTTTAGAACTTATCTGTCAGAACTGAAAGAATCCGACAAAGCAGAATATGAGCATTTTTTATCCGGTAATTTAAGAGATTTTGAAAGTTACAGTTTGTGCCCTTTACCTGATTTTTCCCGATTTTTTCTTGAATTGATAGGAGAAAGACGAAATCCTGTACTTAATTCACCGGACGATATTACTGATGAGTTGCGGAATGCTATTCTAAATAACGATTTGGACAGTCTTACAATTAATTATGAGTTTACT
>JAEEGF012058784.1_pt1 | contig 13623 bp, 9 predicted proteins | sample 9134171 | NCBI WGS metagenome assembly JAEEGF01 (sample SAMN16246542, study PRJNA631951) | gut metagenome | biome: gut microbiome; feature: rumen; material: AP-attached | host: Bos | place: Iran: Karaj | collected 2018-10
CCCGGATCTTAAAGGGCAGGAAGTTGCGCTTTCAGTCCTAGGCGACGACTTTCTCGCGGAAAACTGTGTCTTCCGTTCCACCCAGGACACCCTGTTCGCCGGTCCGCTTCCGCCTGACCTCATCGAGCGCTATGACGGCTTCCTCGCGGACATTCTCCGGAGGGACGGACATTTCCGCCAGGTCTACCGGAACTGCCGGATCGAAGGCTCCGTGGACTTTATCTTCGGCTGCGCCGACGCACTCTTCGACCGCTGCGAGATCCGTTCCGTCCATGAGGAGCGGGACCTGGGCTTTGTCGCCGCGCCCGCTCACACCTTGGAGCAGGTGGAAGGCTTCGTCTTCCGGAACTGCTGCTTTACCAGGGAAGAAGGGGTCTCGGACGGAAGCATCTTCCTTGCGCGTCCCTGGCGTGACTACGGCCTCTCGGTCTTCGAAAACTGTACTTACGGCCCCCATATCCGGCCGGAAGGCTTCGATAAATGGAACGACACGGACCGCGACAAAACGGCCCGGTTCTACGAAACGCCATCCGTTTCAGGACGCGTGCCGTGGGTCAGACTTCCTGATATACCCGCTGAATAAGTTCTCTTGCCGCCACGGCGTTCTCGTTCGAGGTGTTCTCCAGCGTGGCCTGGATAAATACTTTCTCGTTCTTCAGATAGCGGAGGATCGTCTCGTACCGCATCTCTCCCGTTCCGGCGGCGACGCTTACGAGCTTCCCGTCCTTCCGGACGAAGTCTTTCAGATGCACCATGGCGATGTAGGGATCCAGTTTGTCGATCGCTTCCAGGAAGACGGACTCTCTCCGGTCCGCATTGTCCGGTCCCAGAAGGTTCACCGGGTCGAAAATGATCCGGAGATTCGGGCTCTGAAGCGCGCGGATGACCTGAAGCGCGCGGTCCGGGTTGTATACGATGTGGCCCCAGACGGGCTCGATCGCCAGAATGACGCCGAATTGTTCCGCAAAAGATACCACGGGTTCCAGGTTGCGGATGAAGCACTGGAGCGCCTCCTCCGAGCGGGTGTTCCCGTCCGTTTTGTATTCCGCATTCGGACAGCCGGTCTCCGTGCCGACCAGTCCGGCGCCCATCCATGCGCACATCCGGATGCTTCCGTAGTAATGTGCCTGGATGTCGCGGAGTTTCTCCGGATCCGGATGGGCGAGGTTCAGATAGCAGCCCAGAACCGCCACGTCCAGTTCATTTTCCGAGAAAACTTCCCGAAAATGTTCCGCAAGTTCCGCGGTCATGGTCTCAGGGCTGTACGGCACGCCCGGCAGCACCTTCTGCGGCGCAAGATGCACACACGCAAAACCTTCCTCGCGCGCTTTCCGCGCGCGGGATTCCAGGGTCTTTTCTTCGGCGCTCAGGCCTGCGTTTACGTCATGGAGACGGATGCCGATCTGGATCATGGCGCTCCTTCCTTACAAAGTACTCCGCCCGGCGCGAAAAGGCGCCGGGCGTTTCATGAAATGTCTCAGAATCCGAAGTATTCCTTCGCGTTGTAGTAGCAGATGCCTCTCACGATCTCGCGGAGGGCTCTCTCATCGTCCGGATACTCTCCGTTCTCGACCCAGGTGCCGAGGACGTTACAGAGCACGCGGCGGAAATACTCGTGGCGCGCGTAGGAGAAGAAGCTCCGGGAGTCGGTCAGCATGCCGACGAAGTTGCCCAGAACGGACTCATTGGCCAGATTCGTGATCTGCTGCTCCATGCCGGGCTTCGTGTCATTGAACCACCAGGCGGAGCCGTGCTGCACGTGGTTCCGGTCGCCGTAGCCGACCTGGAAGCAGCTCATGACCGTCGTGATCATGGCGTTGTCGTTCGGGTTCAGGGAATAAATGATGGTCTTCGGAAGCTTCCCTTCCACCGCAAGCGCGTCCAGAAGGCGCGCGAGCGCCGTGCCGGAAAGTCTGTCGGAGATCGCGTCGAAGCCGGTGTCCGGTCCTTTCACGCGGTACATTTTCGTGTTGTTGTTCCGGATCGCGCCGTAGTGGAGCTGCATGACCCAGCCGCGTTCTGCGTACTCGCGGCCGAGGAAGAGCATCATCCAGGTCTTGAACACTTCTGCTTCTTCATCCGTGACAGCTTCGCCGCGGAGACCTTTCTGGAAGATCGCGTTGACCTCTTCATCCGTGGCCGGACGGAAGGGCACGTAGTCCAGACCGTGGTCGGTCACGGAGCAGCCCATTTCCCCGAAGAAATCCATGCGTTTCTTCATAGCGTTCTTCAGGCAGTTGATGCACTTGATCTCGATGCCGGCGGCCTCTCCGAGCACTTTAATATACTCCGCAAAGCCTTCCTTTTCGACGTTCATGGCCTTGTCAGGACGCATGGCCGGAAGGACCTTCGCCTTGAGCGCGCCTTCTTCCGCGATCATCTTATGCCATTCAAGCGTGTCCGCCGGATCGTCCGTGGTGCAGATCACGTCGACGTTGGAGTCCGCGATGACCTTTCGGACGTTCATGTCGGGGGCGGACAGAACCGCGTTGCAGGCATCGAAGATCTCGTCCGCCGTGTCGCGGTTCAGGGGCTTCGTGACGCCGAAATACCGCTGAAGTTCGAGATGCAGCCACTGATAGACGGGGTTTCCGATCGAGCGCTCCATGGCCTCGGCCAGATGATGGAACCGAAGACGGTCTTTCTCAAGATCCGCGACGCCGTCGCCCGTGATCTCTTCTTCCGGGAAGCCGCAGGCTCTGAGAAGACGCCAGATGTAGTGGTCGCCGTAGTTGCCGCCTCCTAAGAGCGCCTGGGTCACGTTGCCGAAGCGGCTGTTCAGCGCGATGTCCTTCGGCGGGATGTGGCAGTGGTAGTCGATGATCGGCAGATCCTCGGCGTACTCGTGGTACAGCCGCTTCGCTGTTTCGTTCGACAGCAGGAAATCCTTGTCCATAAATGCTTTCATGTCATACTCTCCTTCGTTTATTCTGATGTCTGGTTCTCTTCTGCTTCCATAAAATACATTCGTGCGGAGAAATCCTGGAAGAACCGCACGCGGTTGTCGTAGCCTGTGCCGCCGAAAGCAGGCGCCAGATGCACGCCCTCTTCCATCAGCATACTGCCATAGGCATGTCCGTCTTCTTTCTCGCCTTCCATTTTCACGAAGCGGGAAATGATCTCCTGCACGACAGACTCATCCTTCACATGGACCGGCGCCGCCTGGTTGATCAGGTCGCCGAAGCCCTTCACATTGTACTTGATGTCCCTTCCGTAAAAATGATATCTGAGATCCGGATCCAGTCCGGCCGCCCGGAACACATGCTGCTGCGTGTTGGGTGAGACAAGGCCCTGAAGGATCATGCCCACCGCCCGTTTCCTGTCCGGGCTCACCACCGTCCAGGAGACCAGCGGCTCATTTTCCACACGCCAGAAGGTGCCGTACTGCATGACCTCCTGCCACTTCCTGTAGAGCGCGGTCTGTACCTTGACTTTCTCGTAGTCTTCTTTCTTCAGATCCAGAAGGTTCAGTTCATAACCCAGAACGCCGAAGCTGGCCACTTCGAAGCGCGTTTCCAGCGGGCTCTTCCGAAGCGTCTGATGGTTGGGGCTTGCGGAAACGTGCGCCGTCACAGTGCTCATGGGATAACCGTAGCTGTAAGCCGTCTGGATCCGGGCGCGCTCCCAGGCGTCCGTGTCGTCCGAGGCCCAGATCTGCGGGAAATACGACAGGATGCCGAGATCGAAGCGGTTGCCTCCGGAAGCGCAGCCTTCAAACAGGATCTCGGGGAAGGCTTCGGTGAGTTCCTTCATGACGCGGTACAGTCCGAGCACGTAGCGGTGGAGGACTTCCCCCTGTCTTTCCGCAGGAAGCGCGCGGGAGAAGGCATCGCTCACGATCCGGTTCATGTCCCATTTGACGTAGGTCACGCCCTTTTGCGAAAAGACACCCTTCATCGTTTCGATGATCCAGTCCTGCACCTCCGTCCTCGAAAGATCCAGGATCCGCTGGTTGCGGCCTTCGGAGTGTTCGCGTTCGGGGTTGTCCAGACACCAGTCCGGATGGGCGCGGTAAAGGTCACTGTTCACGTTAACCATTTCCGGCTCCACCCAGAGGCCGAAGCGCAGGCCCTGGGCATCGATCTTCCGTGCCAGTCCTTCGACGCCGCCGGGCAGTTTCTTCGGGTCGGGCGTCCAGTCGCCGAGGCTCTGTGTGTCGTCAGAGCGCGTGCCGAACCATCCGTCGTCCATGACGAAGAGGTCGATGCCCACGTCCTTGGCGGCTTTGGCCAGTTTCAGAAGTTTGGACTCGTTGATCTTGAAGTAGCTGGCTTCCCAGCTGTTCAGAAGAAGCGGCCGTACGCGGTCTTTCCAGAATCCGCGCACGATATGGCGGCGGACAAAGGCATGCAGCGCATGGCTCAGACCGTTGAAGCCCTCTGAAGAATAAGAAAGCACCGCCTCCGGCGAGACCAGCCGTTCGCCTTTCACCAGTTTCCAGGAGAAGGACTGCGGGTTCATGCCGGACACAAAACGTGTTCCGCCGTAGTTCCCCGCTTCCAGTGCTTCATAGTGATTGCCGCTGTAGACCAGATTGAAGCCGTAAACTTTGCCATGATCCTCTCCCGTGTTTTCCGGATGGACCATGACAAATGGATTCGCGCGGTTACTGGACGTGCCGGTGTAGGAACTGATGACCATTTTCCCGGCGCGGACCGGCGCCGTATGCTTCTCCATTTCCCGCGTCCAGGCGCCCGTGAAGGACGTCAGATTCCAGTTCTGCCCGCCGAGATCCAGCTGCATGGACATGAGCCGGAGGACAGTCAGGCTGCTCTTCTCTTCATTTCTCAGAACGCTCCGCCGGGTGATGACGTCGCAGGCGGGGAACACCGTGTAATACAGATCCAGATAGACGTCGTGGTGTTTCTCCTTCAGCGTGAGCTTTAAGGACTCCACACCGTCCGAAGCGTCGGCGGCATAGGCGCCGGGCAGTTCCTCAAAGGAATACTCGTCCGGAGTCAGAAGATAACTGTCATAGAGGAAGTCCGAAGTGAACGAGCCGTCCTCGTACACGATCTCCGCAAAAGGCTCGCGGATGTCGCCTTTTCCGTAGAAGGAGGCCTCCAGGCGGGCGTCCTCCAGCGAGAAGGCAGGGTGTCCGGCGTCATAGACGATCGCATTTCCGGGCGAAAAGGCATGGCGGTCACCCAGAAGTTCCGCCGTGCCTTTGTCGATTTTCATGCGCCCGCCGTACGCCAAATGCTCCGGCTGTCCCGTAGGGAGGATTCCGAAAGCGTAGGTCGTATGAGCGGTCGTCAAAACGAAAACTTTGTCATCGATCACCTGGATCATGAAAGTTCCTCGCTTTCTGAACGTTTTTTGGTACTCGGCTCATTATACGCCATAATTGCCGGAAAGTGCAAGAAAGGAAATCACGGTTGGCTGAAAAAGCGCTTCAAAAGTGTTCAAAGCTGTGGTACATTGTTCTGGCCGTCGGCTGCCGGTCCGCAGGATTTCTGATTTCCACGCAGCATCAAAAGAAAGGAGGACGGCAATGAGTAATTTCTGGCTGTGCCTTTCCGCCGTGCTCCCGGTCTTCATCATGCTGGTCATCGGCTATGTCGCGAAGCTCTGCCACGTGATCAAAGAGGAAAATGTCGCCGCCTTCAACAAGGTGGTATTCAACGTTTTCTTCGGATTCATGTGCTTCAACAATATTTACAGATCGGATCTGAGTTCCGCGATCCGTCCCAAAACAATTCTCTTCTGCACGATCGCGATCCTTGTGACCTATGCGCTGAGCCTGGGATATTCGCTTCTTTTCGTGAAGAAAGAAGATCAGAAGGGTGTCGTCACACAGGGCCTCTTCCGTTCCAATTTCAACGTGGTGGGCCTTCCGATCATCGCAGGACTTGCGGGCGACTCGGCCGTCAGCTCCGCGGCCATCATCGGCGGACTGACCGTGGTCCTTTTCAATACCCTCGCGGTGATCACGCTGACCATTTTCAACGGAAAGAAACTGAACATCGGAAAGCTTCTTCTGTCGATCGCGAAGAATCCGTTGATCATCGGCAGTGTGCTGGGACTCATCTTCCTGATCTTCCAGATCAAACTGCCCGTTCTTCTGGAAAAGGTGGTTGCTTCCATGGCCGCCGTGACCTCTCCGATGATGCTCGTGCTCCTGGGCGCGTTCTTCAAGTTCGGAAACGTCCGAAAGCATCTGCCCCAGCTAAGCGCCACGGTGATCGGACGTCTGATCCTCATTCCGCTCCTAGTCGTGATCCCCGCGCTTCTTCTCGGCTTCAGGGGCGACGACTTCGTGACCATCCTGATCACCTTCGCGACTCCCGCTGCCGTCGCCAGCTTTACGATGGTCCAGCAGATGGGCGGAGACGCGGAACCGGCGGGCGACATCGTGGTCTTCACCAGTTTCCTGAGCCCTTTCACGATCTTCATCTTCAGTTTCATCGCAAAGACCGTCGGCTTCTTCTAAGCCGCCCCTAAAGCATACAACAATCGACGCCGCACATAAAAACCCCGCCGCCTGAGTATGTTCAGGCGGCGGGGTTTTTGTCCCCTGTCCGCTCCCTCGCCGTACGGCTCATATCCGGTAATTACGATGCGTGATCACGATGCATTCATGCGCTGTCGGAGCATAACCATGCTTGGGGATTCGAACCCGAGTGCCTGCTCTCCGGCACATCCGCCTGTGCAGCTTGGGCAGCTGCCGCCTGATATGCGCATCCGTGCGGCTACCAACTGATCGAGCCGAAAGCCGTTTCGCTTCCGGCAAATGGTTCATTCTGTCATCCAATCCGCAGAACGGGTCATTCCAAGAGTTTTGTTTTCCAGTTGGTCTCCTGAAGAAGGTTGTCCAGCTCCCGGATCTCTTTCGCAGTCTGATCCACGATCCGCTGCAGCTCTGCCGCCTTGAGAAGCGCCTTCACCTTGATCTCCGTCCCGCGGGCGCGGCTGGTGTTCTGACTCGCGGTATAAACCAGGTCCTTGTAGGCGGACTGTTTCACCATCAACGCGTCTTTCTTCGCAATCAAAGCAGTGAGCGTCATTCCGTTCACCTTCGTACGCCCGTTGGTCAGATTGATGACTGTCATCAGCTCCTCGAGCCGCGTCACCGCACCGTCCAGTTCCTGAAGAAGCTTCTCCGGGTCCTCCGCCGGCTCCTCGCCCTCCTGGACCAGCACCACATTGCACAGTCTCCTCCGAAGATCCTCGATCTTCCTGTTCAGATCCGCACGCTCCTGTAATGCCTCTGCAAGTTTCATTTTCGTCTCCTTCTGTCTTCTTTCAAGTTTCGTAAAACGCTGCAATGAACGCCTCATTCTTATCCGCGTGTTCCGCCTTCCGGCGCATACCGGGCTTCAGTTTCCGAAGAAGCGCTTCTGCAGGATGGGGGTGAGTTCGCGGGCCATCGCGGGGATGAGCGCCAGGTCGTGGTTCAGTGCCTCGCGGGTCTTTGCGTCAAAGAGCATGGTATAAAGCGCTCCGGGCTTCACAGCATGCCACTCGGGAAGTTCAAAGGTGTTGGGGTCGCCGCTCCGTGCGAAAGCCATGAGACTGTCAAAGATCTCTTTCTCCAGCTTCGGCGTGACACGCGGTACCACGGAGGATGGAACCAGCGAGGTATTGTGGAAAAGGTACGGGATGTCGGCGCAGTGTGACGGCGCGCGTCCTCCATAGACCGGTGTATCCTGGCAGAAAATGTAACTGTAGGTGCAGTCATTCATCATGCTTCTCCCGGAAACATACTGAAGGATACCGGCGCGGCAGACGAAATCGGTGGTGACGAACTCTGCAAAGTTCCGGCCGGGATAGGCTTCTTTGAAGGCTGCTTCGAAGGCCTGGGCTTCCGGTCCGTAGATTGCGGAAACAAACGCTTTCTGCTCCTTCTTTTTCATCTTCTTTAGGTCCGCCTCGCCGGCGAAGCCTGCGAAGAACTCTCCCAGCGTGCTGCCGACGACCATCGGAATGTGCGCTGTTTCTTTCCGGAAACCGACCTCTAACGGATCTCCGAGATAGTATTTGTTCTTCTTCGGTCCATGGCCGCCCACGTAGTATCCTTGCTTCTCAAGCGCAGGGCTCACCGCTTTCCAGGCGGCGGCGAAGGCTTCATAGGGTGCGGTCTCCAGTTCCGAAACCTGCTTCAGTTTCATTTTCCGAATAACGGCTTCCACAATCTTCCGGCCGCTCTCCTTCCCCTCAGGCATGAGTTCCTCAGAAAGCTCCTTCGGGAAGACGCCGCTCATGTTGACGGCTTTGTGGAAGAGTCCGTCCGCTGCCGGCGTCTGGAGAAGTTCCGTGATCTTCATGCCGCCGCCCGACTGGCCCATCAGCGTTACATTTCCAGGGTCGCCACCGAAGCGTGCGATGTTGTCCCGGATCCAGCGAAGCGCGGCGATGAGGTCGTTCGTGCCGTTGTTGGCGGAATCTTCATATTCCTCGCCGAAATCGGAGAGATCAAAATACCCCAGAATGTTCAGACGGTGGTTCAGAGAGACCACGACCGCCTGACCATAATGACACATGTTTTCCCCGTCGTAGGCGACGTGCTCGATGGACGAGCCGAATTCATGGCCGCCGCCGTGGATCCACACCAGCACCGGCCGCTTTCCGTCGTCGAGGCCGGGCGTCCAGATATTCAGGTTCTGGCAGTTCTCGTCCTTCGGCCAGAAGCGGTGCGGGGTCAGAAGATCATCCTCCGGCACCCACTCCGAGACGACCGGGCAGACCGGTCCGTAGACCGCCGAGACCCGGACGCCATCCCACGAGACCGGCTCAGGCTTATGGAAACGCCGTGCCTTTGCATAGGGAATGCCCTTGAAAATGTGCATCCCCCGGTATGCATAGCCTCTTACGGCGCCGCCGGTCGTCCGGACGACGGCTGTGTCTTTGTCGAAACGAAACATATTATCCATGGCACTCCTTACGATGAGCCCCTCCCGATGCGGGAGGGGCTCATTTTGTCATTCGATCTCCTGGATCTTTGAAAGCACGGCTTCTTTGACCGCCTGATTCACCGCGAGCGCATGCTCACGGCTGTCCTGGCAGGTGTAGAAGTAGAATTTGATCTTGGGTTCCGTGCCGGAAGGACGGACGGAGAAACGGGTGTGATTGTCCAGTTCGAAACGGAGCACGTTCGACGCCGGAATGTCTTCATGGCCATGGAGATAGTCCGTGATTGAGACGACCTTGGCGCCCGCGACTTCCGTGAACGGTTCTTTCCGGATGGCTTCCATCATGCGACGGATACGCGCCGCACCTGAAAGGCCTTCCAGCACCAGGTTCGGCTCATCTTCCGCAAAATATCCGTACTTCTCATAGAGTCCCATCAGGACCTGCCACAGCGTCTGTCCCTTTGTCCGGTAATAGGCCGCGGCTTCCGCAACCAGCATGCCGGCCGAGATGCCGTCTTTGTCGCGGATGTTGGTGGATGCGGCGTAGCCCACGGACTCTTCGTAGGCGAACAGGCAGGTGTAGCCGCGTTCCGTGAGTTCGGGGATCCGTCCGCAGAGATTCTTAAAGCCCGTCAGCGCTTCAAACATTTTCACGCCGTAGGCTTCGGCCATGATGGCGGACATCGGGCTGGTCACGATGGATTCGACCATGGCGCCCCGTTCGGGAAGCGTGCCGGCGTCCTTACGGCCTTCGAGAATGTAATTGACCAGAAGATATCCGGTCTGGTTGCCGTTCAGCGGAACATAGTTTCCGTCCTCCGAGAGGATCTCGATCGCAAAGCGGTCCGAGTCCGGATCGGTGGCCATTAAGAGTTCCGCGCCGGTCTTACGGCCCAGTTCTTCCGCCAGGCGGAAGGCCTTGGGGTCTTCGGGGTTCGGATAGCCAACCGTCGTGAAATCCGGATCCGGCATCTCCTGTTCCGGCACGATCTGCCAGTTCCGGAAGCCCCGGTCGGTCAGCATCTCACGGAAGGGGATCGAGCCTGCGCCGTTCAGCGGCGTGTAGATGAAGGGCACGTCCAGATCCAGTTCGTCTCCTTCATGGATCGCAAGAGATTCCACTTCGTCCAGATACATCCGGTCGTACTCTACTCCGAGTACGCGGATCAGTCCTTCTTCTTTCAGCGCCTCAAAGCGTGCCTTACGTGCCTCGGGGCTCAGCGCCGCCGTGCGCGATCCAGCTTCTTCATCCGAGAAATAATGGGCCGCCGCGATCTTTTCCGTCATGCCGTCCGCGATCTCCGCGCTGACCTGGCAGCCGTCGGTCCAGTAGACTTTGTAGCCGTTGTAGTCCTTCGGATTGTGGGAGGCGGTGATGTTGATGCCGGAAACCGTGCCGATCTTGCGGATCAGGAAAGCCAGTTCGGGCGTCGGCCTGAGATCCGGGAAAACAAAGGCCGGAATGCCGTGCTCCGCCAGGATCACAGCGGTCAATTCCGAGAACTCATGGGAAAAATGTCTGGGATCGTGGGCGATGATGACGCCTTTGTCCTTTTCTCCCGGCGCTTTTTCCAGAATGAACTGCGCGATGCCTTCCGTCGCCCGGCCGACCGTATAGTAATTCATACGCATCGTGCCCGCGCCGATCTTGCCGCGCAGACCCGCGGTGCCGAAGACCATGTCCGCGACAAAACGTTCCTGAAGCTCTTTCTCATTGCCCTGAAGCGTCAGAAGTTCTTCATGAAGCGGATCGCCTTCGGGAAGCGATTCCAGCCAGATCCTGTTTCTCTCCTGATAATCCATTTCGTACTCCTTTTCCAATTGAAGTCTGGTTCACGCGAAAACGGGCCTGCCGGGCCCGTTTCCGAAGATATTATAATGTGATCACGGCCTCTCCCTCTTCCGCTTCTTTAAGGAGCGGAAGGATCTCCGCGACATATGCTTCCACCTGTTCCGCCGCACGGCCGACGTAATCCGCCGGATCCAGAAGCCCCTGAAGTTCTTCGGCCCTGAAGCCCAGTTCCGGACGCTCCGCCAGGCTTTCGAGAAGCCGGGGTTCCCCGCCTTCTTTCATTCTGGCTGTCGCTTCCATGGAGCATTCGCGGATGATCTCATGCAGTTTCTGCCGGTCGCCGCCGCGCTTCACGGCTTCCATGAGAATGTTCTCGGTCGCGAGGAAGGGCATATAGTCCTTGAGGTGCTTTTCGATGATCTTCTCGTTCACCACAAGCCCCGCGGTGACATTCTCCGAAACCCGGAGCACCGCGTCCGCCGTCAGGAAACCTTCCGGCATGGAGATCCGGCGGATGGCCGAGTCGTCCAGCGTCCGCTCAAGCCACTGGGTGGAGGCGGTCATGGACGCGGAAAGCCTGCCGGTCATGAGATATCTCGAAAGCGCGCAGATCCGTTCGCATCGCATGGGGTTTCGCTTGTAGGGCATGGCGGAAGAACCGATCTGTTCTTTCTCAAAGGGTTCTTCGACCTCCCGCTCATGCATGAGAAGGCGAATGTCCGAAGCCATCCGGTATGCGCTCTCGCCGATCGAAGAAAGCACGTTCAGGATCCGGCTGTCGAGTTTCCTCGGATAGACCTGGGAGGCGACGGGGAAGGTCCGCTCAAAGTCGAAATCCGCGGCGATCATCCGGTTCATTTCGTCGATCTTCGCGGCATCGCCTTCGAACAGTTCCATGAAACTGGCCTCCGTGCCGGTCGTACCGCGCGATCCCAGAAACAGAAGCTCGGACAACACATAATCGATCTCCCTGAGATCCGATACGAAGTCCTGAAGCCAAAGCGCCGCTCTCTTTCCGACGGTCACGGGCTGCGCCGGCTGAAAATGGGTATAGCCGAGGCAGGGAAAATCTTTGTAGCGTTCCGCAAAACCAGCCAGATTCCGGACGACTTTCAGCACTTCTTTCCGAAGATACCGGAGCGCCTCCCGATAGAGGATCAGGTCCGCATTGTCCTTCACGTACTGGCTGGTGGCGCCGAGATGAATGATGCCTGCCGCTTTCGGACACTGGAGGCCGTAGGCGTAGACATGCGCCATCACGTCATGACGCACCACTCTTTCACGGGCTTCGGCTTCCTCAAAATTGATGTCCGAGACATGCGCGGCCAGTTCTTCGATCTGCTCGTCCGTAACGGGAAGTCCGAGTTCTTTTTCCGCGCGCGCCAAAGAAAGCCACAGTTTTCTCCAAAGCTCGATCTTATGCTGCTCGGAGAACAGCTTCAGAAGATATTCGGAAGCGTAGCGCCCGGAAAGCGGAGATTCATAGCGGTCCTTCATCGCACGGTCACCTCTCGATGATGCTTTCCCTTTCAGGACCGACCGAAACATATTTCACAAAACAGCCGGTGCCTTTCTCGATCATGAGCACATAGTCCTGCGCCGCTTTCGGCAGATCCTCAAAGCGTCTCACGCCGGAAATGTCCTGATGCCAGCCGGGAACGGTCACAAGGACCGGTTTCGCATTCTTTAACGCGGTCGGGAAGGGGAAGTCCTCCGTTTCCTTTCCATCGGCCAGATACTTCGTGCAGACCGGGATCTCGTCGAGATAACTTAAAACGTCCAGCTTTGTCAACGCGATCTCCGTCGCGCCCTGCATTTCCACGCCATAGCGGGTGGCGACCAGGTCCAGCGCGCCCACGCGGCGCGGACGGCCGGTCTTCGCGCCGTATTCCTGTCCGGCTTCACGAAGCGCGTCCCCCTCTTCTCCGAAGATCTCGCTCACGAAGGGGCCTTCGCCGACGCAGGTGGAATAGGCCTTCACGACACCGATCACGCGGTCCAGCTTTGCCTTCGGATAGCCTGAGCCGACCGGCGCATAGGCTGCGATCGGGTTGGAACTCGTGGTGTAGGGATGGATGCCGTAGTCCAGGTCGCGGAGCGCGCCCAGCTGCGCTTCAAACAGGATCTTTCTGCCTGCGTTGTCCGCATCCCTGAGCCAGGCGGAAGTGTTTTTGATGAAAGGCAGAAGCGGCTCGCAGTAATCTTTGAGCCACTGTTCCAGATAGATCATGGTGTAGGGCCTTGCGCTATACACCTTTTCAAGCGTCAGATTCTTCCACTCCAGAAGATCCGAGAGATGCTCGCGGAGTTCTTCGGGGTAGAACAGCTCGCCCGCCAGAACAGTCTTCTTCGCGGCCTTGTCGCTGTAGAACGGCGCGATGCCTTGCTTCGTGGATCCGAACTTCTTGCCGGCGAGGCGTTTCTCCTCCAGACCGTCCAGTTCGCGGTGCCACGGAAGGAGAAGCGAGGCTCTTTCGGAGATCATCAGGTTCTCCGGCGTGATCTCGACACCCTTCTCCCGCACCTGACGGATCTCCCTGAGGAGGTTCTCCGGATCCAGCGCCACGCCGTTTCCGAGAATGTTCATCGTGCCTTTGCGGAAGATGCCGCTTGGAAGGAGATGCAGTGCAAACTTTCCGAATTCGTTGATGACGGTATGGCCGGCGTTTCCGCCGCCCTGATAGCGGACGACCACGTCATAGTCTTCAGTCAGAAGGTCCACCATGCGGCCCTTTCCTTCATCTCCCCAGTTGATTCCGACGATCGCGCAGTTTTTCATATGAGATCCTTTCTGCTTCGCTGCCCGGCCTGTTCACACACGAAGAGCCGGCGCATTTTCCTCAACCCGGAGCGTCCCAAAGGACCCTCCTAAACCATTTTCCTTATACTATAAACCCGTCTGTTTTGCAAGTCAGAAGCCCTGCCCTTCCGGTCTGAGCGGGGAGCACATGCCAGAGCGAACGGAGGAGTGAGCGGAGT